>Ga0074197_1000748_pt1 | contig 35430 bp, 27 predicted proteins | sample EPASupsiteSAE305_FD_64526 | JGI IMG/M metagenome (GOLD analysis project Ga0074197, IMG submission 64526) | Bioremediated contaminated groundwater microbial communities from EPA Superfund site, New Mexico - SAE3-05 reassembly with SPADES | ecosystem: Environmental > Aquatic > Deep subsurface >...
TTGGCCGGAGGCGTCGTAGGCGTAGTCGGTCTCGGCGAGAAGCCCCGGCGCGGTCTTGAATATGGTCTTCTTCACGCGCCGCCCGGCCGCGTCATACTTAAAGCCGACCGTGATACCCTGCGGATTAACCAGCCCGGTCAGGCGATTGAGCGCATCATAGGTATAGTTGAAATCACCCCAAGGGGTTTTCATGGCCGTGCGGTTGCCCACGGCGTCGTAGGCATAGGCGACCGCGTAGGTTTTGCCGGCGAAAGTCTGCTTTGTTTCTACGGGGCGGTCGAGCGCGTCATAGGTATAGGCCACCGCGCTGTCACTATTGGCGATCTTAAGCAGATTGCCCACCGCGTCATAGGAATAGTCGGTAACGGCGCGCTCGCCGGAGGGGGAGCGCAGCTCCCGGCGGGTCAGGCGGTGCAGCGCGTCGTAGGTGTAGGCGGTAATGTTGCCGGCGGGGTCGTTAACCTCGGTGACACGCGACAGCTTATCGTAGCCGTAGGCTTTCTTCTGCCCCAGCGGGTTAGCGGCACCCGCCAGGCGGCCGTACTGGTCATAGTCGAAAGTCCAAGTATTGCCCTTGGGGTCCGTAAGGGCCGCCAATTGCCCGCCCGCGCAGGAAGGGCAGCCGCCGGCGCCGTAGGCGAATTTGGTGACGAAGCCGGCGGGATTAGCGGCAGAGGTAACATTACCACTAAGGTCGTAGGTGAAAGAGGTGTTGCGCCCGAGCGCGTCCGTAAGCACCGTCACGCGCAGGTCGGCGTCGCGCCGGTAGTGGGTCTCGCGGCCCAGCGGGTCCACGCTGCGGGTCAGCCCCAGGCCGTACTCGTATTTGTAAGTAGAGCCCAAGGCGTCGCGCAGTTCCAGCAGGTGGCCGGCCTTGTCGTAATTCATGGCGGTCTTATTGCCCAGCGCGTCCTCGGCGCGGGAAAGATTGCCGTAGCGGTCATAAGCGAGCGCCGTCACGCGCCCCAGCGCGTCCGTAACTTTCACCGGCCGGGAATAATAGTCCGTCTTCGGGCCGGAAGCGTCCTCGTATTCCAACTTGGGCTGGTACTCTATGCGCGAGGTATTGCCCAGCGCGTCGGTGACGGCCTCCGGGTCGCCGTTGGCGTTGCGCGCGTATCGGGTGGCCCGGCCCAAAGCGTCGGTGGTCACGGCCACGTTGTAATTGGCGTCATAACCCAACGTGGCTACGCCGCCCAGCGCGTCGGTCACGGAAGTGGTGAGTTTGCGGCCGTCCTCGTTTTTGTAGGCGTAGAGGGTCCTGGCGCCCAGCGCGTCGGTGATCACGGTGCGGGAAGCCGCGTCGTTGTAATAATGCTCCAACCGGTTCACGCCGCCCTCGGACTCCGAAGAAAGCACGCGGCCTTGCGCGTCGTAGGTGTAGCGCTCTTCGGCCAAGGTGCCGCTCTTTACCGAGGCCAGCAGGCCGGCGCCGTCGTAACCAAAACGCTTCTTGAAGCCGTCGGGGGAAACCACTTCGGTGGCGCGGCCGGCGGCGTCGTAGGCGAAGGTGGTCTTTTTGCCGTTCTGGTCGGCTACGGACAGCGGCAGGCCGCGGGCGTCGCGCTCGAAGGCGAAATAGCGGCCGTGCATGTCCGTGATGCGCGCCAGGCCGCGTTCATTATAAGCGTAGGCCAGCCAACTGCCGTCGGCCGCGTTATAGCGGGAGGGACGCCACTTGTTCTCTCCGGCGGGGGAGAACTCTATAACGTCCCCGTCGGGGCTCTCCACCCGGTAGCCCCGCCCGCCTTTGATGTCTCCGTAGATCAGGCGGTAGGGAGACCCCGGCGGAGGGTTATAGTAACGCGCGCCTTTCTCAGGCGGCGGACCGTAAGACCGGAACGTCCAGCGGGTATTGGAACTGTCGGTGAACACGGCGCGGCCGTCCGTGAACTGCTCCACCTTCATGTCCGTGCTCTCCGACTGGCCGCCATAAAGCGAGTTATAGGCCAGGCCGTAGCCTGGAGGAACGGAGGCTCCCTCCTGCTCCAGGCCCGAGAGGCACATCGGCTGGTTGCCGCTGACCTGGGCGTTGACGTCGGCCGCAGGGCCTTCCGCTTCAGGGCCGCGCAGCAAGGGCACGCTCTTGCCTACGAAATCTTCCTGGTACTTAGCGGAGTCCACGGTCTCGGGCGAGCGGTCAAGGTTAAGGAACTGACTTGTAACCTGCGCGTCCGGCGGCTTTGACCCAGCAAGAACCCGATACAGCCACTCCAGCGACCGCGCGAACGGATTGTTCGGCCACACCGCTATGCCCGTGCCTTTGGCTATGGCATTACGGGCTAGGTAAGAGCGCCAGCGCTCAGCAGCGTCATAGCTCCAGTCTTCGAAGCCGGAACCATAGTGCCCCGAAAAGAACGCCGAGCCCTCTTCGGGCCCGAACGGGTCCACCCGCGTGAACGGCGCCGGCGAAAAAGAGCCGCCTCCGGCCCACGAGCCGCCGAACAGGGAATCCCCGCCGGTGCCGCCGCTGCAGTTGGCGCTCAGCAGATACCCCGCAGTAAAATTACAGCCGGTAGCCGGCGCCACGGCGCGGCAGGCGTCGCCGTCCATTTCCGCCTTGTAAAGCTGGCAATCGGAATAGGACAGGTCCGCGCTGGTGAACGCGAAGACCGCCTCGCAATAACCGTACGGCGAGGTAAAAGAGTTGCCAGTCACCTTGCAGGTGCCGGAAAGCGTGGCCGCGCCGGCCCGCCCCGACAGCAGCAGGGCAAGCGGCAGCATGCAGACCTTCAGCGCGTGTTTCATTTGCTTATGTAGACCGTGTACCCGGCCAGCAGCGACGTGCGGCCATACTCGCCGCAGGATAGACTAATGTCGAAACTGCCGCCCGGAAGATAGATATTGATCCCGCCCACCACCGATGGGGAAAGATGGCTGTACCCGGTATAGCTGACCCGGTCCAGCTGCAGCCCCAGGTTCAACCCGGCGTGGCGCGTATAAGGATACAGCGCCCGCACCGTCAAACCCAGAGAGGTCGTCGCAGAATCGTCCGCTTCGGTAAAGCTGTTGCGCGACAGGCTCAGCGCCGCGTCGTAACGGTCCTTGAACAGCGTGGTCCCCAACCGCGCCGTCCAGCCGTCGGACGGGTAATCGCCGCCGCGCACGAATTGCCCGCCCACATGGCCGAACCACCGCCCCGCCTTGCGCGCGTGCCGCGCGAACCGCATTTCACCCCGGGACCAGGAATCGGCAAGCTCCGCGCCGGCGCCGCTTATGCGCCAGAGTTCACCGTTGCCGTTGTACTCCACCACCGCCAGGGCCACGCCGGGACGCGCCTTGGCCTGGGCCTCCACCGCGGCCCGGCGCCCGTCCTCTTTCAACTTCACATATGGCTCCGCAGCCGCCAGCCGCAATATCCCGCCAGGGACCGCCGAAACTCCGGAGAACGGACCCGCCGGCTCCGCGCCGCCGGCCGGGGACGGACACAGAAAGGCCGCGAGCAGCATAAGCGACAGGACGGCCCGGCTCATTTCGCACCCCCGAAATACACGGTATACCCCAGCGACAGCGTCCGGCTGCCGCTGAAAGCCCCGCTGAGAGCGAAGTCCGCGTACAGGTCCAGGGAACCGGAGGCCGTGAAATAGCTCAGGCCCGGAGAAAGCAGGAGTGTCGTATTATCGTCGGGCGCAGGCACACGCTCGAGCTTGCCCGCGAACGTCCAGTTGAGCGGCAGGAAACCCAGCGGCGCGTTGTAGCGGCCGCCGATCCCCAGCGTTACGCCGTTATAGTCGCTGTCCTGGTTACCGCCGGCCAGCGAGACGTTTGCCGAAACATCCACCCTTTCGCTTAAAAACCGCCCGAGCCGCCCGCTAACGGAACCGGTGGTCGCCCCGCCGGAACGCGTTACGTTGCCGCCCAGAAAGGCCAGGTAACGGCCCTTCAGGGTCACTTTCTCTTCGGAGAACCTGAGCGGGTCTCGTTTTTCCAGCCCGGCCGCGTAAGCGGCGGCCACGGCCTTGTGCTCCGGGGAAGCGCTCAGAGCCAGGTCCTTTTTCGCCTCGTCGGCGGCGGACCTGTAAGCGCCCAACTTTTCCAGGGAGATAGCGTAGCCGGCATGACAGCGCGCGCTGTCGGACAGCCGGGCGCACAGCCTGTCATAGAGCACGGCGCTCTCGGCGTAGCGCTTCTGCGCCATCAGCAGATTGAGGGAAGCGGAGGCCGCCTCGAAGTCTCCCTCCGGCACCCGGACTTCCAGGGGAGGCAGCTTAAGCGGCCCGCCCTTCAGCCAGGCCGGCACCGGCGCGCCCTGTTCGGCGGAAGCCCCCTGCAAACCGGCAGCGTTCAAGATCTCGGCCAGGTAAAAGCGCACCTCACTGTTCATCGGCTCGGTTATTAAAGCGCGGTCCAGGTTATAGAGCGCCGCCTCCCCAAGGCCCGCGTTGGCCAGGGCATAGGCATACTCGGCCATTACAGGCGCGGCCGCGCTGTTTTTTGCGGCGGCGAGATACTTCAGGAGCGCGGCTTGTGGGGTGGAGGAGGGGGAAAGCAGGGCTTCACGGGCGAGAACGAGGGATTTATCCGCGGCGGCGAAAGATACGGACGCGGAAAGGCAAAGAAATAGCGCGAGAGAACTTTTCATCGACCCCTGTCTAACCCGACGTAGTTTACCGCGATATCAATGCTAGTAATTATCCGGGCGCTGGTTCAAGCCGGCCTACTTCACGAACTTGCGTTCAAGATATTCTATGAGGATGGGGATGAGGAAGAACAGCGCTACCAGCACCGCGAAGGAGAAGACCGTGCCGCCTACGCCCCTCAACCAGGGGTCCAGGCCGCCGGCCTGGAACAGCAGCGCCGCCCCCACTATGCCTATCACGCGGTTGCGGCGCTTCACTTCCGATAATTTCACTTCTTTATGCCTTCCAGGTCCAGCATGAAGGCGTATTCCAGCGCCGTCAGTTTGAGGGATTCGAAGCGGCCGGACTTGCCGCCGTGGCCGGTGTCCATGTCGGTCTTGAGGAGCAGCAGATTCTTATCGGTCTTCATGGCCCGCAGCTTGGCCGCCCACTTGGAGGGCTCCCAGTACTGCACCTGCGAGTCGTTGAGGCCGGTCGTTATCAGCAGATTGGGATACGCCTTCTTCTCCACGTTGTCGTAGGGCGAGTAGGAAAGCATGTAGTCGTAGTACTCTTTCACGTTGGGGTTGCCCCATTCGTCGTACTCGCCGGTGGTCAGCGGGATGTCCGGGTCCAGCATGGTGGTGACCACGTCCACGAAAGGAACGGCGGCCAGGATGCCCTTGTAAAGTTCCGGGGCCATGTTGGCCACCGCGCCCATCAGCAGGCCGCCGGCCGAGCCGCCTTCGGCATAGAGATGCTCCGGAGAGGTATAGCCGCGGTCCACCAGGTAGCGCGTGGCGTCTATGAAATCGTGGAAGGTGTTCTTTTTCTTGAGCAGCTTGCCGTCCTCGTACCAGCGGCGGCCCAGTTCGGACCCGCCGCGGATATGGGGTATGGCGCAGATAAAGCCGCGGTCCAGCAGGGAGAGCCGCACCGAGCTGAAATAGGGATCGCTGCTGTAGCCGTAGGAGCCGTAGGAATAGACGTAGGTGGGGTTCTTGCCGCTCTCCAGATCTATGCTCTTGCGGTACACTATGGAGACCGGCACCATCTCGCCGTCGCGCGCCGCGAACCAGAGCCGCTCGGCCTGGTAATCTTCAGGCTTGAAACTGCCCAGCACTTCCTGTCGTTTCATCAGCGTCTTGGCGCCGGTCTTCAGGTCCACGTCGTAAACCGAGTCCGGCGTAGTGAGCGATTCGTAAGTGACGCGCAGGGTGTCGGTCTTGTACTCAAAATTCTCGCCGAGGTCGGTCATGTAGGCCGCCTCGTCGAAAGTTATGCGGGAGTCCTTGCCGGTGGCGCGGTCGAAGACGCGGAAACTGCCCTGTGCCTCCCTGCGCTCCTTGAGCACCAGCCAGCCCTCGAACACGTCCAGGTATTCAACCAGGGTGTCGTCGCGGTGGGGGACCAGGTCCTTCCAGGCCTCTTTGCCGGTGGCACCCGGTTTGCAGACCGAGACCTTGAAGTTCTTCGCCCCGTCGTTATTTAGCACGTAGAACTTGTCGCCGCCGTCCTCTATGTCGTACTCAAGCTTTGGCTGCCGGGCCTGGAAAAGTTTCGGCGCCGCGGCGGGCTTGTCGGCGTCCAGCAGGCGGTACTCCGTGGACAGGGTGGAGCCGGAACGGATGAAGACGAACTTTTCCGTATTGGCCTTGGAGACCTGCACCTCGAAGGTCTCGTCGGCCTCGAAATAAACCTCCTGGTCCTTCAGGCGGCCCAGTTCGTGGGCCAGCACCCGCTCCCAGCGCAGCGTGTCGGGGTTCTGTCTGACGTAAAAAAGCGTGCGGTTATCGTTGGCCCAGGTCATGTTGCCGGAGGTCTTCTCTATCTTGTCAGCGTAGAGTTTGCCGGTGCCCAGGTCCTTGAAGTAAACGTCGAAGAAGCGGCGGCCGCCGGTGTCCACCGCGTAGGCGATCATCCTGTGATCGGGGCGGATGGCCGGGAAGCGCACCTGACAGAACGCCTTTCCTTTGGCCACCTCGTTCACGTCGAGGAGCACCTCTTCGGGAGCGGTCAGGGAGCCTTTTTTACGGGCGTAGACCGGGTATTCTTTTCCCTTGCGGTAGGTTATGTAGTAATAGTAAGGGCCGTATTTGAACGGCACGGTAGAATCGTCCTGCTTGATGCGGCCCTTCATCTCCTCGAAGAGGCTGGCCTGGAAGGGCTCGGTATGCTTCAGGGCCGCTTCGGCGTAGGCGTTCTCCGCCTTCAGGTAGGCCATCACCTCGGGGTTCTTGCGGTCCTTGAGCCAGTAATAGTCGTCCACCCGGACCTGCCCGTGTTTTTCCAGCTTGTAGGGGATCTTCTTGGCCTCGGGCGGTTTCGCCGCGTTCAGGTCGCCGTTGATCGCCATAGAGGTTGAAATAGCCGCCGCCAGGATCAGGAGTTTCCTCATCGGACCTCCGCGCGTTAAATGCCCATCCGGGCCAGTATCATGCAGATCTCGTTCACCACTCCGACCATCTGGGGGTGGGAAGCCTCGAAGCCTTTCACGGCGTAGGAGATGCCGGAGATGGAGAGGTTCTTAAGCTGGACGTTGGCGTTCTCCCGGGTGACCTCGTGCGCGGCCGTTTCCGTGAAGTAGCCTATGCTGCGCACCTCGTCTATCCTGGATTCCGGCAGGGTAGCCAGCTCGTCCTTGAGCTTTTTGAGCAGGGCCACCAGTTCAGCTTTTTCGGCCGACTCGCCCGCCTGTATCTTGGCTATCGCCGCCTCTATTTTAGAAAGGGTTTCTTTTATCACGTTGCCTCCGGTCTCAGCCCCTCAAAACTACCAAATCCGCCGGGTGCTGTCAATCTCGCGCAGGCCTCCCGGTTTATGCTAACCTAGTGGCTTATGAAGACGGGCAACGCCGAACTCATCTGCACCGGCTCGGAACTGCTGGAGGGAAAGCTGAACCTCTACCCGCCGCTGTTCCACCAGCGCCTCGCCCCGCTCGGTTTCACGCTGACGCGCGAGCAGTCCAGCGGGGACCGCCTCGCGGACATAGCGGACTGCATAAAAGGCGCCCTGGACAGGGCGGACCTGGTGCTGGTCTGCGGCGGCCTGGGCCCCACTTTCGACGACCTCACCCGCCAGGCCGCGGCCAAGGCGCTCGGGAGACGACTGGTCGGTTCCAAAGCCTGCGCGCAGATACTCGCCCTCAACTTCGGCCTCGAGAAACTCCCGCCCAATTTGAAGGACCAGGCCGTCATAGTAGAGGGGGCCAAGGCGCTGGAGAACGCCAACGGCACCGCCTTCGGCGAGGTAATAACGCAAGGGCGCAAAATGCTCGTGCTCCTGCCAGGCCCGCGCAACGAGTGGGAACCCCTGTTCGGCTCGTTCCTGAACGCCGAGATAAAAGATTTTTTCAGGCGCGAGCCGCTCACGCAGGCAAAACTGCGGCTGGCCGGGCTCGGCGAACCTAAAGCCGAAGCCCTGCTCAAACCGGCCATGCGCAAGGACCCCGCGCTGCGCTACACTATCCTGGCCGGAGCGGGCCTGGTCGACTTTATAATTTCAGGCCCCGGCCCGGCCGCGGTAAAGCGGGCGGCGGCCAGGTGCGCCAAAGCCGCCGGCCCCGCGTTTTACGGCGAGGGGGACCTCACCCTCGCCCAGGCCGCGGGGGAAAAGCTGCTGGCGCGCAAGCGCACGCTGGCCGCGGCGGAATCCTGCACCGGCGGCCTCGTTTCAAAACTGGCCACGGACATCCCCGGCTCGTCGCGCTGGTTCCTCGGCGGAGCGGTGGCTTACTCCAACGCCGCCAAGGTCCGCCTGCTGGGCGTAAAGCCCGCCACCCTGAAAAAGCACGGGGCGGTGTCCGGCGAATGCGCGGCCGAGATGGCCACCGGCGCCAGGAAGACTTTCGGGTCCGACTACGCGCTGGCCGTGACCGGCATAGCCGGCCCGGACGGCGGTACACCGGACAAGCCCGCCGGGCTGGTCTGGTTCGCCCTGGCCGGCCCCCGCGGGACGCGGGTTTTCCGACGGGAATTCCGCGGCGGCCGGGACTACGTGCGCGCACGGGCGGCCGTTTTCATTTTGGATGAGTTAAGAAAAGTAATAAAATAGGAGCAGCCCGGGGGGGGACGGGCGACCAAGGAGAACACAGACCATGACCAACAAGATCCTCAGCCTCGCGGTCCTAGCCCTGGCCTTAGGCGCCTGCGGCAAAAAAGAACAGCCCGCCGCGGACCAGGCCGGCCAGAGCGTCACGGCGCAGGCGCCCGTAACCGCGGCCCCCGCCTATCCACGGAAAGAGACCTATTTCAACCTGCCGCTGGCCACCGGGAAAGGGACGCTGGACCTGGCCACCTACGCCGGCAAGCCGGTGCTCTTCATGTTCTTCACCGAAACCTGCCCCTTTTGCCGCAAGGCGGCCCCCGCCGTGGAGAAGCTCCACAGAACCTACGGCCCCAAGGGCCTCAACGTAATGGGCATCTGCATCCAGGATGAGCCCGAGGCCGCCCTGGATTTCGCCAAGGCGCTGGACGTCACTTTCCCGCTGGCCCACAAAGGGCGACCGGTCTACAAGGCCTACAAGGCCCAGGGCGTGCCGTACATCTACCTGCTGGACAAGGACCACAAGGTCTACGACGTCTGGGAGGGCTATGACCCGTCCTACGACCCCATGATGGTAAAGGCGATAGAGACCTTGCTGGCTAAAAAATAACAGCGTTTTCACGGAGGCACAAAATGTCCGTCGCGATCGAAAAAGGCACCATACTGGTACACCGGGTCTTCGACATCGGCGGCGAGATCACGCTCGCCCGCGCCGAGCAGCTGCTCAGCGGCGACGCCAAGGGCCCGCGCCTCAAGTTCGCCACCGACACCCGCAAGGCCATCATCATAAAGGAATCGCCCCTGAAGGTGGACCTGGGCGAGGAAACACTGGACCTGCCCTCCGGTAAGTTCCCGCTGCGCATCTTCGCGCGCATCTGGAACTACGGCGTCCTCTCCGTCACGCTGGAGATCGCCATCCCGAAGGGGTGCAGCTGGAAGGAGCTGGTGAAGATCGCCTCCGAGCTGGAAGTCTCGGACGAAGTGGACCTGCTCGCCGTTTCCCGCAAGGACGCGCTGAAGAAGAAGATCCTGCCCTGCGTGACCGCGCCGGCCGAGTGGGACATCTTCGAGGACTACATCACTTATATAATCGAAAAGGCCGAAGGCCTGGCGGACCCGAAGGAGTTCATAAAGAAGGTGGACGTGGCCGAGCTCATCCTGGCCGAATCCCGGGAGCACCTGAGCGAAGAGTCCCGCGCCTTCATCCTCGACAGCGCCATCCAGTATTCCAAGTCGGACCTGGCCATCATCGACTGGAACTCCGCCCTGCTCATAGAGCCGGACGGGGAACGCGACGTGGCCGACGTGATAGAGTTCTCGCTCACCCACCTGCTCGAGTTCCGTTACTACGACGACCTCCTGGAGCGCAAGCTGGACGAGCTCTACGACGCCATGGACAAGAAGCGCGAGACCGCGGCCAAGTTCTTCAAGAACTTCTACGCGGATATCGCCGAGGATTCCAGTTTGAAGTACATGGAATTCTCGGAATTCCTGGGCCGCGTAGAGAACTCACTCAAGACCGTGGGCGACCCGTACCTGGCCGTGGTCTTCCGGGCCTCGGCGCTGGAATTCCACTTCGACGACTGGCGCAAGAGCATCTCCCGCAAGATGGAGACGCTGGCCCAGATAAGCCAGATCCTGCACGGCGAGGTGAACACCCGCCGCAGCCACTGGCTGGAAATAATCGTGATAGTGCTGATCGCTATAGAGGTGATCCCGTTCCTCTACATCCTGTTGAGGGAAGGCAAGATCTAAAGAAGGTTCAGTCGCCCAGCTGCCGGATGGCCTCGGCCACGGCCCTGCGCGCGGTACCGCTCACGCTCCCGCTTGAGCGGTATTTCATTTTAAGGAAATTCAGCGGCGTCCCGTTAAGCTTCACCCGGAAATCCAGGTGCGGGCCGCTCGACAGGCCCGAGCTGCCCACGTAGCCTATCACGTCGCCCTGGGAAACCCGCCGCCCCTTACGCACGCCTTTGGCGTAGCGCGAGAGGTGGCCGTAGGTGCTCTCATAGCCCGAACCGTGCCGGATGATGATCAGGCGCCCGTTGCCGCCCTTCCAGGCGGCGAAGGTCACCGTGCCGTCGGCCACGGCGGAAACCGGCGTGCCGGAGGGAGCGGCGTAGTCTATGCCCTGGTGCGGCCTGAAGTATTTAAGCACCGGGTGGAAGCGGCGGTTGGTGAAATAGGAGGAGATGCGCCGGTAATGCAGCGGCGCGCGCAGGAACATACTGCGCAGGGACTCGCCGTTCTCGTCGTAGTAGCCGCCGGAATGGGCGGCGGCGGTCTTGCGCCCGGTCTCGGCCCCGTCGTAAAAAGCGGCGGAAACGGACTGGGCCACCACCTTGCCGGCCGGGTCGGTCCTGTAGGCCCAGGCCACGGCCCAGCGGTCCCCGTCGCGCGTTTCGGTAAGGAAGTCCACCGACCAGGAAAAAATATCGGCGTAGTCCAGGATGACGGCCGGCGGCACGCCGGCAGCGCTCATGGACTCCCAGAGCGAGGAGCGGATGGCGCCGGCGGCCTTGGCGGCGGATGTCTTGATCTCCACCTGCCGGACCGAGACCTCGTAACCGCCGCCGGCCTCGGGGACCAGGAAATAATCTTTCAGGTCCCTGGTAACGGAAAGCGACAGGACGGAACCCCAGGTGGAGAAAGAGATGGAATAAGTATCCTGCGGGCGCAGGCGGCGCAGGTCGAGGCTCGAGGCGAGCGCTTTGGAAAGGCGGTAGCGGGCCGCGTCGTCCAGGCCTTCCGCTTTAAGGACCAGGTCAAGACTGGTGGTGAAAGACCCGGTGGAAACGCGCAGCACCTCCTCGCCGTCGGGGCCGGCCGGGAAATCACCCTGTCTGGAACCGAAGAGGGTGAGCGCCACTATGGCCCCCGCGCACAGCGCGGCGGCCAGGTAGAAGCGCGCGGTCCTCTCCCTCAGGAAGTCCATTCGTCAGCAGTAAAGGTACTCGTCCACGAGCTTCTTAATCTCCTCTTCCTTGCCGTAGAGGCGCTCGCTGAGGTTGCTGTCGTCGTAAGCTTTCAGGCGCTTTATCAGGCCGTCCACCAGCTGCGGGGTGAACACGCCCTTGGCTTCGAAGACGGAGCGGTATTTGGCCAGACTTTCGGCCGAAGCCCAGCAGGAGGAGGGGAGCTTGGGCAGTTTTTCCAGCAGGGCCGCGTGCTCCTTGTGGTAGATGTTCTTGTCCACAAAGAACTTGTCGGCGTAGGCGAGGGCGTCCTTGCGCTCGAAGCCGCGGCGGGCGGCCACGCAGAGCCCCGCCAGCAGCAGGTGCACGGCGGCCGAGCCGTCGGCGGAGCGGAACTCCACGGTCTGCGCGGGGTCCACGGAGGGGGTGGCGGAACCGGGATTGGCGTCCTTTACCATGCCGGCGGCGTTGGTCCAGCCCAGGGGGATGCGCACCAGGGCGGAGCGGTTGCGGTACGCCCAGCAGACGTTGATGGGCGCTTCCTGGTGCGGCACCAGGCGGAAATACGAGGTAGGCACCGTGTTGCCGAAGGCCGTCATGGGCGCGGCCAGCTCCATGAAGCCCGCGATCAGTTTGCGGGCGGGCGCGGATAGCGACCCCTTTTCCAGCATGATGTTGCGGCCGTTCTTGAGCAGGCAGGTATGTACGTGCAGGCCGGAACCCGCGTGGCCGATGGAGATCTTGGGCGCGAAGGAGATCACCACGCCGTACTTGTGGCCGATGGCGGAGATCATCCACTTGGCCACGGCCAGCTGGTCGGCCGCGTCGGAGGCCGGCACCGGCAGGAACTCTATCTCCTGCTGGGCCATCTCGGAATCCTCGGCGCGGATAAGGCCCACCTCGCTGTGGCCGTACTTTATGCGCCCGCCGGCTTCGGCTATGGCGGCCATGGCCTCCACCCGCAGGGCCTCCCACTTGGCGAAAGGCTGCGACTCGTGATAACCCTTCTGGGCCGCGGTCGGGTAAAGCGGGTTGCGGGGGGAAACGATGTAATACTCCAACTCGCCCAGCGCGTGGAACTCGGCGCCGGCGACCTTGGTGAACTCCGCCTCCGCGCGGCGCAGCACCTCGCCGGGGGCGCTGGCGAAAGGCTTGCCGTCGGCGGTGTAGAAACCGCAGAGGATGTCCACGGCCGGCACCGGCGAGAAGGGGTTGACGAAGGCGGTGCGGTAGCGCGGCACCACGTAAAGGTCGCTGGAGCCGGCGTCTATGCTCTTGAACAGGCTGGAACCGTCCACCCGCTCGCCTGCGGAAAGGATGCGGTCCAGGTATTTCTCGTCGTTGATGATGAAATTGAGCGTCTTCAGGCGGCCGTCGCCGGCCACGTAGCGGAAGTTCACCATCTTCACGCCGTTGGCCTTGATGTACTTGACGATATCGGGCCGGGTGAAGTCCCGGGGCTCTTTATTAAGGAAGGCGGCTATCTTGTTGGCGTGTATCTTGCTCATGGTTTCCGGCTCCGTTCCGGGCTTTGCCCGGAAAAATCCTGTTTGCGCCTCATTGGCGCGAATAAAAATGATAACAAATTTACCATGCGCCATGAAGTTGGAAAGAGACGCGTTTTTTTGGTAACCTTTCACAAGTTCCTATATTCGGGAAGAGTTTTGGGGAAACACGATGAAAAGAACAGCTGCGATCCTGAGCCTGGCCCTCGCCTGCGCACCCTATGCGGCCGCACAGAGCGAATTCCACGCCTCCAACGAGTTTTCCGTGGTCAACAATTCCGTCAAGGGGGCGGGCAAGGCCTCCTCCTCGCTGACCGAAGGGAATAATTTCCTGGAGGTCCTGAACGTCTACGGCAGCGGCAAAACCGGGGCCTGGACCTACAATTACGCGGCGGGCGGCAAGGCCACGGACGACGAGCGCGCCGACGCCAAAAAGCTCTCGCTCACTAACCTCCAGGGCCGCGCCGCCAACGGCGTCCACACCTTAACGCTGGGCGACGTCTTCGAATCTTTCTCTCAGTATTCGCTGGCCACCTCCCTTAAGGGCGGCTCCTACCGCTTTAATAAGGAAGGAACCCGGCTGCCGGAAGTCACCGGCGTGTTCGGCTGGGCGTACCCCCGCTGGGACTCGGTCTGGAAGGACCCGGTCACCCGCACCGTGAACCGCCAGGCCGCCGGCCTGCGCGTGAAACAGGCCTTTACCCCTGACCTCTGGGCCGCGGGCAGCTACGTGGGGGCAAAGGACACCTCCCGCGTCAACGCCGCGGACGCGCTCTACGACGCGAAGAATTACACTTTCGATTTCGGCTACAATCCCATGCCGGGGCTGACCGCCGCCGGCGAATACTCGGCCTCCGACTACGACGAAGCCACAGGCGGCACCTCCGAAAAGGGGAGCGCCATGCGCGTGGAGCTGGTGGGCGACGCCGACCCCAGCCGCGTAGCGCTCGAATACGAGAACGTGCAGCCCGATTTCCTTTCGGCCCTGGGTTCCGCCACCCCGGACCGCCGCAAGGTAAAGGCCAAGTGGCGCTACAAATACTCCAAGCGCGTCACCGTCACCTCCGGCCTGCTCTGGTACCGCAACAACCTCGACGGGGCCCGGGCCGGCACCACCTATAACTGGAAGCCGGAAGTCTCCGTGGCCGTAAAAAAACCTTTCGCCGCGCGCCCCTATTCCTTCGCCGACCTGAGCTACAAGTTCGACCGCAAGTTCGGCGGCGGCTCCAGCGGCGCCGACCACTACCTCAACGGCAACTACCGCGACAGGCTGGGCGCAATAGACTCCGACACCAACCTGGGATACACCCTCTACCGGACGGAAACCGACGTAAGGGACGCCAGCGAGATAAACTTCAACACCTCCTTCAGCTCCCGCCACCAGGTGAAGTCAGTGACGCTGAAGCCCTCCCTGAACCTGGGCACCTGGTACTCCCGCGATGAACTGGCCGACGAGACCGACAAACTCTACGAGTACTCGCTGGGGCTCGGCTTCGACGCTCCCGGCGCCAGCCTCAACGCCGACCTGCGCCTGGGCCAGAACATGCTGCGCAAGGAGACCGGCGACGACTCAGACAAGTTCTTCGCCGCGCTCAGCGCCTACTGGCGGCCCAAACTGCTGGCCAAACTTAATGAGTCAACCGTCTTCCTGCGGGCCGGCTTCAACGATTACGCCTTCACCACCACGAGCAGGAATTTCCGCGAGAAGAGCCTGACCGTGGGCCTCAACACCGCTTTCTAAGGATATAAGGGGAAAACTTATGAAAAAACTCCTGATACTGGCAGCAGCGCTACTTATCACCGCCGGGACGGCCGACGCCAAGTGGTGGATCTTCGGCAAGTCCAAGGCCGAGGTGGGCCTGAAGTACTTGCACATAAACAAGATCTCGGCCGACGAGACCGGCCCGAAGATAAAGCTCTTCCGGGAAATGCTGGGTTCCGACGGCCTGGTGAAGATATCCGGCCGCACCTCCGGCGGCCAGACCGGCTCCGTGCGCCTCACCCTCGACGACAAGGCCACCTGGACGGACGTGAAATTCTCCGAGAACGGCGCCTTCGAGCATTCTTTCAAGCCCGAGGCCGGCAAGACCTACGTGCTGCTCATAGAGGTCACGGACACGGCCGGCAAGACCAACAAACCGGAAGAGACCCGCAAGGAACTGGCCCTCTCGGACGAGAACGTGCAGGCCAAGGTCAGGGAGGCCCTGGACGCGCTGTTCGAGGCCTATAATAAGGAAGACCTGCAGAAGTTCCTGGCTGGCGTGGGAGAGAACTTCGCCGGCGACAAGGCCATCCTGGAACGGGCCGTCAAGCGGGACTTCGACGCCCTCAGCTCCATCAACCTGCGCTATACACTCAATAACGTGGCGGCCGGCGCGCAGGGGCGCGTCTTCGTCTCCGTCACGTTCAACCGCATGGTGATAGTCAACAAGAGCGGCGCCTCCAGTTCCGACAGCGGCTCCACCGAATTCGTCTTCGATTCTAAAGAAGGCAAGCTCTCGCTGTTCAGCATGAAGCAGCCGCTGATGTTCGGCCTCTCCGACGCGGAGAACGTAGCCACCGGCGAAGTACTGGGCAACACCGCGTCCAACCTTACGCTCGACGAGACCGGCACCCTGGGCGGCGGCGAGACCGTGACCATAGACTGCCGCGGCTCCGGCACCGTGATGAAGTACACCTTCGCCACCGAGGCGCAGGCCTGCGACACCGGCGGCGGCAGCGCCGACATCTGGTTCTACGACTGGGCCAGCAGCATAGGCTACGCCGTGGCGCAGCACCGGGCTTTCACCAAGCCGCTGGCCTCCGTCACCACCGCGGAAGCCAGGGACCTCTCGTCTTATACGGCGGGGGGGACCGTCGCCGTTTCCGTCGGCAACGCCTACTGCTTCGACCTGAGCGGCAGCTTCTACTGCGTGGAGCCGGTCACTATCCCCGTACCCGGCAACGACCTCGCCAGGTTCAAGATAAAACAGTTCTGACAACTCCGCACGGCGCCGGGAAAGCCCGGCGCCGCTGCTTTCTACCGGTGAACCTATGAAACATCTCTTCTTCTCCCTTGTATTCCTGGCCGGCGCCCTGCCGGCGCGGGCCGAAGGCCCCAAGACCTACGGCGACGCCCAGAACGATCTTGCCTGGCTTTCCCATGACGCCGCGGCATGGCGCAGGAACCTGCGCGAGGGCATCCAGGCGCAGACCGCGAACCTGGAGGTGCGCCGGCGCCTGGAGCACGCCAAGGCCACCGTCGAGGAGATGATACAGCGCGACAATATCACCAAGGCCTGCAAGGTGGTGGAAGTGACGGCCACCGTGGCCACCATAGGCGTCGGGGGCGTAGCCTTGGCCGCCAAAGAAGGGGTAAGCGTCCTTACAAAGGAAGGGCTCAAGATCGCCGGCAAATACATGGCCGAAAAGGGCGCGGTAGAGATAGGCAAGGAGTCCCTGGGCGTACCCGGCTACAGCGACGCCGTAAAAGCGGGTGTCTTCGTCTTCAACAAGTTCGACCAGAGCGAAATGCAGGGCCAGCTGTCCAGGGATAACATGGAACTGCTGCTCAAGGCCAAGACCCTTCTGGAGGACGACTCCGACGGGCGGCCGCTCAAAGATAAGCTGCCGGAGCTGCGCCAGCTGCTTTTCGAAGCGGAGGACCGGCTGGAGAAGACCGCCGCGGCCATAGCCGCCTCCGACAAGCTGATAGAAGAGACCAAGGTCAAAGCGGGAAGACTTTACCTGGAGGCCCAGCGCCTCAAAGCAAAAGAAGAGCAGGAAGCCGAGAAAGCCGCGGAGGCGGCGAAGAAGGCAGAGCCGAAGGGGCTTAAACCGCCGCTGACGTCCAAGCCCGCCTCGGTGCCGCCTCCGGCGACAGGCCCCAAAGATACGCCCGAGGAACGCCGCCAGAAGATGCAGTCGGCCATCGACTCCTACATAGCCTCGCTGCGCGCCGCCATAGAGCGGCAGAACAAGGCCGCCGCCGCGGCCTGGGCGGCGATGGAGAAACCTGAGCGCAGCGGCACCCGCTATTTCGTGTCCGACGAGATAGAGGACCTTTACTCCGGGCTGACCTACCTGGAAGGGACCCTGACCGGCCCGCGCAACTACCTCTCCATGCAGTCCACCGAAGCCTCGGCCGAAAATTCGGCGAAGAAAATAGCGGCCATGCGCGCCGCCCTGGAGAAGCACCAGGGCGATATAAAAGGCCAGATAGAGCCCATAGTGACCGAGGTCTCCGGCCTGCTGGGCCAATGGCGCTCGGCCTACGATCTTTACAAGCCGCAGGGCTATTACGTGCCCCAGCCGGACGATATCAAGGCCATGGCCCTGTGGGGCACCTACTACGAAGGCCCGCTTAAATACGCGGAAGGCTACCTGAACGCCACCGGAGGCCTGCCGGAAAAATTCCAGACCCTGGCGGCCAAGGCCGCCGCCATCAAGAACGCCATCTACACCGAGGCCTCGGAACTCGCCACCGCTTACGCTTCCAAGCTGCAGGCCTACAAGGATTACAAGCCGCAGGTAGTCGGGCAGTTGGAGAAACTTCGCACCGAAGCCGCCAAACATAACGAGATACTCAACTCACTGTCCCACCAGTTCGTCATGGAATTCTCTTACGACGGGAAATACGACCTGGCGAACCTGGAGGCGAAAGTAGCCGCCGCCCGCCCGGCCTTCTCCGCCCTACAGAAACTCTACGCCGGCGGCCGGCTCCTCTACCTGGACCTGGAAGGCCGCTACAGGGAGATCTCGCAACTGGCGCAGTCGCCGCTGATGGGGGAGATGTCCTCCATAGCCTATTCCGCCGAGGACAAGGCCCATAAGGAGGGCATGGCCGCGGCCTACAAACGCACGCAGGGCTACTCACCGGACCTCAACGGGACCGAAGGCTGGCAGTACGACATGGACGCCGGCTCCGAGAGCATATTCGGCGCGGAAGAAGCGCTGCGCTACCTGAAGGCCCAGGAGGCCAAGCTGGTAGCGGCCTATGCCCGGGGAGTCTCGGCCTTCAAGGCCAACACGGCAGGAGACCTCTCGGGGCTAGGGGCACTGCCGGACGAGCAGTACGGCGCGGCCATCGAAAAGGTCTTCGCTCCGGCCCAGAAGGCGGAGCAGGAGACGGCCGCCATAATAGCCGAGGTCCGCAAGGCCAAACTTTTCGGCACGCCGCTGCTGGAACAGACCGGCTTCTGGACCGTGCAGGCCGGCAAGAAGCGGGATGAACTGGAAAAGGCCACCGGCGCCTTCTGGGAAAGCGCCAACGGCAAGGCCATCAGCGAGGCCAGGCGCGGCCGTGAAATACAGCAGGCCGCGGACAGCCGGGACCCGGGAGCCGCGCTGGTCAGGAAACTTTACGAGGACTTCGCCCGCGCCTACTCCTCGCGGGACGCCGCCAAGGTGCTGGCCCTGGTCTCGCCCGACTGGGGCGCCGGAGACGGGACCTCGGTCTCCGAACTGGAGGAACAGCTGCGCAACGTCTTCCGGGTCAATGACGAAGTGACCGCCGCCATCAGCGGGCTGAGCGTTACCAACGACGGTCCCGGCCGGTACACCGCCTACTACAACCTGACCATCAAGAGCCGCATCTACAGGAAGAACATCAAACGCGAGGAGACCTCCTCCGTGACGGAAAAAGTGCAGGTGGAGGGGGGAAGCGCCAGGATCCTCAAGACCGATTCCGGCGGCTACTGGGAGATTAAATAGAGGAAAAACAAGCGCTTTTCCGGCTGAAGGCCCCCCGGCGGCGGGGGGCTTTTCGTTGACTATATAGGAGAACAATTAATATAATAGGCAAAAGGATAAAAACCTAACAAACAACATAAAGAGAGAGAAAAAATGTCATTAACCAAGAACAAAATCAGAGAGATCGCGGAGAAGTTCTCCCCTAAACCCAACGATACCGGCTCGACCTCCGTGCAGGTGGCACTGGTCACCGAGCGCATACAGTATCTTTCCAAACACCTCATCGCCAGCCCCAAGGACCACGCCTCCAAGCGCGGCCTCAACAAACTGGTCTCACAGCGCAAGCGCCTTCTCAGCTACCTCGAAGCCAACAACCGCGAGGAATACAAGAAGGTCATTAAAGCCTTAGGCTTAAGGAAATAACAAATGACAAATTACCCTAAACCGCTCCGCCTGGAAGAACAGGTGGGGGATAAGTCCATTTCGTTCGAAACCGGCGCCATCGCCAAGCAGTCCGGCGGCGCCGTGATCGTCCGCATCGGCGACACCGTGGTGCTCTCCACCGCCGTGCAGGCCTCCAAGCCCAAGGATACCCCGCCGGCTTTCGTGCCGCTCAGCTGCGACTACAAAGAGCGCACCTACGCGGCCGGCAAGATCCCCGGCGGCTTCTTCAAGCGCGAGGGCAAAGCCCGCGAGAAGGAAGTCCTGGCCTCCCGCCTGACCGACCGCGCCGTGCGCCCCCTGTTCCCGGATTATTTCAACACCGAAACGCAGGTGGTCAACATGGTGATGTCCTACGACGGCATCAACGACGCCGACGTGGTGTCCATCAACTCCGCCTCCGCGGCCCTGATGATCTCCGATATCCCGTGGAACGGCCCCGTGGCCGCGGTCCGCGTGGGCAAGCTCGAAGGCAAGTTCATCATGAACCCCACCAACGAGCAGCGCGAGACCTCCGAAATGGAAATGGTCATCTGCGGCACCCAGAACGGCATCCTGATGGTGGAAGGCGGGGCGCATGAGCTGCCCAACTCCGACCTCATCGGCGCCATGGAAGCCGCCAAGCCCGAGCTCGAGAAGCTCTGCAAGATGCAGATCAAGATGAAGGAGCAGGTGGGCAAGCAGAAGACCCCCATCGCCACTCCCGAGATCAAGCCCGAACTGAAGGCCGCCGTGGAAGCGATGTGCAAGCCCGAGATCGAGAAGATCCTCTCCTCCCGGCCCGAGAAGCACGCCATGGAGAAGGCCCTGGAAGAGGTCAAGAGCAAGGCGAACAAGGAAATGACCGCCAAGTATCCCGCGGACCTCACCGCCTCCTACCAGACCAAGACCGTGTTCGAGGACATCCTCTACACCGTCTGGCGCAACATGACCCTGGGCACCATGATCCGCACCGACGGCCGCAAGACCGACGAGATCCGCGAGATCAACATCCACCCCGGCTTCCTGCCCCGCACGCACGGCTCCGCCGTGTTCACCCGCGGCCAGACGCAGGCCCTGGTGGTGACCACGCTCGGCACCTCGGACGACAAGCAGATGCTCGACGCCCTGGAAGGCAAGACCTTCGACCGCTTCATGCTTCATTACAACTTCCCCAGCTACTCCGTGGGCGAAGTGAAGCCTGACAGGGGTCCCGGCCGCCGCGAGATAGGCCACGGCCACCTCGCCAAGCGCGCCCTGCTGCCGCTGCTGCCCAGCGAAGAGCAGTTCCCTTATACCATCCGCCTCGTGTCCGACATCCTGGAGTCCAACGGCTCCTCGTCCATGGCCACCGTGTGCGGCGGGTCCCTCTCCCTGTTCGACGCCGGCGTGCCCATGAAGGCCGCCTGCTCTGGCATCGCGATGGGCCTCGTCACCGACGGCAACAAGTTCGCGGTCCTCTCGGACATCGCGGGCCTGGAAGACCACTACGGCGACATGGACTTCAAGATCACCGGCACGCGCAAAGGCGTGACCGCGCTCCAGATGGACGTGAAGCTCGCCACCGGCATCCCCATGAACATCATGAAGGACGCCATCGAGCAGGCCACCCGCGGCCGGCACCACATCCTGGACCTGATGGAAAAAGCCATGCCGACGCACCGCGCCGACATCTCCGAGTTCGCCCCGCGCATAGTGAAGCTGATGATCCCCCGCGACAAGATCGGCGCCTTCATCGGGCCCGGCGGCAAGAACATCCGCGGCATACAGGAGCGCACCGGCGCCGAGATCGCCGTAGAGGACGACGGTTCAGTGTTCATCTCGAGCTGCGACAAAGCCAGCCTGGAAGCCGCCAAGAACTTCGTCGAGCAGTTCAGCATGGACGTGGAAGTCGGCAAGACCTACAAAGGCACGGTCGTGTCCATAGTGGACTTCGGCGCCTTCGTGGAAGTGCTTCCCGGCAAGGAAGGCCTGCTGCACATTTCCGAGATCGACACCAAGCGGGTCAACCGCGTGGAAGACGTGCTCAAGATGGGCCAGGAAGTGGAAGTGAAGTGCGTGGAGGTGAACAACGGTAAGTACCGCCTGTCCCGCCGCGTGCTGCTGCAGGACGCCGCAAGGAAGTAAGACGTGTATCCGGCCCCCGCGCTTGCGCGGGGGCCGGGATATCTCCGGAGGTTCAACATGAAAAAAACCGCAAAACCCCAGGAAACCGCTTTCGACCAGGTGCAGAAGTTCTACCAGTTCATGAACTCCAATAAGCTGGAGGTCATCGAGTTCTCCAAGGACAGCACCTACATCAAGCTGGTGCGCAAGCACAATAACGTGGTGCACCAGATCCCCGTTTTCGCCCCGGCGGCCCACGCCGCCGCGCCCGCCGGCAAAACCGCGGCGCCCGCCCCCAGGCCGGCCGCTCCCGCCGGCGAAACCATCAAGGCCCCCATGTCGGGAATCTTCTACCGCTCGCCCAGCCCGTCCAGCCCGCCCTACGTCAGGGAAGGCGACGCCATAAAGGAAGGCCAGGTCATCTGCGTGATAGAAGCCATGAAGGTCTTCAACGAGATCAAGGCCGAATTCAACTGCGTCATCGAGAAAGTGATGCAGGAGAACGGCAAGGCCCTCGAGCCCAACGCCGACATGTTCATGGTGAAGAGGTAATATGCAGGACGCCGCCAAGTTCACCGATACGGTGGCGCAGACCGCCGCCAACCTCCTTGAAGCCCTCAAGGCGGCCGGCGGCGACGCCTCCTCCTGGGACCTCAAGCTCAAGCTGCACCTCTCCAGCTCCGCCCTCTACCTGTCGCTCGGGTGGCTGGCGGCGCAGGGGAAGGTCGCCCTCTACCCGAAGGAACTCAACTTCAGGGTGGTTCTCACCGACAAGTAAAGCGCCCGACCCGGCGTACCCCATAATGCGCGACCTCGCCAAGAACAGAGCTTCCGCACAAGGGAAGAAAAAGACCTCGGCCCTCTCCTATGTCCTCTACTGGGCGGGGTCTTTCGCTTTCAATATCTGGCTGATCTGGGTGCTCATCAGTTCGGGCCCCCGCGGCATGGTGGGGGACACCGTGGCCGGCGCCCTCACCGCCTTCCTCGGGCACACCGCTTACCTGTTCCCGTTCATCCTCCTTTACGGCCTGGTGGCCATACTGGTTAACCTCAACAAACCGCACAAGGGCGCCCTGACCCTGACCGCCGGCACGCTGATGGTGCTGGGTGCCATGTCCGCCATGATAGAACTGCTAAGCGCCCGCTTCGGCCCTTGGGAATCCGCCGGAGGCTGGCTCGGTTATTTCCTCGGGCAGGTGCTCACCAAGATGTTCGGCGGGGTAGGCGCCGGGCTGTTCTCCGCCGTGCTGTTCTTCGGCGGCGTCCAGCTGCTCTTCAAGATCTCCTGGCGCAAGGTGCTCAAGTACGCTTCTTCCGCCGCCATAGACGATTACCGCAACTGGTCCGCAGCCCGCCGCGAACTCAAGGCCCGCCTCAAGATCATCTCCGAGAAAGAGCAGGCCGAAGGCCCGGCTTACGATGTGGCGCCCATTCCCGAGCCGCCGCCGGTGATCCGCGCCGTGGAAAAGCCCGAACCCAAACCCCAGCCCGCCCCCGAGCCGCAGGTAGTGCGCGCCCAGACCGCGGACCCGGCCAAGCCTCAGCCTAAGCCTGCCGCGGCCAAGCCCGCCGCCGGCGGCAAGGAAAAGCTGGCCGACCCCTATTTCAAGGATTTTAAACTGCCCGGCGCCGACCTGCTCGAACCGCCGGCCAAGCAGGTGGCCGTGGGGCCCGACGACGCCGAGATCAACTCCGCCAGGCTGCAGTTGGAGACCACTTTCAAGAGCTTCAACGTGGACGTGCACGTGTCCGGCGTCTATCCCGGCCCCGTCATCACCCGCTACGAGGTCACCCCGGCCCCCGGAGTGAAGATCAGTTCCATAGTCTCGCTTTCCAACGACGTGGCCCTCGCCATGAAGTCCGCCGGTGCCATCCGCGTCATCGCGCCCATCCCCGGCAAGTCGGCCATCGGCTTCGAGATCCCCAACAACACCCGGGCCAAGGTCTGCCTGCGGGAGCTGCTGGAGAGCTCGGTCTTCAACGAAGCCCGTTCGCCGCTCACCTTCGCGCTGGGCCGCTACGCCGAGGGCAAGGTGGCCGTGGCCAACCTGGAGACCATGCCGCACCTGCTCGTGGCCGGCGCCACCGCCAGCGGCAAGAGCGTGTTCATGCAGTCGCTCATCCTCTCGCTCATCTTCCGCAACAAGCCCGACGAGGTAAAGTTCCTCTTCATAGACCCGAAGCGCCTGGAACTCACCTTCTACGAGGACATTCCTTATTTATACGACCCCAAGGAAACCCCGGACAGGGTGTCCGTCATCACCAACCCCAAGGACGCGGCCAAATCCCTGGTGGCGCTGACCCGCGTGATGGAGAAGCGCTACGAGAAGTTCGAACGCGCGCGCGTTAAGAACATAGCTTCCTATAATAAGTGGGCGCTCGAGAACGGCGAACAGCAGGAATACTACATCATCGTGGTAATAGACGAGCTCGCCGACCTGATGCTCCAGACCCGCAACGTGGTGGAGGACGCCATCCAGCGCCTGGCGCAGATGGCGCGCGCCGTGGGCATCCACCTGGTGCTGGCCACCCAGCGCCCGTCGGTGGACGTCATCACCGGCGTCATCAAGGCCAACCTGCCGTCGCGCGTGGCGCTGCAGGTCACCTCCAAGACCGATTCCCGCGTCATCCTGGACTGCCCCGGCGCCGAGGCGCTGATAGGCAAAGGCGACCTGCTGTACCTCGCTATCGACGCCCAGAAACCGTCGCGCATCCAGGGCGCTTACGTGAGCGAGGACGAGATCCGCAAAGTCGCCGACTTCGTGAAGGCCCAGGCCAAGCCCAACTACCAGCCGCTCGCCGAGGACGAGGAAGCGGCCAGCACCGGCAAGGGCAGTTCTTCCGAGGAGCTGATAGCGGCCCTGCGCCTCGTCCTGGAACGCCGGCGCGTCTCGCAGGACCTGCTGAAGGCCCATTTCGGCTCTTCGGCCAGGGCCACCAACATCCTGAGCCTGCTGGAAATGAAAGGCTTCATACACAAACCTGAAGGTTCCAACCGCTGGGAGATCTTCTTCGACAAGATAGAGACCCACGTTAACTCCCACGCCGCCGCCGCGGCCCAGCCGCAGCAGGCCGAGGAGCCCGCCGGGGAGGAGTTCTCGAGAAATGAATAAGATCCTGACCGCGGTCCTTCTCCTCGCTTTCGCCCCCGGGGTTTACGCCCAGCAGAAGGCCGCCCCAAAAAAACAGCCGGCGTCCAAAAAGGCCCCGGCCGCGGCCGTCTCCACCGCCGCCCCCGCGGCGCAGACCCAGCCCGCGCCCGACCCGGCCCCGGAAATACTGGAGAAGCTCAAGGCCTGGGACGACCGCCTGGAAACGCTGCAGGCCGATTTCACCCAGGAAGTGAATTTCAAGGAAGCGGGCCTCAAGCAGAACATCGAGGGCACCCTGCGCTACGCTAAGCCCAACCTCCTGCGCATCGAACATGTAAAGCCCTCCAGGCAGGTGGTGGTGACGGATAAAGCCGACATCTGGATCTACAAGCCCGAGGACAAGCAGGCCGTGCGCACCAGCTGGGACGCCTGGCGCCGCACCCAGGACCAGAACTTTTCCGGCATCCTGGACTTCGGCAACTACTCGGCGCTGACCGCCAGGAACCGCACCTCGGTGAGCGGGGGGAAGGAAGGCCGGCCCTGGAAGATCATCTTTACGCCCCGCTCCGGCGCGGCCTACTCGCTTACGCTTACGCTGGACCCCGCGGACTATTTCCCGTCGGAAGCAGAACTGACGGTGGACAGCACCGTAATAACTACCCGCCTGCTCGCTCCCGTAAAGAACGGCCCGCTGGACAAGGAGATCTTCAAATTCTCGCCCCCGAAGGGCGTGGAAGTGCTGAAGTTCAAAGACTGACCCTGATGACACTCGCCAACCGCATAACCATGACCCGGATGGGTCTCAGCCTGGTGATCTTCGTACTGATCATCTCAAAGACCCTCTGGACCGCCGTGGCCGCCCTCGTCCTGCTCACCATAGCGAGCATTTCCGACGGCATCGACGGAGCCATAGCCAGGCGCACCCAGACCACCACCCCGTTCGGGGCCGTGGCGGACCCCTTCGCCGACAAGATCCTCATCATGTCCGTCTTCCTGGCCTTCGCCTCCCTGCGGGAGCTGGCCGTCCCCATCTGGGCGGTCTTCCTCATCCTGCTGCGCGAACTGACCATCTCCACCCTGCGCGTGCTCTCGGCGCTGCACGGCGACGTCATGAAAGCCGAGGCGGCCGGCAAGATAAAGACCACCATCCAGCTCATAGCGGCCTTCACCATCCTGGTGCTGCTGGTCCTGCATCTCTGGGCCAAGCGCGAGGCGCTGCCCGCCTTCCTCGCCTGGGCGCCGCCCCTTGCCCAGCCCGCCACCTGGTGGCTCACGGTCGTCGCAGCTTTCTTCACCATCATCAGCGGCGGCATCTACCTTTACAACCACCGCACCCTCCTCTACAAATCCTGGAGCGAACGCGGACGCTGATGCCCGCCAAAGACTTCCTGGTGCGCTTCCTGGCCAGCGCCGGCTTCGTCAGCTACGTTCCCGCGCGCCTGACCGGCTTCAAGAAATTCACCGGCTCCGGCATGGCCGGCACCGTCCTGGCGCTCCTCCTGGTCCCGTTCCTCCCAGAAGACAGGACGCTGTTCGCCGCTTTCTGCCTGGCCTTCCTGCCCTTTTCCGTCTGGATCGCCGGGCTGGCCTCGGCCTCCTACGGCACCCACGACGACCCCCGCATAGTCATCGACGAGGTCATAGGCTACTGGACCGCCCTGCTGTTCCTGGAACGCACCCCGTTCAACCTCGCCGCGGCCTTCGTTCTTTTCAGGGCCCTGGACACCCTAAAGCCCTGGCCCATCAAGAAACTCGAGACCTCCGTCCGCGGGGGTTTTGGTATAATTATAGACGACGTGCTGGCGGGACTGGAGGCCAACCTGCTCACGCGCCTCGCGTCGCTCTTCATATGAGAAATTTGCTCCTCGCCTGCGCCCTGCTCCTGCCGCTGGTACCCCTGCGCGCGCAGATGATCCAGGTGATCCCGGCGGTCAGCACGGCCGCCCCCGAAGGGCTCCTGCTTTCCACCGCCGCCGCGCCGGCCAAGCCCGGACCTTCCCGGCCGGCCGCCTACGACACCGGCAGCGTGCCGCTCAGCGGCATAGTCCTGATGCCAACCGCCTACCGGGGCCGCGGCCGCAACGCCGTCGGGCTCGGCCTCGATTTCAACGCGGCCTATTACATCGGCCGCCTCTACGGCAAGAACAATTACGCCTGGACGGTGGAGAAGAAGAACTACCTGGACCGGGTGGGCCTGTGGCTGCTTTCCGCCGATTCCAAGATGCAGGTGCAGACCGAAGGCAAGTGGCGGCCGGCGATGGCCGCCGGCGTGCAGGGCATCCTGAAGTTCCGCGACGGGGCCCAGCCCACCCTGAACCAGCCCACGGTCTCCACCAAGATAGACTCCAAGAACACCGATTCTTACGCCAACGCCTACGTGGCCCTCACCAAGCGCCTGCACCCCAAATTCCTGGTCAACGCGGGCTACTCCGACGGAGACATGCCCAAGGTGATCTACGGCCTCTCCGAATTCCTCTCGAAGGAAGCCATCAACCTCTCCCGCGGCAGTTCATCCACCACGGACCCGGTAGTGATCCCCACCGGCATGCTCTTCGGCGGCTTCATGTGGCTGCCCAAGAAGGATTCCCCTATCGGGCTCGAAGTGATGATCCCCCAGGGCGCGCCCCAGAGCCCCAAACTTTTCAACCTGCACCTCGGCACCCTGCTGAAGCTCAACTTCGAACTTTCCTACCTGACCTTCAAGGGCGGCTGGGACCTGATGGGCATGTTCCAGTTCCGCTACAACTACCTCCCCAAATAACTTTCCTGCGCGAAATAAAAGAGCCGCCCTTGGGCGGCTCTTTGTTTTTACCCCGGCTGAACCTGTCAGCGCCCGCGCAGCTGCGCCAGGTAGCGGGCCGCCTGCGGATGGGCGGGGTTCAGGAGCAGCGTCTGCTCCAGCTCATGGCGCACCCGGCCCCAGTCCCGGCCCCAGTAGACTATCGCCAGGTTGTAGTGGGCGTCGGCCAGGCGCGGATTGGCGGCGAGGGCGGAGAGGTAGGCCTGCTCGGCGCCCGCCCTATCCCCGGTCTTCTCCAGGGCGACTCCGTAGTTGAGCCAGGCGTAGGCGCTGGCCGACCGAAGGCCCGCCTTCAGGGACGGGAGGGAATAATATTTTTCGCTCAGGCGCAGGAGCCGGTCGTAGGTCCCGACCGAGGCCAGGAAGCAGTCGCGGGCCGCGGCCCACTCGTTGCGGGAGGAATAGTAGAAGCCTTCGTAGAGCGGGGCATCCGGAATGTCACCGTCGAAAACGGCTGCCAGCCGCAGGCGGCGCAGGTCGTCCGCGCCCAACCCGGCGGTACCGCGAGCGGCCCCGGCCGCCATCATGGCCTGGGCGTAGGAAGTACCCAGGTCCCGGTCGAAGAAATCCCGGTAGGGCCTGCCCAGCCGCGAGTAAGCGTAGAACGGCCAGGGGTCCCGGGCCGCACCGGCCGCAGGATAGACCTCGGTGACTATGCCGCGCGGCGCGCCAGGCACCTTGCCGGGCAGTTCCGCGTCCATGGTGGCGTAGAGGGGGCCGGCGTTGGCGGCGCGGAAGGCGAGCCACTCGGCTTCACTCCCGGCGTTAAGGTTCGCGAGCGTCAGGCGCGGGCTGTACCTGGCCTTGGAGGCCCGGTACCAGGGCGAGGCGCTCAAGCCCTGCGCCACAACTTCCACGTCGGGGCGCAGCCCCTTTACAGCCTGCAGGTACCACAGGGAAAAAAGCTGCACGTCCTTCTTGGCCACCAGCACGGCGCCGGGCGGGACGCTGCGCAGCGCGTCGGCGGCGTAATCCTCGGCCGCGAAAAGCCAGCGCCTGTTGGCGCCGTAAGCGGTGGAGGCGAAGACCAGCCCGGCCGCGAGCAGCGCGGCAGCAGCGAGCCCGGCCCTGGCGCGCGGGAACGCCGCCCCGGCGTAAAAGAGCCCGGCCGCGGCCCAGAAGGCCACCGCCAGGTCGGGCAGCAGGTAGTACGGTTCCACAATGGCCAGGGCGTGGGGGTTGGGCGGCATGTTGGCCAGGAAAAGGAAGACAGGGCCCGAGGCGGCGAAGAGCGCGGCGAAGGCCAGGAACCTGCGCCTGTCAGCGCGCCACTCCGCCCAGGCTCCGGCGGCGGCGAACGGCAGCAGGAGGCTGAAGTTGGCCCACAGGTGCGCCGCGTAATATTTCAGGTTCGGCCAGAAGAGCTGGCCTGTGGAGTAATTCAAGGAGATCAGGTCCAGCGTGGAGCCGTAGTTCTTACGGGTGATGACTGCCAGGAAGGAGGCCGCCTCCGCGGGATGGCTCCAGTCGAAAAGCGGCCAGCCAGACGAGCGCAGCGGCAGGTAGAGGTAGAGGGAGAAACCGAGGAAGAAGAAGCCGCACGCTTTCAGGAAGAACCGCCAGCCGCCGGCCCGCAGCTGCGGCCAGAGCAACAGCAGCAGGGCGGGCGCGCAGAAGACCAGGTCCATGCGGTTGGCCATGCCCAGGCCCAGCAGGAACGCCGTCAACGCCGGAGCCCGACGGCCGCCGGCGCAGGCGCAGAGCAGCAGCGCGCCCGTCAGCAGGAAGTTGAGGGCGTACATCTCCGGGACCGAGGAAACGGTGCGCAGGGTGAAGTTCAGTCCCAGCAGCAGGGCGGCGAAGAAAGCGGGTAAAGGAGAGAAGGCCGCGCCCGCCAGCCGGAAAAAGGCGTAAACACCGGCGAGGCCGGCGGCGGCGGAGAACAGGTTCAACAGCCAGGCGGGATTGCCCAGCGGCAGGTGCGAAAAAACGCGGGCGGCCAGGATATAAAGGGGGTAGCCCGGCTGATGGGCCACGCCGAGGGTCCACGCCGCGCTGGCCATTTCCCCGGCGTCGCGGTAGGGAGGCAGGCCGGGCGGCAGGGTGTAAAGATAGAGGGGGACCAGCAGCGCCAGCAGCAGCGCGGCCAGCAAGCGCTCCGGCGGCTTTCCGGGATGGACGTCTTCAGCGGGGCCTGTCATACCGGCTTTATTTTATAACTTATTGCGAACGGCGGGAACTGGCGGGAGCGCCCAGCGCGGCGGAGATCTCCGCGGCCTCGGCGGCCAGCGCCGGGTCCAGGGCTGTCATCTTCCCCAGGTCTTTCCTGGCGCCGGCGGCGTCGCCGGTCTCGGCGCGCAGCCTGGCACGCAGCCGGTAAGCCGCCGGGGAGAGGGGGGCGAGGCTGACGGCTTTTTGTGCGGCTTCCAGCCCCGGGCCGAGTTCTCCGACGCGGTGCATGGCCGCACCCAGGACCAGGTAATGGGTAGCGTAAGAGGAGACTTCGTTCCAGTCCATGGCCGAAGCCTGGTCCCAGGCGGCGCAGGACAGGTCGCCTTCCGCCTCGCAGGACCTGGCACGGTCGAGATAATATTGCGGGCGCCCGCCGCTGAGCCGGATGGCCTCTGAATACCTTTTTATGGCTCGCTTATGCAGGCCGCGCGCCGCGTGAACTCGCCCGAGGCGCCAGAGAGCCGCGTGGGACGACGGGCGCAGGTCCAGCAATTTAAGGCCGGCCGCCTCCGCGCCGGCGAGGTCACCCAGTTTTTCCAGGCACATCAGGGAATACTCCCAGCCGTCTGGCGACCCCGGCTCCATGCGGGCGAAGACGGCGGCGTCCCGGGCGCAGCCGGCGTGATCACCCGACGCGTAGAGCCCCTCGGCCCGTATCAGGTAAGCGTCCGCGTAAGTGGGATCGAAGGTCAGCGCCTTGGAGGCCAGCTCGGCCTGCCGCTTCCAGTCGCCGTACAGGCGCCCGTGCACCAGCGCCTTGAGCAGGTGGGAGATCTCCTGCGCGTAACCGAGGGCTATGGCCCTGTCCGCGTCGCGCAACGCGGCTGGGCCGCTGCCGCTGGAAAAATTCAGGCGCGCCCGGTAGTAATGCAGCAGCGCGTCGTTCGGGTGCAGCGCCAGCCGCTCGTCGAGAAAACTCAGCGCCGGGCCGTAACCGTCCTTCAGGGCCAGCTCTTCCACCAGGGGCCACGTAACGGCGTTTTCCCGGGCCTCCTCCGCACGGCGCAGCCCGGAAAAAAGCGCGGCCAGCCCCAGCGCGAGGCAGGCGCCGCAGGCCGCTATCAGTTTCAGGTTCCTGGACATACAGGCAAAAAAAAGGCAGGGCTGCCTTTTGGGGGGTAGGGTGAGGGAGGCAGCCCTGACGTATTTATTCTACCAGCGCGGTTGACGTTTGTCAAGTCCCTGATGTAACCCAGGTTACACAACCCCTTTTCACGACGGAAGCCCCCGCGCCGCGCGAAGCGGAACGGGGGCCCGTTAGTGCGCCTCCCCTTACCCTTACCCCTAAAATTTCAGTCCCGGGGACTGTCCCAGGATTCGATGCGTTCCACGATGTCCTGGAACTTGAACGGCTTCACGTAATACGCGTCGGCGCCCGCGGCCAGGATCTTGTTCTTGATGTCCTCGGAGTCGTAACCGGTTATGGCGACGACCAAGGTGCGCTTGTTGCTGGCCTTGATGATCTCGCAGACCTTGAAACCGTTGATGTCCGGCAGCATGATGTCGAGGATCACCACGTCGGGCTTCTCGCTGCCCACCAGGGAGCCCGCCTGGAATCCGTCGGGAGCGGAGAAGACCTCCCATTTCTTGCGGAAGGTGCGGAAGAAGCGCTCCATCAGCTTCAGGAATTTCTCGTCGTCTTCGACGATAAGGACTTTTTTGGCGGTAGTCATGCGGTCTGAAAGTTCTTTCGGAGCCGGTATTTTGTTCTCCTTGAGAAACTCCTCCAGGTCCTCGGCCTTTATGCGCCGGTGCCCGCCAAGGGTATTGAACGCCTTGAGTTTGCCCGCGTCCACCCAGTTCGCCACTGTGCCCGGTGACAACTCCAGCATCTTCGCCACTTCAAAAGTACTAAAGATCTTCTGTCTCATTGGTGCCTATCCTGTTGTTTGTGATTTTTACGACTTTTGTGCTTGTTGATATTATAGCACAAATACGGTATTTGGCAAGACCCAGGGCGCTTTTTACCGGCAGGGGCCCCCGCGCTACGCCTTTTACTGGCCCCGGCGCCGGCGCCCTTGATTGGCCGTTGCGTTTATATATATTATGTTTTATAATTGGATTACCAATTTACGAGGCTTGCGGTTAATCTTTGACGGACCTTGGGGGAAGGCGTGCTTGGAAAGAAAGTCCTGGTGGTGGATGACGACCCGAACGTCGGGCTGCTCATTTCCGCCGTCCTCAAGAAATACAACTACCACGTAACCACCCTCTACCACGGTGACGAGGTCCTGGTTTTTCTTAAAGACAACAAGCCGGACCTGATCCTGCTCGACCTGCGCATGCCCGGCATAGACGGCTTCGCCCTGTGCAAGCGCATCCGCGAGGCCCCGGACACAAGGGACATCCCGGTGGTTATCCTCAGCGGCGTTTCCGAAGTGGACGCCAAGGTGGACACCATAGAACTTGGGGCCGACGATTTCATAACCAAGCCCTTCGACGTGCGCGAACTGCGGGCCCGCATTAACCGCATCCTCAAGCGCAAGAGCTCCGACACCGCCCTGAACCCGCTGACGCGCCTGCCCGGCAGCCCCGCGATAGAGGAAGAGGTGATGCGCCGGGTGGCCGACAACGAACCGTTCGCCTTCTGCTACGTGGACGCCGACAATTTCAAGGCCTACAACGACGTGTACGGCTACGCCAAGGGCGACGACGTGATCAAGCGCATCGCCGCCCTGCTGGTGGAGAAGGCCAAGGCCGTCGCCGGGGACGATTATTTCGTCGGCCACGTGGGCGGCGACGATTTCGTGCTGGTGACCGGGCAGGACACCGCCGAGCAGGCCGCCAAGGCGATAACCGAGGATTTCGACAAGCTCATAGGCGAGTACTACAACGAAGTGGACCGCCGCCGCGGGTTCATCACCACCATGGACCGCAAGAACAAGACCAGGGATTTCCCTATCATGTCGCTGACGGTGGCCATAGTGGCCCCGCGCACCCAGCAGAAACATTACGCCAAGATCGTGGAGAGCGCGGCGGAGCTCAAGCGCTACGCCAAGGACCTGCCCTCCCGCAACGGCAGCATCTTCGTGAGGGACCGGCGCCTATGAACGGCAACGAACAGAATTTCGAGGGGACCAATTTCGCGGGCTGCTCCATAATGAACAAGCTGGGCCAGGGGGGCATGGGCACGGTCTATAAGGCCAAGCACCAGGCCCTCGACAAACTGGTCTGTGTGAAGGTCCTCTCGGCCGACCTGGCCCGGGAACAGCGCAATATCGAGTTCTTCCTGCGTGAGGCCCGTTCCGCCGCCAAGCTGGAACACCTCAATATCGTCCACGTTTACAATTTCGGCCAGGAGAACGGCACCTACTTCATAGTGATGTCCTACGTGGAAGGCAAGAGCCTGCTGGACATGGTGAACGAAAATGGCCCGCTGCCGGTCCGCGAGGCGGCCGACATCATGGAGGGCGTCCTGGACGGCCTGGCCCACGCCCATTCCAAATCCGTCATCCACCGCGACATCAAGCCCGCCAACATCCTGGTGGGCACCGACGGCGTGCCGCGCATAGTGGACTTCGGCCTGGCACGCAGCATCAGCGAGGAGAAGCAGCTGACGATGGCGGGGGAAATGGTGGGCACGGCCTACTTCATGTCCCCCGAGCAGGGCCTCGCCGGCACGGTGGACCACCGGGCCGACCTCTACGCGGTAGGCGCCACTTTCTTCTACATCCTGACGGGGAAATACCCGTTCGAAGGCAAGACCTCGGTGGAGGTCATCCACAAACATATCAGCGACCCCGTGCCCAACATCATGCTGGTCCGGCCCGACGTGCCCCTGTGGTGCTCGAGGGTGATAGACAACCTGATGCGCAAGAAGCCCGAGGACCGGTACCAATCGGCCCAGGACGTCATAGCGCTGTTCAAAAAGCACAAGTCGGGGGACGGCGAGCTGGGCCTGGAGGACGTCTCCGCCGAGAAGACCTTCGACCTGCCGGAAGTCACGGCCCGCATGAAGGCCGCCGCCCCGCCGCCGCCCACGGCCTCGCTGGAGCGGGCCGCCCCGGTGCTCTCCGACAGGAGCATCTCCGCGCGGCAGATGGCCCAGGCCGCGCCGCCGCCCAGGCAGGAAACCGCGCAGATAAAGACCATTTCCGGCCAGGCCGCCGCGCCGGCGCCCGCGGTCAAACCCGCGCTGCAGCTAGGCGCGCTGCATAACGGCATCAAGGCGGCCGTCCACGTTTCCCTCACCATGTTCGCCACCGGCCTGTTCATCCTCGCCGGGGCCTCCGGTCAGGTTTCCGGCTCGCTGCGCTCCCCGCTGGACTCCAACCCCGGCGCGTTCTTCATGCTTACCGGCATAGCGGCCGCGCTCCTGGTCTGGGCCGTCTGGCAGAAACCCCGCAAGCTCACCCCCGTTTACGCCCTGTTCACGCTGGCGGCGGCCGCCGCGGCCTACTCCGGCGGGGCCTACATCCCGGCGCCCGAGGGGACGGACACCGTCTCCAAGGCCTTCCTTGCCCTGAAGATAGGGATGGGGAACATGTTCTCGGCCGCCAACGTGATCGTCTACGCCATAGTCCTCTACCTGGCCGCCTCCAAAGTGGTCTACCGCAACAACTGGGCGCTGAAAGGTCTGGCAGTGCTGGCCTACCTCGGCGGCCTGGCGCTCACCTACTCCTATTTCAAGGCGGGCGCGGAGCTGACGCCCGAGAAGGTCTGGCTGGCCGCCGGCGGCGCGCTGGCGCTGCTGGGCGTGCTGGCGGCCATGACACAGAAAGAACCCACCATTTTCAGCCCGCAGCTGCTCTTCCTGGCCGCCAACGCCGCCATGTTCGCCATGTTCACCAACCCACAGGTGGAATCCATAACCGCCGAGAAGGTCAGGGTGGAAGAGCTCAAAGCCGCACAACAGAACCGGGTGAACACCTACAAGTACCGGCGCCTCCTGATGGAAATACAGGCCGAAGCCCTCTACGACGAACAAGGCAACCCCATACAGCGCACCCCGCCGCCCGCTCCCGCCGAGGTGAAGCCCCCTGAAACGGGCAAGCTGCGCAACGCGGCGCGCATAGAATACTACAAGGCGCTCGGCCTGCGCGTGCGCGGCGCCCTGGCGGAGTCCGCCGGCATAATTTTCATAGCTTTTTTCCTGGCCCTGCTGGCGAACGTGTGCTTCATCGAGGAACTTTTCACCGCCTACAGGGAACAGGATTTTATGAGCGGAGGCTAATACGTGAGAAAATTCATCTTCTCGGACATTCTGTGGGGCCTGGCCCTTACTCTCGCCGCGCTGTTCTTCTATTTCACCGGCACCGGCCTGGAGACCGCCGAACTCAAGTTCTACGACTTCCGCGCCCGCCTCAGCGCCGAGGCTCCGGCCAAGAACGACATCGCCGTCATAGAGATCAACGACGACAGCATCTCCAAGATAGGCCGCTGGCCCTGGTCCCGCTCCAGGATAGCGGACATGCTGGTCTGGCTGTCCTCCGCGCCGGCCAAACCCTCCGTCATAGGCCTCAACATACTTTTTTCCGAGCCCGAAAAGAACACCGGCGCGGACATGGCTGAACTGCTGAAGGCCCGCTACACGGACCTGGTGGCCGCCAAAAAGATCAAGGAGACCGGCAAGGAATCCGAGTTCCTCAAGGTCATAGAGGCGGAGAAGAAGGCCACCGACAACGACGCCAAGCTGGCCGAGGCCTGCTCCGCGGCCGGCAACGTGGTGCTGCCGCTCTATTTCGCCACCGGCGCGCCCGTTTCCAAGATCAAGTCCGAACCCGACTGGATGAAGAAGTTCGCGCCGGCGGTCTCGCACAGCGCTGGCCCCGCCAGTTTCTCCGTGGAGGGGGTGGAGATCACCGCCCCCATAGAAGTGCTGGCGTCCTCCGCGGCCGGCGCCGGCCACGTGAACGTTTTCAGCGACGTAGACGGCGCGGTGCGCAAGGAATACCCCTATATCCCCTACGGCCAGAGCTTCTACCCGTCCTTCGCCGCGGAGATAGTGCGCGTGAGCCTGGGCCTCGCCCCGGAAAAAGTCACGCTGGCGCCAGGGCTGGCCGCCACGTTCGGTAAGAGCGTGATGCCGCTGGACTCCGCTTCCTCGGCGCTAATCGCCTTCAACAAGAGCAAGACCTTCAAGTACTACTCCTTCTACGACGTCATCAACGGCAAGATAGTCCCCGAGGCCTTCAAGGACAAGATCGT
>Ga0074197_1000753_pt1 | contig 35267 bp, 9 predicted proteins | sample EPASupsiteSAE305_FD_64526 | JGI IMG/M metagenome (GOLD analysis project Ga0074197, IMG submission 64526) | Bioremediated contaminated groundwater microbial communities from EPA Superfund site, New Mexico - SAE3-05 reassembly with SPADES | ecosystem: Environmental > Aquatic > Deep subsurface >...
GAATATGTTCCAACACACAATCCAGTCAAATCTGGACTGGTTGAACTATTTGACCATGAATATCCATATGGAGTAATACCACCACTTGCCCAAGCAGATATAGTACCATTACATGCACCAGAGCAAGTTACGTTAGTTGATGCTGTTATACTAACAATAAGAACCCCAGGTTCATTAATAGTAGCACTAGCTGTTGTTGTACAACCATTGGCATCTGTAACGGTAACAGTATAGGTACCTGAGATCAAACCTGTTGCTGTTGCTGTGGTTTGTGCCGGAGCAGGATCATTCCATAAATAACTATATGGAGATGTTCCGCCTGATGCAGTCACAGTCGCAGAACCATCACTTCCACCGGCTACAGTAACGTTTACTGTAGATGTAATTGTAGCTGTCAAGGCTGATGGCTGGGTAATTGTTGTGTTTGCTGAAGCAGTACATCCATTGGCGTCAGTTGCTGTTACTGTCCATGTTCCAGCTGTCAGAGCAGTTGCGGTGACAGTTGTCTGGGCCGGTGCCGGATCATTCCACACATAGTTATATGGTGATGTTCCGCCCGATACAGAAGCAGTGGCTGTTCCGTTTGATCCACCGTTGCATGACACATTGGTACTTGTTGCTGTAGCAAGTAATGCGGCAGGCTGAGTGATAGTAACACACGAAGCATACCAGCAACCATTAACGTCTGTAACTGTATAACACCAGCTACCAGATGATAAACCTGTGCATGTAGCTGTTGTTTGTACCGGTGCCGGATCATTCCATAAATAATTATATGGTGATGTACCGCCTGTTGCTGTTATAGTTGCTGTTCCATTTGCCCCACCATTACATGATACATTGGTAACCGTTGTAGTGGCAGTAAGAACTGCGGGCTGTGTAATCACAACACTTGTAGTTGAAGTACAACTATTGAAATCGGTTACAGTCACTCCGTATGTTCCTGCAGTCAAAGCAGTTGCTGTCGGAGTTGTTTGAGCAGGTGCCGGATCATTCCATAAATAGGAATATGGTGATGTTCCACCTGCTGCTGACACTGTTGCACTTCCATTTGCTCCGCCAAAACAGCTTACATTGGTTTGAGCTGAAATAGCTGTTGTCAATGCAGAAGGTTGTGTAATTATTGCATTTGCTGAAGTTGTACAACTGTTAGCATCTGTAATGGTCACTGTCCAGGTTCCTGAATTTAATGCAGTTGCTGTTGGTGTTGTTTGAGCAGGTGCCGGGTCATTCCATAAATAAGAATATGGTGACGTTCCTCCGGCTGCAGTTACTGTTGCACTTCCATTTGCTCCGCCAAAGCAGGAAACATTGGTTGAAGTTGTACCGGCTGTCAATACAGCGGGTTGGTTAACAGTAGCGCTGACTGATATTGAACAGCCATTTGCATCTGTTACGGTAACTGACCATATTCCGGCTGTTAAAGCAGAAGCTGTTGAAGTTGTCTGAGCCGGGGCCGGGTCATTCCATAAATAGGCATAGGGTAATGTTCCGCCTGCTGCTGTTACTGTAGCTGTACCATTTGCGCCTCCATTACAAGAAACATTGGTAGCAGTTGTTGATGCAGTCAATGCTGCCGGCTGAGTGATAACTCTGGAAGCAGAAGCAGTACATCCATGAGAATCGGTTACTGTTACCGCATGAGTTCCTGCACATAATGCGGTTGCATTGGCAACAGTCTGGCCATTATCCCACAAATAATTGTATGTTGTTGTTCCGCCTGATACACTTACGGTGGCTGTACCATTGCAAGTTCCATTACATGTTGCATTGGTGCTTGCAGTTACAGTTGCAACCAAAACAGCAGGTTCAGTAATAACAACTGAAGCCGAAGCGTTGCAACCAATAGCATCTGTAACGTTTACAGATACTGTTCCGTCACAAAGGCCGGAAACTGAATTTCCTGTTCCTCCAGTTGACCATAAATAATTGTATGGTGCTGTACCTCCAATAACTGTTACAGCGGCTGTTCCATCACAAACACCATTACAACTGGCATTTGCAGAAGAAGAAATTGTGGCTGTAGGTGCTCCAGCATCACTGATATTAGCAGTGGCTGATGCTGTACATCCAACATTATCTGTAACTGTTACTGAATATGAACCTGAAGCCAGACCTGTTGCAGTCGGGGTTGTTTGTGCGGGTGCCGGATCGTTCCATAAATATGTGTATGGTGATGTTCCGCCTGAAGCAGTTACTGTTGCAGAACCGTCTGAATTGCCACAGGTTGCACTTACTGTAGAAGTGCTAAGAACAATTGCAGATGGCTGAGTTACAGTTCTTATTCCGGAAACGGTACAACTATTGGCATCAGTTACAGTAACATTAAATGTTCCTGCACACAATCCAGTTGCTGTTGCGGTTGTCTGGAAACCCGGATCATTCCATGAATAATTATATGGTGATGTTCCACCTGAAGGTGTCGCAATTCCGGTTCCATTGCATGTTCCATTACAAGAAGCATTGGCGCCTGTCATGATGACTGCTAACACTGCCGGCTGGGTAATTGTTGCACTGGCTGTTGTGGTACATCCTCCTGTTGAAGTCACGGTCACTGTCCAGGTACCTGCAGTCAGAGCAGATGCTGTGGCTGTGGTCTGGGCTGGTGCCGGGTCATTCCATAAATAGGTATAGGGTGCGGTTCCACCTGCTGCTGTTACTGTTGCAGTGCCGTTTGTACCACCATTACAACTAACATTGGTTTGGGCTGTAATACTTGCAGTCAAAGCTGTTGGTTGTGTAATTGTGACGTTAGATGTGCTGGTACATGAGTTGGCATCGGTAACGGTCACTGTCCAGGTGGCTGCTGTCAGAGCAGTACAAGTGGCTGTGGTCTGAGCTGGTGCCGGATCGTTCCATAAATAACCATAAGGTGCTGTGCCGCCTGTTGCTGTTACTGTGGCCGAACCGTTTGATCCGCCAAAGCAGCTTACGTTGGTCTGGGCTGAAATGCTCGATGTCAACGCTGATGCAGGCTGGGTTATGGTTGCACTGGTTGTTGTGGTACATCCTCCTGTTGAAGTCACGGTCACTGTCCAGGTGCCTGCTGTCAGAGCAGTGGCTGTAGCTGTATTTTGCGCCGGTGCCGGATCATTCCATAAATAGGTATATGGTGCGGTACCACCTACCGGGGTTGCTGTGGCCGAACCGTTTGATCCGCCGAAACAGCTTACATTGGTCTGGGCTGTGATGCTCGCTGTCAACGCTGCCGGTTGGGTGATGGTCACGTTAGATGAACTTGTACATGAGTTGGCATCAGTTACGGTAACGGTCCAGGTGCCTGCTGTCAGAGCGGTTGCTGTGGTAGTGATCTGGGCTGGTGCCGGATCGTTCCATAAATATCCATAAGGTGCTGTGCCGCCTGCTGCTGTTACTGTGGCCGAACCGTTTGTTCCGCCAAAGCAGCTTACATTGGTCTGGGCGGTAATGCTTGATGTCAACGCTGATGCAGGCTGAGTAATGGTTGCACTGGTTGTTGTGGTACATCCTCCGGTTGAAGTTACGGTCACTGTCCAGGTGCCTGCTGTCAGAGCAGTGGCTGTGGCATTTGTCTGGGCCGGGGCCGGGTCATTCCATAAATAAGTATATGGTGCGGTACCTCCTACCGGAGTTGCTGTGGCTGATCCGTTTGATCCGCCGAAACAGCTTACGTTGGTCTGAGCAGTGATGCTGGCTGTCAACGCTGCCGGTTGGGTGATGGTCACGTTTGATGTACTGGTACATGAATTGGCATCAGTTACGGTAACGGTCCAAGTGCCTGCTGTCAGAGCGGTTGCTGTGGCATTGATCTGGGCTGGTGCCGGATCGTTCCATAGATAACCATAAGGTGCTGTGCCGCCTGTTGCTGTTACTGTGGCCGAACCGTTTGTTCCGCCAAAGCAGCTTACGTTGGTTTGGGCTGTAATGCTCGATGTCAACGCTGATGCAGGCTGGGTAATAGTCACACTTGAAGTGCTTGTACAAGAATTAAAGTCGGTGACAGTAACAGTCCATGTACCTGCTGTGAGAGCGTTACAAGTAGCTGTAGTCTGAGCCGGAGCGGGATCATTCCACAAATAGGTATATCCCGGTGTTCCGCCTGCTGCTGTAACGGTAGCTGAGCCAGTCGCCCCACCAAAACATGAAACGTTAGTCTGGGCGGTAATACTTGATGTCACTGCACTGGCAGGTTGTGTAATAGTAACGTTTGCGGTTGCAGTACAACCACCAGTTGCCGTAACGGTAACAGTCCAGGTACCTGCGGTTAAAGCAGTAGCTGTGGCATTGCTTTGAGCCGGTGCCGGATCATTCCACAGATAGGTGTATGGTGCTGTGCCGCCAGCGGCAGTAACAGTTGCTGTACCATTAGCTCCACCAAAGCAGCTTACATTTGTTTGGGCTGTAATTGTGGCAGTAACAGCGGTTGGTTGAGTTACAACTCTTGATCCGGTTGCAGTACAACCATTGGCATCAGTAACGGTAACAGTATAGGTACCAGCAATCAATGTGCTGTATGTAGCTGTACCATCTCCAGAATATCCATTTGGAGACCAGTCGTAAGTATAAGGAGCAGTTCCGCCGGCAGCTGTAACAGTAGCAGTACCGTTAGTTCCGCCAAAGCAGGACACATTGGTTCCGCCCATTGTTGCAGTTAATGCTGAGGGCTGGGTAATAGCGCGGTTAACAGAAGTAGTACAACCGTTAGCATCAGTAACTGTAACTGTATAAGTTCCAGCTATCAATAAACTGTAAGTTGCGGTTCCGTCACCGGTGTATCCGTTAGGTGACCAGTCATAAGTATAAGGAGCTGTTCCGCCAGAAGCAGTTACAGTTGCGCTACCATTATTTCCCCCATTACATGAAACATTGGTAAAAGCACTAATACTTGCACTTAAAGCGGCAGCAGGTTGTGTAACGGTAGCTGAAGCAGTTGCGGTACAAGTATGAGAATCAGTAACAGTCACATTCCATGTTCCTGCAGTTAAAGCAGTACAGGTAGCAGTTGTCTGGGCAGGAGCCGGATCGTTCCATAAATAGTTGAACGGAGCTGTACCACCAGCGACAGTTGCTGTTGCAGTACCTGTGGCTCCGCCAAAGCATGCCACATTGGTAACAGATGTGGTGGCTGTTGGCTTGTCCCAAATTGTTATATAAGAAGTTTTGACTTCTGAATCATTACCAAATGCATTGGTAGCGGTCAGGGTAATTGTATAAGTACCGGCAGTATTGAAAGTAACGGTCGGATTCTGAAGTGTTGAGTTTGTTGCTCCTCCACCAAAATCCCATGCCCATGAGGTGGGTGTGTTGGTTGAAGCGTCGGTGAAGGTGATTGAAACACCTTCGCAACCGGATGTCGTTGAAGCAGTGAAATTTGCTACTGGGGGGGCTGACAATGAAACACCGTAAACATAGATATCATCAATATAAGTTGCATTGCCTGCTTGCACAGACTGAGTTCCATTAATACCGGTATTTGTGGTCATAATCCATCTCAGATAGACATCTGCCTGATTTTCACAAGCAACAGGCAAAGCAATATTTGCAAGGTTTCCGACAGTCCAGTTGTTAATTGCAGTAATGTCAATATTTGCAGCAGGAACATCTGTCCAAACACCGGCAGCTCCTACTCTGTACTGTACTTTAAAGTCAGAAGCTGACCTTACATTGTTACCGGCCATTTTTGAGGAGAATATTAAATCCCCATATCCCGTGGTTTCAAAATTTACTTGCCAGTATTTTAATCCCGAACCGGATGCCCAACCAACAGCTGAAGCACAACGGGTTGTTGCTCCTGCTGTAGCAAATGTTGGCGCAGTAACACCGCCTACAACTGAAATACTCTTAGTACCGTTGTTGGCTGCAATACCTCCATCAGATGTTGCGTTATCGGGGTTGTTCGGGAAGTTCCAGTAAACAATTGGAGATAATACTGTAATATATTGTGTTTTTAATTCTGTACCACTACCAGTTGCGTTAGTCGCCTGTAGAGTTACATCATAAGTACCGGGAGTGTTATAAGTAATCACCGGGTTTTGAGTAGTTGCAGTGGCAGGAGTACCTCCGGGCAGCGTCCAGCTCCATGAGGTTGGAGTACAGTAGCTCATATCTGTAAAAGTAACTGACTGACCTGCACCAACCATTGTGGTGTTTGCAGTAAAATCTGCTAATGGAGATCCCATTGAACAAACCGCCGGATAAATAGCATTATTAAATGATCCTCCCCAACCGGCTTCGGTATAGGAATACCAGACGTTATCACTCCATTGTTCCCATCCATCATCTGTTCCTGCTCCCTGTACACCAGTCATTACAGCAATAGAGTCGCTTGTTGCACTGGGAGTTGGAATGACAACACCAATAAAAAATGGTCCGGTTATAGTAATCGGTGTAGTAAAATCAATATAAGTTGTATCACCTGCAGCAACGTCAGCAGCAATGGTTGTTATAGGAACAGTTTTGGTTGCAAGAACAGTACCGGGAGAGAAAGTATGAGTTCCGCCTCCGGATGCAGCACCATTGTCGTCATAAAGGTTGATGGTGATATTGGTTGCAGTATTGGCAACATGAACAGCACCAAATCTGATATATACCCCTTCAACTCTGGTAAAAGGAGCATAGTCAGCAAAATATTCGGCTTTAACCTTATCTGCATATTCGTTGCTACCGGAAAGATAGCCACCGGCAGTTGTATAATAAACTTCGTTTCCGACCACATGATCAAGTTGGCTGCAATTACATGCATTTGGGTCAAGAACATGAATGTAATTGGTTTTTGTCTCGGAATCAGAACCATTGGCATTTGTTGCTGTAAGGGTGACAGCATAATAGCCCGGAGTATTGTAGGTGATGGTCGGGTTTTGTGTTGTGGCCGTTGCAGGAGTTCCACCCGCAAAAGACCAACTCCATGAAGTAGGAGTCCCTCCGTATGATAAATCAGTAAAGGCTACAGTACTTCCACCCATTACAGTAGTTGGTGTTCCTGAGAAGTTTGCAACCGGGGGTAAAAATGGATCATAGCATGCAAAAGCAATAATGGCATTCATCAAGGACAAAGTCCATGCATCGTAAGTCTCCCAGGTTGTTCCGTACAGGCTATACCCTGTATTATCTGCTGAATTGATATCATTATTAGTCAATATAGCCAGCGTATCGCCTGAAGCGGGGGTACCCGGAATTAAAAATCCAATAAAGAATCCATCAGTTGGAATAGGAATTTCCGATCCAAAATTGACATCTGTATATCCCACTGTGCTGTAATCATTTACGATTGTAGCAAGGGGGATAGTAGTTGTAGCCAATTGGGTACCGGGATTTCCGGATGCATCAGGGGCCCACATTACAAATGTGACGTTTGGCGAAGTCCCGTTGTTTGCAGCGGCCCAATAAAACCTGCCACCATACACTTCATTGAATAAGCCAACGTCAGTAAACTTTTCGCAAATGGCTGCACAACCATATTCGTTGGTTCCACCAACATAACCATTGGTAGAAGTATAAATTGTTGGATTTCCTATAAATTGAACAAGGGTATCACAAGTTTCAGCTGTAGTACTGTAAACTTTAATATAGTCTTGTCTAGTAAGAGTAGAATCACCATAAATATTTGATGTTGTAAGACTAACATTAAATTCACCAACAGTATTATAAGTGATTGTACCCGGGTTTTGGGTAGTAGCTGTAGCCGGAGTACCGGATTCAAAAGCCCATAAATAAGAATCCACAGTTCCGGTAGTCAAATCAGTAAAAGTAGCTGATGATCCCTGAAGAATTGGAACAGGTCTTACAATTGTATTAGGAGTGTTGATTGTAAAGTTAGTATTTGGAGGAGTAGTAATCGGGGCAAACTGGAATGTTGCAATTCTTGTCGGTGCACCATTACTGTACTGGGAAGTGAACCAAAATGTCAAGTCATTTGTTGGGTCAAGACACATTTCTGCATAGTCACCCCATCTGTTGTTGTCAGTTTTAGATGAAGTTCCTGCAATAATGCTTTCTTCTGCAATATCCATAACACCAGTTGCCGCAGCATTTTCAGTAGCTGACTGACCACAATACCTTATGGACGGATAAATTGATGTTGTATTTGCAACGTTATAACCTAACCCGATATTATGGTTGGCATCCATTGCAATACTGGGAATCCAGCGATCATCGGCAGAAGGCGAATAAGTCCCCTGTTGACGCACTGACCATGTTGTTCCTGTGTTTTGTAATTCATACCAGCGAATACCAGCCCTGTCAGTATTATCCACATCGACAGTATGGGCACAAACAATGGTTTGATTTGTTCCCCAGTTTCTGTATTGTGCCCTGAACATTAATATTTGCGGTATTGCATCCACTTCCTGAGCAGTTCCTGGTTGTCCAATATTATCCCATGTTGCACCAAAATTGGAATCAAATGCGTTTACGCCAATGGTTTGAGTTCTGGCAAATGTAGAACTGGCAGGTGTTGTCCAGTTAACATCCAACTCATATATCCAGAGTTGATCTGCACCACCCCACGCACCGTCATTGATTGTAATAAACTGACCTGGTTCACCAGCGGGAGCAAATGCTCCGTCGTTATCCAATGGCATAATACAATGGAATCCACTGGCAGGACGGTTTGGATTATCGAAACCCACCATCTGAGGGCTTGCGCCACCAGCCAACATAACGGATCTCTCAAAAACATACACATCTTCTGCGGTGGAATTGTTAGTTGCCATATAATATCCATCTTGCCAAACACCAAATTTCATATAGTCTGGCATATCATCAACATCAAATGAGTAAGCATACCATGTTCCCAAGGGATTGTTTGTGGTTGATACAGCCACCAGCATTCTGTCGGTTGTTGCGCCGTAAGTTCCATCGAGAGAAAACTCGGCAACCAACCATCTGTCAGCTTGTTCATCATATAATACAATCGGGTCACCGTCATTTCTTGAAGCACCGGCCACCCCATTAAATAATGTATTAAAATTTATCATTCCGGTTAAGGCAACACCGCTCTTATTATAAACAACATAAGTTGAGTTAACTGCCTGCATAAAATGGTTTGGACCTGCTGCTCCGTTACAATCGGGAGGAGAAGCACCACAGGTTTGACCGGCAAAATTGAGCAATGGAGCTTTTGAGTCAGAAATAGACTTTGTTCCCATGGTTTGCTGCCATGCGGGATCGGGTCCAGCTGAAGGGTCAAAGAAAGGATAATTTCTGACATCCTTTGGAGCATTTAACTCCAATTTATGTTCTTTTTTTATTTTTTTGAATTCTTCAATCTGTTCCGGCGTCAAAGGACCAACTTCGGCGCTGGTAGGCATTTCGGAAAGAGGAATTGTAACTTTAAAATCCAGAGCTGTTCTTATTACAGTTGGATTAACAGTGGTTGATGGCTGATAAGTATTAGCCCTTGCAGTTTGATTAGTTTTTTTTACATTTTGGGAAAAAGAAACAGAATAACTAATCAGAAAACTAAGAAATAGAAATGTAAACTTTCTCATAAGTCCTTATGTTGGTGAATAATAAAATACAAATACAATAATAAATACACGAATTATTTATACGCAATAAAGTGTCTTAAGGTTGCAATGTCAAATACTTACAGGTCAAAGTGAGTACTTAATACAAAAGTAAATAAAAAACTAATTGCATCAAACTTTTTGATAAAAAAAGATATAAACATCCTTAATATAAATCCATAAAAAAAGGGCAGTATTAAACTGCCCTTAAATACAATTTTTCAAATTATTTATTGATTGAGTATTAGCTTATCTGAAAGCTTACCTTTTTCACTATACAGATTGATAAAGTAAACACCAGCTTTAAACGGTGAAAGATCAAATCTGTTTACATCTGAAACATTTTCAATATTCATGATTTGTTTTCCAATCACATCAGTAATTTCTATTCTGGTAATATCCAGTGATTGCAATTCAACAGTCACAATACCATTGGTTGGGTTAGGATAAATCCTGTAACCACCATTAGAATTTTCAGAAATTGAAATTTGGAAATCAACAAATACTGAATCGATTTCAATACAGCTGTAAGAATCGGTTACTGTCACAAAATACCAACCTGTTGCCAGTCCGGTAATTGTTTCGGAAGACTCATCGTTACTCCACTGAATAATATAAGCAGGTGTTCCGCCTGAAATTGAAACAGTAGCAGTTCCGTTTGATGCTCCAACTGGAGTTTCATCGGTTGAACTCATTGTAAGAACAAGCTCAGCAGGTTCAGTTACGCTGAATGATTCAACGGTCTGACATCCTGTAGCATCCTCAACAGTAACAGTATATGATCCGGCAGCAAGTCCGGTTTCAACCACACCACTTCCTCCTGAAGACCAGTTGAAAATATATGGAGAAGTACCGCCTGTAACATTGGCAGTTGCCTGGCCATTAGATTCGCCGAAACACTCAACATTTAACACATCAACAATAACTGATGCACCACCAATATCATTAACTGTAATGCCCATTATTACTTCACATCCGGTAAAATCGGTTACGGTAACAGTGTAAACACCTGATGGGATATTAGTCAGGCCAGAAGTAATTTCTCCGCCATCCCATTCATATGAATATGGTGAGGTTCCTCCTGTCACATTCAATGAAATTGATCCATCAGACAGTCCACAATTGGCATCAGTAACAGTTTCTGAAACAATTAATTGTGCAGGTTCAGTAATGGTAATATTCAAAATTGATGAACAACCGTTTGCATCGTAAACTGTAAGTGAATAGCTACCAGCGCATAAACCGGTTACAAAATTTGTTGTGGCGCCGGTGCTCCATAGATAAGTATAAGATGGAGTGCCGCCAGTTACATTGATTAATACAGCACCGTCACATAAACCAAAACAAGTTACATTGTTCTGAGTAAATATTGTGGCTGAAAGAGGAGCAGGTTCAGCAATAGTTGTGCTTTCAATTACAGAACATCCGCTTGCATCAGTTACAGTAATTTCGACTACACCTGCACTCAATCCGGAAACTGATGTTCCTGTTCCCCCAACTGACCAATTATATGTATATGAAGGACTGCCACCTGTTACAGAAACTGCAGCAGTACCATCATTGGCAGAGAAACAAGTGATGTCGGTATGTGTAAGGTTAACAACAATCTCTGTTGGAGAGGTAACGTTAATGCCAATCACATCACTACATGCATGAGAATCGATAACGGTTACAACATATGAACCAGCAATCAAGCCAGATTCAGTAGAAGCAGACCCGCCATTTGACCAAATATAAGTGTAAACAGGAGTTCCTCCGGTTACCGAAACGGTAGCAGAGCCATCATTTTCACCGAAACATGAAACGTCTGTAACCGAACTCGAAGCAATGAGTTCGGTGGGTTCGGTAATAGAAATGGAAGCTGAAGCAGTACATCCGTGTGAATCAGTAACAGTTCCAATATAAGCTCCATCACACAAACCTGTTAAATTTGCTGTGCTTACTCCATTCGACCATGCATAGGTATATGAAGGTGTACCTCCAGAAATTGTAGTTGTTGCTGTTCCATCGCAAACACCAAAACAACTTGCATTGGTGCTTGAAGCAATTGTGAAGGCCAGAATAGCCGGCTGAGTTATTACAACCGATGTTGAAGCATTACATCCGGCAGCATCAGTCACATCAACCGAAACAGTACCAGAGCACAAACCTGTGGCTGTAGCAGTTGTATTTCCGGATGACCATAGGTATGTATAGGGTAATGTACCTCCCGAAACTGAAACAGTTGCTGTTCCATCACATACTCCAAAGCATGAAGCGTTGGTTGAAGATGAAATGGTAACGGTCGGTGCACCTGAATCGTTGATATTTGCTGTGGCAGTGTTGGAACAACCACCTGCATCGGTAACAGTCACAGTATATGAACCAGAAGCAAGTCCGGTTGCAGTAGCGGTAGTTTGAACCGGTGCAGGATCATTCCACAAATAGGTATAAGGTGATGTTCCTCCTGATGCTGTTACTGTAGCTGAACCATCAGAATTACCACAACTGGCGTTAACCGTGGTTGTTGAAAGAGATATGGCTGCCGGTTGTGTAACTATTGCATTTGCTGTGGCTGTACATGTATTCAAATCAGTGATTGTAACAGTCCAGGTTCCTGCAGTAAGAGCAGTAGCAGTTGGAGTAGTTTGAGCAGGAGCCGGATCATTCCATAAATATGTATACGGAGATGTGCCTCCTGAGACTGTAACAGTTGCTGAACCGTTGCTGCCACCATTACAAGTTACGTTAACAACCGAAGTTGAACCGGACAATGCAGATGCGGGTTGTGTAATGATTCTATTTGCTGTCGCAGTACAACCATTAGCATCAGTCACTGTAACTGTCCATGTGCCGGCAGTCAGACCAGTGCAAGTCGCAGTTGTTTGTGCCGGAGCAGGATCATTCCACAAATAAGTATATGGTGAAGTTCCGCCTGAAGCAGTTACCGTAGCAGTTCCGTTTGATCCGCCAAAACAGGTAACATTTGTTCCGGTAGTTGAAGCATTAACTGAAGTAGCAGGCTGGGTAACAGTTCTGCTACCTGTTACAGTACAACCATTGGCATCGGTAATTGTAACAGACCATGTTCCGGCTGTAAGGCCAGTGCATGTTGCTGTTGTTTGTGCCGGTGCGGGGTCATTCCATAAATATGAATAAGCTCCTGTTCCGCCCGAAGGAGTTGCAGTAGCTGTTCCGTTTGAACCGCCAAAACAAGAAACGTTTGTTCCCGACATGGAAACTGTTAATGCTGTAGGTTGGGTTATAGTAGCTGAAGAAACAGAAGTACATCCGTTTGCATCAGTCACAGTTACAGTCCAGGTTCCGACTGTTAATGCAGTAGCAGTAGCAGTAGTTTGTGCAGGAGCAGGATCGTTCCATAGATAGGTATATGTGCCAGTGCCGCCAGTAGCAGTAACTGTTGCAGATCCGTTTGATCCTCCGTTACAGCTAATATTAGTCTGAGCAGTAATACTTGAACTTAAAGCAGATGCAGGTTGAGTAACTGTTGCCGAGGCTCCCACAGTACATGAATGAGAATCGGTAACAGTAACGTTATATGTTCCTGCAGTCAATGCAGTTGCAGTTTGAGTAGTTTGTGCCGGAGCCGGGTCATTCCAAAGGTAAGTGAACGGTGAGGTTCCACCTGATGGTGTTGCAGTAACTGTACCGGTAACACCGCCAAAACAAGCAACATTTGTTACAGATGTTGTAGCTGTTGGCCTATCCCAAATTGTTATGTATGCAGTTTTCACTTCTGAATCATTACCATAAGCATTGGTAGCTGTCAGTGTAATTGTATAAGTACCGGCAGTATTGAAAGTAACGGTTGGATTCTGAAGTGCTGAGTTTGTTGCTCCTCCGCCAAAATCCCATGCCCATGAGGTGGGTGAGTTGGTTGAAGCGTCGGTGAAAGTAATCGAAACACCTTCGCATCCTGTTGTGGCTGAAGCGGTAAAATTGGCAACAGGGGGAGTTGCCAATGAAACTCCATAAACATAGATATCATCAATGTATGTTGCGTTACCTGCCTGAACAGACTGTGTTCCATTAATACCGGTATTTGATGTCATAATCCATCTCAGATAAATATCTGCCTGATTTTCACAAGCAACAGGCAAAGCAATATTTGCGAGATTTCCGACAGTCCAGTTGTTTATTGCCGTAATGTCAATATTTGCAGTAGGAACATCTGTCCAAACACCGGCAGCTCCTACCCTGTACTGTACTTTAAAGTCAGAAGCTGACCTTACATTGTTACCGGCCATTTTTGAGGAGAATATTAAATCTCCATATCCCGTGGTTTCAAAGTTTACTTGCCAGTATTTTAATCCTGAACCGCTTGCCCAACCAACAGCTGAAGCACAACGTGTTGTTGCTCCTGCTGTAGCAAATGTTGGTGCAGTAACGCCGCCTACAACTGAAATACTCTTAGTTCCGTTGTTGGCTGCAATACCACCATCAGATGTTGCGTTATCGGGGTTGTTCGGGAAGTTCCAGTAAACAATTGGAGATAATACTGTAATATATAGTGTTTTTAATTCTGTACCACTACCAGTTGCGTTAGTCGCCTGTAGAGTTACATCATAAGTACCGGGTGTGTTATAAGTAATCACCGGGTTTTGAGTAGTTGCAGTGGCAGGTGTACCTCCGGGCAGAGTCCAGCTCCATGAGGTTGGAGTGCAGTAGCTCATATCTGTAAAAGTAACTGACTGACCTGCACCAACTGTTGTGGTGTTTGCAGTAAAATCGGCCAATGGAGAACCGGGAGAGCAAGCTACCGGATAGATTGCATTATTGAATGATCCTCCCCAACCGGCTTCGGTATAGGAATACCAGACGTTATCACTCCACTGTTCCCATCCATCATCAGTTCCGGCTCCCTGAGCACCTGTCATTACAGCAATCGAGTCGCTTGTTGCACTTGGTGTAGGTATTACAAAACCAATAAAGAAAGGACTGGAAATTGTTACAGGGGATGTAAAATCAATATAAGTTGAATCACCGGCTGCAACATCAGCTGCAATGGTAGTTATAGGAACAGTTTTTGTAGCAAGAACAGTACCGGGAGAAAATGTATGGGTACCGCCTCCGGAAGCTGCTCCATTATCATCATAAAGATTAATAGTTATGTTTGTTGCTGTGTTGGCAACGTGAACAGCTCCAAATCGGATATATACACCTTCAACAATTGAGTATGGGGCATAATCAGCAAAATATTCGGCTTTAACCTTATCTGCATATTCGTTGCTACCGGAAAGATAACCGCCGGTAGTTGTATATACAACCTCACTTCCAACCACATGACCCAACTGGGCGCAGTTACAAGCATTGGGATCAAGAACTTCAATATAGTTTGTTTTGGTTTCTGAATCTGATCCATAAGCATTGGTTGCTGTAAGGGTGACAGCATAGTAACCCGGAGTATTATAGGTAATTGTCGGGTTTTGTGTTGTGGCCGTTGCTGGAGTTCCACCTGCAAAAGTCCATGACCATGAGGTTGGTGCGCCACCATAACTTATATCAGTAAATGCAACAGTATTACCTGCCAACAATGTCCTTGGTGTGCCTGAAAAATCGGCAACCGGAGGAAGGAATGGGTCGTAGCATGCAAACGGAGTGATGGCGTTCATCAAAGACATACCCCAGGCAGCATATGTTTCCCATGATGTGCCATAAAGACTGTAACCTGTATCGTCGTTTGAATCGGCATCATTATTGGTTACAATTGCAAGTGTGTCGCCTGAAGCGGGAGCTCCCGGAATCATAAAGCCAATGAAAAAGCCGTTTGTTGGTATTGGGAATTCTGAACCAAAGTTCACATCTGTATAACCAACTGAATTGAAGTCGCTGGCTATAGTAGCTAGCGGAATAGTGGTTGTAGCAATCTGTGTACCCGGTTTTCCTGCTGCATCTGGTGCCCAAAGGATAAAAGTCACATTTGGTGAAGTGCCATTGTCAACATCAGCCCAGTAAAATCTTCCACCATAAACCTCGTTAAACGGTGAATATGTTGCGAATTTTTCAGCTATGGCAAGACAGGTATATTCATTAGTACCGCCAACATAGCCGTTTGCTGAAGTATAGATGGTTGGTGTTCCCACAAAGGTCACCAATGTATCGCATGACTCGGCAGAGTTGCTTAACACCCTGATATAATCAGCCTTTGTTTCAACAGTTGTTCCAAAAGCATTGGTAACACTTTCGGTTACATCAAAAGTTCCCGGGGTATTGTATGTAATGTTTACAGGATTCTGCAATGTTGAAGTACCGGGGGTACCGCTTTGGAAAGTCCAGTTGAATGCAGTAAACGGAGTACCAAAAGACTGATCGGTAAAGTTAACTGTTTGTCCCTGCAGAATTATTCTTGGGGTACCATAAAAATCAACGGTAGGAGGAGCAGTTGCAAAGGGGTCATAACCGGGACATGTTGTTGCACCTGTGCTTGTTGGATCGAGCCATGTCTGTAGCTGCGTAGCTGTACCGCCCGGATTTTGGTTCCAGTGATAATAGAATCTTCCATAATAATCATGAGATGCTGGGGATGCACAAGTTGAACTTCCTCCTGAAAGGGTTCCTACCTGTAAGCCGGCATTGTTAAACAAAGGTGACCCCGAGGATCCGCCTTCGGTAACGCCAAATCCATTTGCATTGGATGCCCATTCAATCTCAAAAACAGAGTTGGCTGCCATTATGCTGCCCCCTATATTAACCGGACCGCCAATTGCCAGCCAGTCGCAGGTTGAAATCTTTTTAATATCCCCTGCCGGATGGTGTATGCCTGTTCCATATGAAGGAGTGGTATTGGTGCGGTCCCATCCATTATAGTATGGATTGATTGCTGCACCCGGGGTAGTGTTAAGTTCCAAAAGGAAAAAGTCCGAACCGCCTGAGATTGGACCAACTGCACGCCTTACAGCACCGGTTAATGTCTGATAAGCAGGTTCAGTTCCCGGAGTTGTACAAGTTGCAGATTCATATTTAAAATAAAATGACCAAACAAGAAGGTCGGCTGTTGAAGCATCAGTACCACCGCAATGGTCTGCTGTCAAAAAGTAAGGGGTCTCGTCGTTTGAAGTATTGTTTACGAGGGTACCTGAACACCAGCCCCAGCTGGCGCCTACCCTTAACCATATCTCAGCAACACCACGCTTTTCATCCTGCCAGTTGTCACCAACAGGTGAGCAGTTGATATTTACTTCACATGCTTCTGAAGCACCCCATCCTGTTGTTTTTTCAGGATTGTACCTGTCTATTTTTTCTGCAAAACGGTATACATATACAAGTTCAGAAATTTTAAAGCTTGCATGACCTGCCACGAATTTTGGTTCAATGTATTCAATGGTAATTTCATCACCCTGAACAATTTCGTGTGAGAACATACCACTGGAATGGTTATTCTCATAGGTATAAGCTCCCAAAATCTGGGACTTATATTTATTATACACAAAAAGTTTTGCTCCCACAGGGAGTTTAAAATTTTCATACACCAGACTTAAGGCCTGGGCATACTTTGACTGAATGGTCAGACGCCACATGCGTCCACCGTTTCTTAACTCGGTCCATGTTCCGGAATTGCTCATAGTAAAGTCAACCGGAATGGATCTTCCTGCCTTAAGTATCTCTCCATTTTTCACATCAGCTGCGTCTTCTTCTGCCACCAAAGCCATATCCAACTGTGGAACAATTTCCAAAGCAGGAACATCAAACTCTGATCCAAGGGTAAAACTCAATGGAGTTCCACCTTTGTTAATCTGGGCAAAGGTTGATAGTGAAAATGAAAAGAATGCAAGCACCAATAGAATGTAAATCCTCTTCATAAGCATTAATAAATTAGTTATAAATAATAAAATAAAACAGATCCATACTTGTTAAATAAGTATAAATCAGGTCAAAGCGAGTTTCTATAATACAAAGATAAAAAGAATAAATCAGACAATGAATTGTTTAGATGAAAAATTCATCAATTTGTTAATATGTATAATTTATCTTTTCATTAAATGAGAACAAATTAATAATTATCTCCTGCGAATTTCTTTGGATTGGAGAAAGATCAAAAACAAGATCTGATTCAATTTCCATTTTTCCAGCTTCATTTTCCTTTTTATGAACCAGATAGAGTGTAATTTTTAAGGGAAGACTTTTCATATACATTCCGTTGAAAACCAGATCAAAATCGTGAGTTCCAGTTCCGCCTGTATAAGCCACTTTCATCTTAAGTTCGTTTCCCACTATGGAAGCATTTAGAATTTTGTAGTCAACAGAATCTGAAATTCCATTAAACTCTTTATTAACGACAACTGGTTTTTTCTCGAATGACTGTGTCATAGATTTCTTTTCATCACTAGTTGAAGATTTCTTTTCAGAAACTGTTTCTTTTTTGGAGCAGCATCCCGAAAGGATGGCTAAAATTGAAACTATCAGGAAAAATTTCAGGTTTTTTCTTTTCATAATCAATGCATAAATTATTCATTTCATAAAGATAAAAAAAAAGGATGGTCTGCGACCATCCTTTTATTAATAATTTAAATAAAATCTATCTCGATAATACAACTTTTCTTGTAATCGTTCTTTCACCGCTGATGAATTTCACAAAGTAAACTCCGGGCTCATAAGAACTCATATCAATCACATTATGGTCTGTAACCACGTTAGTTTTGTAAAGCTGTTTACCAAGCATGTCAATAATAATCATTGTCTCAACATTGCTGCCTGAAATTGCCACATTCAATTTACCATCTGTGGGATTGGGGTAGATATTGAATGAACCGTTTTGATTCTGAGCAATTCCATCGCCAATTACAGCAACAGAGCCTGTAACATTACAGCCATTGGCATCAGTAACGGTCACAGTGTATGTACCATCAGCCAAACCGGTAATGGTTTGTGTTGTAGCTCCGGTGTTCCATTCGTAGCTATAAGGAGCAACTCCGCCGGTAGCTGTTGCAGTAGCCTCAGCAGTAGCCGAAGTCATGTCAACAATAAGTGCGGTTGGTTCGAGAACAACTATTGAATTTATTGTTTCGCAACCAGTTGCATCAGTTACTGTAAGACCATAAGTACCTGCAGACAATCCGGTGACAATGTTTGTTGTAGCACCAGTTGACCATTCGTATGAATAAGGAGATGTTCCACCTGTAGCAAAAGCAGCAGCTGTTCCATCATTTCCACCATAACAGCTAACACCTTCAAAAGTTATTGAAACTGTAGCTGCACCGGAATTATTAATGGTAACTGTTTCATCAACCTCACAATTATTTGCATCAGAAACGGTAACTGTATATACTCCGGCAGCAAGTCCGGTAACATCTGCAGTAGTAGCACCACTAGACCATTCATATGAATATGCTCCTGTTCCACCTGTTGCTGAAACGGATGCAGTACCGTCACTATTGCCACAGGTTGCATCAGTTGAACTGGTAATCGGAACAATTACATTTGGCTGGTTAATAACAACAGTTTGTGTTGTTTGGCAAGAAACAGCATCTGTAACAGTAACAATATATGTTCCGGCAGCAAGTCCGGTTACAATTGTTCCGGTTGCACCGGTTGACCATAAATAACTGTAGGGAGCAGTTCCGCCAGTTGCAATTACAGCTGCATTACCATCGGACGATCCATAACACATAGCGTTGTTAAAAGATACGCTGGCTGAGGGCGCTCCGATATCGGAAACAGCAACAGAGCCGGTAACCTGACAACCATTTACATCAGTAACTGTATATGCATATGAACCTGAGGCAATTGCATTGATTGTGGCTGTATTACCACCATTTGACCATAAATAAGTGTAAGGTGCTGTGCCACCTGAAGGAGTAACTGTAGCTGAGCCATCAGTGTTTCCGCATGTTGCATTTGTAGCAGTTGCAGCAGCAGTAGGTCCGGCAATATTTGAAATAGTTGTGGTTCCTGTACTTGTACATCCATGAGAATCAGTGATGGTCACTGAATAAGTACCAGCCACAAGACCGGTTGCAGTTGAAGATGTTGCACCGCCAGTCCACAAATAAGTGTAAGGTGATGTTCCGCCTGTTGCAGTTGCAGTTGCTGAACCATTTGCATTTCCGCAAGTTGCGTTGGTTCCTGATGTTGTGTTAGCCAAAACTGCAGGTTGAGAAACTGTTGCTGAACCAGTAGTTGAGCAGCCGCTGTTATCGGTAATGGTAACAGTATAGGTTCCTGCAACAAGTCCGGTTACAGTTGATGATATTGAACCACCAGTCCAAAGATAAGTGTAAGGAGATGTTCCTCCACTGCCCGAAATTGAAACCTGACCATTATTGCCACCGTTGCAAGAAACAGCAGTTGAAGTTGCAGTTCCGCTAACGCCAGAAGCCGGTTGTGTAATAGTTGCTGCTCTGGTAACTGAGCAACCATGGCTGTCGGTAATGGTAACAGTATATGTTCCGGCTGCAAGTCCGGTTACAGTAGCAGAAGTAGAACCACCTGTCCACAAATAAGTATATGGTGAAGTTCCTCCACTACTTGAAACGCTGACCTGACCAGTGCTTAATCCAAAACATGCAACAGGTGTTGCTGTGGTTGTTCCACTAACAGCAGAAGCAGGTTGTGAAATAACTGCAGTTCTTGTAATTGAGCAGCCATTCACATCAGTAATTGTAACTGTATAAGTCGCTGCAACAAGTCCGGTAGCTGTGGCAGTAGTTGCACCACTTGACCAGTTGTAAGTATAAGGTGATGTTCCGCCTGAACCGGCAGCAACAGCTTGTCCGGTTGCACCTCCATAACAAGCTACAGCAGTCGGGGTAGTAGTCCCGTTAACAGCTGAAGCAGGCTGGGTAATACTAACAGATGCAGAAGCAGTAGAAGCAGCGGCATCGGTTATTGTAACCACATAGGTACCAGCACATAAGCCAGTAGCAGTTTGGGTGGTAATACCTGATCCCCAGTTATATGTATAAGGAGCAATACCTCCTGCACCAGCAGCGGTAGCAGTACCTGTACAAACTCCATTACATAAAACATTAGTACTTGAACTGATTGAAGCAGCTAGCGGAGTTGTACCAACGAGAACAGTAGCGCAAGCTGAGCTTGTACAGCTATGGCTATCGGTAACAGTACAGCAATAAGTACCGGCAGCAAGTCCGGAGGCAGTTTGAGTAGTCTGAACCGGTGCAGGATCATTCCATAAATAAGTATAAGGAGCAGAACCGGTTGGTGTAGCTGTGGCAGTACCGTTGTTGGCACCTGCAACAGTTTCGTTAGTTGAAGTCATAGCAAGAGTCGGACCTGTATAGATTGAAGCAGTAACCGGGGTTCTTGGGCTTACACAGCTCTCTCCAACTAAAATTTCCCAATCATAATAATAGTAATAATAAGTAGCACCGGCATCTGAACCAGTAATTGAAATAACACCAGGCTCAGTATAAGGATATGTAACACCGGCATTATTTCTCCACATATTTGCAGTACCATTGATGCCTAATCTGTAGTCAGTTCCGGCAGGAACGTTAAAATTAAGATCAACACGCTGAATTGTTGCAGTGGTAACATCAACAGTAGCTGACTGGAGTACAGTTCCGGCACTGTTACGTAATTCAATTATTCTGGGGCCTGTAGTGCTCGGATTGATTTCAACTGAAGCAATAGTTAAATCAACACTGGCAGTAAAAATGAGATACCTGTTAGAGTTTAAGTTTCCACCATTTGAGTTACTCTGTGTGTTACCTACATTATAGGTTGCTGCAGAAGTAACATCCTGAACATAATAAGTTGTTGTTGAGGTAATTGAAGGAGTAGCAAAAGTACTGCCAGTTCCAACCAGGGTACCACCTGTTGCTGCATTATACCATTCAAGTGTTCCAGCACCAGTAGCACTTAAGTTTACTATACCTGTACCACATCTGTAACCACTTGTAGCAACAGGTTGTGCAGGCATATCAACGGTAATCAGGTTGGTCATAGTTTCGGTATCACTGCCATAAGTATTCGTAGCAGTAAGTGTAACAGTAAAAGTACCTTCAGTGGTATAGGTATGAGAAGGATTTTCATCTGTGGATGTTGCTCCGTCTCCGAAGTTCCATAACCAACTGTCGACCACGCCTGATGATTCATCTGTAAAGTTTACCAATCCGGTGCAAGTTGATGTAACATCCGATGAGAATGCAGCTGTTGGAGGAGCTGAAGATGATACCACACAGAAGTTAGTTACTTCGGAAGTGGTAAATGTGCCTCCTGAAACATAAACTTCAGATGTAAGATCATTTGTTAAAGAATATGCCCCTGTACCGTACGAACAGCAAATTCCATCACCATAAGCATCATTAATTGTAAAAACATAACATCCAATATCCAAACACCAGGTTTGAGTTATAGTTGTTGTGTTGCCATCAGTATAAGGACCACCTGTAGCGATTGTTGTACCACCATCATCAGCAAGTGTCCATGTTGTTTCAGAACCATAGTTATCCGGAGTAAGGGATAATGTAACATCCTGACATTCATTTACAATGATGTAGCCGGTTTTGGTTTCAGTATCACTGCCAATACCATTTGTAGCTACTAAAGTAACATTATAAACACCTGCAGTATTGTAAACTATGCCGGTTGGGTTTTGTACGGTTGATGTTCCGGGTGTTCCACCTGCAAAAGTCCAGGCCCATGATGTTGGTGCATTGGTTGACAAATCAGTAAAATTAACTGAACCGCCAACGCTGATTGTAGTCTGATCGGCAACGAAGTTTGTTACTGGCGGACTGGTAATAGCATTAACAATAATATAACCGGTTTTGGTTTCGGTATCAGAACCGGCAGGATTTGTTGCAACCAAAGTAACTGTATAAGTTCCTGCTGTATTGTATGTGATAGATGGGTTCTGAGTTGTTGAAGTACCCGGGGTTCCGCCTGCAAAAGTCCAAGCCCATGATGATGGTCCGTTTGTTGAAAGATCAGTAAAATTAACTGTAGTACCTACCAGAACAGTTGTTTGATCGGCAACAAAGTTGGCCACGGGAGGAGTAGTTGAGTTTACCGGAACTACGCTTTGATTGATATAAGGAGAACGTTCCTGTTTTGTACCTACGACACAATAAGTTTCTGTAGTAAAGGCAGGAACAGTTAGTGTAACTGTAGTTCCGCTTCCACTCCATTCAGCATCAAGAAGCACATTGTTTTTTGAAATTGCAACGTAGGTATAAGGCTCTGTAGTAACTGTAAGACTGGTTGCTCCAACGTTTGGAGTAGTAAAGGTCAGACTTAAAGCAGTTGGTTCAGTGTTGTAAGGCATCAAAGAAGGATCACCAACGCAGTGATAAATTTCCCAGTAATATTGTTTATAACCAGAAGTTGAAGCCTGAACAGCCAGGTTTCCTTTCTGAACCATTTGACTTGCAGTATAATACCAGTTCGAATATGCTTCGCCATTTTCATGCCAAACGCCATCATACACACCTAAACCGGTATTTGCATAAGTATGAAGATTCCAGTTTGTAGCATTTAATGTAAGGGTAGTATTTCCCATTCCCCACCATGCATCTTCGTACCAATATGAATACTGTGAAGTTCCAATGTAACCTACAGCACCTTCATTAGCTGTGTAAAGCAACATTTCTCCAAAAGCATCAGATTGATCAAACATGAAAGATTGGCAGCAGTTACCAATCATGAAGGGATATTCATTGGTATTATTGAAACTGGCAATATTTGCTCTGGAAAGTACCGGATCAGACCAACCATCAGCGGAACAATGGGCGGTATAATTTGCAAAACCAACACCGGCCTGAATTTTCGATAAAATACTTGCAGCAGCACCCGAGTTGTTTGAAGCCATCACATTGTAAGGATGGGTGGCATTGTTGTAGAAGTAGGCAAAAATATTTGAATACCCATGAGTGAGGTTGTAATAATTAGTAATACCATATAAAATCTGTGCATCACCAAAAGTATGAGCCATACTTGCATCCACACCTGCTATCATAATGGCATCGTTGAGATATGCGCCACTGGGAATGGTGTACTGTTCGTAGGGCAGAATTTTATTCAATGCATTAGAAAGCTCATTGGTTGATTCGGCTGAGATACGGCCGTAATAAATATCCGGAAGGTAATCGCTGCCACTAAGGGTTGAGTAATACAGATCAGAAATATGATCTGTTCCGCCACTGCCGGTGTTTTGTGAAGCGTAAGCAGGAATAGAATAAGTACCACTGTGGTCTCCGATAATTAGGACATACAATGGAGCAGGGTCTGAAGAAGTTCCTGCATTATATAAACCCTGAAGATAAGTTTTAATTGTAGCAGCGGTAGTTCCAGTGGAAACGTAATGTTCAATCACGTTATAACCCTGTTTGGTTTTCCACTGAACAAAAGGATCCAGAGTTGTTTCAAAAGCAGTATTTGCAACAATGACATATTTCAGCGGTGCGTTATAATTGCTGAAAGCATCTTTAACTGCCGGAACCTGATAATTGATCACTGTTTCCTGTGAAAATTCGAATTCAGGAGAATACAATCTGTTTTTCTCTGAAGCAGTTGTAGCATGATCTGCATTGATAAACCTTATTTCGAATGTGAGGTCGTTATAAACTGTAAGCACATTCTGAACAGGGTTGTACCTGAACGGACAAATGTGAATACCGCCCAAACGGGTTCCTCTCATAATACCATAAACTTCAGCCTTTACAAGGGGTGTTTCGATCATAGCATCAGTCTGGTAATAATCTTCATCAATGGTAAAAATCATGTCTGAAGGATCTGTGCTTTTTGAATAGGATGGCTGAGAAGGAACGATTTTTCCTAAACCATACTCATTCAGATCGATTACCTCTTCATTGTAACCTGTAATAATAACTTCGATTTCAGCACCATAAGGAACTTCAATCAATTTACTCAAAGTTGGCAGGTTGGGCTTTCCAACTTCTGAAGACCGGGAAAAACCGTTAACTTCAAAGGAAGTATACGAATTTCCATTTTCAATGGAAGAAATAGCATTAAGTTCTTTAACCTGATTTTTCAGAACGAGCTGATCAGGCAAAGATGACTTAAGCTGAAGTTTTGACTCCTGTGCCGACAATGGAATTGTCTGCGTCTGCTGTGCGAACAGTCCGAAACTGAACAGCAGGTACAAGAAAACAAATAGGTACTTTTTCATCATTTTCCGCTTTAATTAATAGTTACTTTTTTGGTTTGAAACAATATTTGGTCAAGTCAATTTCTATATCTATCCAAATTTAATCAATTTTTGTCAAATTCGATGCATGAAGATGTATAATTAAAAAGGCAGTTTGTATTATTTTTTAACGAATTTTAACAAAAAAAGCGGACAGAATGTCCGCTTTTCAATTTTATGATAAATTTCTATAATTATCTGACAAGTACAATTTTTTCAGTAATTATTTGTCCATTCAGATCGACAGAAACAAAATACACACCTTTTGAATTTCCTTTCAAATCTATTCTGATCAGTTCATCTGAAACTTCCTGAGAATAAATTAATTCACCAATAACATTGGTAATTTCGACATGGGCATTGCCTGCCCCTTTTTTCACAAAAAGCTCTCCGTTTGTAGGATTGGGGTAAACTGCAACTTTTGATTGCGCAACCTCATTAATTCCCACACCGGTAATGCAGAAATTAACCACATCATCCGAACCCCAGTTACCGCTACCTGAGCCTAAAGCTGTAGAAGTAGTCACGTTAACAACAGCATAAGAGCCATCATTTGACCAGCCGTCCTGACCATCACCATAGGAGTCCATAATGGTAAATGTATAACATCCTTCACCAAAGCAATACTCTGTAATAAAATGCTGTGAATCCCAATCCGCATAGGGTCCGCCCGAATATAAAACATCACCTGAATCATCATCAGTAATTTCCCAGGAAGTTTCACTTCCATAGTCATCGGTTAAAATATCAACCGAAACGGTTTGAGCAGCAGCAAATACTGAGAAGTTAACAGCCATATTGTCATTGGATGCATTTTCATCTGTACCTCCATTGGGATTAGAAGTGAAAGCATTAAATGTATGGTCACCTGGAGATAATGTAATTGCGGGGAAGGAAACAGTTGTTTCAGCATTGGGAGCAAGAGTGCCAGTCCAGTTAATTGTTTGAACAGCACCGGCATCAATCTGATAATTTACGTCACATGAAAGAAGGTCAACATCACCTTTATTACTGATGGTAACGGTAGGAGTAATTGTTTCTGCGGCACAATAAACATCAAGAAATTCATACACTCCAACAGTTGCAGCATCACCGGCAGTAACGTGGAATACTTTACTGAGGGTATCACCGGGGTGAAACTCATCTACCACTCCGTTTGGCCATGATACAAAAGCAGTAATAGTATGGGTGCCACTGGCTAAGGTAATAAGCGGGAAAGTAACCACATCATCTTCATATTGGGCAAGGTTGCCTGACCATGCCTGTGAAACAACCGATCCGCCGTCAATTTCATAACCAACCTGAGCTGAAGTCAGATTCAGGTTTCCAAGATTTTTAATTGTAACGGTCGGAGTAACATCAGGAGCAGTCACACTTTCATAAGTTGCAGGAACACTGATTGAAGCCATCATGGCATCATTATCGGTATTGGCAGCAAAAATATCAATTGTAGCAATATAAGGTTGTCTGAACTGCTTGGTGATTACGATATCAGCTGTACCAGGAACAGTAAACGGAGTAAATTCAAGTGTTACAGTGGTGCCTGATCCGGTATATTTTGCATCAAGCAACACATTGTTCTGAGAAATTGCCACATAAGAATAAGGTTCGGTGGTAACTTCAAGAGTACCAATTCCAACCGGTAGGGGTTCAGCGTAAGAAACAGTGAGTGCGGGAGGAACAGAGATGTAAGTCATTACTGAAGGATCGCCCATCAAATGGTATATTTCCCAGTAATATTGTTCATCACCACCGGCCTCAGTTACAGCGAGATTTCCGGCGTTCATTATTTGTCCGTTTGTCACAAACCAGTCAATTTCAGCTTCTCCATGATCATGGAAAAGGCAGTCGTATGCACCAAGTTTTCCAGCAACATAGGTAGGTGTTGCAGAAACAGTTTCTGAACCAACACCCCACCAGTAATCTTCGTCCCAGTATGTGCTGTTTGATCCTCCGATATGGCCGATAGCACCTTTGTTTTCAGCTCTCAGGAGTGCTTCTCCAAAACAAACTGCCACATCAAATTTATTTGAAAGGCAGCAGTTTCCAATTGATAATGGATATTCATGTGCATTGGTAAGCGAGGCAACATTTGCTACTGTAAATGAGGGATCAGCCCAGCCATCTTCGCTGCAATGTGCGGTATAGTTAACCAATGAAGCACCCTGACTAAACTGATTTCTGATGGTTACATCAACACCGGCTGCATCTGAAGCAGGGTAAAGCCAGGTATAATCAGTTACTCCGTGAGCAGCATTGAAGTAATTATCTGTTCCGTAATTAATTTGTCCGTTGCCATTTACAGGTGCCCATGAAGCATCAACACCTGAAACTAAAATCACATCATTCAGAAATGCATCATCCGGAAATAAATACTGTTCGTATTCAAGTGTTTTATCAAGCTGAGGCTGAAGTTGATTGGTGTTTGATGCAGAAAATCTTCCATAGTAAATTTCAGGATAAATATCACTGGTACCATCATAGGTAAAATAATATAAATCGGTATAATGGGCACCTGCGTTAAAAGCAGGAATCTGAGCCAAATCACCTACAAAAAGAACATAAGTCGGAGCCGGGTCTGTCGGAGTGCCAGCGTCGTACAAACCTTGAATATAATTTTTTATTGAGGTTGTGGTGGTTCCAACAGAAGCGTCATTTGTGTATGCTTCTACAACAGTAAAACCTTTTCTTGTTTTCCATTCAATAAAGGGCTGAAGAATGGTTTCGAACATAGGATCTGACACAATAACCATTTTGATAGGATATTGAGTGATAGCGTCTTTAGATCTGACAGGTGAATAATTCAGAAGTTTGCTGAAATTATTTTCAAAAGCCGGTGAATAAGCATTGTTCTTGATTTCATTGGTTTTTGACAGATTTGCATTTTCAAAAACAACTTCAATCTGAATATTGTTGTACACCTTCAATTCATTGGTTACAGGGTTATAACGGAAAGGAGCAATTTCCAGACGACCAAGCTTAACACCTCTCATGGTTCCCAATTCAATTACCTCGGCCATGGGGCGTTTATTAAAATCATTAAGCTGATATACACTTTCGTTATAAACAAATTCAATTTCTGAAGGATCGGCGCTTTTAGAAACCGAAGGTTGTGATGGCATCAGTTTCATTGACAAACCCAAATCGTTCAAATTGATGATTTCTTCATCATAACTCAGAATATTAACTTTAACATTGGCATTCTGAGGAATTTCAATCATTCTTTTCTGAATGGGAAGAAGTGGACTACCAAAATCGTTGTTACGGGTATAGCCGTTAATTTTTAACTGAACAAATGAACCTTTTTCAGTTTTAACAACAAAGTAATCCAGCTTGGAAAGAGTACTAACAACCTGAAAACCGGTTGTTGATTTGCTGACCATTTTGAGATCGCTTTCCTGTGCATTTTTCAATTTAATTTCATTTTTATTGGCCATCAGGGATGCTGAAACCAAAATGAAAATGAGATAAGTAAAGATTGCTTTCATTGGCTTTTTGTTTTTATTTTTATAGTACAGACTCGTTTTTTTAATAAAAGGTTGCTAAGTGGCAATACTTAATTATTAACCACAGTCAAAATTACGACTTTTTTATCAAACTGATTTTGGTTTTCGTATAATAATTTGGGTGATTGGTCATATATTGGGTTATGGGTTATGGGTTATGGGTTATGGGTTATGGGTTATGGGTTATGGGTTATGGGTTATGGGTTATGGTTATGGGTTATGGGTTATGGGTTATGAGTTATGGGTTAGGGTTTATGGGTTTATGGGTGGATGGGTTGAATGTACTGTAAAGGGACTTCCGACTTCCGACTTCGGACTCCGGACTTCCGACTTACTTCACCAGTTTTTCCAGTTCACGGATTTCATCGCGTAACCGGGCGGCTTCGATGAAGTTCAGTTCTGACGCTGCTTTTTCCATGTTTTTGCGCACCTGCTCGATGGCTTTTTCCAGTGCTTTGTTGTCCATATATTTTACTATTGGATCGGCAGCTATATTTATTTTATCAGATTCTGCATATGCTTTTCCATCTGATTTTCTGAACATTGGAGCAGTTTGTGCTTTAAAGATCTGAGTTGGGGTAATACCATGCTTTTCATTATAAACAAGCTGTTTCTCCCTTCTTCTGTTTGTTTCATCAATGGTGCGTTGCATTGATCCTGTCATTTTATCTGCATACATGATGACTTTTCCATTCAAATTTCTTGCTGCCCTGCCCGCTGTTTGGGTTAGCGACCTTTCAGATCGTAAAAATCCTTCTTTATCGGCATCAAGAATACTCACCAAAGAAACTTCGGGCAAATCAAGTCCTTCGCGCAGGAGGTTAACCCCGACCAGCACATCTATCCTGCCCGATCGCAGGTCGTCAAGAATTGCGACACGTTCCAGGGTATCTACATCTGAGTGAATATATTTGCACCTGATGTTGATTTTTAAGAAGTATTTATTCAATTCCTCGGCCATACGCTTGGTAAGGGTTGTCACGAGGGTTCGTTCATCGGAGGAAGTTCTCTCGGCAATTTCAGCAACCAGATCGTCGATTTGATTCAGGCTGGGCCTGACTTCAATAATTGGGTCAAGCAATCCGGTTGGCCTGATTACCTGATCGACCACTACCCCACCGCATTTTTCAAGTTCATAGTTTGCCGGAGTGGCGCTGACAAAAATGGTTTGCTTTGTGATATTTTCATATTCCTCAAACTTAAGAGGTCTGTTATCGATTGCAGCGGGCAGGCGGAAACCATAATCAACGAGGGTTTCCTTTCTTGATCGGTCGCCTCCGTACATGGCATGGATTTGCGGAATGGTTACATGGCTTTCGTCAATGACGGTTAAAAAGTCATCGGGGAAATAATCCAGAAGGCAGAATGGACGGGTGCCCGGACTTCTGCCGTCAAAGTATCTTGAATAATTTTCAATTCCGGAACAATGGCCCAGTTCTTTAATCATTTCCAGATCAAATTCGACGCGGTCTTTGAGTCTTTTTGCCTCAAGATGTTTGCCTATTGTTTTAAAATATTCGAACTGTTTCACCAGGTCATCCTGAATTTGTCTGATTGCCTGATTGATTCTGAATTGGGTGGTTACAAAAATATTGGCAGGATAAATAACTGCCTGTTCCATATCATGGAGTTTTGAGCCGCTAACGGGATCAAAGGAGGTCATTTCCTCAATCTCATCACCAAAAAAAGTAATCCGGTAAGCGTAATCGCCATAGGCAAGAAAGATGTCCACTGTATCCCCTTTAACCCTGAAAGTTCCGCGGGTCAAATCCATTTCTGTTCTTGAATACAGACTATCCACAAGCATGTGGAGGAATTTGTTACGGGAAAGCAATTGGTTTTTTGTGACGGTAATGGTATTTGAGTGGAAATCCTCGGGGTTTCCGATACCATACAGGCAGGAAACGGAAGAAACCACTATAACATCTTTGCGGCCAGAAAGTAAAGAGGAGGTTGCACTTAGTCTGAGTTTTTCTATTTCATCGTTAATGGACAAGTCCTTTTCGATATAAGTGTCGGTAACAGGAAGATACGCTTCGGGCTGGTAATAATCGTAATAGGAGACAAAATATTCGACAGCATTATCAGGAAAAAACTGTTTAAACTCGCTGTAAAGCTGGGCAGCAAGAGTTTTATTATGACTCAAAACCAGGGTAGGCCGGTTAACCTGGGCAATTACATTGGCAATGGTAAAAGTTTTCCCGGAGCCGGTAACCCCGAGCAAAGTCTGGTATCTGTCACCGGAGTTCAGTCCCCCGACAAGTTGTTTAATTGCTTCGGGTTGATCTCCGGTGGGAGTATATTCTGATGTTAATTTAAAGCTCATAATTAAATTTCTGCAAAATTAGTTGATTTGATTAAAAGTAAAGAATTATATTTGCGAAATAATTTTGTGCATTTGTCTTAATTATTTTGTGCCTTTAGCTCAGTTGGTTTAGAGCATTACCTTGACAGGGTAGGGGTCACTGGTTCGAATCCAGTAAGGCACACAAAGCATCCGGAAGCGGGTGCTTTTTTTTTGCCGCTAATGGCGCTAATTGGCGCTAATATTCTGGCTGGGTTTTGGAAAACTTGGGAAAGATCATTTAACTGACGGGGTTGGGGTCGTCGGTTCGTCCCGATGATTATCGGGACCAGTAAGGCACACGAAGCTACTCATTTGAGGAGTTTTATTGTTCAAGTGTGATTGTTGTTACTCCATCTGTTTTCTACGGTCGTCATTAATTTTCCTGACCATTTGTTTTATTTTTTCAATTTCATCCTGGGGAAGAGTTTTGAATTCATTATAGAGGTCGAGGGGCTCGTCATTTTTAATAAGTTTATACAGGGAATGGCCGGGGAATTCCTTGCCGCAGGGGACGTAATTGAAGAGGTCGTCGGTTGTGCAGTCGAGCAGACTGCAAAGTTTGTACAGATCGGTAATTTTCAGTTCTTTATATTTATGGTTAATAATTTTATGCGCCACATAATGAGAAAAGCCATTTTTTCTCAAAAAGGTATAAGGTCTTTGTATTGCCCTGATGCGGCACATTCTTAAGAAATAAAACTGTAGCATGGGATTAATTTTTGGATTGGATTTTTATAAATATTGCTTGGATTTATCAGAATATTGCGCAAGTTAAACAGTTCATTGCATTGCCTCAATAGCATATTGCGTTGATTAATAATTATATTGTGTTTATTGACTTTTATATTGCAATAACTAAATTGTATATTGCATAGCAGAATCAATATATTTTGCCAACTGAGTATTATGTTTTGCTGGTCAAACATTGTATTGCGCCGGTTTACGGTAATTTAAAATTAATCAACTATATGGTTTGGTTAAATTAACAAAATTATTTTATAAAGATAATGATTTTTTATAAAAACAAAGATTTCAGAAAGAATTTAGTGGCTGGCTTTTTTTATTTCTTTTATTAATTTATTTACATTACGGTTATTCCGCCCCATTGAAGTTACAGAACTTTTGTTGTCAGGGTCACAAATACTATTAATTAAGATTTTCTTATCATCAAATATTATTGTTATTTGTTCACCCCAACTTCCAAAAAAAAACCAGGATAAGTTTTAAAGATTAATACCTTTTTTTTCACTAAATGTGGCACCCACACTAATTCTTCTGCCACTTTATTAATTATTGAATCAATAACATCTCTAGTCAGATTTGTTTCTAAAACTCTAAATATCAACCTATTTCATTGAAGGTAGTAAAATAATATTCCTAGAATTGTTGCCACAAACATAAATAAAAATTCTTCTTCTTCAAATGATTTTGGTGTTCCTTTGAAGTTGTTTTTTAAATGATTGGGAAATAATCCAACAGGAATAATAAACAAGAATATAACTATAAAATAATGAGTCAATTTGTCCCAAAAACTAAGTTTTTACTGTACCTTTTTCAATTGAATATTTTATATCAGCATTAGTCATTTTTGCTTGCCACTATGGTTTGGCGGTATGTTTTGTTGCCGATTTCGAAACACTTTCCTGGCAATATACTCAAAAGTTTATTAGATGCAGGAACGCTGAAACCCGCACTATCTCGGCAATAAAATATACCGCATGTTACCAACTGGGCGTTTTCTTCTACATTTTTTTAATTATTTCTGCAATATTTTGATTTCTCAAATTGTTTTTCTAATTCATCCGCAATATCTGTCGGATTAGTCAATGGCATATTTTTGTCAAATAAATCATATCCTAGAAGTTCAGATTTTTTCATTTTTTCGATCTTCGGCAATTTCGTTCTATTGGTAGTTTCGATATGTTTACCTTTGCTGTCAACAATTATGAGTTTTGGAAGAAACGCACCCTTTCTTCCGATAAATTCATCCATAATTTTAACTCCATCTTCAAATTCTTCTCGTGTTGTTCTGCCAAGAGCTTCATATCTAAACATAGTTTTACTGTCCCATGTATCTATTGTTGCATAACTTTCAGAAATTTTATTATCAATACTTGTTTCGACATTCATAGTATCATGTCCTGATGGCATTAAAAGAACTTTTCCGCCACCGCCTTCAATATTTGCTGCATACCTTGGTACTGTTACACCTGAGATCCATCCTTGTAAATTCTTCATATATATTTTCCCGATTTGGATAGGTGTAATAAAATGAACAATACCTTTCTCTTTATGACACTGCAATAAATAATATGGATGGATCCCAATCCAAAACATTCTTCTAAAAGTTTCTGCTAAAGTTTTATAGTAGTCATTTACATGATTTAGTAAAACAGTTTGATTTCTGATCGTAAATCCATTTTTACGGATTTTTTTTACAGCGATTTCCAAGTCTTCCGTTATTTCTTGATAGTGATTAATATGTGTCATAAAATATACATATTTATCAACCCCTTTATTGTATTTGTTTGCTGAAATATTGATTAATTCCAACAGATCATCAGTAATTCCCATTGGCATTACTACGGGCACTCTGGTTGCAAGTCTTATTGCCCGAAGATGGGGTATTCTGCTTAATTCTTCCAACACATATTGCAAACGAGTTCTGCTAATCATTAATGCATCGCCTCCTGTAACAAGAACTTCATTAATGTTTTTATTGTATCCGATATAAAACAATCCCTTATTTATTTCAGTGCTGTTTACATCAGCAGAACAATCTAACGACTTTGCTCTTTGGCAGTGAACACAATATGAAGCACAGCTTGTATTTTCAGCGACAAAAAGAGCAACTCTGTTTGGATACCGTTGATAAACGGCTCCATAGCTTCGTGAACTTTCGTTCATGGCGCCTTCAAGCCCAGTGTCTGGAAATAATAAATTTGCAGGATTAGGAACGCTTTGCCAGAAGATTGGATCAATTCGTTTTTTTGACTTCTCACCTGTTAACATCACAGGATGGAAAGGGTCTTCTTGCATAAGTGAAGCGTAATAAGGGGTTATACGTAAAGCTTCTTTTCCTTCGGTCTTTAATGCAATTAAAGTTCTTTCGATTTCGCTTACCTGAAAGGCATTAAGCTTTATGACTTTTTTTAACTGGTCAACGCTTCGTATTGAATTTTTCAACTGCCAATCGGCATCATTCCATTGGTCTTTTGTCACATTTTTCCACAAACTAATAGTGTTGTAGTTTCTTGGTCTATAAAAAACCTCTTGTTTTGAATTCATGTTATTTTTCATTTGTTTGATATTTTTTTCAATGCCCTCATAATGTCTTCCTGTCTTTGATTTCTTTTGTTTGCATAATTCCTATCATCATCACCAATGAAGTAATAATAATTACTTGAATAATAAGTGATTTATTGACAAATGAAATGCTTTGTGATGGGGCGATAGCCAAAAAGAGCAAAATAGTAATTAGACCTCTTGGTGCAATATACAGCAAAGGGGTTACTGGAAGTTTTGTGAATTTTAGAAAAATAAAACGCACAATAAATATTCCTGCTACAATTCCGATTGACCACACAAGTGTTTCTGTGTTTAAGATTTCTGCAGTTTCAATAAGATAACCAAACAGAACGAAAAACAATGTCCTTATTAGAAAAGTTGCTTCAATGACTATGTTTTTAAATTTTTGAACTTCTGTATTTAAATTTTCCGTATCAAAAATCTTTAACCATTTGAATTGTTTAAACTCATCAATGTTGCCAATAAAAAGTCCAAAAAGTAAAACGAACACTAAACCTGGCAGATGATAAACTTTTGAAGTTGCATAAATTAAAATGACAAATAGAATAATTGGTACAAATTTAATGTGATGTTTACTTTTGCTTAACAAGATAGAAAGACCAATTGTAGCAATAAAAGAAACAATAACAATTATTAATATTTGTATAGTAAAATTAATAAAAGAATGAGTATTAATTGTTTCGTTGAGGGCGATAAAATTGAATATTATTATACCAAAAATATCAGACAAACTACTTTCGTAAATAATAAATTCACTATTTGATTTGGGCAAATTCTTTACACTTGGTATAGCAATCGCACTACTGATTATACAAAATGGAATTGCATTAATCAGACTGTCTTTGAATGAAAATTGTCCGACATATTGAAACAAGAAAGCAATAATAAAGCTTAAAATAAGCATCGGAAGTAAAGAAACAATTATAGATTTCCCAATAATTGGCAACTTTTTTTTGTTTAATTCCAATTCCAAAGAACCTTCAAGCACAATTAGTATTAACCCAATAGTTCCAAGAACTGGCAATACTGTTGTCAGACTAGGGATTTCAATTTTCAAAAAAACAAAAAGTTGTTTTATCCCCCAACCAAAAAGTAAAAGAAGAATAACAGATGGAATTCTTGTCCTTGAAGAAGTCAAGTCAAAAAAATACGCTGTCAAAAATATTAAGCAAATGATAATTATTATAGTTGTTGTCATGTTGTATTTGTTTTATCGCCTTGTTGATATCGTCAGTTTGTCTAATAACCATTCAAATTTAAGAAAAAACTTTTCTTTGCCATGTTTTTTCTTCATGAAATGGGTTTAGAGAGATTATTTTATTTAAGCTTAAAAATTCGGTGTAAATGCGAATGGCTGTTCTTAAATCACCGAAAAACGCTTTAAAAAGACAAATGAACTACCCCGCTGCAAGCAGACGGGGTATCAATAAAGCACATTTTTCTATTCGCCCCAAGGGGCGGAGTATTAATCTCTTTTACCCCGACAAATTTCTTTGTCGAGGGTTGTTCGACTA
>Ga0074197_1000755_pt1 | contig 35161 bp, 22 predicted proteins | sample EPASupsiteSAE305_FD_64526 | JGI IMG/M metagenome (GOLD analysis project Ga0074197, IMG submission 64526) | Bioremediated contaminated groundwater microbial communities from EPA Superfund site, New Mexico - SAE3-05 reassembly with SPADES | ecosystem: Environmental > Aquatic > Deep subsurface >...
CGTGGTTGGTACCGGTTCTTCCCGTAAGTCTGCCTGTAACTCCGTGCTGTGGCACATGGGCCAGGATATCCCCTGCGTACCCAACAAGAAGACTGCCGGTGTGATCATTGGCGGCGTTATCGCCCCGATCTTCTTCAACACTGCCCAGGATTCCGGCGCACTGCCGATCAAGGCTGACGTAACCAAGATGAACGACGGCGACGTGATCACCATCAACACCGTTAAGGGCGAGATCAGCAACGCTGCCGGCGAGGTTATCTCCACCTTCAAACTTGCTCCCAACACCATAGCTGACGAGTTCCGCGCTGGTGGCCGTATTCCTCTGATCATTGGCCGTGCAGTAACTGAGAAGGCCCGCAAGGCACTGGGCATGGGCGATACCGATGTCTTCACCCTGCCGGTTAACCCTGTTGCCAAGGCTGATCAAGGCTACTCCCTGGCTCAGAAAATGGTTGGTAAGGCCTGCGGCGTTACCGGCATCCTGCCTGGCACTGCCTGCGAGCCAAAGATGACTACGGTTGGTTCACAGGACACCACCGGTCCAATGACTGCTGACGAACTGAAGGAACTGGCTTGCCTCAAATTCCTGTCCCCGATGTTCATGCAGTCCTTCTGCCACACCGCTGCTTATCCGAAGCCAGCTGACGTCAAGATGCACAAGACCCTGCCTGCCTTCATTGCAGAGCGTGGCGGTGTTGCTCTAAAGCCGGGCGATGGTGTTATCCATTCCTGGTTGAACCGTCTGCTGCTGCCTGACACCGTTGGTACCGGTGGTGACTCCCACACCCGTTTCCCGATCGGTATCTCCTTCCCGGCCGGTTCCGGTCTGGTTGCCTTTGCCGGTGCCATGGGCTTCATGCCGCTGGATATGCCTGAGTCTGTTCTGGTTCGTTTCAAGGGCAAATTCAACCCCGGCATCACCCTGCGTGACGCCGTAAACGCGATCCCTTACTGGGCAATCAAGCAAGGTCTGCTGACCGTGCCCAAGAAGAACAAGATCAACATCTTCAACGGCCGTATCCTTGAGATGGAAGGTCTGCCTGAGCTGACTGTTGAGCAGGGCTTTGAGCTGACTGATGCTGCTGCCGAGCGTTCCGCTGCTGCAGGTTGCATCCAGCTTTCCAAAGAGTCAGTTGCCACCTATCTGCGTTCCAACGTGGCCCTGATGAAGAAGATGATTGCTGAAGGGTATCAGGATCCCCAGACCCTGCAGAACCGGATCGACGCCGTCAATGAGTGGCTGAAGAATCCGCAACTGCTTGAGGCTGACAAGAATGCCGAGTACGCTGCTGTGATCGAGATCGACCTGGCTGAAATCACCGAGCCGATCCTGGCCTGCCCCAACGACCCGGATGATGTCAAGTTGCTGTCCGAGGTTGCCGGCACCCCGATCAACGATGTCTTCATCGGTTCCTGTATGACCAACATCGGCCACTTCCGCGCTGCTGCAGAGATCTGGAAGGGTGAGAAGTTCAACCCGAACGTCCGTACCTGGATCACCCCGCCAACCCGTATGGATAGTGACCTGCTGAAGGATGAAGCTGTGTTCTCTGTTTACAGTGCATTCGGTGCACGGATCGAGATCGCTGGCTGCTCACTCTGCATGGGTAACCAGGCACGGGTACCGGATGGCGTGAACATGTTCTCCACCTCCACACGTAACTTCGACGACCGGATCGGTAATGGCGCCAAGGTATTCCTGGGCTCCGCTGAACTGGGCGCCGTAGCTGCCAAGATGGGCAAACTGCCTACACCGGCAGAGTTCCTGGCCATTTATAACGAGAAGGTTGCTCCTAATAAGGATAAAATCTATCGTTACCTGCAGTTTGATACAATGGACGGCTACAAGTAGTCTGCTGTATCATGCTGTAAAAACAACGGCCCGTCGGAGATTCCGGCGGGCCGTTTGTACAAATTAAAATGAAATTTATCGATGTAATGTTGTATACGGCATACATCCGCCGCCTATCTGCACTGACAGGCTAAAAAAGAGTTGCAGCCGCCTTTGCCCCTGTGGTATAAACTTTCCCTTGCCAACGCACCTGTTTACTAGCTTAACTGTCCTATATAAGAGGGGTTTTTATGACAAAAGCAGACATTGTTGAACGTATCCATCAAAAGATCGGCCTATCCAAAAAAGAGTCAGCTGAAATGGTTGAGCAGGTCTTTGGTATCATGAAAAGCACTCTGGAAGCTGGCGAGAAGATCAAAATTGCCGGTTTTGGTAATTTTGTTGTCAAACAAAAGGCTGACCGTCGTGGACGTAATCCGCAAACAGGTGATGCAATTACCATTTCTGCCCGTCGTATCCTTACCTTCAAGCCCAGCCAGGTTCTCAAGTGCGGCATTAACGACGAAGAAGAATAAGCCGGTTAACGGAGTAGGGCATGCAATCCGTCATTCCGGATAAAACCTACTTTAAGATTGGTGAAGTAGCACGTCTTGCCGATATCAAGACATCGGTACTCCGGTACTGGGAAACAGAGTTCACGTTTCTGAATCCTGAAAAAAGTTCTGCAGGCCAACGTCTCTATACCAGGCAGGATATTGAGATGGTGCAGCAGATCAAGCAGCTGCTGTACCATGAAAAGTATACAATAGAAGGCGTACGCAAGAAATTTTCCCCACGTAAAACCGCGTCAGCCAGACAACAGCCACCCCCTGCAGATTTTCCCCCGGATCCGCAGACATTACTCAGGGTGGTACGACAGGAATTACAGGCTATTCGAGCCATACTCTAAACTCCTTCCTTATCCTAAGAGCCTCGAAAATAGTTTCGAGGCTCTTTTATACCCAGGTACCTGCCTGCCCTCCCTTTCCGTCTTGCAGCCCGGTAGTATAATGCTTTAAACTGATATCGTATCCTGGAACGGCTTTACAATGAAGTATCGCTTGGAGCGTGTGATCATGCCTGAAATGAATCAAGAACAGGATAGCTGGTTTGCACCAGCGGGCAGAGCCTCTGAAAAATATCTGCAGGATGAGAAAAGAGCTGTTGCCAGTAGTGATCTGATTGCAACCCTGTTGAATGCAATGCCTGATTTTCTGCTGGTTTTAAACGAACGTCGCCAGATAGTGGCGGTTAATCAGCGCTTGTTAACGGTATTTGGTGTTTCAAATCCAGAGTTGCTTCTGGGCTTGCGTCCTGGAGAGGCACTGGACTGTATTCACTCCAAGGATGGTCCTGATGGCTGTGGAACTGCGAAAAACTGCGCTGTCTGCGGTGCGGTACTTGCTATTATGTCCTGTCAGAATACCGGACTTCCCCAGCAGCAGGAATGTCAATTGATGCTTGGTAAAGACTGCACTGCTCTTGATCTTGATGTATTGGCAACACCGGTAATCATAGAGGATAAACTGTTTACCGTCCTTGCCCTGCGGGATATCAGCTCTGAAAAAAGACGCTATGTCATGGAACGGGTCTTTTTTCATGATATACTCAACAGTGCCGGTGGTATTCGTGGGCTTGCCTCGCTGCTGCAGGATGGGGTTTCAGTAGAGGTTGAGCAGGAATACAAAGGTTGGATGGTCAATCTTGCCGATAACCTGATTGAAGAGATCAACCACCAGCGCCGCCTGCTGGATGCAGAACGGGGCAACTACGCACCTGTTTTTGAACCGGTTGATCTGATGGAGTTGCTGCATGATGTCGCTTGTTTGTTTGAAAACCATGAGCGGACCCCTGATCGAAAGATTATTATTGAAGAAAGTGCATCCGTTACTTTGATTACAGACAAACCGCTGTTTCGCAGAATTATTGGTAATATGGCGTTGAACGCTCTTGAGGCGTGTAACCGCGGAGATACCGTAACCATTGCTGTTCAACCGTCACCTGAAGCGGTTAAGATTAATGTGAGTAATCCCGGAGAGATACCTGCTGAAATACAGCTACACCTCTTTAAACGTTCCTTCAGTACGAAAGAAAAAACAGGCAGGGGATTGGGCACTTATAGCATGAAGCTTTTTGGTGAGCGGTATCTGGGGGGAAAGGTCTATTTTAACTCAGCCGATGGTGTGACGGTATTTTCATTAGAATTGCCGTTACAAAAAGAGTTTTAACCTGTAATATATTCAACAGATCACATTCCAACGGAGGAAGCCATGAGTACCTTATTCAGAAACCTTACAATGAGTTGGAAGTTTACCATTTTTGGTGTTCTGGCAACGTTGTTGCTGGTGATTGCCATTGTGCAGTCCTACAGCGGTATGCGGGCTACTGAAGACCGCGTTGATCTGTTTGTGGAAAAATATCAGGCTGTGGCTTTTATTGTCAGCGAGATGCATACCCAGGGCATTCAGGCAGAGCAGGCGATTCGCAACGTAATCCTGAATCCTTCCGATGAAAAGGCGATGGCCAACTACAAAAAGGCTAATGAAGAGTTTCTTGAATCCCACAAAAACGCCTCTGCTCTTGCCAAATCTATTGGCAAGTATGAACAGTCTTTGGCTAAGCTGACCCCGTTATGGCAGGAAAACAGTATTGTTAAGGATGAGATTATCAATCTGGCACGCTCTGGTAACCAGCCTGCATCCATAGAAATGCTGGCCAAACAGGAAACACCTAAATGGCGTGAAATCAAGGCTCAGATCGTAGATATTCAAAAGACCATGAAAAAAGACATGGTAACGCTCCGAAAAGAGATGGATCACAAGAATGAAAATAACCTTAAGGTGACGGTTGCCATTCTTGGAGCAGCAGTGGTCATGATCAACATCTTCCTGCTGGTCTTCTGGCGGCTGCTGCAGACCTCGCTTGATTCCATGGTACACCGCCTGAAGGATATTGCCTCCGGCGAAGGAGATCTGACGCAACGCCTTGAGGTACAGGGTAAGGATGAACTGGCCCAGGCTGCCCACTGGCTGAATGCGTTTATTGAGAAGTTAAACCGTACCCTGGTCAGTGTTTCCAGTACCACCGTTACCCTGGCCTCAGCCACCTATGAGCTGAACAGCACTGCAGACCAGATGGCCACCAGCGCTGAAGAAGTGGCAGCCCAGGCCATGACCGTGGCGACCGCCAGTGAAGAGATGGCAGCCACCAGCAATGATATTGCCAGCAACTGTCATGCAGCAGCTGAAAGTGCTCAACATGCTGCTAACACCACGGAAAAGGGTTTTCAGGTGGTTAAACATACGGTGGATGGCATCCGCCTGCGTGGGGAGCGGACGTTCCGCTGCTTACTAAGGAGATCCGGGGAGGCATGGCATCCGCCTGCGTGGGGAGCGGACGCGAGAAGATGCAAAGTCGCTTTCATCTCTTGGTGAGCGTTCAGACCAGATTGGCGCCATTGTTTCCACCATTGAAGATATTGCTGACCAGACCAACCTGCTGGCCCTGAACGCTGCCATTGAAGCAGCCCGGGCCGGTGAGATGGGGCGTGGTTTTGCTGTGGTTGCCGATGAGGTGCGTGCTCTGGCAGAGCGAACTACCCGGGCCACCAAAGAGATCGGTGAAATGATCCGTGCCATCCAGCAGGAAACCAGGCAGGCGATTGTTTCCATGGAAGAAGGAGTGCGGGGCACGGAAAAAGGTGCTGCCGAGGCTGCCCAGCTTGAGTCTGCCCTGCAGGAGATCCTGAATCAGGTAAATGCAGTGACCATGCAGGTCAGTCAGATTGCCACAGCAGCAGAAGAACAGACCGCCACCACCAGCGAAATAACCAATAATATTCATAAGATTTCAGAGGTTATTGAGGGCACCTCCAAAGGGGCCTGTGATACTGCTTCTGCAGCTGACAGTCTGTCTCAACTGGGTGATGAACTGAAACGTCTGATGGGGCAGTTCAAGTTGAACTAGACCGCTTTACCCTGTTACATACTCTTGTTATCATCGCGTTTAAAAGCACAAACGCTGCTGTTCTTCCATTTGGTTACAGCAGCGTTTGTGCTTTTTTAACGAGGTCTCATCACACACTTCCTACAGACCATGGATAACTGCAGCCTGCAAAAAAAGTTTATCAACACGCATAAATATTGCCTGGAGCGATTGCCAAACCGCCATTCCCTGCTAAACTGTAAGACACCTTTCATGGAAGGATGGCCCAGATGGTAAACCGGTTTAAAAACCTCTCCATTACCATTAAAGCAACGATTCTGCTCTCCCTGACCGCCATGTTTTTTCTACTGGCTCTGTCTGGTGTTACCTACCTGTTTGCACGTCATGAATTACAACAATCAATTACCACCAATCAAACTGCTGCAGTAAATAGTCTGGCTGGCCAGCTGGATGAAAATCTGGCTGCTTCTCGCAATTATCTTCACTACCTGGCAACCCACCTGCAACAGATACATCTGTCAAAAACTTCAGATCTGCAAAATGCACTGAATCACCATGATGAGTCGCTGCTTTTCTTTGATTCCGGACTGATTCTGCTTTCTGCACAAGGTTGCATTGTTGCTGAAACCCCCTACAACAAAGAGCGGATCGGCCTTGATTGTCATGAGCGTGAATATTACCAGCAGGTTATAAAGAGTGGCAAATCAGTTGTAAGTACACCATATAAACTTTCTTCATCCCGGAGTCAGCCGTTTATCGCTTTTGCCGTGCCGATTAAAGACAGATCGAACAGTCAACTGCATGCTGTTTTGGTTGGCAGGCAGAGTCTGCAGAAAAATGGGTTTTTGCAAAAGCTGATAGACGCACCAATCGGTAAAAACGGCTATTTTTACCTTATTGACCAAGATCGAACGTTAATCATCCATCCTGACCCCTCCCGTGTTCTTACCACGGTTCCTGCCGGGAAAAACAAGGCCATTGATGCTGCCTTGGCAGGGCAGGAAGGCACCTGGGAAAATGTTAACTCTCTGGGCGTTCCCGGTTTAACCAGTATTAAACAGCTGAAAGAGGCCCCCTGGTATCTGGCTGCCCATTTCCCGTTGAAAGAGGCCTATGCACCCCTGCACCGGGCACAGTTGGCCTTTGGTGTTGTGCTGTTGATTTCAATGGCGCTGGCGGTGGTTGCGGTCTGGTTCAGTATGCAACCGGTGGTACGACCGCTCCAGCGTTTAACCAACCATCTAAAACATTTAGGTGCTAAACAGGGTGTGGACCGTTTTCTTGCAGTAAACTCTCAGGATGAAATCGGGCGTCTGACAACGGTTTTTAACGAATTGTTGCAAGAACTTGATGATGACGCATTGGCGCAGGAAGAAGCCGCAGAGGTATACCGGATAATCACCGAATTTACCAATGAAGTTTCGCTCTGGCAGCTTGAAAATGGTGATATTCGGTACATTTCACCCAACTGTGTCCGGTTTTTCGGCTATATGGATGCTGAATTTTACGCCTATCCCAAGCTTCTTAATGCCTTGATCCACCCGGATGACCAGAAAGCCTGGAGCAATCACCAACCAGGCAGTTGTTCCATGGGAGGGGAAGGGCTTGAAATCAGGTTGATTACCAAAGATGGTTCCCTGTCTGTTTTCAGGCATTACTGTCATCAGGTTATTGATAAGCAGGGGCGCCCCAACGGTATCCGGAGTAGTTGGCTGGACATTACCGGTCAGCATCAGATGGAATCAATGGCTCGTAAACTTTCCCGCGCTGTTGAACAGAGCAGCAGTACCATCGTAATCACAAACAGAGATGGTGCAATCGAATATGTTAACCCGCATTTCAGTCTGACAACCGGTTATACCGCTGAGGAAGTCATGGGTATGAATCCTCGCGTATTGAAGTCCGGTGATATGCCGCCCGAGGAATATCGTCAGCTGTGGCTCACCATTACCAGTGGCAAGGAATGGCGGGGAGAGTTCCATAACAAGCGTAAGGACGGCACCCTCTACTGGGAGTCTGCCTTAATTTCACCGCTAACTGATAAGAATAGCGTAATTGTTGGTTATTTGGCGGTTAAAGATGATATTTCAGAGAAAAAAGCAGCGGAATTCCTGATGATTGAGCTGTTTCAGCAGGTAGAAACAGCCAAACAGGAATGGGAAAACACCCTCGACCATCTCCGGGATTTTATCATTTTAACTGATCCTGAACATAGAATCAGACGCTATAACCGGATTTTGATGGAGATGACCAGTATGTCCGGTAGCGATCTGGTGGGTAAGGATTGGCGTGAACTGCTACAGGAGATGGGGTTCAAATTCATCAACTTCAATGCCAGCTCTGGCGAGCTGCTTCATCTCAAATCCAGCCGTAGTTATGATATCAATGTGTATCCCATCAAGACAGACAGTGACCATATTAAGGGGTTTGTGGTCTCTCTGAACGACACGACTGAACTGCACAGCACCACCCATGAACTGGAAAAAACACTGGCAGAACTTGAGGATGCCCAGCTGCAGATTTATCAACAGGAAAAAATGGCCTCCATTGGCCAGCTGGCAGCTGGTGTGGCCCATGAGATCAACAACCCAATGGGCTTTATCACCAGTAATCTGGGTTCTCTGGATAAATATGTCAACCGTCTGACCGAATATATCGGCGTGATTGACCAATCCATGCAGCAGTGCACGGTTGAGGAGCTGTCAATGCCGATAGAGGAGGCCCGTAAACGGCTGAAGATCGATCGTATTCTGGATGATGCCCATCAGCTGATAGAAGAAAGTCTGGATGGTGCTGGCCGGGTGCGCAGAATTGTGCAGGATCTGAAGAACTTCTCCCGTGTGGATCAGGCTGAGACAGCACTGATTGACCTGAATGAGGCGCTGGAAACCACCATTAACATTGCCTGGAATGAACTGAAATATGTTGCCGAACTGAAGCGAGAATTGGGTCTGATTACCAAGGTAAAATGCTTCCCCCAACAGCTGAACCAGGTCTTTCTGAACCTGCTGGTAAATGCTGCCCATGCCCTTGGGGAGACCCGTGGCGAGATCACGGTGCAGACTGAACAACAGGGAGATCAGGTGCTGGTTAAGATCAGTGATACCGGTTGCGGTATGACAGCTGAAGTGCAGCGACGGATTTTTGAACCATTTTTCACCACCAAGGAGGTGGGCAAGGGGACCGGTCTTGGGCTTTCCATCAGCTATGACATCATCAAAAAACATGGTGGCGAGATTACGGTGGAAAGCGAGGTTGGGCGAGGCACCACCTTTACGGTGCGCTTACCGGTACAGGGCCCCTGCGGTGAAGAGGAGCAACCTTCATGCAACAGCTAGCAATGACACAGAGGTCTCCCAGCGGTTTTCTGAACCGGATGGCAATGGGACTTGTTCTCTTGCTGGTTGTGGTGAGTCTTCCTGCTATCTACAGCCTGTCACGTAGCCGGATTAAGGCTGAAAAAGAGTCTCAAAGTGATTCCCACGCCATGGTACAGATTTTGGGGCAGTCTCTCGGCAATACTCTGGAGAAAATTGATTATGCATTGCAGGTGACCGATGAAGAAGTGCAGCACACACACAATCAGCGGGTGGGCAACCAATCACTGCAGCAGTTTATCATACGTCAGTTTAGCCGCATTCCTGAACTTGAAAACATTCTAATTACAGACGCAAAGGGGATGGTACTGCTGGGAAGCGGCCATATACCGACTAGTCCGCTCGATATTACAGATCGTGAATATTTCACCTACCTCAGAGACCACCCAATGGCAAAGATGGTGGTGTTTAAGCCTGTCGTCGGCAAGCTCAGTAACAGGTGGGTCATTCCTTGCGCCCGCAGGATTAACCTGCCAGACAACCGTTTTGGTGGTGTGGTCGTTGCGATGCTGCCGCTGCAGTATGTTACCAATCTGTTTAGTAAAGCATCGTTAAGTCAAAATGGCAGCGTCAGCCTGTGGTCTACAAATTTAGATCTGATTGTTCGCTATACACCACAAAAACAAAATGGAGCGCTCCAACACAGCGTCAATATCGGGATCTCTCCTGTCTGGCAACAGAAATTGGCAGGTGGTGAAACAGAACAGGGAGACTATGTTACTGAGAGTCTTCGTGATGGTATCAAACGCAACTATTCCTACCGTCTGTTGCTGCCGTATCAGCTCTATCTGAATGTGGGGATGGCAGTGGATGATTACCTGGCTGTCTGGCGCAAGGAACTGCTGCTGACATCAGTTGCCCTTGTGTTCTGCTGGGCCGGTGTACTGCTGCTGATACGTCATATGTATCAGCATAAACATCAGACAGAGCTTGAACAGTTGGTGCAGGAACGGACTAAAAACCTGACTGATACCAGCCATCAACTGGCTCAGAATGAAGAACGACTGAAGGCATTACTGGATATCAGCGAGTATCAGTCAACCGATATCCAGAGCCTGCTTGATTTTGCACTTGAAAAGGTGATCATGATCACCAGAAGTAAGATCGGTTACATCTATTATTATCATGAAGATCGCCAGGAGTTTGTCCTGAACACCTGGTCAAAGGAGGTAATGCCTGCTTGTGCGGTTGCAAACCCGCAATCAGTCTACCAACTTGATAAGACCGGTATCTGGGGTGAGGCGGTGCGTCAGCGCAAACCGATTATGGTCAACGACTTTGATGCCCCTGAACCGCTTAAAAAAGGGTACCCGGAAGGTCATGTGCATCTGTCCCGCTTTCTTACCGTGCCGGTCTTTGATCTGAATCAGACGATTGTTGCGGTGGTGGGGGTGGCCAATAAAGAGCAGCCCTACAAAGAACAGGATAGCCAACAGTTGAGTTTGATGATGGACGAAGTCTGGCGGATCGCAAAACGGCTTGATCTTGAAATGAAACTAATCCGGTCAGGCCATGAGTGGCAGGCCACCTTTGACGCCATTAGCGATAGTGTCAGCCTGATTGACCGCGAGATGCGGATTCTGCGCTGTAACAAGGCCTGCAAGCAGTTCTTTAATCGTGAATTCAAGGATATTATCGGCCGTTACTGCTGGGAGGTAATCCATGATTCAGATGGCCCGATTGAAGATTGCCCCATGCAACGGAGCCTGCAGACCCGCAAGACCGAGAGTCAGCTTTTTTTTCAGGGAAATCGCTGGCTGCATTTGACGGTTGATCCGCTGCTGAATGAGCAGCATGAGGTTACCGGCGCAGTGCTTATTATTCATGATGATACTGAGCGGGTTGCGTCTGATCAGTCCCATCGGGAACTGCTTTCCATGCTGGAGGCGGTTCATAATGAGCTGTATGTCTTCAGCCCTGACAGCCTGCTGTTTGAATATGTGAATCAGAGCGCGCAGAACAACCTTGGCTACAGTCTGGCGCAACTGCAAAAAATGACACCGCTTGATATCAAGCCGATGACCAGGCATCAGTTTATACCGATGATCGCCCCGCTGGTTACCGGTAGCCTGCCGTTACTGCACTTTGAAACGACCCATCGCCGTTCTGATGGCACCAGCTATCCAGTGGAAGTAAATCTGCAGATGGTATCCACCCATTCCGGTAATCGCTGTCTTGCGGTTATTCATGATATTACCGAGCAACATCAGCACCGTGAAGCGTTACGCGCCAGTCAGTCGCTGGTGGAATCGATAATGAATTCACTAAAAAGCACCATTGCTGTGCTTGATGAAGACGGGTTGATCATTCGGGTAAATCCTGAGTGGAGCAGTTTTGCAACGCAAAATGGCGGATCTGATGAACTTATTGCCGGTGTTGGACTTAATTATCTGGAGGTCTGTCAACGGGCTGCTGTTGACAACAAAGAAGTTGAAGAGCTACTGACAGGTCTCATATCCGTGCAACGTCGTTTATTACCGGTCTATTCAGCTGAGTATTCCTGTCACAGTCCCAACGAACAACGCTGGTTTATCGTGTATGCGGTTCCTCTGGAAAACTCAACAGGCGGGATCGTGTTGACGCACCTGAATATCACCAGCAGAAAGTTCGCTGAAATAGCATTGGGAATCGAACGGGACCGGCTGGAAATGGCATCTGTAGCAGGTAATATTGCTCTCTGGGATTGGGATATACAAACCGGCTCCTTGATCTGGTCAGATGCAGTTGACCGGATGATGGGAACAGAACCGGGTACCTTTCCCCGAACAATTGCTGCCTGGGAAGAAATAATTCATCCAGAGGATCTTGAACGGGTCAATCAGGCTCTGTCCAGTCATATAGAGCACCATACCCCCTATGTTATTGATTACCGGGTTCGCAACAGTGATGGCAGCTACATGGACTGGCATGATACCGGTCAGGTCTACTTTGATCCTTCTGGAACGCCGATCAGAATGTCCGGCGCCTGTATTGACATAACAGATCGTACTAAAAACGAACTGCATATCAGGGAGCTGCATGCCCAACTGCTGCAGAATGAAAAAATGGCTTCTATTGGTCAACTTTCTGCCGGTATTGCCCATGAGATCAATAATCCAATGGGCTTTATTAACAGTAATCTGGGTACCCTTGAAAAGTATGTGGATAAGTTTGATCGCTACATCGCCACCCTGGAGCCGTTGGTGCAGGCCTGCTGTAATGAGCAGCAGCTCCAGTCTGTACAGTTGCTCCGTAAAGAATTAAAGCTGGATTATGTGTTGCGGGATATCCGTCAGCTGCTTGAGGAATCGTCTGAGGGGGCTGGCCGGGTGATGCGGATTGTGCAGGACTTAAAGACCTTTTCCCGCAGCGACACGGCCCAGGTTGCCAGGGCAGAGCTGCACCAGTGTATTGACAGCACCATCAACATTATCTGGAATCAGATCAAATATGTGGCAGAGCTGAAAAAAGAATACGGAGATCTGCCCAAGGTGTCCTGTAATATTCAACAGGTCAACCAGGTCTTTATGAATCTGCTGGTTAATGCCTGCCATGCCATAGAGGCGAACCAGCTTGAGACCCTTGGCACCATAACCGTGCGCACCTGGGCTGATGAGGACAATGCCTTTGTGGCAATCAGTGACACCGGTTGCGGCATGTCTGAAGAGGTGCAACGCAGGATCTTTGAGCCGTTTTATACCACCAAAGAGATGGGCAAGGGGACGGGACTGGGACTTTCCATCAGCCATGAAATTATCAAGAAACATGGTGGAGAACTGACGGTTGTTAGTGAAGTTGGAACAGGTACAACGTTTACGATCCGGCTGCCATTGAATCGCCCCGTATCTGATAGTAGCCCGCTTTAGCAGGGAGTTGTTGATGAGCCCAACCGCTTACATCTACCGCATTGTTGCAGACTACTCGTCAGATCTGGTCTATCTGCTGTTGCCTGATGGCTCGATCGGCTATGTTTCACTAAACTGCGAGTTGCTGACCGGCTATACCAAGTCTGAGCTTGAGACCGATCTGGAGACATTTAAAAAGATAATTTCGCCGGACAGCCTAACGCTCTGGACTGAACATGTAGCCATGCACCAACAGCGGCTGCTGATGCCGAACAGTATTAACATCAAACTGCTTGATCGTAACGGTGACGAACATTGGGTCTCGCACAACTGCCAACAGATCTGTGATGATGATGGCTCGTTAATTGGAGTGCGGGGAAGCTTTTCAGATATTTCTGATCTGATGCACCTGCAGGATATGCTTGAGAAGCAGAAGACTTTTCTTGAACAGTTGATCGGGAATGCCGCCGTACCGATCTTTGTGCTGAATGAAAATCACCGCGTCGTTGTCTGGAATAATGCCCTGCAGGATCTGACCGGTCTTGCCAAAGAAGAGATGATCGGCACCAGACGACAGTGGGTGCCGTTCTATTGCCATGAACGTCCTGTGCTGGCAGATTTTATCCTGACCGGTGAATCACTTGATCAGAATGATCTCTATAATCAGATTAGCCCTTCATTACATATCCCCGGTGCCCTGCAGGCTGAAGGCTGGTACGAAACCCTGGGAGGCAAGCGGCGTTATATCCTGTTTGAGGCATCACCAATTCATGATCAGCAAGGCAACAGGATTGCAGCAATAGAAACGGTGCTGGATATGACAGAGCGCAAGCTGCTTGATGAAGAGCTTGAGCGGAGCAGGGCAGAGATAGCACAACAGCATACCCGGCTTGACAAGCTTTTTGCCCAGGTTGAAGTGGCTAAACGAGAGTGGGAAGATACCCTGGACTGCATCACTGATATCGTGTTGATGTGCGACACCCAGGGTACCATCCAGCGCTGTAATACCCCTTTTAATCAACTGGCTGGTTTGTCATTTGAAGAGGTGTATGGAAAAAGCTGGGCCTCCATTCTCTACAATCTTGGGTTTTCAATTGATAACTACAAAAACGGTAATGGAACGGTGCATGACAAGGGTAATCAACGCTTCTTTGATCTGCGCACGTTTCCATTACGCAACAAAAACGGCGTTGCTGTTGGAAACGTGGTAAACCTGCGTGATATTACAGAAATTCGAGGAGTACATCAGGAATTGGAAGAGGCCTATAATCATCTGAAGCTGGTTCAGATGCAGGCGGTCCAGCAGGAAAAGATGGCTTCCGTGGGACAGTTGGCAGCCGGGGTAGCCCATGAGATTAACAATCCAATGGGTTTCATCTCCAGCAACCTCGCCTCACTATCAAAATACATCAATAAACTTAAGGCATTTGAAGCAAGCCTGGTCGAACTGACAACAAGCAGTGGCAACAGTGTACTGGTGGATGAGATTGCCAAAGTCAAAAAAAGCATGAAGATTGATTTTATTCTGGGAGATATGGAAGGCCTGTTGGCAGAGTCACTGGATGGTGCTGAACGGGTCCGTCATATAGTCCAGGATCTGAAGAATTTTTCCCATATTGATGAGGCTGAATGGAAGCCGATTAACATAAACGATAATCTGGATAGCACCCTGAATATGGTGCGTAATGAGATTAAATATGTAGCTGAAGTAGTTAAACAATACGGTGAAATACCACCGGTTACCTGCCGCCCCCAACAGATGAATCAGGTCTTTATGAACCTGCTGATAAATGCGGCCCATGCTATTGAAACCCATGGCACCATTACAGTACGCACCTGGCAGGAGGGTGAAACCGTCTGCATTTCAATTACTGATACCGGCAAAGGGATTGATCCTGAACATCTGAACAGAATCTTTGAACCGTTTTTCACCACCAAGGAAGTGGGGAAGGGCACCGGACTGGGGCTCTCAATCTGCTATGACATCATCCATAAACATGCGGGAGAAATTCTGGTGGAAAGTACGGTGGGTGTTGGTACCACATTTGTAGTCAAAATACCGGTTGTCCCTCCTGCTGACGCGTAAGACGATAAGGGTACCTATGGCCAAGATACTTATTGTAGAAGATGAACTGATGAGTCGCAGTATGCTTGAATTAATCCTGCAACAGGCAGGACATGAGGCGGTCTGTACGGTTGACGGTGCTGATGCACTTGCCTCCGCCCGGCAACAGTGTCCTGATCTGATCATTACTGATGTGATGATGCCGGTCATGGATGGTTTTGAACTGTGCCGTCAGTGTAAAGCTGATCAGACCCTGCAGCAGGTGCCGATAATCCTGTATTCAAGTGATTATACAGAACAACAGGATCAAAAACTGGGATTGGAACTGGGGGCATGCCGGTATCTGGTAAAACCATCACCACCACCGCTTTTACTGGATGCAATCAATGAAGTGCTTGCAGAACAGCAACGTTCAGCACTAGCCGGCAAAGAGCAGCCACTGGATGAAGAGATGAAGTTGTTACGCAATTATAACGAAGTGCTGTTTAACAAGCTTGAGACCAAGATGCAGGAGCTGCAAAAGACCATTGATGAGCAAAAAAAATATGAAGAATCAATGAAGGCGATGCAGGCCCAGATTATTCAACAGGAAAAGATGGCCTCCATTGGTCAGCTGGCTGCTGGAGTGGCCCATGAGATCAACAATCCAATGGGGTTTATCACCAGCAATCTGACCTCGCTTGGCAAGTTTGCTGAACGGTTGGATACCTATATTGCAGCCTTGCAAGGGAGTATATACGCCTGCAGTAACCACACAGGCCTTGATGAACTGGATCAGCTTCGTCAAAAACTGAAGGTTGATTACATCATCAGTGATCTGAACGAGTTGATAAAAGAGAGTCTTGACGGTGCCAACAGGGTACGCAGAATAGTTCAGGACCTCAAGAGTTTCTCCCGGGTTGACCAGGCTGAAAAGACCAACACAAACCTGAATGAATGCCTGGAAACCACCATCAATATTGCCTGGAATGAACTTAAGTATATTTCGACACTTGAACGCCAGTTTGGCGAAATACCTGAAGTTGTCTGTAATCCACAACAGTTGAACCAGGTATTCCTTAACCTGCTGGTAAACGCTGCACAAGCCATGGAACAGCAGGGGATAATAACGGTTAAAACCTGGGCTGAACCTGGCTGGGTCTGCGTCTCGGTTGCTGATACCGGCAAAGGGATGCCCAAAGAAGTGCAAAACAGAATTTTCGAGCCGTTTTTTACCACCAAACCTGCGGGCAAGGGAACTGGTCTGGGATTATCCATCTCTGTTGATATAATCCGTAAGCATCATGGTGAGATAACCGTTGATAGCGAAGCGGGTAAAGGGACTACTTTTACGGTGCGGTTGCCGATGGACAATGCTTAGATTAGCAAGGTTTTACTATGAAGGAGTAGATTATGGAAAGCTTGGAAATGCCGGTTAAAATTCTCTGTGTTGATGATGAACGCAATGTGCTGCGTTCATTGGAACGGATTTTTCTGGATGATGAGTATGAGATTGTAACCGCCGGTTCAGGTGATGAAGGGCTTGAGATTATGTCTGAAGCTGGTGACAGCTTTCAGGTGGTGGTATCTGACTATCGGATGCCGGTCATGAACGGGGTGGAGTTTCTCAAGGCGGTCTATGAGCGCTGGCCTGATACGGTACGGATTGTTCTTTCAGGCTACGCAGATGCCGGAGCAATTGTGGCGGCCATCAACGAGGGGCATATCTATAAGTTTATTCCCAAGCCATGGAACGACGAAGAGCTGCGGGTCACCATCCAGAACTGTCTGGAACGGTATTTTTTGCTGAAGAAAAACCGGGAACTGTTTGAAGAACTTGCCCGTGCCAATCAGGTGCTTGAAGAAAAAGTGCAACAGCGGACAGAGGATCTTGAACTACGCAACAAGGCGCTTGAGTTTTCCCAGACCATGCTGGGTAATCTGCCGGTTGGAGTGGTGGGGATTGATGAGTGCGGCCTGATTGCCCATTGTAATACGGTTGCTGCTGGTATTCTAAAGCAGCTTTGTGATGATTTCTTCGGTACTGATATCCAGCATTTTTGTGATGATCGGCTCAAGATCCTCGTTGAACAGGTCAGAAAAGAGCGGACGTTGAACACGGTTGATACCTTTGGTGACCGCTCCTGGCGGGTGCTGGGCCGTACGGTTATTTTTGCAGATAGCGAATCGGTGGTGTTGGTATTTCTGGAGGTTTAACCAAATAATGCGAACTGTCTTGTTTGTAGATGATGAACAACCGATCCGTAATGCCCTTGAACGGATGTATCTTGAGCGGGATGATCTGCGCTGTCTGTTTGCCGCTTCAGGTCAGCAAGGGCTTGAGATCATGGAAAATGAAGAGGTCTGGGTGGTGGTGTCTGACTACCTGATGCCCGGCATGCGGGGGATAGAATTTCTGTCCAAGGTTAAGGCTCGTTGGCCCCATACCATCAGGATTATGATGACCGCCTATGCTGATCTCTCCATTGCCATTGATGCCATTAACAAGAGCGAGGCATTTCGTTTTGTTACCAAACCCTGGAACAACCAGGAATTAATGGAGATAGTTGATGAAGCACTTATGCGCTATCAATTGGTACAGACGCTCGGGACTGAAGACGAAACCGTCTACCTCTCTCTGGCCCAGACCGTTGAACTGAAAGATCCGTACACCAAGGGGCATTGTGACCGGGTTGCCCGGTACGCGGTAAGCCTGGCGAAGGCGGTAGGGCTTGATGAGGGGTTGCAGTCAGAGATTAAACATGGCAGCTGGTTGCATGATTGCGGCAAAATAGGCGTGCCGGAACGCGTACTTAACTTCCCAGGAAGACTCAATGAAGACGATATGGAATCAGTCATGCAACACCCCCGCTGGGGATCTGAAGTAGCGCGACAGGCCCATATGTCAGAGCCGGTGGTGAATGTTATTCTGTATCACCATGAACGATTTGATGGCGCAGGCTATCCTTCCGGACTGAAAGGGGCAGAAATTCCGATTGAGGCAAGAATTGTTGCTATTGCTGATGTCTTTGACGCACTGTACTCCGACCGGCCCTACCGCAAGGCCTATTCTCTGGAACGGGCACTTGAAATTATGCGGGAAATGACTGCTACCCATTTTGATCCTGAATTGATTAAGACCTTTCTGCCACTGGCAGAACAGGAGGCATGCTCCCATGAGTGATACACCGATCCGTCCCACAGTGCTGTTTGTTGATGATGAGGAGAATATCCTTAAGGCGTTGCAGCGTCTGACCATGGATGAGGAATTTGATACGGAAATCGCCTGCTCTGGAGATGCCGGTCTGCAGAAGCTGACTACCCTTTCCCATGTGGCCCTGATTGTGTCTGACCAGCGGATGCCCGGTATGAATGGCGCTGATTTTCTGCAGCAATCGCAGCAGTTGGCCCCTGATGCAATCAGGATGCTCTTGACCGGCTATTCCGATATCTCTGCTGCGGCTGATGCCATTAACAAGGGAGGGGCGAGCCGTTACCTGAACAAACCCTGGAATGATGATGATCTGCTGCAGACCCTGAAAGCAGCAGTTGAAACATGGAAGCTGTCAAATGAGAACAAGCGCTTACAGGCAATTGTGCAAGCACAGAATGAAGAAATGAAACAATGGAATGAGAATCTGAAGAACCGGGTGCTGCAACAGACCACTGCCATTCGGAAAAAGGCTGATGACCTGAATGAAGCCCTGATCCAGTTAAAACAAAACTACAGCGGAATCATCAATGCCTTTTCAGGCCTGGTGGAACTGCGTGGTCAGAAGGCGCAGCAGCATGCCCGCAATGTGATGGAGCTGGCGGTTGCTGCAGCACGTGAATATGGGCTGATGCCGGAGGAACTTGAGATTATCCGTACTGCTGCCTTGCTGCATGATATCGGAGAGATCGGCCTGCCTGAAAACGTACTTGAGAAATCCCAGGACTATATGACCCAGGATGAACTGCATATCTATAGTCAACATCCGGTGCGGGGGCAGATGGCCATTGACAGCATTGCGGATCTTCGTCCGGCTGGTATCCTTATTCGGCATCACCATGAATACTTTAACGGCACCGGTTTTCCTGACAAACTTGCAGGAGATGCCATCCCGATTGGCGCCAGGATTCTGACCTATGCCGATCAACTGGACAAGGCTGTTACCAGTGGTGGTGATACGGCAGAGCAGGCCCTGACCAGAATAGAGCTTGGTCTTTCCATTAAGCTGGATCCAGGCCTGCAGCGGGTGTTTCGTAAGATTGCCCGCTACGCCTATTTCACCATGCCTGAGATTGATCCCAATGCAACCATTGAGCTTGAACTGAAGCCTGAAGAGTTACGGGCCGGCATGATTCTGACCAAAGATGTTATCTCCGGCACCGGCATGATGCTGCTGAACAAAGGGGTTACGCTGGATGCGGTCAAGGTTGAGGCGATTCAACGCTACTACCAGCTGGATCCACCGCTGCATGGTGTATTTGCCTTGGTACATGGCAAAGGCTGATCAGTGATTGAATTTGATGAAGCGCAAAAACGACTTGTCTTGAAGCTGGTTTATTATGGTCCGGCCCTGTCTGGCAAGACCTCCAATCTGCTCTGTCTGCACGATACACTACAGCAGGATGGCCGTGGTGAGCTGATGATGCTGGATACCACTGAAGACCGTACCATCTACTTTGATTTGCTACCCTTTTTCTATGTAGCGCCATCCGGTCTGAAGATAAAACTGAAGGTGTACACCGTGCCGGGTCAGATACGCCATGATGCCACCCGTAAGGCTGTGCTGCAGCGGGCTGATGGCGTGGTGTTCATAGCAGACTCTCAAATCAGTCAACAGGCGGTTAATGCTGAGAGTTTTGCCAACCTTGAACAGAATATGGCTCTGGTGGGATTGGATCTGGAAAAGCTGCCTTTGGTGATTCAGTTTAACAAGCGGGATCTGGCAGAACTGGTTACGGAAGAAGAGTTGCGCGCCATCTGGGAACCCACCGGACTGCCGGTGTTGATGGCCTCGGCATTACAGGGGTGGGGCGTGTTGGAAACATTTCAGACTGCAGTTAAGGTGCTGTTTGACAGCCTGGATAAGAAGCTGCAACTGCGGGAACGATTTCAGGTTGATCGTGACGACTTCGTCGCCACGTTGATAAAAGCTGAAAAGCGTTAAGATTTTAGGAAAGTGACGATTCATGACTGAAGCTCCATCCCATATTGAGTTTGTTATTGGCGAAGAAAAACGTCTGAGCGATATTGTGGGCAGGGTAGAGATCGAGCCACTTTTGCGCAGTGCGCTTAAGCTGGGAATCAGCCGTGTTGTTCTGCTGGATGAAGATGAGCGTACCCTGGTTGCTCTGGGTGAGTCAGCTGCTGAACAGCAGGGTACGTGCAGTGAAATCCGCCTGCCTATTCTGGTTGAGGGAGAACCAAAAGGCACCCTGTTGCTGGCATCTGCTGGGCAGATCCCAGGCCGGGACGCGATTGCCCGTCTGTTACAGGATAGTCTGCAGCTGACCGTAACCAACAATCTGAAGCGGATGCTGACCACCGAGGTGCATACCAGCATTGTGCAGGAATCCTATGAACAGTTGGTGTCAACCAATCATCGTCTGATGGAATCTGAACGGCGCTACCGTACTCTGGCCCGTGATCTTGAGATAAAGGTAGAAGAGCGCACAACAGAGTTGCAACAGGCCTATCAGCGGATGCTGCAGCAGGAGAAGCTGGCTGCAGTAGGTCAGCTGGCTGCCGGCATGGCCCATGAGATCAACACACCGCTGGGTTTTATCCGCAGCAATCTGAACAGCTTTGCCAAATATCAGAACCGGATGGCTGAAATGCTGGGGCTCTACCGGTTATTACTGGCTAAAGAGGCTTCACCTGAAGCGATCAAGCGTCAGACCGAACAGCGCTGGAAGGAGCTGAAGCTGGACTTTTTGCTGGAAGACAGCGGGGTATTGCTGGGGCAGTCGCTGGAGGGGACTGACCGGATTGCAACGATTGTGGCGCAGCTGAAAGGATTTGCCCACCTTGATGGCATGGAACAACAGCCGATGGATCTCAAACGGGAGCTGGAACAGCTCTTGGCAGGTCTGGCCCCGCAGTTTCCCCCCAATACCCGGCTGATCACCGATCTGCACCAGCTGCCCGTGTTTAGCTGCCGGATACCTTTGATCTTGCAGGCCTTTGCCAACATTATTGATAACGCACTAAAGTCACGTACCGAAGGGCTTGAACTGACCGTTCGGGCGTTACAGGATGCCGATCAGCTGCAGGTTACCATCAGTGATAATGGCTGTGGTATTCCGGCAGAAAATCTACCGCATATATTTGAGCCATTTTTTACCACACGCCAGGTGGGAAGCGGAATCGGCATGGGGCTGACCGTTGCGCGGGAGGCAATTATCGGGGCAGGGGGCAGTATTGAGATCACTTCCGTAGCCGGTCAGGGTACGACCTGCAGGGTGACTCTTCCGCACGGTTGAATTGCCTGGAACTCCACTTGATCATGAACCGCTACTGAAAGCAGGTAAACCATGAAGAGCTTTTTGACGGGTTGTACAACAGGTTCTTTAGTCACGGTCCGGCAGGTAGCTGTTGGCCTTTTGCTGGCCTGTACACTGCTGTTCTCTATGGTTGCCAGTGTTGTAGCTGAAACAAAAAATGAGGTTACAATAGCGGTCCTTGCCCTGCGTGGTAATGATGCTGCCCTGAAAACCTGGAGTGCAACTGCTGATTATCTGGCCCAAAAGATTCCTGAGACGACTTTCCGTATCGTTCCCTATGATTTCAAAACCATCGGCCCTGCTGCCCAACGGGGTGAGTATGATTTTGTAATTGCAAACTCCTCCATCTATGTTGAACTTGAGGCGCTCTATGGGGTAACGCGGATAGCAACGCTGCAGGGGATGAGTTCCGGTCGCGCAGCAACCCTGTTTGGCGGAGTGATCTTTTGTAGAAATGACCGCAACGATATCAGTGCATTGGCAGATATCAGAGGCAAGACCTTTGGCGCTGTAGAGGAAAACTCATTTGGCGGCTGGCGTATGGCCTGGCGGGAGTTACGTGCCGCCGGGATTGATCCTTACCACGATTTTAAAGATCTGACATTTGTCGGCACCCACGACGGGGTTGTGCTTGCCGTACGCGACGGCAAGCTTGATGCCGGCACCGCCCGTTCCGGTATTTTGGAGGATATGGCGAAAACCGGAAAGATCAATCTCGCAGATTTCAAAATCATCCATCAACAGTATAACGATCAGTTTAACCTGCTTCACAGTACCCGGCTGTATCCTGAATGGCCCTTTGCCCGGCTGCGGCATACGAACGATCAGCTGGCTCAGCAGGTTTCAATTGCGCTGTTGAGTATGCAGCCGGAAGATGGTGCGGCTCAAAAGGCTGAAATCCGCGGCTGGACTACCCCCCATGATTACAACGATGTCCATGAGCTTTTCAAGGAGCTGAAAATAGGTCCGTACCGGGACTACGGCATGATCACCCTGGCCATGGTGCTGCAGAAATACCTCTATCCAATTGTTGGCGGTCTGATCTTTGTCATACTGCTGGTTATATTTGCCGTATTCATGCTGCGGCTGAACGACCGACTGAATCGGTCAAATCATGAACTGGAACAGGCTCACCGTGATCTGAAAGAAGCCCAATCCAGGCTGCTGCAAAATGAAAAAATGGCATCAATCGGGCAGCTGGCAGCCGGAGTGGCCCATGAAATCAATAACCCAAACGGGTTTATCCTCAGCAACCTCAATGCCCTGCGTAAATATGTAGAGCGTATCCGTGAGTTTATTGCCTTTCAGGAAGATGTTTTGACTGCAGTAGATGAAGCAGTGACCACGCAGATTCAACAGAAGAAAAGAAGCCTCAAGATTGATTTTACGCTTGAAGATATGGGCAACCTGATTCAGGAATCCCGTGAAGGGGCAGAGCGGATCAAGACTATTGTCAAGGATCTGAAAGACTTTTCGCACCTTAATCAGGCTGAATTGGTTCAGGCAGACATTAACGCCTGCATCGAGAATACCCTTACCATTATCTCGAACGAGCTTATGCTTAAGACTGAACTAAAAAAAGAGCTGGGTGATCTTCCAACGATAACCTGCAACCCTGGCCAGATCAATCAGGTGTTATCGAATCTATTGCTTAATGCGGCCCAGGCGGTTGAAGCGGGTGGTGAGATTACGGTCAAGACCTGGGCAGAGCAGGATTTGGTCTGCATTGCCATTAGTGACACCGGCCCCGGCATTCCTCCAGAGATCAGGGAGCGGTTATTTGAACCGTTTTTTACCACCAGAGAGGTGGGGAAGGGGGCCGGACTGGGATTGAGCATCGCCTATGACATCATTAAAAAGCATAACGGTGAGATTATTGTTAAAAGCGAGCTGGGTAAGGGGAGCTGTTTTACGGTGCGTTTACCGGTGACGGAATCGTAAGGGGTCCAAAAAATTGTGGACCAGAGGAGATCATGACTGATCGGTCTCACATACTACTACGTCTGGTACTGTTCGTGCTGTTTGCGCTGATGCCGATTACTGCCCTGGCGCAGTATGAGCTGAAACTTACCCCTGCTGAACAGGAGTGGCTGAAGAACCATCCCCGCATCCAGATCGGCATGATGGATGCCTGGCCTCCGCTGAACTTTGAGGATAAAAACGGTACTCCCCAGGGGATTGGTGTTGATTATGTCAAAGCCCTGAACAAGCGGCTGGGCAACGCGATTGTGCTGGTGCCCGGGCCGTTCAAGCAGAATCAGGAGCAGGTGCAGAACGGCCGGCTAGATGGCCTGATGGATATCACCCAGCGCCCTGACCGGGAAAAATTGTACTCCTTTACCAAGCCGTATATGGTGATCCCCCACGTTATTGTAGGTCGTAAAGGAACCGATTCCTTCAAGGTTGAACAGGATCTTGCGGATAAGGCCGTTGCCCTGGAAAAGGGCTTTCATACTATCACCTACTTTAAAAACAATTTCCCCTCTGTATGTATCCAGGAATATGAGTCCACCGCAGCTGCACTGGATGCGGTCAGTCGTGGCGTTGCAGACGCCTACGTCGGCAATCGTGCTGTTGCGATCTATCTGATTGAAAAAGAGCTGCTTAACAATCTGGTGCTGATGGGCAGTCTGGCTGAAACACGTTCTATCCTGCAGTTTGGTGTTGCCAAAAGAAATCCGCAGCTGGTTTCTATTCTCGACAAGGCCCTGGCTTCACTGACTGTGGAAGAGGAACGGGCAATCGCCGGCAGATGGGTTTCGCAGCAGCATGATTATTCTTTGATCTGGAAAATTCTGGTTGCTGCTCTCGTGGTAATCGGGCTGTTTTGGTTCTGGAACCGGCGCTTGAAGCAGGAAATACAGATCCGCATGGAAGCCGAAAGGCAGCTGCATGAGCAGCAACAGCGGCTGGAGCAGCTACTTGAAGAACGGATTCGCAAAGCTGCAGAACTGGAGGATGCCAAGGAACGGGCCGAGGCGGCAGATCGTCTAAAATCTGCCTTTCTGGCAAGCATGTCCCATGAGCTGCGCACACCGCTCAACTCCATCATCGGTTTTACCGGTATCCTGTTGCAGGGGCTGGGTGGGCCGGTTAATGCAGAACAGACCAAGCAGCTGGGGATGGTTAAAACCAGCGCCAACCATCTGCTTTCATTGATCAGTGACGTGCTGGATATCTCCAAGATAGAGGCCAGCCAGCTTCAGGTGAACTTTGATCTGTTCAATCTGGCCGAATCGATCAGGAAGGTAACCCAGTCAATTGTCCCTCTGGCGGAAAAGAAGGGGTTGCAGTTGGAACTTCAGATTGCTGATGAAGTGGCCGATATCACCAGTGACCAGCGCAGGGTGGAACAGGTGCTTTTAAATCTCTTGTCCAATGCACTTAAATTTACTGAGCAGGGCAGTATCACAGTGCGGGCAATAAAACAGGCGCAAGAGTATAGTGTGACGGTGACTGATACCGGTATCGGTATTGAAGCGGATCAGTCTGATCACCTGTTCAAACCGTTTTATCAGATTGATACCGGCCTGACCCGTAAGTACGAAGGCACCGGCCTGGGACTGTCCATCTGCAAGAGACTGGTGGAACTGATGGGTGGCAGTATCTGGCTGGAAAGCAAACCGGGCAGGGGCAGCAGCTTTGGCTTCAGGTTGCCGGTTGCAAGGGAACTGCAGCATGCAGACCCGGATAGTGGCACACAAAGGACTGATGCTGTCACGGGAGAGCACGAATGAGCGGCAATCAGTCCGGTACAAAGCATCTGATGCCCCATGGCTTTCATTGGAGCGTGCCGGTTGTGGTGCTGTCCGGTCTGGTGCTGACGGTTGTGCTGTTCTGGTTGGTCAGGCAGTCAGAACTGGCTTCCTTCAAGACCCGCCTGGAAAGCGATGTTGCGTTGCGCACCGACACCATTGTGAACAAGATTGATGACACGCAGCTGGTGGTGATTGCATTACGTAATTTTATTGCTGCCTCAGATGAGGTAACTCGCAAAGATTTTGCTGATTTTACGCTTCCGTTTTTGCAAGATGGTGACGAGATCAAGGCACTATCCTGGAATCCCCGTATTGCCAATAATCAACGGCGACGCTTTGAAGAACAGGGGCGCAGGGAGCAGCTTGCACCGCTTGGTATCACTGAACGTGACAGCAACAGACAGCTTATTTCAGCAGCGGCCTGTGATACCTATTACCCGGTCTGGTATATTGAGCCGATGGCTGAAAACCGCAAGGCGATCGGCTTTGATGTGGGATCAGACCCGGTCAGGCTGGCAGCACTGGAACAGGCGCGGGATACCGGCAAGCCAACGGCAACGGAACGGATCATGCTGGTGCAGGATGGTCAGCCCAGATACAGCGTGCTGGTCTTTAATCCGCTCTATGCCAAGGGGATGCCGGTTGCAACGATTGCAGAGCGGCGTCAGGCAGTGCAGGGCTTTACCGTGGTGGTGCTGAACATGGAAAAACTGCTTGCTGCCTCACTTGGGAAAACTGCATCAATCGGCCTTCCCTTTGATCTGCTTGACCTGTCTGCTCCAAAGGAATGTCAGTTACTGCATCATTGGTCAGCACGACTGAATGGCAACGGTTCATGGTGTTCCATCCTGTTTCCTGATCTGCCTGTCACCACAAGAAAATTCTCTTTTTGCGGACGGGAATGGGCGTTGGTCATGACACCCAATCAGGCCTATATGGCGAACAACTACCCGCTGGGCTACTGGCTGCTGCTGCCGTCCGGCCTGCTGTTAAGCATACTGTTGGGTTTGTATTTCCGTACTTTGACCACGCAGCACCAGAGACTTGAGAAAGTTGTGGTTGAGCGCACGGCAGAACTTGTCTTGAGTGAAGCCAGCCTGAAGGAGTTAAACACCCATCTTGAGGAGCGTGTGAATGAGCGCACCAGGCAGCTTGAAACTGCCATGTTGTCTCTTTCGCAAGCCAAAGAGCGGGCAGAAATGGCTGATCAGATCAAATCAGCCTTTCTGGCCACCATGTCCCATGAGCTACGTACTCCGCTCAACTCGATCATCGGCTTTACCGGCATCCTGCTGCAGGAGCTGGGCGGGCCGCTTAATGCAGAGCAGAGCAAACAGCTGACCATGGTTAAGAACAGCGCCAGTCATCTGCTCTCGTTGATCAGTGATGTGCTGGATATCTCAAAGATTGAGGCCGGGCAGCTTACGGTGTCTGCTGTGCCGTTTGATCTTGCAGAATCAATCCGTAAGGTAACCCAGACGATTCAGCCGCTGGCAGAAAAGAAAGGGCTGCAACTAGAGGTTCTTATTGCTGATGATATGGACGGCATTACCAGTGACGAACGGCGGGTGGAACAGGTGCTTTTGAACCTGCTGTCCAATGCGCTGAAATTTACCGAGCAGGGCAGGATCACCGTGCGGGCAGTCAGGGAAGCCGATGAGTATATCGTGACCGTCTCTGATACCGGCATCGGTATTGAGCCGGATCAGGCAGAGCGGCTATTCAAACCTTTCTATCAGGTTGATAACGGCTTAAGCCGTAAGTACGAAGGCACCGGCCTGGGGCTCTCCATCTGCAAGAAGCTGGTGGAGCTGATGGGGGGCAGTATCTGGCTTGAGAGCGAACCTGGCAAAGGGAGCACGCTTGGTTTCAGATTACCGGTAACACGGGAAGTGGCGCCATGAGATCATTACAGAGAAATATCCCGCTCTGCGGTTGGTATGGTGTGTGGCCTGTACTGCTCTGGTTGCTGCTGATAAGCTGCTGCATAGCGCCGCATCTGGCTGTTGCAGAAGAGATCACAGTGCGGGTGGGGGTCTATGAAAACGAGCCAAAGATCTTTACCTCGTCCACAGGCAAACACACCGGTATTTTTATTGAAATCCTGGAACATATTGCAGCGCGTGAAGGATGGAAACTGCAGTATCTGCCTGGCAGCTGGGCCGAGGGACTACAACGACTTGAAAAGGGCGAGCTTGATCTGATGCCTGATGTAGCCTACACGGCTGAGCGGGAAAAACGGTTCCTGTTTCACAAAACCCCGGTGCTGACCGGCTGGTCGCAGGTCTATGCCCGCAAAGGCAGCGGTATTCAGTCAATCCTTGATCTGGACGGCAAACAGGTTGCCGCCCTTGAAAAAACAATCCAGCTAGAGACCTTTACCCGCATGGCACACAGCTTCGGGTTAAAAATAGACCTTGTGCCGGTTCCCGACTACAAAACCGAGTTTGAGATGATCGCTGCAGGCAAGGCGGATGCCGGACTTACCAACCGCTTTTACGGGTTGCGGAATGCACGCAAGGCAGGGCTTGAGGATACACCGATCATGTTTGATCCGGCCCCGTTCTTTTTTGCTGCTCCCCACGGCAGATCCACACGCCTGTTGGAGGCCATTGACCGGCATCTTGCAGACCTGAAAAAGGATCCTCAATCCGCCTATTACACCATTATGAAGCACTGGACTTCTGAAGAGGTGCAGTTCAGGCTGCCGGTCTGGCTGCAACTCAGTCTCGCCATGGCCGGTGTTGCGCTGCTGATGAGTCTGGCAGGCAGTGTTGTTCTGAAAAACCAGGTAAATGCCCGCACCGAGGCATTACGGTTAAGTGAGACCAACCTCCGTGAGCTGAATATTCATCTTGAGGAGCGGGTCATATCCCGCACCAGTCAGCTTGAAGAGGCGATACATGCGCTGGCCATTGCCAAGGAACGGGCTGAAACTGCTGATCGGAGCAAGTCTGCCTTTCTGGCCACCATGTCCCATGAGCTGCGTACCCCGCTAAATTCAATCATCGGTTTTACCGGTATTCTCTTGCAGCACCTGAGCGGCCCGCTGACCGATGAGCAGGAAAAACAGCTGGGCATGGTCAAAAACAGCGCCAACCACCTCTTGTCTCTGATCAGCGATGTGCTGGATATCTCAAAGATTGAGGCCGGACAGCTGGAAGTGGCCCATGAACCGTTTAATTTAAGGGATTCGGTACTTAAAGTAATTCAGACAGTGCGCCCCCTGGCTGAGAAGAAAGGGCTTGATCTGTCTGTTGATATCGCCCCGGATGTGGGGGAGGTTGTCAGCGATCTGCGGCGGGTGGAGCAGATTTTACTGAACCTGCTCAGCAATGCGATAAAGTTTACTGAACAGGGAGGAATTCATGTTGCCTGCCATCATGAAGATGGTCATTATCTGACCACGGTCAGCGATACCGGTATCGGCATTCAGGAAGAAAATCTGGCAGGCCTGTTCAAGCCGTTCCGGCAGATTGACACCGGTCTGAACCGCAAGTATGAGGGTACCGGCCTGGGGCTCTCCATCTGCAAGCTGCTGGCTGAGCTTATGGGAGGCACTGTTGGGGCCCGCAGCACCATTGGGGTGGGTAGCACCTTCTGGTTTACGCTGCCGGTACTGGCTGATAACCAGCAGGAGCTGCAACAAAGGCCCCAGGTTGCGGCTGACTCTGCAGCCACAGCCCCGGTTGTTGAACCTTCGGTAAGTGTGGCGTCAGAACTGCAGCAGCAACCTGAACTGGATCTTCGCCGTCTGGTTGAGTTACTTAAAACAGCAACACTGCAGGCAGTTGACCAGTATGAATCTCAAAAACATGCCATTCAGGAGGTTCTGCCACAGCATTTTCAGCTGATAGACGGGGCGATCCAGCGCTTTGATTTTGATACTGCCGTGGTTCTGCTGGAGCAGGGCAGACGATCGCATCCCCCTACCGATCACCCGCTAACCCCGTTATCTCCTGCCGGTGATCGCCCGACACTGCTGGTGGTGGATGATATCCCCAACAACGTCTTGCTGCTGGGGACGATCTTGAAAGAGCAGTATCTGGTCAAGGTGGCAGGCACTGGTGAACAGGCGCTCAGGATCTGTCGGTCATCCCAACCGCCGGATCTGGTTCTGCTGGATATCATGATGCCGGGCATGGATGGCTATGAGGTCTGTCGGCAGTTGAAGGCTGCCTCTGCCACCCTCGAGATTCCGGTGATCTTCCTGACCGCACGGATTGAGGCGGATGACGAACAAAAAGGGCTTGAACTGGGGGCGGTTGACTACATCACCAAGCCGTTCAACCCTGCTATTACGCTGGAACGGATTAAAAACCAGCTTGCCCTGAAAAGGGCGGCGGATTTCCTGCGTGACAAAAACCAGTACCTTGAACAGGAGGTCAACAGACGGACCCATGAGGTGCGGGCAATCCAGGAGGTGACCATCCTGGCACTGGCCTCCCTGGCCGAGACACGCGATAGCGCCACCGGCAACCACCTGCGTCGCACCCAGCAGTATGTCCGGTTACTTGCCCGGCAGCTGGCGGAACATCCCTGTTTTGCTGCTGAGTTGACTGACCAGAAGATTGACCTGTTGTTCAAACTTGCCCCGCTGCATGATATCGGCAAGGTGGGGGTGCCGGACCGGATACTATTGAAGCCGGGTAAGCTGGATCAGGATGAGTTTGAAATCATGAAGACCCACACTACCATTGGCGTGGAGGCCATAGAACATGCTGAACGGTCGCTGGGTACCAATGTCGAATATCTGCAGATTGCCAAGGAGATCATCCGGCACCATCAGGAAAAATGGGATGGCAGCGGCTATCCCGATGGCCTGACAGGGTCTGCCATATCAATCTATTCACGTCTGATGGCGGTTGCAGATGTCTATGATGCCCTGATCAGCGACAGGGTGTATCGCAAGGGACTCCCCCATGAACAGGTGGTACAGATTATACAGGACAGTAGCGGCAGTCATTTTGACCCGGAACTGGTAGATGCTTTTTTAGCGGTGCAGGATATTTTTAGAGAGATTGCAGAGCAGTTTACTGACCATGACACTTTGGAAGGGAAAGGATAGCAACGATGGGAAAACGTATTTTGTACATTGAAGACAATGAACAGAACATGTATCTGGTGACCTTTTTGCTGGAAAAGCATGGCTACAGAGTCAGCCCTGCCACTGACGGCCAGGAGGGGATTGACAAGGCAGCCGCAGAAAAGCCGGACCTGATCCTGCTGGATATTCAGCTGCCCAAGATGGATGGCTATACGGTAGCCCGTAATCTGCGGAACAATCCTGATCTTGCTGCAACGCCGATTGTGGCGGTTACCTCCTATGCCATGGCAGGTGACCGGGACAAGGCGATGGCAGTCGGCTGTAATGGCTATATTGAAAAACCGATAAATCCTGATATCTTTATCCAACAGGTTGAACAACATCTACCCAAGGATTAAAAACATGAAACGTGCGCTGATTGCTGATGACCATAGTGAAAACCTCTATTTTTTGGAGGTACTGCTAAAAGGAAACGGTTTTGATGCTGTGGATAGCGCTGAAAACGGGGTACAGGCTTTGGAGATGGCCCGGAAAAACCGGCCTGACCTGATTATCAGCGACATTCTGATGCCGGTCATGGATGGCTATTCCCTCTGCCGTGAGCTGAAGGCGGACGAGCAGTTAAAGCAGATCCCCTTCATTTTTTACACCGCCACCTTTACCACGGCCAAGGATGAGGCACTTGCCTTAAGTCTTGGGGCTGATCGCTTCATCTTCAAGCCCCAGGAACCGGACAGCCTGATGCAGATTATCAATGAGGTGTTGTCAGCTCCCCGGCCTGTGTTTGAACTACGAGCGTCAGAAGAGACCACCATTCTGAAGGAGTATAACGAGGCTCTGTTCCGTAAGCTGGAAAAGAAAATGGCAGACCTGGAGCAGGCCAACCGCGAGTTACAGCAGAGGGAGCAGGAACTGCTGGCTGCCCGAGAGGCTGCGGAGTGTGCCAATCGTGCCAAGATGCGCTTTTTGCATATCATGTCCCATGAACTGCGCACGCCGCTGAACATCATTTTGGGAGCCCTGCAGTTGAGTGAAATTGATCAGGCCTATGATCCCCATATGACCGCCAACGCCAAGACAGCTCTCTTTTCTATGCTTGATATGATTGACAATATTCTTGAGGCATCCCGGCTTGAGTCAGCAGAACATAGCTTTGTGCAAAAGCCATTTGAACTTGAATCGCTGATGGTGTCAGTGAACCGGTTGTTTTCCGTTGCTGCCGAAAACAAGGGACTGACCTTACGGCTGTCACGTGCTGATGATCTACCGCAGAAGATTATGGTTGATGGTTCCCATCTACAGCAGATTATTGCGCACCTGCTTAAAAATGCCATAACCTTTACTGAGCAGGGGACCGTTGAACTGCGTATAAAACGGGATACCGGGCTGTCGCCTGATCAGCCTTTGTTGCGGATTGATGTACAGGATACCGGCATCGGTATTGATCCTGATAAACAACAGCTGGTGTTTGATCTGTTTAGTCAGGTTGATACCTCAAACAGCAGATCTCACGGTGGTGTCGGCCTTGGCCTGATGTTGACCAAGCGACTGGTGGAGTTGATGGGGGGAACCATTACACTACAGAGTCTCCCTGGGTCAGGCTCTACCTTTACGGTACACCTACCCTTAATTATTGCCGCTTGATACAGGGAACTTAATGTCCTACTCACAACTCTTTAAAACCACCGCCTCTGCCACTAAATCTGCCGACGATGCCCTTGAGCTGGAAACTCAGGCACAGGGCCAGGAACCGTTTGCGCTGTTATTTGTGGATGACGAGGAAAGTGTCCTGAACGCCCTGCGTCGAATTTTCATGGATGAAAATTACACCATTTTAACTGCCAATTCCGGTGATAAGGCGATCAGGATTCTTGAGGAACAACAGATTCATCTGTTGATCAGTGACCACCGTATGCCCGGTATGACCGGTGCCGAGTTGCTGAAGACAGTACGGGAGCGCTGGCCTGAAACGATCAGGATCATGCTGACTGGTTATGCCGATGTCAACTCCATCATGGGGGCGGTCAAGGAAGGGGCGGTCTACAAGTTTATTACCAAGCCCTGGAACGATGAGGATCTGCGTCTGACAGTCTCGCTGGCCCTGCAGCAGTACGTTTTGATGCATGAAAACCGTCATTTGAAAGAGTTAGCCCGGCAGCAACAGACCAAGATCAAAAATTACGCCGGACTTTTTGAAGAGAACCGGGGCATGCTGGGAGATATTCTGGTCAAGGCAGGTCTGGTTGGCCAGGAGGAACTGACTTTAGCTCGCAATCAACAGGTGCAGGGAGATTTTCTGGGCGATACCCTGATTCGTCTTAAACTGGTGACTGAAAGCCATCTGATTGCAGCCATGCAGAAGGAATTGGGCGTTGAATATCTGGATCTGCGTGAGTTGACCATACCGGTAAACGTTGCCCGCGCACTGCCCAGAGAGCTGTGTGAGCAAAGTCGTCTGATGCCGATCAAACTTGATGGCAGCCAGCTGACCATTGCCATGGCAGATCCGTCAGATATCCTGAAGTGCGACAATATTGCCATGGTGACCGGCCTGCGGGTGGTCAGTGTGCTGGCCTCTTCCAGTCAGATTGGTGAACGCCTGAAACAGGCATGGGAATCTGGTGATATAGTGGTTGATGATTACAACGAGCTTGAACCGTTGGATGAGATCGACATTGTACTGGAAGAGGAAGAAAAAGAGGCAACGGTTGAGGAGCTGATCGGCTCTTCCAAGGTGCCGCCGGTGATCAGGATTGTTAATGCGATCATCTCAGAGGCCATCCGGTATGGCGCCAGTGATATCCATATTGAGGCCAAAACCAAATATTCGGTTATCCGTTACCGGATTGATGGCATGTTGCATGCCAAGATCAAGATCCCCTCTGATCTGCACGCAGCAGTGATTTCACGCATTAAAATTCTTGCCAGAATGGATATTTCAGAACGCCGCAGGCCTCAGGATGGCCGGATTACGGTTAAGGCCGGAACCAGGATTGTGGATCTGCGGGTTTCATCGCTACCCACCATTAACGGTGAAAAAATTGTGATGCGGATCCTTGATAAAAGTTCTGCCATCAAACGTATGGAAGAACTGGGGGTGCTGCCTGATGACCTTAAAAAAGTAAGCATCATCAGCAAGAAGCCACAAGGGGTGATCATTGCCACCGGCCCCACCGGCAGCGGCAAGACCACCATGTTGTACTCGCTGCTGGCTGCCATGATGAACCCAAGTAAAAACTTTGAAACCATTGAAGAACCGGTGGAATATTTTCTGGAAGAGGCCAATCAGGTTGCTATCCACGAGAAGATCGGTCTTTCCTTTGCCCAGGTACTGCGGGCCACCATGCGTCAGGACCCTGATGTAATTCTGGTGGGGGAGGTGCGGGACTTTGAGACCGCTGATACTGCTTTCAAAGCTGCTTTGACCGGGCATATGGTATTAACTTCGCTGCATACCAACAGCGCCATCGCCTCGATTACCCGTCTGATTGATATGGGGATTAAACCGTATATTCTTGCCTCGGCTCTTGAGGGGATCATTGCCCAGCGTCTGGTACGGCATATTTGTGAAAACTGTCGTGAAGAGGTTATTCCAGACCCGGAACAATCGGCATTATTGAGAATTCCTGATGGATTCTTTGGTGGCAGGGTCTGGCAGGGAGCCGGGTGTGCCCGTTGCAACAACACCGGTTATAAAGGCAGGTTGGGGATCTATGAGATCTTTCTGATGACCGATGAGTACCGGCAGTTAATCGGTACCAGTTACAAGGAGTCTGAAATCTTGACCATAGCCCGCGCTAATGGTATGCGCAGTCTGCTGGAGGATGGGCTTGAAAAGGTACGTCAGGGCCTGACCACCATGGAAGAGGTATTACGGGTGGTTGGTCCGGCAGTACGGCTTGAACGACACTGTGACCACTGTGGCAAGATGATGGAATCACGGCACCTCTTTTGCCCGCACTGCGGTGCATTCAGGCAGAACTGCTGCAAATCCTGCCACCAGCCACTTGAGGCTGAGTGGGCAGTGTGTCCTGCCTGCGGTACAACACGTTGACATTTTAATAAGGAGTTACAATGAATAATCAGATCTTGCTGGTCGATGATGAGGTGAATGTCCTTTCTGCTCTGACCCGCGCGCTTTTTGATGAACCGTATCAGGTAACCTGCGCCAAAAGTGGCGAAGAAGCGCTGGAGTTGATCGAAAAAACTCCATTTAAGCTGGTTGTATCTGATGAACGGATGATAGGTATGCAGGGAAGTGAGCTTTTGGCAATTCTTAGAGAGCGGTATCCCCATACATTAAGAATTCTGCTGACCGGCCATGCCACCCTTGAGGCAGCCATGAAGGCGGTTAATCAGGGTGAGATCTATCGCTTCTTTACCAAACCCTGGAACGATACCGACCTTAAGTTTGCCATTCGATCAGCCCTGGAACGTTTTGATCTTGAAGCTGAAAATCGACGTTTGCTGGCAACCGTGAAAAATCAGGCCATGGAGATCAAAGTGCTTGAAAAACGGTATCCCGGCATCAGCCGGGTGGAAAAAGATCCGTTGGGTAGCTTTGTTTTGCCTGATCTATCTGAAGCAGAGATTAAAATGATGATGGCTGAATGTGAAAAGGAAGTGGTATAAGCAGAAAACAGCTTGACCTTCAGTCCGGTTTGATTTATATAGTCAAGACTTTTCGCGGCACAACGGCTTTATCGTGAAAAGCACCTAGTTTTTGTTTGTTTGTGTGGGGCTGTAGCTCAGCTGGGAGAGCGCTTGACTGGCAGTCAAGAGGTCGACAGTTCGATCCTGTTCAGCTCCACCATAATTGTAAAAGCCGGCGAGAGCCGGCTTT
>Ga0074197_1000756_pt1 | contig 35151 bp, 32 predicted proteins | sample EPASupsiteSAE305_FD_64526 | JGI IMG/M metagenome (GOLD analysis project Ga0074197, IMG submission 64526) | Bioremediated contaminated groundwater microbial communities from EPA Superfund site, New Mexico - SAE3-05 reassembly with SPADES | ecosystem: Environmental > Aquatic > Deep subsurface >...
AATTTAAAGCCAGCCATGTTATAATTCCGAAATTTTTTATAAGGGTCACCTCATGTTAACCGATCGCGTCAATATACTCTCCGAATCGATTACCATTGCTATCTCTACGTTAGCGCAAGAATTAAAAGCTCAAGGAAAAAATATCCTTAGCTTCTCCGCCGGTGAGCCTGACTTTGATACGCCTCAAGTCATCAAAGATGCCGCTATTAAAGCAATCAATGACGGTTTTACCAAATATACCGCCGTTGACGGTATTCCTGAATTAAAAGCGGCTATCGCCCTTAAACTCAAACGGGATAATCACCTCGAATACAAACCGAATCAGATCATTGTTAATAACGGTGCAAAACACTCTCTTTACAACCTTTTTGCATGTACCATACAAGCGGGTGATGAAGTGATTATTCCGGCACCCTACTGGGTCACCTACCCCGAACTGGTTATGTACTGCGGCGGGAGTGTTGTCGAGATCGAGACTAACGATGCGAGCGGATTTAAAATTACCCCTGAGCAACTCAAAAAAGCCATTACCCCTAAAACCAAAATGGTTATTCTTACTTCCCCTTCCAATCCGACAGGAGCTGTTTACTCACGTGAAGAGCTTACGGCACTTGGAAAAGTATTGGAGGGGACAAACGTCCTTGTAGCCAGTGATGAGATGTATGAGAAATTGATTTATGACGGTGAATTTACCTCTGCAGCAGCCGTTAGTGATGATATGTATCAACGTACTATTACCATCAACGGTCTTAGTAAATCCGTAGCGATGACCGGATGGCGTTTCGGATATATGGCAGCCGCAAAAACCGAAATCATTCAAGCCACTAAAAAACTCCAAAGCCAAAGCACCTCAAACATCAACAGCATTACTCAAAAAGCGGCTATCGTCGGTCTAAACGGTGATGCGGACGCGGATATCGAAGCGATGCGTATTCAGTTCAAAGCACGTCGTGACGAAGCGGTAAAACTTTTCAACGAAGTAGATGGGCTTTCTGTTCTTTCCCCTGCGGGTGCATTCTACCTTTTTGTAAATATCAAAGAGGTGAGCAATGATTCTATGCAGTTTTGCAAAGAGTTGCTTGAAGAGCAGGGAATTGCCGTTGTTCCGGGTGTAGGATTCGGTTCTGAGGGATATTTTAGATTTAGTTTTGCAACGGATATTGAAAGCATTCGCGAAGGAATTAAACGTATCGCCCATTTCGTAGCGTCAAAAAAATAATTATTCTTCGTATTTCCCCGCATAAGGGGAAATACAAACTACTTACTTAATACTTTTTAACGCCTCAATAACCGCATCAATATTTCCTATCGGCAAATGAACTTTCCACTCAGGATTTTTTGCATCGCCTGCCAATGAAATACCGATACTGGCAACACTATCACTTCCCGTTCCATAAGGCTCATCTACTTTACTGATAGAGATAATCCCTTTTTTTGTCCCATCCAAAGGGATCTCTTTAATAATGGTTACCGCAGAACTCATAACTTCTCCTACTTAACAGTATAGTAAAGAGTTTAGCCGATTTTGGCTAAAGCAATCTTAAAAAAAGAGGAATTAATTTGAACCTTCATTATTTGTATTATTTCCGTAAATAAAAGCATACATTTTTCGATAATAACGCTCATTGCGCGTTCGATCCGTTGCACTGAAATGGTGATAGCGCCCTAACGTTTCCCATGAATATCCAAAACTTTTCACCAAACGGGTCAAAATAGTATTGGCTTTTTCACGTGCATCGTTTTCCTCAAAAAATTCGTGAAGCATCGGGTTAGGATGATATTTATAGTTGATTTGGTAAGGTCCAAGGTCGAGATTGGTAATCCCACCCGCAATTAGCGCCTGAGCTTGGGCAGTACATTGTTCGGTTGAACCGCATTTGATCAGATGTCCGTTAACCGCAAAACCGGCTGCCTGTGCTCTTTGGGCATCTTCAATCGCATTAATTCTGATAACGTGCGGAATACATTGCCCCTCTTCTTTAAGACACTCGCAATGTTTAATGGCATCAAGGACAATATCCGGCATTCGAATATCATTCGTAAGTTCTCCATCTGCATGCAAAAGCGATGCAGCCATAATAAGACTAACGAAAGGTATCCTCATCCATCTCCCCTTTAACTTAATGTTCTACTATTTTAGCCAATTTCGCCTGCATTTTCAGCCATAATTTATGTTCCATTAACGGAAAGCCGCTGTATATCCCTTTGTTGGTGATACTTTTTGTAACACCTGAGCGTGCGGCCAAGGTTGTAAAGGGGGCAATGCTAAGATGACCTGCCGTAGCACTTTGCCCCCCCATAACCACATTACGCCCTAAGGTTGTTGAACCGGCAAGACCTGATTGTGAAACCAAAATCGAATGTTCGCCGACAACACAGTTATGTCCTATTTGAACTAAATTATCAATTTTTGACCCCATTTTAATAATGGTTGAACCGAATACGGCACAATCGACGGTGGTATTCGCCCCAATCTCTACATCATCTTCGATAATGACGTTACCGTTTTGATAAAGTTTGATATGTTCACCCATTTTAGTATGCGCGTATCCGAAACCGTCACTTCCGATTACGCTACCGGAATGGATCATAACACGATTTCCGATCAAACAATCACGATAAATCGTAACGTTGGGATAGAGGATAACGTTATCACCGATCACCGTCTCTGCCCCGACATAGACACCGCTCATAATTGTACAATGCGCGCCGATACGTGCACCGTTTTCGATATGAGCATTCGGATAGACAACACTTCCTTCTCCGATTACGGGAGAGATTTCACTGCTGCGTATCGGTTTAGCAAAATATTTTGAAAGAAGCGCAACGCTCATGTACGGTTCATCCGATTCTAATGCTACAACACCTTTAGGGAGAAGATGCGCTTTAGAAAGTGGAAGGATCACTGCCGAAGCCCGTGTTTCGGAGAGTTCTTTCTCATATTTTGAATCGGAGAGAAATGATATTTGCCCCTCCACTGCCTCACGAAGCGTATTCAATCCGCTAATTTCGATAGAGTCGTTAATCTCTTTGCATCCAAGGAATGCCGCTATTTCATAAAGTTTCATTGTACTTATCTTTCTAATGCGACAGAACCGCTACGGACGATCTCTTTAGGATGAAACCGCTTGATCGCTTCAAGAAAATGGTTTACCCGCATCGGTTCATCCGCAACCATAACAATCATCGTATCGCTTCCAACATTGACGATACGACCGTTGTACGCATGGGTAAGCGCTTCAATATCACCCATTGATTCCGACATCGGAATTTTGACCATAGCCATCTCTTTTTCGACTAAATCGGCATGCTCATACACTTTTAGTACCGGAATCAGCTTATGCAACTGTTTCGTAATTTGTTCAATAACACGGACGGATCCTGACGTTACAATCGTAATCCGAGAATATTTTGATTCAGGGATAGGAGCCACCGTCAAAGACTCGATATTATATCCGCGACCTGAAAACAATCCTGCGATGCGTGAGAGTACGCTTGCTTCATTCATTACAATAACGGAAATAACGCGACGTTCTGTCTGTTCCATCATTTCTCCTTGTACTCTAACATCATATTAAACAACGATCCGCCCGCCGGAACCATAGGTAAAACATTTTCAAATCGATTAACCGCAACGTCGATAATCGCAACGACATTTTTCTCAACCGCATCTTTGAGCGCGGCATCAAATTCTTCTTTAGTCGTGACACGATATCCGACTCCGCCGAAGGCTTCGGCAAGCTTGATGAAATCCGGTTGCATGGAAAGATCGGTTGAGGAGTGGCGTTTATCGTAAAACAGTGTCTGCCACTGACGTACCATTCCTAAAAAGTTATTATTCAAAATAACATTGATAACCGGAAGTTTGTATTCTACCGCTGTCATCAATTCTTGGATATTCATCAAAATAGAGCCGTCACCCGTAATGTTGATACTGACACGCTCCATATCGGCACGTTTTACTCCCAAGGCTGCCGGAAATCCGAAGCCCATAGTTCCAAGACCACCTGAGCTAACCCATTGACGCGGACGAGTGAAAGGATAGAACTGTGCCGTCCACATTTGATGTTGTCCGACATCGGTCGAGATATTGGCACCATCACCCAAAAGCTGACCGATTCGTTCAACAACCCATTGAGGTTTGAGACGATCACCCTCCTCTTTATAGGACAAAGGATGGAGTTTGTTGAAGTTTGCGATCGTGTTGTGCCATGACTCATAACGCTTAGGATCAATTTGCTCTTTTGCCAATGGAATCATCTGCTCTAGTACATTTTTGACATCGCCGACAATCGGGAAATGAGCATTAACAAGCTTTGAAATGCTCGCAGGATCAATATCAACGTGGATGATCTGTGCATTTTTAGCGAATTCCGAGAGTTTTCCCGTAACACGGTCATCAAATCGGGCACCTAAACCGATAACCAAATCGGTCTCGCTCATCGCCATATTCGCCGCATACGATCCATGCATCCCGAGCATCGAGATTAATAACGGATCATCAAATCGAAGCGTTCCGCGCGCCATAAAGGTCTCAACGGCAGGAATTTGAGTCATTTTAGAGAATTCCCGTACCAACTCTGCCGCATTAGCGTTGATAATACCTCCACCCAAATACAAAAGAGGACGTTTTGCTGCCGCAATCGCATCAATCGCTTTTTTGATCTGACGGGTATTCCCTTTCGTCGTCGGTTTATAGGTTTCGAGTTCAACCTCTTTGGAATAGTCAAATTTAGCAATCTGCGCCGTTACGTCTTTCGGGATATCGACATGTACAGGTCCCGGTCGTCCGGTACGTGCAATGTAAAATGCCTCTTTTAAAATACGCGGTAAATCGGCAGCATCGGTAACAAGATAGTTGTGTTTCGTACACGGGCGACTAATACCTACCGCATCGATCTCTTGGAACGCATCGGTACCGATAAGCGACATCGGAACTTGGCCGCTGATAAGGACGAGAGGGATTGAGTCCATATAAGCGTCCGCCAAACCGGTCACACCGTTTGTGAACCCTGGACCTGAGGTAATCATCGCCACCCCTACTTTTCCAGTCGCTTTTGCATACCCTTCCGCTGCGTGTACCGCGGCTTGTTCATGACGTGTCAAAATATGTTGAAACGATCGTTGTTTATAAATCTCATCATAGACGTTCATGATCGCCCCGCCGGGATAACCGAATACGACTTCGACTTCCTCGGCGATGAGTGCTTCGATAACCATCTGTGCACCGCTGATTTGCATGTCGTCTCCTTGTATTACATTAAAAGTTTGTGAATATAACTAAAAAAAATTAGGGAATTATAAAAGAAAATAGCTATAAATTACGTTAAATTAGAGGAGAGGCACTCTCCTCTTAGGATATATCTTCGATTTCAGGTATGTGAATATCCTCATTTTCTAAAAGTGCTTCTTCTTTTCTGGCCAATGTCGTTTCATCGATTATATGTGGAAAGATTTTCCGAATCGAATCGCGAAGCTTCATAATATTGATCGGTTTCAGAAGATAACCGCTTGCACCGGCACGAATCGCCGTAATGACCATATCTTCTTGCCCATGGGAAGTCACCATAATAATTTTAGCCTCTTTATCAATCTTTCTTAACTCTTTTACCGCAGCTATACCATCCATCTCCGGCATTGTGATATCCATGGTCACTAAATCGGGTTTCAATCGCATATACAGCGTAATCGCTTCCAATCCGTCTTTAGCTTCACCGACTACTCTATGTCCTAGTGATTCTATGATTTTTGTAATATTTCGTCTCATGATCAACGAATCATCGACAACAAGAATATTAAGCATGCCATTCTCCCTCAGCGGTACCTATGACATTTAGCTCTACATTTCCGTAAGGGGTTGAGAGAAATGCGGTGATAATACCGGCACCGTTTGTTTTTAAAATTGATTTTGCATTCTCAATAGTCACAGGTGGGGTAATGGTCACACCCTTTCCTCGATTAGGAAAATCAACAACGGCATGTCCAATGATCATATTAGCAATCTCCGCGGCCGCACTTTCTCGTAATTCAACAAACTCATCGTTCTTTATTTCCCCATACGCTAAAGCTTTGGTCAAATTATCCAGCAAAAGATCATCATACGTTGCATAGAACAAAAGATTGATCGTTCCGCCGACACCGATTGTCGTTGTATATTTTTTGAGTTCGATTTTATGGACGGACCGATATTCCCCGTCAAACGATGTTTGTATATGTAACTCATTATTTAGCAAGAGCTCTACACGATATACGATTGCTTTTAAAACTTCTTTTAATACGTCAATATTTTCCATTATACCCCTTTCAATACTGATTGCTTAGGGATAAAAAATATAAATCGGCTCCCCTGCCCCTGCTGGGAAATAACATGATATTTTCCTCCGAGTTTTAAGACTTCGGAACGTACCGACGCCAATCCCACACCTCTGCCCGAGAGATCATTCACTTCCTCTTTGGTGGAGAGATAGTCTTCAAACAATAATTCGATTACGGACTCTTCATCTTCAAGCTCAGAGGGGGTGCGAAAACCTCCGGAAAGGGCTCTTTGTTTTAGTTTTTCTTTATCGATTCCGCGACCGTCATCCGCAATCTCAATAATTATTGTCTCTTCAGTATGGGTGATAGAGAGGAGGATTCTCCCCTGTTCCTCTTTCCCCTGTTGCACTCTCTCTTCGGCACTTTCAATGCCGTGATCCACACTGTTACGAATCACATGAATCAATGATTTTGCAAAACCTCTAAAAGCATCACCCATCATGAGACTTGTCTCATCATGTATCTCCATCGGATACAAAGATTTTTCCAAACGTTCACCGATTTGCTCCACATATTTAGGAAGTGAGCTAAAAAAGTCGCTGATTGATTTATATTTTAGCGTTTGAAGTACATCCAACAATTCAATCAAATCATGACACTCCTCAGGCTGTGCCTCAACCATTTCGGTTATTTTGTTTTGTAACCGTTCAAAAGTGAGATCATCAAGGATTATCGTCGATTTTTTCTCCATAAAATCATCACCGAGCGTATTGCGCAACACTTCAATGTCTTTTTCTAGCCACAACTCAAAATCAATTTTGTTCATCATCGATTGGATCGTATCATTTGAAACTGATCCCTCTTGTAGCCATAAAGAGAGTCGGGATTCAACTTTATGAAGCCCTTTCGGAGTTGTGATGAAATCTTTTTGTGAAAACAACCCTTTAAAAGTATGAATCATACGATAAATTGCAGTGAGATTTTCCAGAGGTGTTTGGTTAACGTCCACCAACTCGCCACGATTCTCCAAAAAGTGTCGGTAATCGTCCAAGAGTTCAAAAAATTCATCACTACCACTAATAACGGAAACAATCATTTTGAGCGTATTACGTTCTCTTTCAATATTTTTTTCCAAATTTTTCTTATCGGTAACATCCGTAAGGATCATCATAAACCGCTGCGCCTCTATCTGTTTATAAACTACATCGATTGCTTTGTGCTGAAGGACGAACTCATGCTGAAGCAAAGAGATAATGGCATCAATTTTTATTTCATCCTCTTCTTCGAAAATCGCGCGAAGTGTCTCTTCAAAAAATTCCTGTTTCTGAATGTCTTCCGGATATAAAAGAGCAGCGACAGACTCCCCTTCAATCCTATCACCAAAGATTTCAATACATTTTTGAGAATACTCATTTTCCACCCTTAAGGAGGTAGAAAACGTCAAAAACCCCTGATTAGCATTATTAAGTAAGCGTGAAATAGCCCTAGAACGTTCTTGCAAATCGACTGTCCGTTCATTTACTTGGCGAGTAAGCTCTTTTTGAATGATTTTATTATGCATTCGATACGCAATGAAAAAGGGGATTAAAATGAATATGTAAAACAATGCTTCCCATAGAGAACGCGTTAAAAGGGCATCTAATTGTGCATCTATGTTACTGATCTCAATATCTGCCGCCGTGATGTAAACTCGCCCGCTCGGTGAGGTATGGGGCAAAAACACCGATCTGAAATGTCCCCACTGATCTTTTGTTTCATCAAACTGCATTTTTCCGGATCGAAATACTTTAAATAATATTGGGGAAGCATCCTCATATTCATCGAAATAGTAGCTAATATCTTCACCGGTTTTGAGTTCTTCGGGAGTTGCACTGCTGGAGGTAAAATAGATTTTTTCATCTTGCAGAACAAACGAATAAACGTATTTAACATTCACACTTTGCGAAAACCGCGATAAGAGAAGACGATTTTTAAGATCTTCATCAGCAGAAATCGATCCCGCTTTCGTATCAGGAGTATGTAAAGAGGAAGGGAGAAGCTGATCGGTTACGTTTGCACATTGGATCAGTCGTTGGTCAATATGGGCTATAAGCTCTGAACGCTGCTGCGTATATTGATATCCGATGTAAATAATTAACGCAATCAGATAAAATACGACAGCACTATAATAATATTTTTTCATACTGACTATACCGTTCAAATAAGATTGTTTTATTTTACTAAATATTGTCTTGTAGTAAACTTTATTAGTAACTCCCTTCCCCTACGGTAATTACATAGTTATCATTTACTTCAACAACTCCAAATGAATGTTGTCCGCAAAAGCTCTCATTCAACTCTTGTGCCCATGCACGAGCAATGCGCATTGCATTTTCCTTATCATCAAATGTTTTGATTTGAGGCATTCCTTTACGAATGGCGCATTTACACAATTTTTCGACTACGACATGATATTCCATGATTTACCCTTTACAGCCGCAGCCGCCGACCATTCCTATAACAAAATTATCCCCTACTTCTACCAGTTGAAATTCGTGTTTACCGCAAAAATGTCCTTGCATGTATGCCAATTGTGTTTGAGCCGCTTCCTGCGCAACATCTTTGGCATCGTAGGTAGTGATTTGAGACATCTCCTCTTTTTTTGCACAACTGCAGAGTTTTTCAATAACGACATGATGTTCCATAAAGAAATCCTTTATTTGAGATAATAATGCCTCTGCATATGACATTCCACCTCGATGGTGCTATAATCCTAAATAGGTGAAAAATCAACAAAGGAGAGCAATGAAGAGCGGTGATCCTCAAAGTCTAAAAAATGCCCTTGTTATCTCTGTTTTCTACCTTGTATTCGGTGTATCATGGATCTATCTATCCGATACTTTTGTTGAGTTAATGAGTAAAAACAGTCAAGAGATGAGTCTGTTGCAAACCTATAAAGGGTGGTTTTTCATTAGCATAACCACTCTGTTTTTATTTATCCTAAGCTACCGATTTCTACATGCACGATTTGTCGAATATACACAGCAACTGAATGATCGGAAAAAGATCGAGCAAACCCTTAGAGAGGCTAAAGAACGATTTGATCATTTAGCCCATATCGATGTCCTGACCGGACTTCCAAATCGCTTAAGTCTTAGTGAATTTTTAACATCCAAAAGTTTGAAAAGTACTCCATTTACCCTCTTTTTTATCGACTTGGACGGGTTTAAAGAGATTAATGATTCTTACGGGCACCGATTCGGTGATGAACTTCTGATCCGTGTCACCCAAATTTTAAAAGAAGTATTCCCCTCTGAATCGTATATCGTTCGTACCGGTGGAGATGAATTTGCAATTATCCTTGAGTCCGTTCAAGAAAACAATGCTATTGAATCTTGTATGACTCAGCTGCATGATTTCTTTAATGCACCCATTCTTATCAATACGATTGATGTTTACATAACTGCCAGCATAGGCATTGCAATCTATCCGAAAGATGCAGACAATACCGAAGAACTTCTCCAAAAAGCTGATGCGGCGATGTACCGTGCCAAAAATATGGGACGTAATACTTACAGTTACTACAATTCAGGTCTAACGCAGGAGGTACTGGAACGGACGACCCTTGCCTCAAATCTCAAAAAGGCGATAGCCAATCATGAACTTGTACTCCATTATCAACCTCAAATCGATCCAAATTCAGGAAAAATGACAGGTGTTGAAGCACTTTTACGCTGGCCCACACCTGAGGGGATGATCCCCCCCTCACTCTTTATCCCTATAGCGGAAGAGCGCGGATTGATTGTTGAGCTAGGATCGTTTGTGCTGGAGGAAGGTTTTCTGATGGCGAGCAAATGGTCGCAAGAGGGGAAATTAAACGGCCGTATTGCTATCAATGTGTCGGCAAAACAGCTTATCCACCCACATTTTTTAGCCAAACTCGAAGAACTATTGCAGAAAACAAAGTGTAACCCAGCATGGATCGAAATTGAAATTACCGAGAGTTCAATTCTCGAATATCCTGAAAAAGTGATTGCACTACTTGGAATGATCAAAGAGAAAGGATTTAAAATTTCAATCGACGATTTTGGAACCGGATATTCTTCTTTATCGTATCTAAAAAACTTACCGGTAGATAAGCTAAAAATTGATATTTCCTTTGTACGTGACATTACCGATCATCCTAAAAATCAAACTATCGTCAAAACGATCATAGCGCTGGCGAAAGGGTTGGGAATGACGACGATAGCCGAAGGGGTCGAAACAGCCGAAGAGCTCCGATTTATGTGTGAAAACGGTATTGATGCGATCCAAGGCTATTACTACCATAAACCGATGAACAGTGATTCCCTGATAGATTTAATTGATAAAAACTAAAATTAATTATACTAATTCTAAATTTACATGTTACAATAAGCCTACGAAGAGAGGTAGTACATATGCGCTTTATTCTACTGATGATGATCAGTTTAACCCTGTTATTTGCATCTGATACACTTTCTCGTAAAACAATACATATCGGTATTTTATCTTTTCGCCCTATTCCCGATAATCAACGTATATGGTTCCCGCTTGCACAACATCTTAACTCCTTTGCTCCTCAATTTGACTTTAATATTACCTCTCACACGCAAGCTGATCTTGAAAAACATATTTCCGAAGAAAAAATTGATTTTGCGGTACTCCATCCTGACGCACTCGTTGCCATGGAAGTGAAATACGGTGTTTCAAATATTGCGTCGGTGGTACGATTATCCACAACAACCAAAGAACCGCTGACCCAATACGGAGGAGTGATCGCAGTTTTATCATCGCGAAGTGATATTCGTACACTCCAAGACGCTAAAGGAAAAACAATCGCGACCAGCCATGCGAACGGATTCGCGGTAATGGTAGGGCAACAAGAAGTTTTTTCTAAAGTCGGTATCGATATCCTAAGGGATTGCCGGATGATTTATACCGGACAACCAATGGATAAAGTACTCAAAGCATTGCGTTCGCATAAAGCCGATGTCGGCTTTTTCAGAACAGGATATATCGAAGAGATGCTTGCAAACGGAAAACTGAAATCGGGAGAGTTAACCATTATCAATTCCCGTAAACATAAAAATTTTCCCTATTGGCACTCAACGGATCTTTACCCTGAATGGGGAGTTATCGCAACTTCAAAACCCAGTCCTGAAATTGTAAAGACAATGATTGCCGCACTCTACAGCATCCATATCCCTAATAATCCTGAGTACACGGCATTCAATACCCCAAACTCCTACAAATCTGTCCGTCTTCTCATGCAAAAGCACCATGCTTACCCTTTTGACCATATCACTTTCAATTATAAAGACGTTATCCATGAATATGCTCTCCATCTCATTTTACTTTTTAGTGCTATCATCCTTGCCGGAACTTCTTTTACATTCTACTATATTCTTTCATCACGCCGAAATGCAGAACATACCCGTGAACTAGAGACCATTTTATCTACCGCAAGCGATGGAATACATGTTCACGATCTCGAAGGGAATCTTTATCAATTTAGCGACTCATTTGCATCCATGCTTGGATATACCCGAAAGGAAATGGAGCACTTCTCCTTATACGATTTGGATCATCACTTCAGCCCCGAGTATATCCATAAAGTGATGAATAATCTTGGGGATGAAGTCATCACATTTGAGACAAAACATACCCGAAAAGACGGTTCGGTAATCGATGTCGAAATTAATGCTCGAGGACTTTCTTTGAACAAAGTCCGCTACATTTACGCCTCTTCACGTGATATTACAGAACGAAAACACGCTGAAGAAAAAATTCTCGAATCAAAATTACTGTTCGACCGTTTGGCACATCATGATCCTTTAACTGAGTTACCGAATCGTCTCAGCCTTATCGAGACGTTGATCGTTAAAACGGATAAGATGGATGAACACCCTTTTGCCCTCCTTTATATTGATTTAGACGGCTTTAAAGAGATCAATGACTCCTATGGTCATCGTTTTGGAGATAAACTCCTGATTCATGTCGCTCTACTGCTTGCAAGAATTTTTCCGGAAGACTCTTTTATCGTCCGTACGGGCGGAGACGAATTTGTCATTCTCTTAAGCTGTCAAAAAGATCAAAACCTCATTCATCAGACAATGCAACTGATGGTCGATATTCTAAATCACCCTATAAATATCGATGAGATTGATGTTTACATTACCGCCAGTGTCGGTATCGCGATGTATCCTAATGATGCAAAAACAACCGAAGAGTTGCTACAGCATGCCGATGCCGCAATGTATAATGCTAAAAAAATGGGGAAAAATACCTACAGTTTTTACCATACCGATCTAACTGAAAAAGCACTCCAACGTACCACTATCGGTACAAATCTAAAAAAAGCACTCCATAACAACGAACTTACCCTCCACTTTCAACCTCAAATCAATCCTCAAGATGGTTCTATTATTGGTGCTGAAGCCCTTTTACGATGGTTTACCCCTGAGGGGCCTATTCCCCCATTCACCTTTATCCCCATTGCAGAAGAGACAGGGCTTATTCTCGATATCGGTAAATGGGTTTTAGAGGAGAGTTTTTTAACAGCAAAAAAATGGAATGAGTCCTATGGGTTTCAGGGAAGAATAGCGGTTAATGTATCGGCGCGCCAGCTTATTCATCCGGACTTTTTAATGGTAACAAGAGAATTAATCGAAAAAACCGGATGCAATCCCGCTTTAATCGAATTAGAGATCACTGAAAGTTCTATTCTTGAAAATCCTCAACGGATTATTCAACTTCTAAAAGTACTAAAAGAGGATGGATTTCATCTCTCTATCGACGATTTCGGCACAGGATACTCCTCACTCTCTTATCTTAAAAATCTCCCCATCGATAAACTTAAAATCGATATCTCATTTGTTCGCAATATAACCATGGAACCTAAAAATCAAACTATTGTCAAAACCATTATTGCCCTGGCCAACGGATTAGGTATGGAAGTGCTTGCTGAAGGAGTTGAAACTTCTGATGAACTCCAATTTTTACGTCAAAACCATATTGACTCAATCCAAGGCTATTACTATCATAAGCCGATGAGTATCGAAAACATTGAGTTATTGTTTAGTGCAGCTACGTAACCCGCATTTTCGTATCGGATCGAATAGTGCTATAATACAAAAAAATAAAATAATGATAGGCTTGGGTCAGAATGGGTGATTTATTTCAAGAACATGTAAGTATCACCAATGAAGTCAAAGTTAAAATAGAAAAATTAAAAGTTGTTTTTCCGGCTGATTACAGTCGTTTGTATACTGAAGCGGCTCAAATCCATAATATTGAACTCAAACCGAATGAAGTCCTCAGTTCTGAGATGCTTGATGAAAAAATGGTACGTCATCTCATCACCCTTTCTAAATGTACCGACGATGCGATCACAGCAATCGAAACCGAAGACAAGCAAGCCTTAAAAGCGGTATTCCTACGAACCGTAGCATTGCAAGAAGAGATTCATGAGCTCCAAAAGATAGTCTATGAGGACGGTTTAACCAAAAGTTACAACCGAAAATGGTTTGACGATACCATCAGAGACGTCGACCATATCTCAATTCGTGATAACGGTACGCTTGTGATGGTCGATCTCAACAAATTTAAAATTATCAACGATACCTACGGGCATGTAGTAGGAGATAAAGTACTAATCCATATTGCTTCCAAGCTAAAAGAGAGCGGTGGACGTGTTGTCCGTTACGGTGGGGATGAATTTATGATTATTTTTGATGAAAAAGTTTCACAAAATGAGATAAAAACCAAAATGGAAAGTATATTGTCCTATTGCAACAAGACCCATTTCAAAGTTGAGAAGAGTGAATTTAAAATCAATTTTGCTTACGGAATGGCTCCGTTCACTCACGGCACAGATATTCACACTATTATTGAAACTGCAGATAAAGCAATGTATAAAAATAAAAAGATTACCGATTAATTATGAAAGCGGTGTGGTCTGAACCACAAAATAGAGCTCATCTTTGAGCGTATTGAGACTTTTAATAACATTATTACGGCGTGCTTCATCAAGATCAAAATGCTGTTCGATTGAATCGTAAATTCGATCAATACTGGCGTAGATTTCAACCATTAATTCCGCTTTGATTTTATCGTGTACGCCTGCCATAAATCATCCTGTTTGTTTGACTAAGTCTTTCGTAAAAAACTCAACCAAAAAAATCTCCCAAAAAGGGAGAAAATGACGAGAAACAATGAAGTTTGTCCCCATAAAAGGAGACAGGTGTCCTTAGCGGACGAGGTCGAAGAAATAGTCGGTAGTTGCAATACCTTTGGTTTGTTCATCCAACTCATCAAGAACTTTGTTCGTGATCCAAGTAAGAAGATTCAACGCACCATCGTATCCGCTGATAGAGTAGCGGTGTAGGTGATGACGGTCGAAGATTGGGAATCCGATGTAAATCAACGGAGTACCGGTATCACGCATCAATTCTTTACCGTAACTGTTACCGATCATGAAATCAACCGGCTCAGTGAAGAGGAGTGAACGCATGTGCCACAAGTCTTTACCTGCCCATACATGGAGGCTATCTTTAGCCGGAGAGGTATCGAGCAATGCTCTCATCTCTGCTTCCCAGCCGTTTGGCGCATTGTGGCAAAGAACATGAGTCGGCTCAGCACCCATCTCTAACAAGAATGAAACAACACCGAGTAGGAAGTCAGGATCACCCCAGATAGCGAATTTTTTACCGTGCATATACGGATAGCTATCTTGCATAGCATCGACAAGACGGCCGCGCTCTACTTTTAATTTTTGTGGAACTTCTGTTCCTGTTAATTCTGCAAGTTTCATAACGAACTCATCAGTCCCTTTAAGACCGACCGGGTTAGAGAATCCACCAGCATGTTTCCAACGTTTTTCAACCATTTTCATAGTTTTAGACGTTGCGTATTTTTGCAATGAAATCGTTGCACTTGAATTAATACAATCTTTTGCATCATCCAATTTTGTCCCACCTTGGAACATTTCGTAGTTACCAGCCGGCATATCCCATTGATCAGAGTGGTCACCCAACATGATATAGTCTGTGCCGAACGCTTCTACGATACTTTTTACTGAACGAAGGCTTCCGATATACGTTTCAAAACCAGGGATGATGTTGATACGTTGTTTCGTTTCACCTTTGTTTCCTTCAGTAAGCTGAGACATGATACCGTGCATCATGTTATCATATCCGGTGATATGGCTACCTACGAATGAAGGAGTGTGCGCATACGGAATCGGATATTCTGCCGGTAGAAATTCTCCACCGTCTTCTTCTTTTGCCGATGTGATAAACGCCATCAAGTCATCACCGATAACTTCTGCCATACAAGTGGTAGAAACCGCGATCATTTTAGGTTTATAGACTGCAGCACAGTTTTTAAGACCCTCTTTCATATTTACCAATCCACCGAATACCGCAGCGTCTTCAGTCATAGAATCCGATACACATGGAGTCGGTTCTTTGAAGTGACGGGTAAAGTATGAACGGAAATACGCAACACATCCATGAGAACCATGAACGTAAGGCATAGTACCTTCAAACCCGAGTGCAACCATAACAGCTCCAAGAGGCTGACATGCTTTTGCAGGGTTGACGGTAATTGCTTCACGAGCAAGGTTTTTCTCACGGTAATCCCATGTTTTAGTCCACTCAGCGATCTCTTCTACTTTCGCAGGGTTAATTGCGAGCATTGAAGATTCGAATTGTTTTTTGTTTTTGAGTACATCTTGATACTCAGGGCGTTTAAACAGGTCTTTCCCGTTTACAATTTTTTCTACTTCTTGCATGACCTCAACCTTCCTGTTCCCATGGAGCTTTTGAGTGCGCCCATACTGGTGAATTAATTGCTAAATCCATATCTTGTGCGAAAATCGCAAATCCGTCGTATCCGTGGTATGGACCGCTGTAATCCCATGAGTGCATTTGGCGGTATGGGAGACCCATTTTTTGGAATACGTACTTCTCTTTGATCCCAGATGCAACTAGGTCAGGTTGAAGTTTTTTAACGAATGCTTCAAGCTCATACTCGTTGACGTCATCGTAGATAACCGTCGAGCGGAAAATCTCTTCTTTAGTACGTTTGTAGTCATCATCATGAGCAAACTCATAACCGGTTCCGATTACTTCCATACCTAAATCTTCATAAGCACCGATAACGTGACGAGGGCGAAGACCACCGACGAACAACATAACCGTTTTACCTTCAAGACGAGGTTTGTATTTCGCGATAACCGCATCAATCATCGGTTGATATTTTGCGATAACTTCTTCACATTTTGCTTGGATGCTCTCATCAAAGAACGCCGCAATTTTGCGAAGAGATTTAATTGTTTGGCTCGGTCCAAAGAAGTTATATTCAATCCAAGGAATCCCGAACTCTTTTTCCATGTGACGGCTGATGTAGTTCATTGAACGGTAGCAGTGAAGCAAGTTCAATTTTACTTTCGGTGTCAACGCCATCTCTTTAAGAGTAGCATCTCCTGACCATTGTGCTACAACACGAAGACCCATTTCTTCAAGAAGAATACGGCTTGACCATGCGTCACCGCCGATGTTATAGTCACCGATGATTGCTACGTCATAATCAGTCGCTTTTACATCATCAAGTGTCAAGTTAACATCCGCATCGAAAACATAGTCACGTACTGTATCGTTTGCAATGTGGTGACCAAGTGATTGAGAAACCCCACGGAAACCTTCACAGTTTACAGGTACGATTGTTTTTTCAATCTCTTTTGCTTTAGTTTTTGCAACCGCAGCGATATCATCCCCGATCAAACCGATCGGACATTCTGATTGAACCGTAATACCGTTATTCAATGGGAAAAGTTCTTCGATCTCATCGATACATTTACCCAATTTTTTATCTCCGCCGAAAACGATGTTGTTTTCTTGGAAATCCGAGCTAAAGTTCATAGTAACGAATGTATCGACACCGGTTACACCGATGTAATAGTTACGACGACCAGCACGGCTGTATTGGCCGCATCCGATAGGTCCGTGAGAAATATGAATCATGTCTTTAACAGGACCCCATACAACCCCTTTTGACCCTGCATAAGCACATCCGCGTTGGCTCATGACTCCCGGAACGGTTTTTTTGTTTGAGCGGACATCACCGCAGGTTTTTTGATTTTCATCATTTGGAGATCCAACACCTAAATGTTTTTCACGGTTTTTTGCCGCTTTTTCAGGATACGCTTTTAAGATCTCTTCAATGGCCGCTTTTTGTTTGGCTTCTAATGTTTCTGGACCCATAATACACCTCTTCCTTACGCGACTTCGATGCGGAATTGTTCCATCGAATCAAGGTTATGACACAATTTCATTGTTTCATCATCCGCTGCATCTAAACGTTTAGAGATTGCAGACATTTGATAACGGTTCATGTAGATCATATATTTTTGAGCACGGTCTGGGTTCTCTTCTTTGAAGTAATGAACCATAGCTTTGAACAAAAATGTATTTTTGTTGGTGTAGCTCAACCACTCTTTATCTTTATCTTTAGTACCCATCAAAAGTTTGATCTCTTTAACGTCGCTTACATCGACATCAGCCAATTTTTCAACTACTTTTTCGTCTGGAATAATATTCCCCATATCTGCCGGGAAGTGAAAACCTAATACAAACATCTAATCTCCTTTTTCTGTTCTTTTCTTTTCATTATTAACAAGATGTTAAAATCATAGAAATCTATGACAGCCATTGAAGATTCCTCAAAAGAGGAACCTTTCGGTTTACTTACGCTTCGTGCGCCGCTTTACCGACTTGAGACTCATCTACTTCGTCTTCTAGACCGAATGCAAGGAGCAAGTCTTCAAGCTCATCCATACTGATTGGAGTAGGGATAATTTTCATATCGTTATAAACGATTTTACGAGCAAGCTCTTTATATTCACGAGCTTGGTCAGAGTATGGGCTGTATTCAACAACCGTCATACGGCGTAATTCAGCATGTTGAACGATGTTATTACGTGGTACGAAGTGGATCAATTGAGTTCCAAGGCGTTGAGCAAGCTCTAGTGCCAAATCGTACTCTTTATCTGTCATACGTGCATTACAAATAAGACCTGCAAGACGTACTCCACCAGTATTTGCGTATTTCAAAATCCCTTTAGAGATGTTGTTTGCCGCGTACATCGCCATCATTTCACCTGACATTACGATGTAAATTTCTTGTGCTTTACCTTCACGAATCGGCATAGCGAATCCACCACAAACAACGTCACCAAGAACGTCATAAGAAACGAAATCTAAACCTTCTTCATCGTAAGCACCCTCTTCTTCGAGGAAGTTAATCGCAGTAATAACACCACGACCTGCACAACCTACTCCTGGCTCTGGTCCGCCTGATTCAGTACAATTGATCCAACCGCCCGGAGTTTCTTTGTCAAAAAGACCTTTTCCCCAAAGACGAGCTTGTTCCATCTCAACATCTTCAATAGTTCCCATTTCTGCTGCAAGAGAAAGAATAGTATCTTGTGCTTTCTCATGAAGAATCAAACGAGTTGAATCCGCTTTTGGATCACATCCGACGATCATAATATTTTTATCGAAATAGTGTGACATTGCTGCCAATGTATTTTGAGATGTAGTAGATTTACCGATCCCACCTTTTCCGTAGAACGCGATTTGTCGCAAGCTAGCTGCTCCAGCCATGTTATCCCCTTATTTTTGAACTTCACTTAGGTTGATGCAAGGGGTGTTCTATGGTTTTTTACGACAATTGACTGAACATAACGACAAAATGGCATTTTGAAGACAAATTTGTAGGAATAGGTTTTGCAGGGGTCTCATAAACACCTTTTTCATTCATTTGATTAAAAAATAAGCGATCAATATGATCGAAAATTATTCCAAGCCGTTACACTTCCATTAAAAAGGGATGGTTTATGACAAATAAAGAAAAATCAATCCACAATCTCCACCAAGCGCGGACAACTCATATTCGCTGGGTCAATGCGATTAAACTTCTCGTTTCGGGTATTGAGACATCGCCTGATACCATTGCTCTCAGTCCGACCGATTCACTGTTTGGAAAATGGTTTTACGATGAAGCGATGCTCTTTAGTCTTGGAACTTCTCGAATGGTTCTCGAAGATATCGAAGAATTACTACTCACATTGCATGACAAATACATGAAGATCTATCCTATCTATTATGGACAAAAAAAGAAAAATATTTTAGGTGGACTACTGGGAAGTAAAAATAAAGCAAGCGAACATGAAATCGAACTCTCACTTCGATATTATGAAGAGATCATTGCCCTCTCGGATAAACTCAAACACAAACTTCGTATTTTAGAGAGTCAACTCATGAGTTTGGGAGAAGAGAAATTTGATCTCATTGCCGGATTTACAAACGTAGAAGTTCCAGCACCGTTGGAGCTCAAAATCCCTGAACCGTCTAATGATGATGAAGAGGCTTATTATTATGGCACACGAGGGAGATAGCAATCCATTTAAAATTCACTGATATGGAGCATCCTTTAAATAGATTAAAAATCTTTCTGCATCAACTGCTTTAGAGTATAAAAAGCCTTGAGCAACTGTACATCCATTTGCAACTAAAAAATCAGCTTGTTCTGGCTTTTCAATCCCTTCCGCTACAAGACTCATATTTAGATTATGAGCTAACTCGATTACGGTTTTTACAATTGCACAATCACTAGAGTCATTAGGAACTCCGTCAATAAATGATTTATCAATTTTCAGCGTATCGATCGGAAACTGTTTAAGATATTTTAGAGATGAGTATCCTGTACCGAAATCATCGATTGAGAGGGAAAGACCTAACTCTTTAAGTTGTCTCATCATAGCAATAGAAGTTTGGACATCATCCATCAACATCCCCTCAGTAAGCTCCATATCGATGTATTTCGGATCAATATTAGTCTGTCGAAGAATTGTGTCTATAATTTTGATCAGATTCTTATCTCGAAATTGTATCGCGGATAGATTGATCGAAATAGGAAATAGCGGTATCCCTTTCTCACTCCAAAAATTCATGTCCTCACACACTTTTCGAATCAACCATTCGCCTATTGGAATGATCATTCCCGTCTCTTCAGCAAGTGGGATAAAATGTGCCGGCGGTACATAGCCGACCTCTTTAGAATGATTCCACCGAATCAGAGCCTCTGCCCCACATACACTCCCGTCTCTCATGTCAATTTTAGGCTGATAATGAATCATAAATTGCTGCTGTTCATACGCTCGATGGAGACATGACTCTAATGTTAACCTCTCAAGATTTTTACGATTCATTTCATAATCATAAAATTCGTATCGATTTTTACCTTTATCCTTTGCCGCATACATCGCGGTATCGGCATTTTTAACCAAATCTTGAATATTATCTCCATCCGTTGGATACGTACTAATCCCGATACTGGCTGTCACATAGACTTTTCGTTCTCCAATTTGTACCGGAGATGATAGCTCTTTTAGGATTTTTTTGACCACGGTTATGAGATCGCTGATTTGATTGTAACCTTCGATAATAACGGTGAATTCATCCCCTCCCAGTCTGCATACCGTATCGCTCTCCCGCATATATTTACCCAAACGGGTAGCCACTTCTTGAAGAAGGATATCTCCCGCATCATGACCGAGAGTATCATTAATTTTTTTAAACCCATCCAAATCGATAAAAAAGAGGGCTATCGGCATATCTTTACGACGTGCCGATATGATACTTTGACGTAACCTCTCCATAAATAATAGACGATTCGGTAATCCAGTGAGCGCATCATAATGGGCGAGACGATGAATGTGTTCCTGCGTCATATGTTTTTCAGTCAAATCACTGAAGAGACCGATATAATTGATAAGATCGCCATTTTTATTTTTGATTCCATAGATGCTCAGCCATTCAGGATAGATATCACCGTTTTTACGTTTATTATAGATTTGTCCTTGCCACATTCCGTTACGCTTGAGCGTCGACCACATATCATTGTAAAAATCGTGATCATGTTGACCTGAACGCAAGATAGAAGGTTTTTGTCCTATGACATCACTCGCTTCATATCCGGTTACTTCGGTAAAGGTTTTATTAACCTGTAAAATATTAAGCTCTTTATCGGTTAATACGATCCCTTCAACACTGTTATCAAAAAGTTTTTCCGCCATTTTTGCCTGACGTTCTTGTACTAAATGTTCTCGTTTATCCGAAAAGATAACAATGCCAGTTTCAGCCTCTGCTTCATTATTGATCGGGATGATGTTCAACGCTATAGGGATGTAGAGATCAAATTTTGTCCGAATCTCAAAGCCGTTTGGCAACGATAAAAACTGCTCATGATCGAGTAAATCAATCGGATTGATTAATCTTCCATCATCCATATTAGGATTGGATAACAGCATGATAGTAGAAATTTTTCGTTTAAGTGCTTCTTTGGATTTATATCCGGTGAGCGCCTCTGCCATCGCATTCATATAACGTATTTTCCCCTCTTGGTCGAAGGATATAACGGCATCGCCTATGCTTGCCAACGTCGTTGAATAACATTTTTCCAAAGCTTGATCAACATCATGACGATGCAATGCCATTTCAATATTACTGCGTAATGTAGTAGCGTTAAATGGTTTGACGATATATCCGTGCGGATGAGATTTTTTCGCTCTGGCGAGTGTTTTCTCATCAGCATAGGCAGTTAAAAAAATAACTGGGATTTTAAACAAATCATAAATTTGGCGTGCCGTATCGATCCCATCACGATCCCCTTTGATCACAATATCCATAAGAACCAAATCCGGGCTATTTTTTGCACTCAGACGAATAGCTTCTTTGGCCGTATCGGCAATACCTACAACTTCGTACCCTTGTTGTTCAAGCCTATCTTGCAGATCAAGAGCGACAACGCCTTCATCTTCTACAATCAATATTTTTTTAGACATTATTAACTCTTTTTATCATATCCGGGGCATTAAATATAAATTCAAATTCTGTTCCATGCTCTCTTTTAATGTGAAAAGTTCCATCCAACTGTTTTGTCAAAATATTGACCAATTTTAGTCCTACCGTTTTACTCTCATCAGCAGAAACCATCGGCAGACCGATTCCATTGTCTGAAATTGTGAGAATAGCCATTTCTGGACTATTACTCCGCAACGTAATTTGGATCACTTTTTTTGAAATTGTCTCATCAAATGCATGCTGGATAGCATTGGTAACCAGTTCGTTAACGATCAATCCGCACGGCATCGCCGTATCCATCAGAAAATAAAGCGGTTCGATCTCAAAACAAATCTCTATCTCATGAGAGAGCAATCCAAAAGAATCACTGAGTGCATTAATGAGATGCTTGAGATAGTAGGACATATCTACGCGTCCCGCTTGATCCGATTTATAGAGAAGCTCATGGACCGTCGCGATAGCATGTATCCGATTTTGGCTCTCTTGAAGCACATCAGCAACTGCTTGATCGGTAATTTTTTTACGCCCCAATGAAAGGAGGCTAGAAATGGTTTGAAGATTGTTTTTGACTCGATGATGAATCTCTCTGAGTAGATGCTCTTTTTCTTGGAGTGAAATAGAGATTTTTTCCGTTTCTTCCGTATATTGTGAAATATCATGAATGATACTGACAATAAACTCTCCCCCCTCATTGCAATAGAGTGAAGCAATTTCAACAGGAATCAAATTTTTATCATGGGTACGGTAGAGACTATGAGTCGAAATTCTCCCATTTCGCTTGAGTGTTGTCGAATAGGTTTGCCAAGATAGGGTCCCATTGATATGAATATCAATGGCTGTGATTTTTTCTCCTATCAACTCAGGTGCTTTATAGCCAAGCATCTTATGGAGCCAATCATTGGCAAATACTATTTCCCCTTCCATCATATCGATGACCATCATCGGTTCAGGTAGATAGTGACGCCATGAAAACTCATTAAAAATAAGCATTTATTTTTTCCTCTTTTATTACTATAGCGCATAAATTATTTATTTCAATTCCTTCCAACTCTAGTTTCGGACGACATCGCATCCATCAAATTAAAGAGCTCATGCGACGCTTGTTCCATATGCTCAAAATTGACTTTGATTGTTTCAGGATTATTTCCTTTTAACGTCGTACCGGCTTGGACAAAATCCAGGTTATTTTTATCTAATCATGGAATGTTTTATGTGGTTTTTCCAACAAAGCATAAGTTTTTTGCCTGTATCTAATAGAAATTAGATTATAGAGGTAATGCCGTCACATCCGCGTCACGATAGAAACAAGTTTGATCAAATACGGCTAGGAGCGTACTGCGTTAGATAACATCCACGAGAATATAGTACAGTTATGATAGATGTATCTAACTTTGCATGTAATCGATAAAAGAGAGTACGACGAGCACTTTCGGCTGTCGGTTTTGTTATCCATATATGATGTTCGATTGCTTCAAATGGGACAATTTTATGACGGTTTTTAAGGAGAAAAACAATGAGCTTATATTCATTAGCAGTGAGAACAATATTTGGTTGAGCCTCTTTTTCCAATATTCCATTCTCAAAATCGAAATAATATCCTCCTCCGAGAGGGAAAATCGATGCTGAACCCAAAAGTTCAGTGTGTTCAGCCCGACGCTTTGCTATCTCTATCAGGGCATGAAGTTCACGGTACCGATATGGTTTCAATAAATAACCGCATGGGTCAGTATCCATAGCTGAATAAAGAGTTTTTTCATCGTTCAATGCTGTTAGGAAAATTACGGCAGGATTATATGAATGACAAATGTTCTGGGCTACATCAATACCGTTTTGAGGAGTTTTCAAATTAATGTCACATAACAAAATATCAGCTGGATCAGATTGCATCAGATGGATGGCATTATGATAGTCGTTGGCAATACCTATAACTCTACACCCCATTTCTTCCACAACGAGACTTAAATCCAATGCAACAATTGGATCATCTTCAACGATTAAAATTTTGTTACTCAGGTTTTTTGATACTATCTGAAACATTTTAATCATCCTAAACTTTATATGTTAACTGATTACAAAATTGTACTTAAATTCTCTTTTGCATACTAACTATACAAAAAGTTAAATGGGGAAATCAATTCAATACGAGATTAATATTTTTTTTGCAATTTTTGATCTACGAAAAAAGATGTTCAATACTACCGAAGCAGTGCTTCGAAAGCTTCTCTGGAAACTGGTTTATAATAATAGTACCCTTGGATCGAATTTATACTGTTGAGACGTAGAAACTCCATCTCTTCAACACTTTCTACCCCTTCTGCTAACACTTCCATATCCAGCCCCTTTGCCAATGCGATAATTGCTTTTGCAATTGTTTGATTTTTGGGTTCATGGGTTATATTTCGGACGAAAGAAATATCAATTTTTAATTTATTGATTGGAAGATTTTTAAGATACGAAAGAGAAGAATAGCCTGTGCCGAAATCATCAATCGATACATGGAATCCTTTTGCCCGTAGCTCTTCTAGCATTACAATGACTTTTTCAGGGTTTGAAAGGATCGAACGCTCCGTAATTTCGAGCTCGATCCATTCAGGCTTACATTGTGTCTCTTCTAAAATCCGCTCTAAGATTGCTATAAAATCGGTATGGACAAACTGGTTCGCTGCGACATTGACCGCGATACGACCCACCAAAAGATTGGAATCAAACCATCGTTTAGCTGTTTTAAAACTCTCGACTAATACAAATTCGCCGATTGCAAGGATTAGGCTGCTCTCCTCAGCAATCGGAATAAAATCCGATGGGGATATCGAACCTTGCGGTGAAAACCATCGGAGAAGTGCTTCGACTCCTACCATCAAGCCGTTGTTTGGATCAACTTGGGGCTGATAATAGAGCTCTAATTCGTGATTGGATAACGCTTTTTTGAGATTAGTCGAAATCGCCATACGATGACGTGAACGTTCAGTTAACGTGCTGTTGTAAAAACTAAAGGTATTTTTCCCTGAATTTTTAGCATCATACATAGCAGCATCAGCACACTGTAATAGCTCCTCCGTCGTTTGAGCATCTTTCGGATATTTAGCGATTCCGATACTCGCAGTGACATAAACATCCTTTTCATCTATCCTAAAGGGGTCATTAAACATATCGGATATCTTATCCATTATTCTATCAATCAAATTTTTACCTCTTTGACACTGCACGACAACAACAAACTCATCCCCACCGCTACGTACGATGAATGAATCAGGCGGAAAGGTATTTTGAAGAATATGGGTCACATCAATAAGTAATTTATCTCCGAAACTATGCCCGTAAGAATCATTGATCTCTTTAAATTCGTCCAGGTCAAGAAGCATAAATGCCAGTTTGACATTTTCAGAAAATTGCTTCTCCATAAACTCATGTAAACTGAGATGGTTGGGCAGTCCGGTAAGTTCATCATGATGTGCCAAATGATCGTATCTCTCTTTTTCCGCAATGATCCTAATTTGGTCTTCTTTCTGTCGTGTTATGTCTTGCATTACACCTTGGACTTTACTAACTTCCCCCTCTTCAATGACAGGTGAACCGACGGTTCGTACCCATTTATGGATTCCAGTAGCACTAATAATCTCCAGTTCCAAATCATACGCCCTACCCAGTGTAATGGCATCGTGTATCGCTTGCTCAATAATCGGGCGTGACTGAGGGGTATAAAATTCAAGTCCTTTGCTGACATCAATAGACTCATTTGGAGGAAGATCATGGATGCGGATGAGCTCATCCGTCCATTCCCCCTTCATCGTTTTTGTATCAAAACTCCATCCTCCTATTTTGGCAATATAATTCGTTTGTGACAACAGCTGTTCATGGGCTCTTTTACGATATTTGCCGAGTTTTACCGCCCCATCGACTCGGGCAATCAACTCACCGCTGTGAAACGGTTTTGAGAGATAATCGTCCGCACCGGAATTCAGCCCTTCAGTTTTATCAATCTCTCCCGCACGAGCTGAGAGCAAAATAATCGGCAACGAATAGGTATATTCGGCAGAACGTATTTTCTTTAACAATTCAAAACCGTTTAATCGTGGCATCATGACATCGCTTAGGACAAGATCCGGCAAACTTTTTTGACACATTTCCCATGCATCTTCCCCATCAACGGCCAAAGAGACACTGTATCCGGCATCTTCCAGCAATCGTTTGATAAATTCCCGCATATCCGCATTATCATCGGCCACGAGAATCTCTCCTTTGGTATTCTCTTTTGGAGTATAAATTTCATCTTTTTTATTTTCACTGCTCCAGCGTTTTGCTTCAGCTATGTATGTTTGTGTATGTCGTGGCAGTTTTCCAGATGCTTCATCATAAGATCTCTTGTGCTCAGAAGCTTCATGCTGAATTCCCAATGGCATAGAAATGGTAAATGTCGTTCCCACTCCTACTTTGCTGGTAACTTCGATACTTCCCCCCTGAAGTTTCACCAGTTCTTGAACCAGCGACAAACCGATCCCTGTCCCCTCATAGGAACGTCCGTATGAATTTTCAACCCTGTAAAAACGTTCAAATAATTTTGGCAGTGCTTCTTCGGGAATTCCTATACCGGTGTCTTGAATACGCAAAACTGCTTTTCCGTTCTCAGATCGGGTCGATACGGTAATGGAACCGTTCTGCGTAAACTTGAATGCGTTAGAGAGGAGATTTAAAACAATTTTTTCCCACATCTCTCTGTCTATTTCCACCCATTCGCTCATAGGGGGACAATCTACAATTAATTGAACATTGGCAAGTTCGGATGCCGATGAAAAATTACTCGCCAAATCAGCTGTCAACGTTGAGAGATCCGTTGCTTCATACGCTGCCCTCGCCCGGCCTGCTTCAATTCGTGAAAAGTCGAGAAGATTGTTGACCAATTTCAACAATCGTAATGCATTGCGATGAATAATTTCAATATTTGCCGTAATCCGATCATCATCTAAATTCTGACGATTAGCAAGGAGTTCTTCAACAGGAGCCAACATTAAAGTCAAAGGGGTTCGGAACTCATGGGAAATATTGGAGAAAAATTCAGTTTTGAGTCGATCAAGCTCTTTGAGTTTGTCATTCAGAAGCATGAGTTCTTTTTCTCTGGCTTTAATGAGACGATTAGCCTCTTTTACCTCTTTCGCCCGTTTTAAGACCTCTGCTTCAAGCCTGTTTGTTTGCATATCCGATGATTGGCTGACGGTATTGTTCGCTTCTTTGAGCAATACAAAATCGGTTACATCTTCAACATTATGGATAATATATTCGACTTTATCCTCTTTTCCAAATATCGGTGCATTTACGGGACTCCAGTATTTTACTTCATATCCCTCACTGCCGTCTCGGAGCGGAATGTCGTATTTTTGTATTCCCATAATATCGGTTTGACCATATCGAACAACACTGTCCAAAGAAATATGCAGATCACTAACACCGCTGACGGATTCATCACTTGGATTATCAGGGAAAACTTCAAAGAGGGGTTTGCCTATGACATTTTCACGCATAATACCCGTCGCATTCAAATAGTAATCGTTTACAGCAACGATTGTGTAGGCTTCATCCGCCTGTAAAATAAGATAAGGATGGGGACTCGCTTCAAAGAGTAGCTTGAAAAAGATTTCAGACTGACGCATAGGAATCTTCCAATCAATTAGATTTTATTCCGTTATATTATAACGCCTAATTGTAACTTTGCAGTCCGATATCGTTGTACTGTACAAAAGAGCATTATTGCATGCATATAACTCGATTTTATGCATTGTACTACCCGTATAATTAGCCTCTAAATAATAAAATAATATAATAGTTTATTCTAAACTATTGTGCTTGAAGGGGTTTGATGCTCAATTTTATCGACTATATCTATTTTATCTACGGCCTTGCCTTTTTCATGTTTGGTTTTAGTATCCTCCACTATCCGATGGAAAATTCTATTTTCAAATTTACCCGCGAGTTAAAATATTTAGGCGTATTTGGAATTCTTCACGGTATATCCGAATGGCTTGTCATGTTCAAATCATTGGGAAGTGAAGAGACAAAAGAGACATTTTACCTGGCCGGCTTGATTATGATGAGCCTCTCGTATGCTATCCTTTTCTATTTTTCCTTACGGGTTATTTGGAATAAAACATTTTCGATGATTACTCTTCTCTTTATTATTGTTGGTTTGGGAGCATTACTGATAGGTTTTCATCAGTTCACCTTAGTAAATGTCAATATAATGGTTCGCTACTTCCTCGGTGCTCCGGGAATATTCATGACCGCATACATCTTTTTTCATCCATTCTATCTCGTCCAAGGATCCGTATATGATGCGATGAAACGATGTGCTAATCTCCTTGCAAGCACTTTTTTTCTCTACGGTATCCTCGCAGGCCTCATTGTCCCCTCCGGAACATTTTTCCCCTCATCCGTAGTAAACGGAGCATCTTTTGAAGCACTCACTACGTTGCCGGTCGAGCTGTTCCGCGCCTTGTGTGCCATTGTGGCAAGCTATGCGATCACACAAATATTACGTGTCTTTAAACACCAAACCGACTTTCATCTTCTCAGACTCTCAAAAGCCCTCGAAGAGAGCGGAGATACCGTAGTCATTACCGATACAGAGGGGAAAATAGAATATGTCAACCGTGCTTTTGAACAGCAATCAGGCTATTTAGCGCAGGAAGTGATCGGACATACACCCAGTATACTCCGATCCGGCGAACACCAGACCTCCTTTTATCAACATCTATGGGATACGATCCTCTCAGGGGAGACCTATCGCGGAGTTCTGACCAATAAACGAAAAGATGCAACCCTTTATCATGAATTCAAAACCATCGTCCCGCTGAAAAACAAGCGTCAGGAACTCACGAATTTTATCTCTACCGGTAAAGATATTACCACACGAATACTCTTTGAACATGAGCTGGAAAAAGCTGCATCTACCGATCCGCTGACCAATGCGGCAAACCGATTACAGTGTAATCGATGGCTCAAATTAGCCACTGAACATGCCCAGGATTCCAATATTTCAGTTGCCTTGATCCTTTTTGATATCGACGATTTCAAAAAAGTAAATGATACCTTCGGACATAATGCCGGGGATGATGTCCTGAGCAAAATTGCCGAAGTCGTCCGCAGCATAGTAAGAAGCAATGATATGTTCGCACGCTGGGGCGGTGAAGAGTTTGTCATTCTACAGATAGACACACCTTTTGAGGGGACTATTGCCCTTGCCGAGCGGCTCAAAAAAGAGGTCGAGCACGCTACGTTTAAAGAGGTCGGTCAAATAACCGTTAGTATCGGCGTAGCTCAATACAATGGTGTTGAAAGTATCGAATCATTTGTCAAAAAGGCAGATGATGCCATGTATCAGGCAAAAACGGAAGGAAAAAACAGGGTTGTCGTGAGCAAAAGATAAGCTATCCCTCACGCTATCCGATACATCAAACCCATGTGGCTGGTAATGAATCCATACTTTTTATAGAATTCCATCGCTTTCGTATTGCGTAGATCGACCCCCAATGCCAATCTTCCCCATTCTCGCTGCTCTGCTTCATCGATTGCCGTTTCGAGCAGTTTTGTCCCGATGCCGCATCCGCGATATGCTTCAGACACAACAACATCTTCAATAATGCCGACATACTCTCCCATAGCCGTGGAGATCACTCTCTGAAGGGAAATCATACCAACCACACAATGGTCAATTTCAGCAACCAAAACAACACTCTGCAAGTTTTGGAGGAGTAGCTCCAATCCGCGAGATTGCGTCTTTGGATCAATCGTAAAATCATTTTCAATAGCGAAAAGTTCACTCAGAAGGTTTGCCATAGCAAGAATATCATCGCTGTAGCCCAAACGAATCGTTACATTAGCGTCCATTTTTCATCCGTTCTAAAATTTCGCCCAGTTTATCGTGGCGCAGCTGAATCAGCCTCTCGATCTCGTCATAATCAAATTTACCGAAATACGCCATATCAAAAAGTCTGAGAAGGGCTGCACGACAACAGCTCTTGTCACACTCAGTTACGAGCTTTTTTGCTTTTTTATACGGCAGTGACGTCTCTTGAAAAAGCTTGATTGCATCGGCAACACTCTTACCGCCGCATTCACAGATTTCTGATGCGAGAACTTCTTCTTTCGTAGCCATAATCCAACCCCTTAGAGGGAGTGTTCTGCTTTGTAGCTGTTGGCTTTTTCGACTGCATCGTACAATTTTGCAGCCAATTCAGGCATTTTAACATGGTTCGTCCAGACCGTATCTTCGACAATATCATGTATCTCTGATGCAACTTCTACCGCTAAACGTTTGAGTTTCGCCAACTCTTTTTTATGATCTTGTTCAGTCATTTCCGACATAGTTAATCCTTTTTATTATTAATGTTACACACCTAAAGTTAAGCAACGCGTATCGCGATGTGGCGTGCTTGATCTTTTCCTAATGCAACGATTCGTTCACCGATCTGAACCTGTACACTGCTCTTAAAAAGTCCGTACCGTTTCACACAGAGTGTCGCATTCGGACAAATTCCCATAGCGCAAAGATGATCTTTTAATACTTCATCCAATGCTATGGATAAGACTCTGCATTTTTCATTCACGCAGGTTTCAAGAAGATTCATTGTTAATACCTTACAATGAAAACGCGTAGATATTTTCAAATTTGACGTTGCGTTGCTCGCCGTAACACATATGAATAAAAGTACCTTTTTGCTGAAAATGGTATTTCTCAAACAATGCAACCGCATTGGCATTCCCCAGAGGAACGTCAGCAAGAACTTTTTTCAGCCCCCTGAAATACAAAACGCCCTGCATCATTTTCTCAGCCTCGTCTTCAAACCCCGGTCTGCATTGCCACGGCCCTAGATAAACTCCACGCGCATTGATGACACTGGAGTGCTGAAATGAGTTCGGCAAGGCAAATTTGAGTGAACTGTTACGTTCCATCTCATCAAGCATAAACGCCATCCGATCTTCACCGAACGTTTCAAAATCCATTTTACGGATCATCGCATCGAAATTTCCTCCATCGAGTTCTTTGGCCTGAGCGTTCGTAAAATTAAAAGGGGGTACTTTTCCGACATTGAGAAAACGCCCTACTTCCATAACCGCCTTAAATCCGCTTTGCTCAAAAAAGCTTTTAAGATGAGGATTTGCATGAAGATACAGCGAGGGGTGTTCGTCTTTGAGGACTCCAAAAAGGGTATTGAACAACCGACGTCCGATCCCCTGCTTTTGATGTGTCGGTCGTACCATAAAGTATTTGATCATCGCTGATGTCTCGAACTCTATGGCCATCACTGCACCGACGAGTACACCCTCTTCGTACGCCCCATAACACAAATGTGGTGCATGCATCATCATGAGTTTGACATGATATCCATCCAGTAACCACCCCGTCTCTTCGGCAATTTTCACAAGTTCAGGAACATCTACGAATTTAAGCCATCCTATATACATGCTAGGTCCTGATAGAGGGATTTTAGCTCACTAATCTCAAGCACCCGTTTACGGGAAGTGACGATTTCACGAATTTTGGGGAGCATATCACGCAAAATTGCATTCTCAGCACTAATCCCCATACGCGCCAAGTGATAACGGATGGTTGCACTTCCGGAGTGTTTTCCGATCGGAAAGGAACTTTCCAATCCAACCTCTTCGGCTTCATAAGGTTCATACGCATGGGAATCTTTCATCATTCCGCTTGCGTGTATGCCGCTTTCGTGGGCAAATATCCGTTCACCTACGACAGGGGCATTGGTGGCTAGCGACATATTTGCCGCGCTTGCCACCGTATGAACCAAATTTCGAATGAGGAGAGGATCGATGGAACGTGCCTCACCGTAGAGATGTTTGAGTGTCATGAGAATCTGTTCAAACGAGGCATTACCCGCCCGTTCACCCAATCCAATAACCGTTGTATTCATACTGAGTGCACCCGCGTCAATACCGCTGAGGGCATTCGCATTAGCAAGACCAAAATCATTATGGGTGTGCATTTCAATCGGGAGGAGATCTAAGTCACATAATGATTTGATTTCATTGTAGGTTTGTGTCGGGGTCATAATACCGATGGTATCGCAATAGCGGAAGCGCCCTGCACTACACTCACGGGCTAATGTCATCACATCGCGGATAAATTCATGACTTCCTCGTGAACTGTCTTCTCCGCCGATGCAAACAAACAAACCCTCTTTGGTAGCTGTAGTAACAACACGCTCAAGCTCGGTTAAGACTTTCGCTTTACTGCCGCCGAATTTAACATCGATAAGAATATCTGAGATAGGGATAGAGAGATCGACCGCTTTAACTCCGCACGAGAGTGAAGCGTCAAGATCTTCCATCTTCATCCGATTCCACGTCATCATCCGAGCTTTTAGACCTAAGGCTAAAAGTTCTTTGATATCGTCGCGTTCTTTGACACCCATCGCCGCAATACCGATTTCCAGTTCATCCGCACCGCACGCGTCTAAGAGCGTTGCAATGCGAAGTTTCTCTTCGGTATTGAACGCGACATAAGGAGCTTGCTCCCCGTCACGCAGTGTAGTATCGTTGATGAGTGCCATGACATTTTCCTTTCACCGTTATTCCCTATAAATCTTCTGCATTTATGCGGAAAGCTTTAGGGGGGTGCAGGGGACAAAAGTGTCCCCGCTGTCCAAAGTGGCTTTGCTGCTTTGGATATATAACATAGACGTCTTAATTCACTTCCGCGTTTTCATCCATACCGAAGTATTTGCGGGATGCTTTGAGAACTGAAATTTCAATCGGTTCATACGCGTAGCTTTGATCGGCGATGATTCCGGCCGCTTTAAGATCATCCTGCGGGCAACCACCGATTTTCGCCGTTAGAATCATCTGAACATCTTTGAGTTTTTCCAAGATCGGCTGAAGCGGATTTGTACCGTCCGGTCCTGCACAATACTCATAATCCACTTTGCGGTGATGGATAAAACGGATCCCTTTATCACCGGCTTCGTAGATCAAGAACTCTTTAACGCTTCCGAAGTGTTGATTGATCATCCCCTCGCCTGCTGTAGTGACCGCAACGAGGATTGTCACGCCATTCGAACTAAGTTCCGCTTTCTCTTTACGGACGCGCTCATTGGCCTGATCGAGGAAGAATCTAAACTCTTCGATTTTTGCCTGAGCCGCTTGACGTGCTTCAAGATCGTATTTGATTTGAAGCTCGTCGAAACTAAGCCCTGCAAAGGTATCTTTGGTAAACTCAGCTCCACGGTCTTCACCGATAAGCCCTACTGCATCGGCGCGGCATTGGCGACAGTGCTGCATGAGTTTCATGTCCATACCGCACGCTTCTTGAACCGCCATTTGTTCCTGATCCGTTGCACTCGGAACGCCTGCAAGGGCAAACGCCGTACCGAATTCAGGCTCAGAGAGAATCGGCATGATGTTATGCAAGAAAACACCGATCTCTTTGAGTTTTTTAGAAACTTCAGGGAGATGTTTGTCATTGACACCCGGGATAAGAACCGAGTTCGCTTTGATCAAGATCCCTTTTTCAACGCATTTTTTCATCCCTTCGAGTTGATTTGCGAGGAGGATTTGCGCTGCCTCTTTTCCATAAATACGTTTGTTGTTATGGAAGATCCACGGATAGATTAGACTTCCGATTTCACCGGTTTCATCAACACTGTTAATGGTGACGGTGATGTGGTCGATGTTGTACTCGACCATCTCATCGATGAAGTTTGGCAATTCCAAACCATTCGTTGAGAGACAAAGTTTTAAATCCGATGCAAATTCACGAACCAATCCGAATGTCTCAAAGGTTTTCTTCGGATTTGCAAGGGCATCTCCCGGACCTGCGATACCTAGAACACTCATACGTTGGACTTCACCACCGACGAGCAATACTTTTTTCGCCGCTTCTTCAGGGCTAAGACGCTCAGAGGTTACCCCCGGTCGAGATTCATTGGAACAGTCGTATTTACGATTACAGTAATTGCATTGGATATTACACGCCGGGGCAACCGCTACGTGAATACGTGCATAATGGTGATGTGCACCCTCTGAATAACATGGATGATTGTGTATCTTCGCCTGAATATCTTCGGGCATAAAAGATTCATTTCCGCTTGAGGAACAACTCATAATAACTCCTTTTTAAGTGTCATTCAATGATTCTCAACCTCATCCGGCGGCAACCATTTTCTAAATAGGGTTAATGCAATGAATGTTCTATGGGTTTAAAAAGGGGATTTAAACAAAATGTGACGTTTTTGTAGGAGGTATAACCGAAGCGTACAGAGGTTACGTTTCGATTGTCGGTTGAGGGGTTGAAAAAAGGTAACCTTGTGAATAATCAACACCGAGATTCATTAATGTCGAAAAAGTTGCTTCGTCTTCGACAAATTCGGCAATCGTTTCTATCCCTTTTTTTCGTGCAAAAAACAGAATACTTTCCACCGTTAAAAGATGATCTGTATCATTATTGATGTTTTTAATAAGCGAACCGTCAATTTTAATATAATCAATATCGAGTTTACATAAGTAGCTAAAATTCGAATACCCGGTACCGAAATCATCAATCGCGACCTTACATCCGTAGTGTTTGAGTGTTTTAATAAATTCTGCAACTTCATCAAAATTTTCAATCCCCTCAGATTCGACGATTTCAAAAACTACTCTATTAGAAGCGGATGAGTGTTCCAGCGTATGGTACAAAAGCATTCGTGTTTCATCGTTGATAATATCTTGAAGGGTCAGATTGAGTGAAAATTCATACTCACTCTTTTCAAAAATAGCAAAGGTTTTTGTGATCATAACTCGTGTCAATTGATCGTAAAGTTTCGATTTTTTCGCATGCTCCAAAAACCAAAATGGGCTCAATACGCTGCCGTCTTTTTCAATCAGACGGACAAGAGCTTCATATTTCATAATACGGCGGGTTGTGTTATCAACAATCCCTTGAAAATACGGCACAATCCGATCTTCTTCAATTGCCGATTTA
>Ga0074197_1000757_pt1 | contig 35097 bp, 31 predicted proteins | sample EPASupsiteSAE305_FD_64526 | JGI IMG/M metagenome (GOLD analysis project Ga0074197, IMG submission 64526) | Bioremediated contaminated groundwater microbial communities from EPA Superfund site, New Mexico - SAE3-05 reassembly with SPADES | ecosystem: Environmental > Aquatic > Deep subsurface >...
CCCGGGGGATCGATCCGCAGGTTTATTGGCACCAGCACAAATGGGGCGGTATTGCCGAATTGGATGTGTACGATGCCACTTACGTTAAATTGCGTGATGTAACCCTGAATTATGATTTCCCCGATTTTTGGTTCGAAAACAAATGGGTAAAAAGTGCTTCGCTATCATTCGTAGCTAAGAATGTCTGGCTGATTTACAGTGGTGTGCCAAACATCGATCCCGAATCCTCCTTTGGTTCGGGTAATAGTGCATTGGGTCAGGAATATGCGGCCATGCCACCTACACGTTCCTTTGGTTTTAACTTAAAAGTTGTATTCTAAATTATAAAAATTTTCTGTCATGAAATTAAAAATATATATCATCATAATTTTTGGGATACTGGTGTCATCATGTACCTCCAATTTCGAGGAGATTAACGAGAACCCCAACTACCCGGCTACCACTGATGCGGCATATCTTTTCAATTATGTAACAAAAGAGGGTGCGGGTGAATACGGTATTATAACCTCCTACAATTACACCTATATCCAATCGTGGATTATGCAAACATCGGCTGTATGGGGAAATTCTACCATGCCCCCTTATACCTTATTCGATCAATACCGGATCAATCTTTTATGGGAGTATTATTATTCAGATTTGCTGTTGAACTGTACCGCGCTTGAGTTATTAACCTCAGAAAATCCTGAGGATGTGAATAAATATCAGGTGGCGCGTATCTGGAAAGTGTTCAACTTCCATAAAGTGACCGATTTGTGGGGCGATGTCCCCTACAGTAAAGCCTGGAAAGCCCTGACAGATTATTCTGCCGAGGCTTTAAAACCAGCTTACGATACCCAGGAAGATATTTATACCACCATGCTCGCCATTCTTGATGAAGCAGCAAAGGGCATTGATCTGTCGAAGCCTTTTTATTCCAACGATATGATTTTTGATGGGGATTTGGATAAATGGATAAAATTTGCCAATTCGCTGCGGCTGCGGCTGGCCATCCGTTCAGGAAATGAAGCGGTTGTTAGCGGAATCATTATACAGAACAACCTCATTTCCACTAACGAAGAATCTGCTATGTTCAGCTACATCACATCTCAGGAATGGTGGAACCCCTATTATGACTTATGGATCGATTCCAAAGAATCGACCCCAAAAATCAGCGAACTGTTGAAACTACAATTGGAAAGCACGGGCGATCCCCGGTTGCCAATCTATGCCCGGCCTATTGAGCTTGATAACACCACCATTAAAGGAGTCCCTAATTTGATGGATGCCAATAAAAAAGAAAATCAGGCCCTTGGAATGGGCGTGACCAGTACCTCGTATATTGGGGCCTATTTTACTGAAAATGCCACCCTGTCAAAACCTTTATTGACTTATGCCGAAGTTTGTTTCTCGCGTGCCGAAGCTGCATTTAGAGGATGGACCGCCGACAATGCACAAACCTGGTACGAAAACGGCGTCCGGGCATCCATGAGTTCCTATGGCATTACTGAAGCTACTATTTCCACATTTCTGGCAGGTGGTGGTTTGTTCAACAATACGTTGGAGCAGATCATGGTACAAAAATGGATCAGTTTATATTTGAATGGTTGGGAAGCTTATGCCGAATATCGCCGCACGGGTTACCCTCAGCTTAAAAAATACGATCTGGTCCTCGATGGAATCAAAATCAAAGAGATTGATTGGGTAGATGTTCCCCGCGAATATGTCCCCGGGCGGTTGCCCTATCCCGATAAGGAATTGAAACTTAACGAAGAAAATTACCTGAAAGCAGTTGAGCAAATAGGCGGTGATTCCTATTACCAACAAGTTTGGTGGGGAAAGAAATTTGGAACCGTGAATTATTAACTCACCATTTTATAATTTTACAGATCAGAAAACAGGTTTGCTATGAACTTAATATACATGAATACGAAAGTTGTTTTTCTTCTAGCTGCTTTTATTGCAAATTCCTTGGTATCAATGCCCCAAACAGAGCCAAAACGTGAATTGCGTTCGGTTTGGGTAGCCTCGGTTTCAAACATTGACTGGCCCAAATACGCCGACCGCGATAACCCTGAACAGCAAAAGGCAGAATTGATACGGATGCTTGACCTTTATAAATCCATCAACCTGAATGCCATTTTTTTACAGGTCCGTCCCGAATGCGATGCATTGTATAATTCCGCATACGAACCATGGTCAAGGTATTTAACCTGGGCGCAAGGAACCAACCCGGGGTACGATCCTTTGCAGTTTGCCATTGACGAAGCCCATAAGCGGGGCATCGAAGTCCATGCATGGTTGAACCCATACCGCATCAATGCCTCTACCAGCGATGGAGGTTCCTATTATCATGAAACCCATATTTACAAAGAGCATCCCGAATGGGCGATAATTTACGATTCCGGGAAAAAAATCCTGAACCCGGGACGTCCCGAGGTGATGAGTTATATAGGCAGTGTGGTGCGCGACATTGTTTCAAAATATGAGGTGGATGGCATCCATTTCGATGACTATTTTTATTCCTACGATGGAACACCCAATACTTTGGATCAGGCAGAATACGACTTGTACGCCAACGGGATGGATCGTGGCGATTGGCGCCGTCAGAACGTGAACCAGATGATCGACACCGTTTATAAAGCAATTCAGGATGAAAACCCAAATGTACGATTTGGGGTAAGTCCATTTGGTATTTATAAAAGCGGTGTACCTAGTGGTATTGTTGGAATGGATGCCTACAGCCAGATTTATTGCGATCCTTTGGCTTGGTTGCAAAATGGTTCCGTCGATTACCTTACACCCCAGTTATACTGGCCAACAGGTGGGGGGCAAGATTTTGAAACTTTGATCGACTGGTGGGCCGATCAGGTTTTTACCAAAGGCCGTCATTTGTATCCGGGTCATGGAACCTACCGTTTATCCGATAATCCGGCAAAATCAGGTATGGATGAAGAAAATTCCTTGCACGAGTCCAAATATTATTTTGACAACATGGTTTCCGATGATAATTTGTCAAAGCTGGAATCATCAGTCAAAGGAACCGGAGATCCGGTTGCTGCATGGACATTGAGCCAAATCGGACTTCAGGTTGATTTGGTCAGAAATAATCAACCAAAAAATGGATTGGGAAGCGTGTTTTTTAGTGCCAAAGATTTTGACAGGGTAATAGGGTTGGCCGATTATATGGCCGCAAATAAATATACCCACGTTACTTTAATGCCTGAAATGACCTGGAAAACAACCTTCGACCCTGTTGCACCCATCAATCTTATTTCGGTTCCTACGGCCGAAGGTGATGCTTTGTCATGGGAATACACCGGAAGTGAAAAAGATCGTTTTGCAGTCTATCTTTCCACAGAAACCGCCGATTCCAATGAAATAGTAGCCAATGGAAACAACTTGGTTGTGGTTACGCATGAAACTCAGGTGCTATTTTCTTCCCTTGATTTTTCGAATGGCTCACACATTGTGGTCACTGCCGTTTCGCCCATTGGTAAAGAGAGTGCACCGAGTACAGTGTATATAATTGGCGACAATTTACCAAGTGTTGAGATAATGACCCCGGAAAACAATGCCACCGTTGGATTTACCGATTTACTTTCTTGGCAGTCCGGTTCTGAAAATCCCCAGTTTTATGTACAAGTATCAACCAACAGTAACTTTAGCACGCTCAGTTATACTTCTGGCTGGATAACAGCCACCTCGCTTACTGTTCAGGCAATGAATCTGTTGGGTGAGTTGACTTATTACTGGCGTGTGAAGGCAAAAACCGACATCGAGGGTCCTTATTCCACCACACATACCTTTGCAACTGGATTTCCTGAACTCCCTGCCATCGTATCTCCTGAGCATTTGTCGCAGACGAACGCCACGCATCCGAAAGTGCAGTGGAATGCCTCAGCCATAACCACGCAAATCCAGGTTTTAATTTCAGAAGAGAGCAACTTCACCAATTTAGTGGCCGACGAAACCTTTGCCGCACCGCCCGGCGAAGGTATTATTGGAACGGAACTTCAGAAAAATACCTGGTATTACCTTAAAATAAAAGCAAAAAATGGGGCAGGCGAAAGCAGTTTTACCAGTTCCATCAGCTTTAAAACCTCAGCAGGCGATATTCCTACGGTGGTTTTATTGGCTCCCGATGACAATGCCACAGTGGCTTCATTCGACGAGCTGCAATGGCAAACTTCAACTACCGAGGGAACGATTGTTTACCAACTCGATGTAGCTATCGATAATCAGTTTGCCAGCATCCTTTCCTCAAGCGGTTGGATTTCACAAACATCATTGGAGATAGAAAAATTGAATCTGGAAGGTGGCCGCGACTATTATTGGAGGGTGAAGGCTAAAAGTGAATTTGGCGAAGGCGAATATGCCACTTATCGGAAATATACTGCTGGGTACCCTACCCGTCCATCCATTGCTTCACCCACACATTTGTCTGAGAATGTGGATGTCAATCCAATCATAGCATGGAATGTAGATGCCAATACCGATTCTGTTACTATCGAAATATCAGAGAACAGTAATTTTGGCACCCTGTCGGCATCAGGGCAACTGAACGCTGCATTGGGTTCAGGTAAATTGAACCAAAACCTGAAGGGATTTACCTGGTATTATTTAAGGATCAGGGCTCAGAATGAATTTGGGTACAGTATATACAGCAGTAACAAGTATTTTAAAACCGGGCAGGGAACAGGTATTGCATCTCAGGAAGATTCCGATGGTGTTACATTACACCCAAATTGTATTTATCATCAACCTGCGGTGTTGGCAATTGAACTCAAACAAGCATCTAATTGTAAGGTAAAAGTTTACAATGTATTGGGTTCCGAGTTAAAACAGTTTTCATTTGAAAGGAATCAGGCCATAGGTACTCTATCCATCGAATTCCATTACGGACAATTCCCTGCTAAAGGGATTTATTTAATCTGCACCCAATTGGGTTCAAAACAATTTGTAAACCGATTGATTGTGAAATAGAACTATAATAAATCATTGTTGATCGATAAAATTTATTTCGTCCCTATGGGACTTATAATTATAATGTAACTAATTACCTGCCAATATTTAACCCGCAAGGCGGATTGTCCCGGTAGGGACAAAATATTGGTAGAAATAAAAGTTACCCATAGTTTCAGTAAGTCCCGTAGGGACTAGATATATTAATACATTTCGGGTTTTAAAATTATTTTTATCGGTCAGTATTGATAATAAATAATAAACTAAGCGGCTTCCTTGTGAGAGACAAGTGAACCAACTTCTCATCAGACAGCCACTCTTTTTGCGAACAATCCCATCAAAATGCTGTTTCATTGCAAAATTTAAACTGATGGCAAAAAAATGTAAAAAGGATGACTATTCCCCTCCGAAAGAACCCAAATACGAATGCAGCAAATGTCATCGGCAAGCAAAAAATGAGCAAAAGCTTTGCAAACCTGAAAAACTATAGTTATGATTGCTGCCAAATGGAAACTGTGTTAAAATGAAAGCCATGTTGTTTGCCGCCGGATTAGGAACCCGGTTATCCCCATTGACAGAACACAAACCCAAAGCCTTGATTGAAGTGGCTGGTAAAACGCTGCTTCAACGGAATGTTGATTTATTGGCCTCTCAGGGAGTAAATCAAATCATCATCAATGTGCACCATTTTTCTAACCATGTGATTGATTTTGTGAAAAAGCTGCAAACACCTCAGTTGTCCATTCATATTTCCGATGAAACCGATAGGCTGCTCGATACAGGTGGCGGACTAAAAAAAGCAAGCCCTTTTTTTGACGATGGACAACCGTTTGTAATTATGAACACCGATGTTGTGACCAATTTCAACCTGTATTCGATGGTTGAACTGCATCATGAATCGGAAGCCATGGCAACTTTGGCTGTCCGCAACCGTGACTCAGGACGGAATTTTTTATTTAACAACCAGCATCTGTTATGTGGATGGCAGGATGTGAAGAAAGGAACACAGCGATTGGTTCGTGACGATATTCCTTTGGTACCTTTGGCCTTTAGTGGCATTCAGGTAATCTCTCCAGCTATTTTTAGCTATTTCCCAAAGGAAGCTGTTTTTAGCCTGGTCGATTTATATTTGAATGCGGCCAGACACGAAAAGATAGTGGCTTACATCCACGATGCCGATTTTTGGTTCGATGCCGGGAGCATTGAGAAGATTGCCGTGATCGAAAAATTCTTTGCAAGCAGATCATCAGCAAAATAAGATCATCAAACAAAAAAATGACATTTATTTGTGGGTTTGGCACACCAAAAAGCAATAAACTATTGGATTATCGGGGTTTAGTTATTATTTTTATGCGTTGAATGTTGGATGAAGTTCATTTTGAATTGTTTAAATATACAGGTATGAAAGACATAATCATAAAAGGAGATAAACAAAAGCCTGACTTGGTGTTTTCGGCTGAAACCGGCGAGTTGAAAATCACTGGGCAGTCGTTGCCTGAAAACGCGACCATGCTCTATTCGCCTGTTTTGGAGTGGATTGAGGAATATGCCAAAGAGCCAAAAGCCAAAACAGTTTTATCGCTCAAAATGAAATATTACAATACAGCTTCTTCAAAAATGTTGTTTTCAATCATCAAACGGCTGAACCTCTTATTCAAAGGTGGATTCGATGTGGAAATAGAATGGCATTACCAGCAGGATGACGAAGACATGCTCGATGCCGGCGAGTATTTCCGCGATTTGGTGGATATACCCTTTAAGTTTATCTCGTACTAAGAAAATATAATAAAGCATCAGTAACGGCCCCTTTCACGGGGCTGTTCTGATCATAAGGCAATTCATTACCCAAACTACAATAAAAATTTAGATGTTAGATGGAAAATATGGAAATACCCAAAGGTTCCTTAATCAGTTTTATGTCGAACAAAGTAAAGGCTCAGGGTGGGCTTAACTTAGCACAGGGTATTCCTGCTTTTGAACCGCCCGCTGAGCTTCTTAATATTCTTAAAAACATAGCAACTGACAACGTGCACCAATATGCACCCGGCCGAGGCAATCAAATGCTTCTTCAACAATTGTCCCAGCATTATAAACTCGGTGCAGACCATTTCCTGGTGGTGAATGGTGCCACCGAGGCCATCTCGTTGGTTTTTACCTATCTAAAAAGCAAAGAGACGGGACCTTTTACCGTTCTGGCATTCAATCCTGTTTACGAGAGTTATTTGAACTTGTCCGGGATTTTCCAACTTCCGTTTATGGGTGTTGATTTGGAAGCGGATCAAAGCATTGATTTTGAGAAACTGGCAAAAACCCTCCACGACCATTCTGTAAAGCTGGTCATTATTGCCTCACCCGGAAATCCTTTAGGAAAAATCTGGAGCAAAGAAGAGGTAGATAAAATGGTTGAATTGTCCGGGAAAATGGGCTTTTATCTGATTTTTGATGCTGTGTATGCTGAGCTTTATTTCGGGGAACCGCCCTATTATCCTATCGAAAAAGCCCATCTCCGGGTATTTTATATCAATGCCTTTTCAAAACTGCTTTCCGTTACCGGCTGGCGGATTGGCTATTTGATGGCACCCCCCGCGACTATTGATGCGGTTGCTGATATTCATGATTATACAGGCCTTTCAAGCCCTTCGGTTTTGCAACAAGCCATCGCTTTTTATCTCGATAGATACAATTATGGAAAGGAGTACGTGGAACAATTGCGCGACAAACTAAAAGGAAATTACAACCAGATGGTTACTGAACTGACACTGCTGGGATTCAAAATACATCAGGCACAAGGCGGGTATTTTATATGGGCTGAGCTACCCGCATCGCAACCCGATGGTTTTGCCTTTGCTATTGATTTGTATGAAAAACAGAAAGTGGCAGTCATCCCGGGGATTCATTTCAGCAGCGGTGCCGTCAGGTTTATCCGCATCAATATTGCCCGCCATCCTTATGAAATAAGCATGGCCATCAGCCGGATTAAAAAGTTTATAGCAGAAAGTTAAGTCCGTAAGATTCTAATTTTTTCATTGCTTTTACCATAAAGTTACCTCAATAAAAATTCAGCGATTTTCAGCGTATTTATTAGTGTGGAAACTAAGTGATATTGACTCAAATATGGGATTTAGCAAAAACAGATTAATTGCCAAGCGATTCTTTAACCTCTAGTAGTAGGGCTTTAATGTTTTCGAGTGATTGTATTACCTCAAAATTGTTGATGGTATCCTCGCGGTTTTCTTTCATTTTTTTACGGGCGCCATCCAAGGTTAGGCCACGTTCCTTTACCAGATGGTAGATAATGTAAAAGTTCTCCACATCTTGTTTGGTAAAAAGGCGGTTCCCTTTTTTATTCCGTTTAGGTTTAATAATATCAAACTCTTTTTCCCAAAAACGTATCAGCGAGGTATTTACATCGAACATCGCTGCTACTTCACCAATGGTGTAAAAGAGTTTTTCAATTTTTTGTTCTTTGTATGGCATTGCAATTTTGAATTGACCAGCAATGTATTAAATATTTATTTCATTGTCAAGGCATTCTTTCAATTTGTCCGGTTTCGGAAATGGAAAGTTTGGTTTCAGGAAAATCGGTTTCGGTCAGTTGTTTAATTTTTTTTGCTGCCCGGTGTTCAGCATCTCTGAAAGTTCCTGTTTTTCCGGGTTGCCAGCATGAATATATCTGGCCATGTAAAAATACACCCTCAGAATCAATAGTTACTTTTATCATTGGGGCAAGGCCGTTCACGCCTTGGGTGTTGAATGAACCGTATGTACAAAAGTTCCCTAAACTATAAGCAATAAAGCGGTCATTATAAAGCTCAACGGCCCTGGAAACATGCGGACCATGTCCAAAAACAACATCGGCTCCGGCATCAACCAGGGCATGGGCAAATTCATACACATTACCCCGGTTTTCGCCATAAAAAGTTTCGGTTTTTCTTGTCACATGCTGGTTCTCAGCACCCTCGGCTCCTCCATGAAAGGTAACAATTACAATCTGGCATTGCTGTGCTAATTCAGACACAATCCGCTGCGCTTCAGAAATATTACGGATGTCAAGGGTACCACTATTCGGGGCAAATGCTGCTACACCATATTTTATGGAGTCTTTAGTAAAAATCGAAACAGGATATTTTACCCAACCTGCATGATAAATCCCCAGGCTATCGAGAATATCTACCGTTGATTGACGGCCTTTGGTCCCAAAATCTCCCGAATGGTTATTGGCTATGGTCAGAACATCGAACCCGGTTTCTTTAAAACAGGGGCCAAAAGATGCGGGCATCCGAAAGGCATAGCAGATGGTGGTATCCTTGCAAAATTTTTCACGCGGGGCATCATCCGAAATACATCCTTCCAGGTTGCCAATGGTTAATGTGGCATCCATTAACAACCGGGATACATCAGCCATTAAAATGCTGCAATCCATATTGGGGGGCAATAAAGCACCTTGTGGGTAAGTACTTCCCAACATTAAATCGCCAACCCCGATGATGGAAATGGGCTCTGTTTTTTGTAGATGTGTTATGGAATCTTCGGTTTGGGCAAAAATAAAACCGGACATCGCAAAAGATGCGAATAACAAAATCAATTTATCCATAAAAAGGAAATTAGTCGAAACTCATGTTCATACGCGACGATACGGAAAGTACCTCTTCGTACTGTTCAGGAGTTAAATCGTTGGAATAATAATTAACAGGATTCTCGGTCTGGTTGTTTTTCCGTACTTCGTAATGAAGGTGAGGAGCCGTGGAACGTCCCGTGCTTCCCACAGTACCAATGAGTTCGCCCCGTTTAATCTTTTGGCCCTCTTTAACCAGGATGCTGTTCAGGTGTGCATATACTGTTTTAAAACCAAAACCATGATCAACGATAATCCGTTTTCCATAGCCGCCGGGAGTATAACCGGCAACAGCTACTTCTCCATTTCCTGTGGCATAAACTTCAGTCCCTGTGGGTGCGGTAAGATCAATTCCCGTGTGCATTTTCTTAGTCCGGTAGATGGGGTGTATCCTGTACCCGTATCCTGAGGCAAATCGGGTTAAGTCTTTATCAGCCAGAGGCGATATCGCTGGAATAGAAGCCCAGAACACCTCTTTTTCTTCGGCCAATGCAACAACCTCTTCGTACGATTTCCATTGGACATCGAGCTGCTTCAGGAGCATATCTATTTTTTTTGATGTCTCAATCACCAGTTGTGACTCATCAAATCCTTCCAGTTCTTTGTAGCGGTTCACACCCCCAAACCCGGCCTCACGGTATGATTCCGGAATGGGTTCAGCACCAAATATCAACCGGTAAATATGATCATCGCGTTCTTTTATCTGGTCCATGGTCAGTTCCATACGCTGCAATTTTTTGTTCAGCAATTCATATTGCGAACGGAGCTGTTTATTTTCCCTTTTTTGCTGAAGTTCACCCGGAGTATCAAAAAATATTGATAAGGCAAGTAAAAATATTGCGGCAATGATACTGATAGCAGCTAATTGCTTTAAAAATTTTACGATTTTTTGTCCTGGAGTTAGGACGATTACCTCGTAGCTTAACCGTTCTGGATCAAATTTATATTTTGATTTCGGCATCTTTTCTGATACTTTTTATTTCAGTGGGTACAAATCTAAGCGAAAAAAACTAATTTTACAACCTTTAAAAAAACAGAACAATCAAAAGACAAACGCATAGGTTTATGAATGCTAGGGAAATACGCCAAAGATTTAAAGATTTTTTTGCCTCGAAACAACATGTAATTGTGGACAGTGCCCCCATGGTAATTAAGGACGATCCTACCTTGATGTTTACCAATGCCGGGATGAACCAATTTAAAGATATATTTTTAGGGAACTCACCGATTAAATACCCACGTATTGCCAATTCGCAAAAATGTTTGCGGGTCTCGGGGAAACACAACGATTTGGAAGAGGTTGGGCATGATACTTACCACCATACCATGTTCGAGATGTTAGGCAACTGGTCGTTTGGCGATTATTTTAAAACCGATGCCATTGACTGGGCCTGGGAGCTTTTGGTGAAGGAGTTTGGGCTCTCTCCCGACAGGCTTTATGCAACAGTATTTGAAGGCAATGCCGAAGATGGTGTCCCTTTGGATAATGAAGCCAAAGATATTTGGAAAAAATACCTGCCCGAGGAACGCATCCTGCACGGAAACAAAAAAGACAATTTTTGGGAGATGGGAAACACAGGACCTTGTGGCCCCTGCTCCGAAATACATATCGATCTGCGTAATGAATCCGATCGCGCCCAAAAACCGGGTCGCGACTTGGTAAACCGCGATCATCCACAGGTTATTGAAATATGGAACCTAGTATTTATCCAGTACAACCGCAAAGCCGATGGCAAGTTAGAAACGCTCCCACACAAACATGTGGATACCGGTATGGGTTTTGAGCGGCTTTGTATGGCTATGCAGGGCAAACAATCGAATTACGATACGGATGTTTTTCAACCGATTATAAAGTCTATTGGTGGATTGGCGGGCGTCAGTTATGGTTCGCAACGCGAAACCGATGTGGCCATGCGTGTGATAGCCGACCACATCCGTACCATTGCATTTGCCATTACCGACGGTCAACTCCCATCGAACAACAAAGCCGGATATGTTATCCGGAGGATTTTGCGCCGTGCCGTAAGGTATGGTTTTACCTTCCTGAACCTGAAGGAACCGTTCATGTACCGCCTGATACCGGTTTTGATTGAAACCATGGGTGATGCCTATCCTGAATTGCTGGCTCAACTTGAAATTATACAAAAAGTAATCCACGAAGAGGAGGCTTCATTTTTACGTACGTTGGCTACCGGTATTAAATTGCTGGACCAAATCATCGAAAAAGCTAAAGCCGATAAAAAAACAAAAGTAAGCGGCAAGGTGGCTTTTGAATTATATGATACCTATGGATTTCCGCTCGATTTGACCCAATTGATTTTGAAAGAGCACCAATTGGAAGTGGATAAAGAGGAATTTGACCAATACATGAGCCAGCAAAAAGAGCGCTCACGTTCCGATGCTACCATGGATGCCGGAGATTGGGTTGAATTGCGCGAAAATCAGAAAGATGAATTTGTTGGATACGATTGTACCGAAGCCGAGATTTACGTTACCAAATACCGGAAAGTAGCTGCCAAAGGAAAAGAACTGTATCAGTTGGTATTTAATGTCACACCGTTCTATGCCGAGTCGGGCGGGCAAGTTGGGGATACCGGGTACATTGAATCTGCCGGAAAGAAATATTCCATTTTAGATGTTAAAAAGGAGCACAACCAGATTATTCATTTGGCGCAGCAATTGCCACTACCTGTTGATGCAGCGTTTAAAGCAGTGGTGAACCGTCCGGATCGGTTGGCCACCCAAAGTAACCACTCAGCCACCCACTTGATGCACCATGCGTTGCGCCAGGTGCTGGGCAAGCATGTAGAGCAAAAAGGTTCGTTGGTTACACCCGAATACCTTCGGTTCGATTTTAGCCATTTTCAGAAGATGACTGCCGAAGAAATTGCTGAGGTGGAAAGGTTGGTCAATGTTAACATCAGGGAAAACATTGTTTTGGACGAAAAACGCCATCTGCCTATTAGTAAAGCCCGCGAAATGGGAGCTATGGCCTTGTTTGGCGAAAAATATGGCGATACCGTGCGCGTGATCCAATTTGGGGAATCGGTGGAACTTTGTGGGGGAACCCATGTGAGTGCTACCGGACAAATCGGGTTGTTTAAAATTACCTCCGAAAGCTCCATTGCAGCAGGAATCCGGCGTATTGAGGCTGTTACCGCTTACGAAGCTGAGAAATATATCAACAGCAGGTTGGAAACCCTCCAGAAAATATCGGATTTGGTACGGAGCAACAAAGATTTGGTTGCCGATATTGAGAAACTGATAAGTGATAATCAGGAACTTAACAAGCAGGTGGAAAAATTTGCCAAGGAAACAGCCAAACAAGTGAAAAACAGATTGAAAGATTCTATTAATAATGTCAACGGCATCAATACCCTTTTTGCCACCATTCAAGTGGGGTCTGCTGCCGATTTAAAAGATATTGCCTACCAATTGAAAGGTGAAATCGAAAACCTTTACCTTGTTTTAGGTGCCGAGTTCGATGGAAAAGCCAATCTGGCTGTAATGATCTCCGACAATCTGGTTACTAAAAAGGGACTGCATGCCGGGAATATCATCCGTGAAATTTCGAAAGAAATTCAAGGCGGGGGCGGAGGCCAGCCTTTCTTTGCCACAGCCGGTGGTAAAAAACCGGCAGGATTGGCAGCCGCACTTGAAAAGGCAAAGAGTTATTTGTGATAGAAGTTTTCCCCAAAATTAATATATAAAGGAGTTGCCCGATATGTGACTCCATTTTTTATGTTCAACGATTTTTAAGCATTATTTGAATACTATATTTTTATAATATTTTTGATAACGGTTACCTTGCCAAATTTACTATTTCACTCAATTAAATATTGCCTTTTTATTGTGTACTTATAAGTAAAAATCATTTTAACAAAGAAAATTATTGATATGAGAAAATCATTTTTTATTGTAAAGTTATTAGCGTTAATAATTTTAATGTCTAGTTGTGCATCATCATATAAATCGATAAATCCAAGTTCCTTATATTATAATGCTCATGAATTAAAAGATGGAATTGGATTATCATATAAGTATGATGTTTTGAGAGAAAATGGAAATAAAAAATATGCTAAAAAAGAGTTCAAGAAAAACATTAAAATTGTGGCCTTAAAAGTTACAAACAATACAAGCAGTTCTATAGTTATTGGGCAAAATGCAATGATCTATGTTAATGAGTATCCAATAATACCTATGAGTACCCAAGAAATCAAAATGGAAATAGGTCAATCAACGCCTCTTTATTTATTATATCTGCTACTTACACCTCTAAAACTATATATAAAAAATGGTAATAGTTTTGACTCCCCGACAGAAACTTATCCAATTGGTTATTTATTGGGGCCTGGATTAGCTATTGGAAATATTGGTGTTGCATCTGCTTCAAACGCATCCTTTAAAAGAGAATTGGATTTCAACAATCTGGTTGGTAGGGAAATAAAAGTTGGAGAAAGCGTATATGGTTTAATAGGAATCAGAGATTTTAGTTATAATCAGATTTCAATCCGTTTAAACAATTGATTTATCTTACATTAACCATGTTCGTTTAATTTTCTTGAGTATTACACTAACATGGTTTTTTAATTTTTTTTTCTCATCCACATTCTCTATTTTTATTTTCTGTAAAATAGAATACTATGAGCGCAAATATTTTTGATGTAGTTGTCATTGGTTTGCTGGTTTGGGGTGCCTTCCGTGGTTTTAATAAGGGGATAATAGCCTCTGCGGCATCTTTGGCTGCGTTGCTGCTAGGAGTTTGGGGAGCCATCAAGTTTTCTGGACTTGTGGCAGGATTTTTAAGCCGTTGGATTCACACCGATGAACGGGCAACCAATATTATTGCGTTTGCAGTAGTATTTATTATTATTGTAATTGCCATTCATTTAATTGCCAAAGCACTGGAAAGTTTAACCGAAGCCGTTGCCATGGGTATGGTAAATAAGGTATTCGGTTCCGCCTTCGGGGTGTTGAAATCTGCATTTATCATCAGCGTGTTGATAGTTATTGTCCATGCCATAAAACCGGAAACCATGTCGCCCGGGTTTAAACAGAAAAGCCTGTTCTATAAACCCATGGCTTCATTTGCCCCAACCATTTTCCACTATCTTAAATTTGAAGATTTAAAGAAAAAAGCAGAGGAAAAGGTTAATGGTAACACTCTTTGAGGTTTGTTTTCATCCAATAATGTTTTCTTTTTCTGGGTTTGTATTCTTTCGTTCCATAAAATGGATAGATTTTGGGACATGATTAATGTGTTATTTTTAAAAATGCGCTTTGTCACATAAAAGCCTAAGTAAGCAGCAATTAACCCCAAAAGGCTCCCAATGTAGGTATCAGCAAAAAAATGTTGTAACAAATATACCCGACTAATTGCAATTAAAAGTCCAACCATTAATAGAATAAGGTTCCACCGCCGATTTTTAAGAGTTAATGCAATAAAAAAAATTAAGGCAAAGCCAGTAACTGAATGACCACTCGGAAAAGTATTCATGGTATGGTAATCAAATCCCGGGATGGTATGTATAAATGAATCGATTCCCAGTAAACCCACCGGGCGCAGTTTCCCGTGAAATAAGGCTTGCTTAAACAAGGCGGTAATTATTCCTGTAAAAATCAAAATAAACAATGCCGAAAGGGAATAATAAAAGCGGGTAAAAAGGGTGATACTAATAGGAATAATAAAAATTATGCCTAAACCTAAATTGGAAAAAAATAGTGCTACATTGTCCAATAAAGGGTTGGCAACTTTATTTAAAAGTATTACTTCATCACCATAGGGAATAAAAATAATTAAAGTTAACCCGGCAAGTAAAAATATCAGGTATCCGAAATAAAAATTCTTTAAATGTGCGGATGTAAATAATTTGCTCATGTGTTTGTTATTTTGGGCTAAATTAGGCGATTCATTTAACCTGAACATTAACAAATATTTACCTGATTATTGAATTAAAATTATCCAAATGCTTACTATTATTAACAGATGGTTAAAAATTAAAACATTTTAGTTCCCATCCGTCAGATACTCCTTCAGTTTTTGGGTTTTCGGGTTTTTAAATAATTCATTGGGCGAACCTTGTTCTATAATTTCACCATTATACATAAAAACAACATGGTCAGCTATCCGAACAGCCTGCCTTAATACATGAGTTACCAGGATGATGGTATAATGCTTTTTTAAATCCTTAAACAAATTTTCGATTATTTTACTTGAAATCGGATCTAAGGCTGAAGTGGGTTCATCGGCTAAAATAATTCTTGGTTTCACGGCCAGGCCCCGGGCCAGGCACAATCGTTGTTGTTGCCCAATGGACAGACTGGTTGCAGGGCTATGTAACCTATCTTTAACCTCATTCCACAGACCAACCTCACTCAGGTTTTTCTCAACACTATAATCAATTAGTTTTTTGTCGCGGATACCTTTAAGTTTTAAACCATAAGCTACGTTTTTGTATATTGACATTGGTAAAGGAAAGGGGCGTTGACTAAGTAAACCCATCTTTTGGCGTAATTCAGGAAGATACGTTTGTGTGTGTAAAATATCATCTCCTTCAATAAAGATATTGCCTGTTACTTTAAGTTCTTTATGTAAATCAGTAAGTTTATTCATACACTTGAGTAAAGTAGTTTTACCACAACCGGAAGGTCCAAGCAATACCGTAATCTTATTTTTTGGAATGGTTAAATTTATATCTTTTAATATATGATGTTGGTGGACGTAAACATTCAAATTTTTGACAGTAAGTATCGATTCAGGTTCTGGAATTTGTACATTGTTTTCAAGTACCAGGTTATTAAGTGTTTGATATGAATTCATGTTGTTTATTTTAAGTTTGATTTTGAGTATTGTTTTGAAAGAAATCGTGCTCCAAGGCTGATTGCCAGAATAATAAAAGTCAGAATGGTGGCTGAAGCAAAAGCACGTTCCCTGACTTCGGGAATTGGCGATCCCAGTTGGAAAAATATTGCCAACGGAAGTGTAGCCGCAGGTTCATCGAGATTCACAGGAATTAAATCGGTGTAACCAGCCGTAAAAAGAACTGAAGCCGCATCGCCAATACCACGGCCAAAGGCCAACAAAATAGCGGTAATAAAACCCGAGAATCCCTGTTTAAATAATACCTTCAGTGCCATTTCAGTTTTTGTTGAACCTAGTGCCAATGTGGCTTCATGTAAACCTATGGGTATGGTACTTAAAACTTCATCGAATGTTCGTACCATAATTGGAGTAATTAGTAATGCCACTGTAATAATGCCAGCCAATAGAGAAGCATTCATTCCCAGAAAAAGCATTAATGTAAAACCAAAAGCCCCATAAACTATTGAAGGAATCCCCCACAAAGCATCAAGGAGAAAACGAATGGTATTTTGTGTGCGTTTTTTCTTTATTAAATGTACATTAATGTAAAGGGCAGCTGGTATGCCAATAATTGCAGCAATTAACGTGGCTCCAAATGCAATATATAACGATCCGATAATTGCATTTAATACCCCACCTTCACCTCCATAATAGAAACCTCCTTTAGGTGTTTTAATAATCATATCAAAGGTCAGAGCATTAAATCCTTTGACAAAAATTACTAGGATAATAAAGGCTAAAATAGCTATCAGAGAATAAGTGGCAATTCCGGCCAATAATTTGAATAACCGCTCTTCAATAATTTTGCGTCGGTTCATTGTTCGCGGGTTTTATAAATGAATAAACGGAATATAAAATTGATGGCCATGATAATGACTAAAAGCAGCAACGCCGCAAACATTAATGCAGAATCGTACATGGGAATTGAAAGCATTTCGCCATAATTATTTGCAATTAATGCTGGTAAAGGATATCCCGAATCGAAGGGATTACGGGTTATCCTTACTTGATTTCCGACTACCATCATCACCGCAATAGTTTCACCAAATGCTTTAGCAATACCCAATCCAAATGCTGAAATAATTCCCGGATAACTTTTCCGGATTACAACATGTTTGATCGATTCCCAAAAAGTAGCACCCAATGAAAGTGAGGCTTCTTTCAATCCAACAGGCACTGTATTAAAAACTTCAATGAGCATATTGAGCATATAGGGAATACACATGATGGCTAAAACCAATCCACCGGCAAAGATGGAATATCCCGATGATGTTGCGTTAAAAAACGGAGCCGCGATTTTTGATGTAAAAGGGACCACAATGAGAATGCCCCATACTCCATAAATGACAGAAGGTAATCCTGCCAATACATCAATTACGGGATGCATTACCTGAATCAACTTTGTTGATGAAAACTGGGTAAGGTAGATTGCCGACAACAAGCAAATAGGTGCAGCAAAAAGGAACGACAGCACCGTTACATATAACGATCCGGCTATAAAAGGCCAGAAACCAAATTTACCTGAATTGGGAGCCCAAATGGATGAGCTTGCCAAACTGGTAACCGATTGGTGTTCAAACAAAGGAAGGGCTTTAATATAAAGCCCTGTTCCAATTATCATTGGTAAAAGCAGAATGGTTACTAGGGTAGTAACCATCCAGAATCCCGATATTTTATCGAATAAAACTCTCCGGTATAACATTTATTTAATTTAGTTTTTCTAAATACTGATTTATCTTTTCTTGATTAATAGGCACATATCCAGCTTCTGTTATATATTTTTGACCATCGGTAAGTGTCCATTTTATAAAGTCGAGTGTTGCTTGTTTGGTTGGTTTGCCTTTTGCTACAAAATACAATTCCCTTGCTGGCGGTGAAGGGTAAACTCCTTCTGCAATGGCTTTTAAAACTGATTCAAAGGATTGATAAAAATCCTCTTCCGTATCGATAACGTCATTGTTGTTAATATCAATGGGAACCACATCAACTCCCGCTCTTTTTTGTCCAGTTTTAATATCAAAAGCAAAGGCAGTATTATTAAAGGCAATGCCGCTGGGGTCTTTAACAACAGCTTCGGTCAATCCCGGGTCACCAAAAATGCCGATTCCTTTAATATTTTCTTGTTTAGCACCCAGATATTTAGCCCATGTTTCAGCAGCCCCACAAGCATCGGATCGGGTGTAAACGGTAAGTTTGTTAGGTTGTATTTCTTTAACAATCTGGTTCCAATCGGTAATGGTACCACCAATAAATATAGTTTTAAACTCATCACGGGTTAGGCCATGGATTTTGAGTTGTTCCAAATTGGGGTTTTGATTACTGATGGTAGGAACTACAGCATCAATCGTCAATCCAACCCACCAAACCCCTTTATTTTTCTCTTCCTGTGCAATTTCACGTGAAAACATCCCTAGGTCGATTGTTCCAGCCAGGGCATCGGCCATTCCTTTCCCGGCTCCTCCACCGGTAATATTGAACTGTACTTCTGGATGTTCTTTTTGATACTCCTCAGACCATTTTATTACTAAGGGGTATAATGCAAAGGCTCCGGAAATACTAATGGTCTGTTCCTTTTTTTTTGAAGATGCACATGATGAAAGTATCAGTGCAAAAACTACGAAATAGATAAGATTATTCCTTTTCATCTGCTATAAGTTTTTTGATTCGGCTTCTTGTTTAAATAATGTGGGAGTGAGTGTCAATTGGAGATAAAAGAATTGTGAGAATTTGTTGTCGGCAACGCCTTGTATGGCTTTTAATGTTTTGGTTGGTAAATAGAATAAATATCCGGCTTCCAGCGTACCCCAATCATTGAATTTATAAGTTGCTACAAGATCATTTTCATACCCAAGGTTTTTTTTGGAAGGAGTGGTGGGATTCGTCTGTGCTAATTGAAAGTAATGTCCTATATTTTTGATACCTAGCGATTTATTAATCTTATAATCAAGGTAAACAAAATAATCGACCAATCCACCTTGTTTGGTGTGCGACGAATAAGTCCTGAAATAATCCATTAACCCAAAATACCGATGGCGGTTGCCATAAAGGTTGTCAAACAGGTGATCGGTAGTTTGTTCCGCTCCGGTCTTGCTATTGCCAGACAAATACCCAAAACCAAGGCCGGGAGTAAAATTCCCTAATTTGTAGTTTGCATCAGCATCTATCAGTAATGCGCTGACAGAAGTTCCTTTACGGTTTTTCCCATACTGGTAATAGGCATTTCCCCATGCACTAAAATCACCTTTCTTATAATCGGAATATAAACCGGTTGTTTGTCGGAAGTTGATATTATTGGCAGTATCGGTTTCTGTAACACCCGATGCAATGTGTAACAGTGAAAGGTTGAGGTTATCGCTGAATTTACGATTCACCCATGCAAAGTTGAGCGATTTTATCCGGGTGGTTGGATATAAATTGTCTGAAGATGCTTCTTTAAGGGTGTTCCATGAAAATCCGGCATGAATTTTCCAATCGCTAAACCCAAGTTTTAAAAGAGCTGCATCGTAAGAAATGCCATTATTATTCCAGTTCCTGTCACCAAGCAGCCGTTTGCTATCGTAAACCAATTGTTGCCGCCCTACCGAGATCCAGCCTAATGGACCTATTTTTACTTCAGCAAAACCCTCAAATAGGTCGAATGCAGCAGAATCACCAAAAACACCGGTGGTGGTTTCTAGCTGTTCATCGCCCCAAAGGCGAACATCTTGTGGGGCGATCTTTAGCTTTAGTAATACCGATTCATAGGAAAATGAAATACGGGTACGTTGCCATACCATGGCTGCCGGGGTTGATCCTGCTACCGCTAATTTTTGGTAACCATCGCGTAATTCAAATCGGGTGCGCAATTGAGCATCAACCTTGAATTGAGCATTTAATTCAGTGCCAATTAGTATCGTTAAAAGTAAAAGAAAAGGAAAATTTAAAAATGGGTTCTTCATAATTGTAGTATTTAAATCAATACATTTGTCGATAGATTTGGTGTACAAATTAAAGGAACATTCATTTTTTAATCAATGGGTATAAAATCGTAATTATGCTAAGTATAATTATGGTAAAATTGACTAAGTAGTTTTTATTAATTATGCAGGTTTGTATTAAAAAAGCAATAGTGAATAAAAGAGTATTAGCTTCTTATAGATCGAAATTGATTTTATTCAACCTAAAACCTATTAATCTTCATTTAAAATAAAATCTTGTAACATTTTTTTTGGTTCAATAATCAGATTACCTTTTTTAAAAACAGCAATAATTTCAAAGTCATTGTTAAGTAAAGCTGTCTCAATAAGGTTATCGGGGTAAATGGCGTTTTTATTAAAAAATTGTTCGTATTTCCAGGTAACAAAATCAAAACATAAAAAGACCAATTCTGTACAATTTACCCGATCCGAAGACTCAAAATTGAAACTAAAATCATAGCATTTCCCTATTTGTTTACCCATGTTTTCAAGTATTCTCTTTTTTATTTCAGTATTTAGTCTTTTAAAACGAAATATGGCAATCACCTCATTTTTAGAACATTCTTTAATATTACTCATTTGAACACCTGAAGTTAATGCTTCACAAAGACCCTTCGAATGCAGGGCAATTTTTACATCCGATTTTTTAGTTTTCATTTCTTTAAAATCCCCATCAATATCGAATTTTCCTGAACCCACCCATATTGCGGCATGAGTGAAATACCCAGGAATTATTTGATTGGTTAAGGGTTCTGGCGATTTAGTAATAAGAATATCAAAAGGTTCCAACAAATCAAGAAGTTGAGTTGCAACAGACCGGACAGTTTTTCGATCATAATCTCTGATATTGTGATGCTTAAACATTTCTTTCCCAAGGGTCTGATAACTCCAATAAACCAGGTTTTTAATAATTCCACCTAATGGAATCAAGGTATAATACAATTGTTTCCTTAAATTTTCTTCAGGTAACTGATTTTTAATGCTATCGAGTAAATAATTTGGGGGTAATGGTGGACGATTAAAAAGTCTTTTTCTGAAATGTGGAGAATACAGAAGTTGCAATTTATCAGCTAGGATTTGTGAAGGTATGTAATTACCCAAATCACCTTGATTGATTGTAAAACCATACCCTCGATTGATAATTGTTTGTTCATACTTTGCCCATGAAAGCAGCAACTGAGCTCCATAAATTTGTTTTAAAAAGAATGTACTATCGGTAATTTCCCTTTTTTTAAGGTATGATTCAAGCAGTAAATCGTTATGAACCTGTTCACTAAAAACTTGGTATAATTTGTTCAATTGAATTGCACTAACAAAACCGGTTTTATTTTTCTCATTATCAATTTCATCAGTAACTTGTTTGGTTGCTAACATCAGGCTATCGCGATGTTTAATTACCTCGTGAAATGATAGTTGATGTTTCTTTTTGAACCTTTTATATTTTTTGACTTTTATTTGTTCATTGCAATCGCAACTTTTCGAAGTGGTAATACATGAACTGCTAAATGATACAAGCATTATTAAAATACTGTAGAGCAGATGTTCACGATACATTTTAAGTTTCAAATTCCAACGTAACTTTAATGAATTAAAAAGCATTCTATATTATTTTTAAAAATTGAAAACGAATTAAATGATTAATAAAATTACATTCAATTGGTAAAAAACAGTATAATTGAAAATAATATGAGGGTATTTTTACTCACTTTAGTTTAGTAAAAAATGCTGAATGAGGAAGTAGTTAAAAACGTTTGTAAAATTGTAAGATAGAGATGAAAAAATTATACTTTTTATTATAATTGAACTATTAAAATTAAGAGGGCATGCTTACTCAAAAAACTAGATACTCCATGTTAGCTGCAATAAGACTAGCAAAAGAATATGGTAAAGGGACTTTAATGATTAACGAAATTGCTGAAAGTGAAAAAATCCCAAAACGTTTTTTGGAGAACATTTTACTTGAACTTAAAAAGAATGGTTATCTGGATAGCAAGCTGGGTAAAAATGGTGGTTATTTTATGATAAAAAACCCAAAGGATATAAATTTACTCGAAATTGTACGACTATTCGAGGGAAGTATTGCTTTACTTTCCTGTACATCTGAAAAATTCTACCGTCCTTGCGAACACTGTAAAGATGAGGCTTCATGTACCTTGCGGGGAACTTTTAAAGATATTAGGGACTTTACGTTTCGTAAATTGGCTGAAACCAGTTTAGCCTCCTTAATCTAGCCTGGTATTTTACATATTTACATTAAGCAGCGAGTAAAGTTTTTTTACTTAGGTGTTATAATCTGGTAGTGAAAATACCTACAAACACCCATTGTGGACACTGGTTTAATTGATGATCTTTGCTTGGGTCAAAGGATTCGAAGAATAGGGTTATTTTTTCAATTAATTATCAGATGTTTATCAATACCAACGCATTAGAAAAACCAAAAAAAATTAAGGTTACCCGCGACAGGCCGGTAAAAAGCCTGGCAAAGGCGATTTCGTGGAGAATTGTTGGATCACTTGATACCTTTTTACTATCGTATTTGTTAATCCGTTTTATTCAGCCTGAAGTACAACACACCGCTGTCAAAACGGCGGGTTCTATTGCTAGTGTTGAAGTAATTACCAAAATATTGTTATATTATTTGCATGAAAGGGCTTGGAATCACATCCGTTGGGGAAGAATGTTGGTGGTTATACGCCGGAATACCCGTTGGCCACGGCGTTCTGTCGAAAAAAAAATAAATTTAAAAAGAGCCTAATATGTTGCAAACTAAGATCGATCAATTTAACGATAAAATCCAAAGTCTCGATACCCTCGGGGCTTTACGTTTTTTAGCCAATGAGGCTAACGGAAAAATAGTATTTACCACAAGCTTCGGTTACGAAGATCAGGTAATTACCGACCTTATTTTCCGAAACAATCTTCCGTTTGAAGTCGTTACCCTCGATACCGGAAGGCTTTTTAAAGAAACATACAAAGTATATAGTCAAACACTGGATACATATAAAAAACCGATCAAAGTATATTTTCCTCAAGCCACTTCGGTGGAGGAGATGATGACCGCCAAAGGGCCTTTTAGTTTTTATGATTCAACAGCTAACCGACAAGAATGCTGCCATATCCGTAAGGTGGAACCTTTGAACAGAGCCCTGCAAGGTGTGGGGTTTTGGATAACCGGAATTCGCGCCGAGCAATCACCCAACCGACAAGGGATGACCTACTTTGAGTTGGATAGCCATCGGCAAATCATCAAATTCAACCCTTTGCTACATTGGACATTGGAACAGGTAATTCAGTACATTAAAGACAACCATGTTCCTTACAATGTGTTGCATGATAAAGGTTTTGTCAGTATTGGCTGCGAACCTTGTACACGTGCCATTCAACCGGGTGAGGATTTTAGGGCTGGCCGCTGGTGGTGGGAAAATAACTCGAAAAAAGAGTGCGGGTTGCATAGTAAATAGTTGGTAGCTCGTGGTTGGCAGCTCATAGCTCGTAGATTAAGAAGATTCGAAATAGTAGGTTTTTTTAAAACTTAAATTTGAAAAATTAAAACAATGATAAAAACAATTAACCGTAACCATTTACGCGAACTTGAAAGCGAAGCCATTTTTGTGATGCGCGAAATTGCCGCACAATTTGAAAAACCTGTGCTTTTATTTTCAGGGGGGAAAGATTCCATTGTGCTGGTACATCTGGCGGTAAAAGCGTTTCATCCGGCCCGCATACCTTTCCCATTGCTGCATATCGATACTGGTCACAATTTTCAAGAAACATTGGATTACCGCGATGAACTGGTGGAAAAAACGGGTGCAACACTCTATGTAGGTAGTGTTCAGGAATCTATCAATAAAGGCCGGGCTACAGAGGAAATTGGGGTGGGTGCCAGCCGGAATAAACTCCAGACCGTAACCTTGTTAGATACTCTGGAGGAATTAAAAGCCGATGCAGCCATTGGTGGTGGCCGACGTGATGAAGAAAAAGCCCGTGCCAAGGAACGCTTCTTCTCGCACCGCGATGTGTTTGGTCAGTGGGACCCGAAAAACCAGCGCCCCGAACTCTGGAATCTTTTTAATGGCAAAAAAAATGTGGGTGAGCATTTCAGGGTGTTCCCTATCAGTAACTGGACCGAGATGGACGTTTGGCAATACATCCTGATGGAAAATATTCCCATGCCCAGCTTGTATTATACCCATAAACGGCGTGTATTCCAGCGCGACGGGGTATGGTTGGCCGAAGCGCCTTTTATGGAACTGAAAGAGGGCGAACAGATTGTTGAGTTAGATGTGCGTTGCCGTACCATTGGTGATATTTCGTGCACCGGATTGACCTTGTCGAGTGCCGATAACCTGGAAGATATTGTTAAAGAGGTGGCTGCATCGCGGGTAACCGAACGCGGCGGACGTGCCGACGACAAACGTTCTGAAGCCGCCATGGAAGATCGAAAGAAAGAGGGGTATTTTTAATTCGAAAATGTGTCAATTTGTTAATGTGCTCATGAAAACAAATTAAAGATTTGATGGATGCAAAACCAAATTTAATAGTTGATTTGACTTTTGAATTTTCTCTTCGAATAATTTCATTTACCGAAATACTTGAGGGGATGAAAAAGTTTGTAATTGCAAATCAACTTTTAAAATCAGGAACATCAATTGGAGCAAATGTTTGGGAAGCACAAAATGCTGAAAGTAAGGATGATTTTATTCATAAAATGAAAATTGCAGCCAAAGAAGCTGACGAAACAGATATTGGTTGTTGTTGTTGTGCCTAAAAATCGGAGAATTATCCTTCACCTGAAGAATTAATGGATAAATTAAATCATATTCAAAAAACCTTGAACAAAATAATAAGTTCTTCAAAAAAATAATAAAAACATTAATGTGTTCTATTTTCAAATGAGCACATTAGCAAATGAACAAATGAGTATTATGGATAGCAAAGCATATTTAGATATGAGCCTTTTGAGGTTCACCACTGCCGGAAGCGTGGACGACGGAAAAAGTACCCTGATTGGCCGTTTGTTGTACGACAGTAAATCGATTTTCGAAGATCAGTTGTCGGCTATTGAGGAAACCAGCAAACGCAAAGGGCAGGAAGAGGTTGACCTGTCGCTCTTAACCGATGGGTTAAGGGCTGAGCGCGAACAGGGAATAACCATTGATGTTGCTTACCGATATTTTGCAACCCCCAAGCGTAAATTCATTATTGCCGATACCCCGGGGCACATTCAATATACCCGGAACATGGTAACTGGTGCATCAACCGCCAATTTGGCTATTATTTTGGTCGATGCACGGAATGGAGTGCTCGAACAGACCCTGCGCCATACGTATATTGCGCATTTATTGAATATTCCGCATGTAGTATTTTGCATCAACAAAATGGATTTGATGGGATATAGCCAGGAAACCTATGAAACGATCAAAAAAGAGCTGGAGCAATTGGTGGTAAAACTCCAGTTGCGCGATGCCCGTTTTATTCCCATTTCGGCCAAATATGGAGATAATGTAGTTGACCGTTCCGAACACATGGACTGGTACCAGGGAACAACATTGCTGCACCTTTTGGAAACCATTGAAATTAACCAGGATTTGAATATGGCCGATGGCCGTTTCCCGGTTCAATACGTGATCCGTCCGCAGCAGAAGGACCACCACGATTACCGGGGGTATGCCGGACGGATTGCCAGTGGCGTTTTTAAACCCGGCGATAAAGTAAAAGTGCTCCCATGGGAACTTGCATCGGAAATAAAAGCCATCGACTTTTATGGCGAGGAGTTGGACGAAGCACTTCCTTCGCAGTCGGTAACTGTCCGTTTAACCAATGAGATTGAACTGAGCCGTGGTGGAATGATTGTGCACCAAGGGAATGAGCCAACCATTAGCAATACTTTTTCAGCAGATGTTTGCTGGTTTAACGAAAAATCCCTGGATTTATCGAAAAAATACATCCTGAGGCATACCACTAATGAACTCAAATGTGTGATTAAAGGCATCAACTTTAAAACCAACATAAATACCTACGAAAAAGATTTGGACGATAAACAGATTAAAATGAACGATATTGCAAACCTATCGTTAATGACAGCCAAACCTATTTTTTACGACTCGTACCGTAAGAACCGTACCACTGGAAGTATTATCCTGGTTGATGAAGGTACCAACGAAACAGTAGCCGCCGGGATGATTAACTAACGGGATTAAAATTTAGTGAGTTATTTGATAACCGGAAAAAACTAGAGTGTGTTTCAAAAGGGGGCCCATTAAATTTAAAACTTGCACATTGAAAGTTTAAGGTTAAAATAGAACGCTGATAACACAGATTTTTATTGATTCACGCGGATAAAATCAGCGGAAATCAGTTTCATCTGCGTCATCTGCGTTCCCATGGCTTCCAATTTTTTAGTAATTCAAATTCTTAGTTGATTTTTAAGACCACCTCTTTTCATACCAAAAACCAAATAGGCGAAAAGTTTTTTAATTGCAAGTTTGTTGCTACTTTTGCACCGTATTATTTTGAAAAACAGTAAATATTGAAATTCAGCGAATTTAAGCTCCACCAACAAGTATTTGAAGGAGTAGAAGCCATGGGCTTCGAAGAACCATCTCCGGTTCAGGAAAAGGTGATTCCTATTGCATTGGAAGGGAAAGATTTTATTGCCTGTGCGCAAACAGGGACCGGCAAAACAGCTGCCTATTTGTTGCCACTGATGCATCACCTTATTAACAGGCGATCGAATAAAATCAAAGGATTGATATTAGCCCCCACCCGGGAATTAGTTATGCAGATTGATCAACAGTTTCAGGGTTTTGCTTATTTCACAGGTTTAGAGTCTATCGCCATTTATGGAGGTTCCGATTCTTCCATTTGGGATCAGCAGCGGGTAGCTATCGAACGGGGATGCAACATGTTGATAGCCTCCCCCGGAAGGTTGCTATCACACTTGAACCTTGGTTATGTTGATTTATCGGAGCTTGAATATTTAATCTTAGACGAAGCCGACAAGATGCTCGATATGGGTTTTGTGGACGACATCAATAAAATTGTGACTTATTTGCCATCGAAGCGTCAAACCATGATGTTTTCGGCCACCATGCCATCAAAAATAAGGGTTCTGGCCAATTTCCTTTTAAAAAATCCTGTAGAGATCAACATTGCTGTATCAAAACCCGCCGAAGGAGTTTTGCAGGCAGCCTATATGACATTTGACAATCAAAAGAATAGGCTCATCAGCCATCTGTTGGCAAATAAAGAACTGGACAGTGTCATTATTTTTTCATCAACAAAGATTAAAGTAAAACAACTTCATGCCGAATTGGTAAAAGCCGGTTTTGCTGCCAAAGCCATCCATTCCGATTTGGAACAGGCCGAAAGGGAAGTAGTGATGCGCGATTTCCGCAACCGCAAATTCCCTATCCTGGTGGCTACCGATATTGTTTCGCGCGGCATTGATGTGGACAACATTGGCCTGGTGATTAATTACGATGTGCCTCACGATGCCGAGGATTATGTACACCGCATTGGCCGTACAGCACGGGCCAGTTCAACAGGTGTTGGGCTAACGTTTATAAACGAGGTGGATATTCCCCGGTTTGCGCGCATCGAAAAACTGATTGAAACCACCATCTTTAAAATCCCAAATCCGCCCGAAATTGGCGAAGGTCCAAGCTATGATATTCATTTGATGCGCAAAAACAACCGCAACCACTCGCACCAAAAGAAGGGGAAATTCAACAACCGGAGGCGGCAGCCGAGGGTACAGTAGAGGAACGCTGACCAGGTCGGACGTCCATTTCATTGAAATTTTATTTGAATAGTGGCTTTCCCATAAGAATTTCTTAATTTAGTGCTTTGTTAAACTAGCAAACAGAAAATAACTGTAGTAACAAGCAACAATTATGTCAAAAATCTATTATCCTATTTTATTTCTTAGTGTAACATTGCTGTTGGTGCAATGCAAACGGGAGCCGTTACAAATCCATCCGCAAATCAGCCATTTGACAGACTTTGAAAGCCACGATGGTTCCATACATTTGAACATCTCGGGCGGAAAAGCACCGTATCAAATCCAGTGGGCTATGCAATCGGTCGATTCGGTACTGGATGGTTTAGAGGCCGGGAAATATATGGTTACCGTTACCGATGCCCGTGGACGTCAGTTGGCTGATACTATTATTGTGAATCAGCCCCCTTGGTATATTTGCCTCGATATGGAAGGAAACAGTTACAAGACAGTTAAAGTTGGGAACCAAATCTGGATGGCCGAGAACCTCAGGGTGATACGAACTGCCAAAGGTGATTCGGTACAGAACCGGGTGTACAACGACAGTTTGTCCAATGCCGGGACTTACGGACGGCTCTATACCTGGAACGCGGCCATGAACGATTCTATCGCGGAAGGTTCACAGGGTATTTGCCCCGATGGCTGGCACATTCCTACCGATAAAGAATGGGAAACACTGATAGACAGTATTGAAAACCAGGCTGAGGCCTTACCCGATTTCAATAAAGCATTGTCGCTTTCGTTTGCCGGATTTTACAACAACAGTTATCAGGGCATCAATAATTCGGCAAGTTACTGGAGTTCGACCCAGGCGCACGACAACGCGTGGAAACGGTATTTCCATGTAAATCTGTCGAAAGCTTTCCGGTATCATGAACGGAAAACCAATGCCATTTCGGTACGTTGCGTAAAAGATGCAGTTGTGGAATAACGTAAAAATTTAAGGTTATGGGAGGTAAATTGACCCTAAAAGAACGGTTTGTTTTACTTGCCTTAGATGATGCACAAGGTTACATCATTCATCACAATACAGCCTATTGGATTGGTCTGGCAGGTGCTGTTTTGTTCGAGATGCTCGAAAAAGGGCTGGTGATGTTCGACGACCATTGTATCAATTATTTAACACCCATTGCCGATGACCCATGCCATGTAAGGGTTTTGAGCCTTCTTAAAAAACACAGCCAACCGCCACGGGTAGAACGGGTTCTGGAAGAAATGTGGGATTCTATTGAAGACACGCAACAAGAGATCATCAATGGGCTGGTGAATCAAGGCATTTTAAAAGAAGTTAAAAAATCACTCTTATGGGTTATCCCGATCAAAAGATACCCCACGGTAAATAAAATTCCCGAATTGCGGTTGCGCAAATACCTGATGGTACTGGCTCAGGAAGATCGGGTTCCCGATGAGGAAAGTTTTTTGTTGTTCCGGTTGGTGTATCAATGTGGTTTGGTAGCCGAGGTTTTTGGGAAAAAGAATCAAAAAGTAATCTCAGAATATATTGAAGAATTAAAAGAGGTGAACGATGCTTCCGGGAAGATTTCTGAACCGGTAAAGAACATCGAGACGGCCCTTCTAACGGCCATCCGGAACCTCAATCTCCAAATGGTTCTGTCAGGGGGATGAACTATTAGAATGCGATTGAAATGAACCCCTTGATCCTTAAAGCAGGTTCCGCTTTTAGAAAAATGAAGGATCAGTATAGCGATACCGTCAATGGATTATCAATGATTAAAAAAAAAACGCAAATTGAGATTGCGGCCTTTAGGGAGGCACCAAACTGTCCCGATTTTTCAAAAAGAGCATGGGGTTTTTGTTACCGGTGAGCACGAGAATTAAAGAGACTTTAAAATCAGAGGTTTCATTTTTCAAAAAATGTGTTACTTTTGCAGCCACATTGGCCCCATAGTTCAATGGATAGAATTTCAGATTCCGGTTCTGAAGATTTGGGTTCGAATCCCGATGGGGTCACAGAGCCTCCTAATCTATAGGAGGTTTTTTTATTTTCCATAAAACCATTTTGTGTCCAGGAATGAGGGGGATATAAAAAAACTAACCTCCTGGGAGGGGAGGTAGGAGGTTAGAAAATAGGGTGTTTCTCAAAAGGGTATTTTCATGGGCTAATTTAAGTGGATCATATATTTTTTAAATTAGCATCATAAAATTTGATGATGCTAAAGTAATCATTCCCTACTTTTTGATCTTTGGAAATGTACATTTGGTATAAAGAAATTGGCAACCGGGCGGTTTGGTTTAATAAGCGGTAAATAAAATACGGGTAAATCCATCGCGTTACATCTTTTATTGGCAAGGATTCATTCAAGCTTGCCCTGACTACGGCTCAAATTTATTTTTACCGACTCTGTAACAAAAGCTATATTTTTGATACTATTCAATTGATGGTAAAACTGGTATTTTTTGAATAAACAACACTTACAATGAAACTATTTTTTCTCTTCCTTATGCTTGGATGCCTTTACTTTCCTTTGCATGCCCAAACAAACAAAAAGAAGATTGAAACCCTTAAAATTGAATCGCCGGTAAAAATGGATGGAAAAGTGGATGAACCCATCTGGAATAAGGTGCCTGCAACTGATAATTTTATTCAATATGAACCAATTAATGGGCAACCCTCCAATTACAGGACAGAGGTGAAATTTCTTTACAGCGATTACGCGTTGTATGTGGGTGCTGTGCTGTACGATAACTCCCCCGATAGCATTATGAAGCAAATGGGGTTACGCGATGAAATTGGACAATCCGATTTTTTTGGGATTTCCATCGATCCGTTTAACGACTCCCAAAGCTCGTACACCTTTATTGTAACCCCTGAGAATATACAGTTTGATGCCCGCGAGACTGCCAATGAGGATGCTAATTGGGATGCTGTCTGGATTTCGGAGGTGACCTGTTTTGAACAAGGCTGGATGGTTGAAATGGAGATTCCCTATTCCGCGCTGCGTTTTCCGCAAAAGGAGGAACATACCTGGGGACTAAACATTGTGCGGAATGTACAGCATTCCCGCGAAAAATCGTTCTGGAATTTTGTAAATGCTAAAATCAATGGCTATGTGAAGCAATCGGGCGAATTGTGCGGAATCAAACAAATTGATGCCCCAATCCGGCTTTCAGTGATGCCTTATGTATCGGGCTATCTGTTTAAAAACTCAAACAGCAGCCAATTTGATTATTCCCTAAAAGGCGGCCTCGATGTAAAATATGGCATCAACGAAAGTTATACCCTGGACATGATGCTGATTCCCGATTTTGGGCAGGTGGAATCGGATGATAAAATTTACAATATCTCTGCCTTTGAGACTTTTTATGAAGAAAAACGGCCTTTCTTTACCGAGGGAACAGAACTCTTTGAGAAAGGAGAAATTTTTTATTCAAGAAGAATCGGTTCGGTGAAAGACTATTACCGGGATAAGGACTATGACCTCCAAGCCAATGAAGAGATTGATTATAACCCGACCGAAGCACCATTAATTAACGTGACCAAAATCACCGGTAAAGGGAAAAATGGCCTGGGAGTTGGCATCTTAAATGGGATGGCGGGTCCGGCACGTGCGATAATAAAAGATACACTGACAGGAAAAACCCGTTCGGTACAGACCCAGCCCTTTACCAATTACAATGTACTGGTTTTTGATCAATCGCTGAAAAACAATTCGAACATAAGCCTGAGCAATACCAATTACCTGCAACCGGGTTCAGATTATGTGAGCAATGTAACTTCTACCCAAATGCGTTTTGAAACTAAAAACGGGAAATATGCTTTTGAAGGTGTGGGTGGCATAAGTTATTTGGATGGGTTGGATAAAGAACACGTGTCGGCTGGGGCCTACGATATGAATGTTCAGAAGATTGCCGGAAATTTCAAGTTTGAGCTTTCCAATTCACTTGCAGCCAAATCGTTCGACGATAACGACTTGGGTTACATTGAAAAGACCGATGAGATGGAAACATCGCTGGAGCTGGATTATAATTTTTATCAGCCGATTGGATACATGCTCAAGTGCTATAATGCCCTGGAATTTACAAAGACCCTATTGTTTTCGGAACGGGCAAAAATCGGGAATTCTATTGAATACAATGGATTTACAACTTTCAGGAATTACCTGAGCTTAAATCTGGAAGCCCAATGGGTGATTGGGAACTACAATGATTATTATGAAGCCCGGACCGACAACCGATTGTTTGTAAGGCCTGGGATTTTTGTAGCCGGTTTCTATTTATCGCCCGATTACCGTAAAAAATTTGTGTTGGATGTGAAAGGGGGTTTTTGGCATGCAAATTCAGAAAATATCAAAGGTTACTGGGTTGGGCTGCTTCCCATCATCCGGTTTAATGACCGGTTTAATTTAAGAGGTGGCATCACGCTAAATCACGATATTAACGATGAAGGATTTGTAGATAAAACCGAAAACAGTGATACCATTTACATGGCACAACGGAATGTAAGGAATTTGATAAATTCGTTTACGGTCAACTATATTTTCAACAGTAAAATGGCCCTTTCCATGCGTGTACGGCATTATTGGTTACTCATCAATTACAATGAATTTTATACCCTCGCCAACAATGGCAGCCTGGTGGATGAACCTAATTTCCATGCGGATGATTTGAGCCGCAATTATTTCAACATCGATTTAACTTATATCTGGAGGTTTGCCCCGGGCAGTGAGCTATCGCTGGTTTATAAAAATTCGATTGAAAATGAAAGCAACAACCCGGTTTTCAATTATCGGGAAAACTTATCCGATTTGTGGGGATTTGAAAAACAGAACAGCCTTTCGCTCCGGGTGGTCTATTACCTCGATTATTTGAAACTAAAACGACGGAACCGGGTTTAATGAGCTACTATTTTCTGTGGTAGATGTTCATCTTAATGGCCGATTCATCGGTTTTTTCGCTAACAGTTAAATATAAATTTTTTTGAACCGAGAAACAGGCTGCTTCACCATGATTTTCCTTTATATATGGTAGCCTGACCGGCTCCAGGGTGAGCAAAGTTTCAATAGGTTCTTTATCTGAACGTTCCCAGAAGTAAATATTCTCATACGTTTTAAGCATCAAAAACTTGCCATCGAAACTAATATTGGCGGCGGTGACCATTTGGTTTGGCAGGGCAATCTCACCTACCGATTGTAACATATTAAAACCATTGGCTGTAAGCGGGAGGCTCAACCGATAAACCTGAGTTTTAAAAGAATTTTTTGAAAAGAAATAAAAATCCGAGGATAGGGGGTCAAAACAAAAGGCCTCACAATCCTCCTTGATTGGTATTCCTGCATCATCGGCCGGGTATTTTATCATATAATTATTGATTCCGGAAACTGTAACAGACGCATTTGATTGGGTTTTTTTATCGCTCAACGAAATAATTTTAACATACTCCCTGCTTTTATTATTATCGCCTACATCACCCAAAAAGATCAAAGTATCCTCTTCAATCACCGCCAACGAAACATCCTCCAAATCGGTGATTTCAAAGCCCTGAAGAAAGTAATTTGCCTTACACACTCCCAATGTATCGTAAAGCATCAACCGGGGAATATTTCCTTTATCTTCGTGTAACCAATATTGGTCATCATTTGCCAATGAAGGAGCAATCCCTGAAATTTCATCGGGTTCCGGAACCATTATTGATTCTGTAGGAATGGGGTTCCAGTTAAACGAATCGCAATAAATTCCGGAATGAACAATCCGAACGCTAAAAAAGGGTTTGGATCCGTTTTCACCCTCTCTTGAGCATGATAAAAGAAGTATCACTAACGCCGGGAGAATTGATGATTTTATAAGGTTCCGCTTAAAATAATTCATAGGCTCCAACAATTCTAAATTCTCATTGTCCGGATTCTTAAAAACAGGACTTCATCAGTTTGAGAAGTCCTGTTTTTTCCATGATAGGAATTTGTTTTCCAGAGTTTGTTTATGTATTTCTAACAATCTTTCATGAAATTATTATTTCACGGCAATTCCCGTCACTATCACTGCATCATCTATCGATATTTTAACCAAGTAATTAGCTTTGTCAAGATGGCCTACCTCAATTTTCTCCTCCACAAAAGTTTTTTGGGTCACTGGAGAATGATATATTAATTTGCCTGACAAATCATACAATTCTACCGAAACATCTTGAAATTCTGAATTGACAATGATAATGGTTATTTTGTCAGATGCCGGGTTTGGATACACTTGAATCCGTTCTTTCCATTCCTCGGGGATGCTGTTTGGATCCACAACGATTAAGTTTTCTTTGGTAATGGAATTACTTCCGGTCGGATTTGTTACCTGCAATGTTACCGAATAGGTTCCTTTGGTATAGGTGTTCACTGGGTTCTGCAAGGTACTTGTATTTCCATCGCCAAAATTCCAGTTCCAACTTTGGGCATATTCCGATGAGTCTGTGAAGGTAACCACCAATGGATCGATTCCAGAAGTTGGTTCCGCCAAGAATTTAGCCATCGGTGCCGGCCAAAGGGCTTCAATATAATTTGCTTTGGTTTCGGTATCGGTAAAGTCGCTGTTCGAAGCAGTGAGCGAAACCGTAAAATTACCTGCGGTTTGATAGCTGTGAACCGGGTTTTCATCGGTACTGGTTTCGCCATCGCCAAAATTCCAAGTATAACTGGTTGCGTTGCCCGATGTGTTGGTAAAACTCACATCAAAAGGAAAAGTCCCCGTTGTTGGGGCTGCACTAAACCCAGCAGTAACTTCGGGAAGGGTTGCTTTTATGTAACCTGTTTTAGTTTCGGTATCGCTATTCATCGGGTTCGACGCTGTTAACACAACCGTATAGTTTCCAGGTTGCGTAAAGGTGTGTACGGGGTTTGTTTCGGTACTGGTACTTTCATCGCCAAAATCCCAACTGTAACTGATTGCATTTTGCGAAGTATTGCTAAAGGTAACATCCAAAGGTGCCACTCCGGTTACC
>Ga0074197_1000762_pt1 | contig 34928 bp, 30 predicted proteins | sample EPASupsiteSAE305_FD_64526 | JGI IMG/M metagenome (GOLD analysis project Ga0074197, IMG submission 64526) | Bioremediated contaminated groundwater microbial communities from EPA Superfund site, New Mexico - SAE3-05 reassembly with SPADES | ecosystem: Environmental > Aquatic > Deep subsurface >...
ATAGAGGTTCAATTACTTCGGTTCAAGCTATTTATGTTCCGGCAGACGATTTAACAGACCCTGCTCCTGCAACAACTTTTGCACATTTGGACGCAACCACAGTTCTTAGTCGTCAAATATCCGAACTTGGAATTTATCCAGCTGTTGATCCCCTTGAATCAACTTCCAGAATTCTTGAACCAGGCGTTGTTGGTCAAGAACATTACGATGTTGCTGGTCGAGTTAAAGTTATTTTACAAGCTTATAATGATTTGCAAGATATAATTAACATCATGGGTATGGATGAACTTTCTGAAGAAGACAAAACTATTGTTGGAAGAGCTAGAAGAATTCAACGTTTCTTCAGTCAACCTTTCCATGTTGCTGAGCAGTTTACAGGTATGTCAGGTAAATATGTAAAATTAGAAGATACCATTAAAGGTTTTAAAGAAATTCTTGAAGGTAAACATGATAATTTGCCAGAAGCTGCATTTATGTATGTTGGAACAATTGAAGAAGCAGTAGAAAAAGCTAAAAATATGGAGCAAAACTAATTTTTATTGAGCATTTTTTAATTTCTCATTCAAAAGAATAATATAATATGAAAGAAATAAAAGTTGAAATAGTAACTCCTGCAAAAATTGCTTTTACTGGAAATGTAAAATCGATAACAATTCCAGGAACAAAAGGTAATTTTCAAGTCCTTTTTAATCATGCTCCTTTAATGAGTTCATTTGAAATTGGATTTATTAAAATTGAAGATGAATCAGGTGAAACTACAAATTATGCAACGAGTGGCGGAACGGTTGAGGTTTTAAATAATAAGGTAGTTGTTTTAGCAGAATCTTTTGAAAGCAAAGAACAAATTGATATTAAACGTGCAGAACAAGCCTTAGAAAGAGCTAAAAATCGTATAAAAAGCAAAAAAAGCCATCAGAATAACGATGTTTTTCGCGCCGAACTTGCACTGAAAAGGGCAATAAATAGACTTAAATTAACAAAATAAAAAAAAGCGATTCAGAAATGAATCGCTTTTTTTTTACATTTCAACGTTATTTTATAAAATATCCAGAAACTCTAAATATACCATCTTTATCCATCATTGGAACTATAGTTTCAATTGAGTTCTTTTTATTCTTAAATTCAGTTTTGTATAAAATTATAACGTATTTCCCATCAGGAGCGCCAGGAAGTGTAGTTTTAAATTCAGTAGAAATAAATTCTCGTTGAACAACATTTCCAAAATTTGGCAAAAGTCCATTAAGTGTATTGTTCCACTGTTCTTTTGTAACTGAATTTCTGAATATTTCAGCGGAATTATCCCAACTTTCTTCGTATTTACCTTCGTCAACAAATTTTAACCAATTTGTAGCGGAAATTATTGCATTATTTTTTAATGAATCCGTATCATCCATTTTTTGTTGTGAGTATGTTAAATTAAAAAATAAAACTACACTAATAAATGTAAAAAGCATTTTCTTCATTTGTTTACCTTTAGCTAATTTTAGTTGTAACAATCATTATTGCTCGTTTATTTAAATCAGAAGTAAAAAAAAGATAAATATCACCACCATCTTTTAGTTTAAATACTTTTCTAATTTCTTCTACTGATAACCTAAAACCACGACGAGCGACGTTGGCTTTTGAAAAACCATTAGTTTTTAAATATTTTTTTATTTCCTTTTCATTATACAATAGCGAAGTCATTATTTTAAACTGCCTTCCTGGAAAATTACTTATTAATTCAGAATTAGTCAAAAAAGGGGAATTATTATTTATAAAACTTAGATTAAATTCATCTGCTATATAATGAACTAAGTTAGATTTAATTATTGAACAATCAGGCTCATAAAAATATTCTTTAATTTCGGATAAAATATTAACATCTTTTTCAGAAATAATCTGACTGATAATTTGCTTATGCTCAGATTTAGAATTTAATAAAACGGCAAATGTCTTAATTTTAGCATTAAATACATCTTTTTTTAATATTAAAAGAACTTCTTTGCATTCGCCATCAACCGAAACTACATGAATTTCTACCAAATTTGGAAATTTTCTAATCGCTTCAGTTAAATCGTATGCGGGAGCAGCTTTGATCATTACATTTTCAGATTTTTGAAAAAACAATTCCATATTTTCGTATACATTTGGAGTGCAAAATTGTAAATCGACTGAACGTCTATTTTCATCTCTTCTAGAAGGGTCAATATAAATCCAATCAAAGTATATATCACTAACATTTGTTAAATATTTAACACTATCAACATTATGAATATCAATATTTTCAATGGAAAGTTGTTCTAAATTATACGATAAAATGTTCGCTAAAACTTCATTTAGCTCACAGTAAGTTATTTCCTTAAAACGAGTTGCAAAGAATATATCATCTATTCCCAAACCACCAGTTAAATCAATTAATTTATTACCAGAAATTAGAGATGATTTATATTCTGCAGCAAATTCACTCGATGATTGTTCAAGAGCATTTTTCTCAAATAATAAATGCTTATTTATAAAACTGGGTAATTTGATTTTTGTTTTTTGATAACACGCCACTTGTTCGGAAATTGCTCTGTGTGGAAATTTGTTATCTTTTCGTAATTTAAGTGATATTTCATGAGCGGACTTATCTCTATTTTCAAGAAATATTTGATAAATATCTGGTCTTTTTAATTTTTCTAATTCTTCTTTCAACATGGCGAAATATAGCTCATTTTCACAATAAATGTGATAAAATCATCAAATATTATTAAAATTTATTAACAATTATTATAAGATTATTGGATAGTAAGTAAAGACTAGAACTTGATATTATATAATAAATTAACTACTTTACTTGAAGTAAATATTTTGAGGTTATAAATGAAAGATTTTGGTTTAAAAAAATTGTACTACTCTATTAGTGAAGTTAGTAAATTAACTAATTTGGAGCAGTATATTTTAAGATATTGGGAAACCGAATTTGAACAATTAGCACCCTCAAAAAATAGAGCTGGAAATCGAATCTACACAAACAAAGATATTAAACTAATTTTGGAAATAAAAACGCTTCTTAGAGGTGAAAAATATACAATAGAAGGCGCTAAAAAAATACTTCTTGATGGAAAATCAATTGCTGACATTATTCCAGAAAGAGTTGAAACTAAATCTGAAGTTAAAGTTACTCCACAAATACTTAACAAAAAAGAATCAATTGAACTTGACCTTATGGAAATAAGGAATTTTTTGTTAGATTTGAAGTCGAAATTATAATTAAACGGAACGTGGCGCAGTCCGGTAGCGTACACGACTGGGGGTCGTGTGGTCGCGGGTTCAAATCCCGCCGTTCCGACAAACTGCTTCCTCAAATTAAATATTAAACTAATGAATAAAAAAATCAAGTTTTCTACAGATAAACCCACATGTAACTGTGGAGTTTTTGGTATTGAGGGAAATGATAATGATTTGCCTTTAACTACTTATTTTGGATTGCATGCTTTACAACATCGTGGACAAGAAGCTAGCGGAATTGCAAAAGCATTTACTGGATTTGATGGAAAAACAGAGTTTTTAACTCATAAAGCCTTTGGTTTGGTTTCCGATGTTTTTGCAAATAGTAGTATAATACAAACAAATGAAACAAATTACAAAATGGCTATTGGGCATAATAGATATTCTACTTTTGGCGCTACAGATTCTCGAAATAATATCCAACCCTTTGTTGTTAATTATCGCAATGGAAATTTAGCTATTGCACATAACGGAAATTTGACCAATGCTAAATATTTAAGAAAAAAACTTGAAAACGATGGTGCTATTTTTCAGACAACAAGTGATTCTGAAGTTCTTTTGCATTTGATAGCCCGCTCAAAGCAAAAGAATCAAATTGACCAAATTCGTGAAGCTGTTGAGGAAATAGAAGGAGCATTTAGTTTAATCATTATGACAGATGATAAACTAATCGGAGCACGTGATATTAATGGAGTTAGACCATTATGTTTAGGTAAAAAAGGGGATTCATATATTATTGCTTCTGAAACTTGTGCTTTAGATATAAACTCTGCTGAATATATTAGAGATATTGAACCTGGTGAAATACTCGTAATTGATAAATCTAATTCAGATTCAAAAGAGTTAAATTCTTTTATGCTCAATAAAAAGGAGCAAGTTAAGCATTGTATTTTTGAATATATTTACTTTTCGCGTCCAGATAGCAAAATATTCGGAGCATCTGTTGATAAAATTAGAAGAAAATTAGGAAAAAATTTAGCATTAAATCATCCAGTTATTGACCCAGATGGTGATAAAGTAATAGTTATGAGCGTTCCTGATAGCTCAAATACAGCAGCAATCGGTTATCAAAATCAGTTGGAAAAATCTGGAATTCCATCAAAATTGGAAATAGGTTTAATCCGAAGTCATTATATTGGGAGAACTTTTATTCTTCCAGCGCAAAAGAAAAGAGAAGTTGGAGTTAGAATAAAATTTAATACTGTAAAAGGAGTTATAGAAAACCGAACAATTGTGATTATTGATGATTCAATTGTTCGTGGGACAACTTCAAAACAGCTAATTAATTTAATAAAAGAAGCAAATCCTAAATCGATTCATATTCGCATAACTTCGCCACCAATTTATTTTCCATGTTATTATGGAATGGACTTTCCTTCAAAGGAAGAGTTAATTGCAAATAAATTTGGGAGCATTGAGGAAATACGTGAATATCTTGGAGTTGATAGTTTAGAATATATGACTGAAAATGAATTGTTAGATTCAATGATTGATCATGCTCCAAATGATTTTTGTACTGCTTGCTTTACTGGAAAATATCCAATTCCGATTAAAGACTTAGAATAAGTAAATTATACTAGTTATGATAGCCAATTAGATGAATCTTGTAAGTGCATATAAAATAATAAATTATGTGAATATAGATAAAAATATTATAGTAGTTAAATATGAATTATAGTCTAAAAGAAATATTTACCATTTCAAATTTTGTAAGCATGCTAAGAATGCTTCTTGTTTTGCCAACTGCTTACTATCTTTCAAAAATTGGTGAGTCTGATATTTATAGGGCTATTGTAATTATACTATTTATGGGAGCATATGTTACAGATCTATTAGATGGATTTTTAGCACGCAAGTTTAACCAAATTACAGAATTTGGGAAAATAATTGATCCTTTAGCCGATAAAATATTTGTCTCCGTAATTGTTTTTCAATTATTTTGGATGGATCAAATTCCAAGTTATTACTTCTGGATTATTATTTTGAGAGATTTAATAATATTTGTTGGTGGAATTTTTGTAACTAGAATCATCGGGAAAGTGCTCCCATCAAATTTATTAGGGAAAATCACGGTTGCATCAATTGCATTTTTTCTACTTGCAGTAGTCGGCGGAGCACAGCATATTGAATGGGTTTATTATTCCTTGCTTATTTTGAGTATCTTTTTGAGTTTTGCTTCCGTAATTGGATATGCAATTAGAGCTTATGAAAACATTAAATGGGTCAAGGATAATTTATATAATTCGTAATAAAAAAATTATAACAAGCACAAATGTGTTTTAAAAAGGTAAAAAATGTTTAAAAATTTCAATTTAGATAAATTAAAAAATGGGCTTTTAAAAACAAAAAAGAAACTATTTGACGGAATTACGGAGGCAATTAGCACAAAAGCTGTAATTGATGAAGATATTTTGGATGAGTTGGAAGAGATTCTCATAACAAGTGATATTGGTGTTGAAACTGCAATGAAAGTAATAAAAAATACTCGTGCAGAATTATATTACGAATCAGATAGATCAAAGCTAAATATTGTTCAAATTATTAAAAATGAACTTGAATCAATAATTCTTAAGTCAGAAATTAAGAGTAATGATAACTCATTTATCATTGAAAAAAAACCGTATGTTGTTTTAGTTGTTGGAGTTAATGGCGCTGGAAAAACCACAACTATTGGCAAGTTAGCTTATAATTACAGAAAAGCTGGCTTAAATGTTCTAATTGCATCTGCAGATACTTTTAGAGCTGCAGCAAATGAACAATTAGAAATATGGGCAGAAAGAGCTGGGGTTAAAATAATTCAAAAAAATACGGGAGCAGATCCTTCTTCTGTCGTTTTTGAAGCTCTCGAAAATGCAAAATTAAACAATATTGATGTTGTTTTAATAGATACTGCTGGTCGTTTGCACACAAAATCCAATTTAATGAAAGAATTGGAAAAAATTAGAAATGTGGTTACAAAAGTTATTCCCCATGCTCCCAACGAAGTATTTTTGGTTGTTGATGGAAATTCTGGACAAAATGCACTCGTGCAAGCAAAAGAATTTTCAAAATCAACCCAATTAACTGGTTTAATTGTTACAAAATTGGACGGAACTGCAAAAGGCGGTGTAATTATACAAATTTCAGCCGAGCAGAAAATTCCAATTAAGTATATTGGCGTTGGTGAAGGAATTGATGATTTACAAGATTTTGATTCTAAAGAGTTTATAGAAGCTTTATTTAGCTGATAATTTACTTCAAAAAAAACGACAAACGCTATTTATTGAAACATTGATTTAAAATTTAATATTTACTATTTTTTACAATAATTATTCATTAAAAAATATTGAGACAACATGAAACTAGTTAAACCCAAAAAATTGCTAAAAGGTGATGTAATTGGAATTATATCTCCTGCATCTTCTGTTAAAGATTTTACTCGAATTGAAAAAGGTGTAAAATATTTGGAAAAACTTGGTTATCGTGTTGAAGTTGGCAAAAATGTCGGTAAAATACATGGTTATTTGGGCGGAACTGACGAAGAAAGACTTTCTGATTTGCACGAAATGTTTGGCAACAAAAGTGTAAAAGCAATCATAAATGTTCGCGGTGGTTACGGTTCTGGAAGATTACTTGACAAAATTGACTATAACTTGATAAAGAAAAATCCAAAAATATTTGTCGGTTATAGCGATATTACTGCTTTACAAATGGCTTTTTTGAAAAAAACCGGTTTGGTAACTTTTGCTGGACCAATGCTTGCTGTTGATTTTTGGAAAGATGAGGTAAATAGTTTTACAGAAGAGTTTTTTTGGAAAATGGTTACTTCTTCAAAAAGTATTGGAAAAATCAATAATCCAGAAAACGAAAAATTTTACACTTTAACTAAAGGCAAAGGTGAGGGGAATTTAATTGGTGGAAATTTGGCTTTATTTAATTCACTTCTTGGAACTCCGTATGCTCCAGATTTCAAAAATTCGATAATATTATTTGAAGAAATTGGCGAAGACCCTTATCGAGTTGATAGAATGCTATATCAAGTAAAATATGCTTCGAACAATTTTAAAGATGTTGCGGGTGTTATAATTGGCAGATTTGTTGATTGCTATATTAAAGATAAAGAAAGTCCGTCGTTAACTTTAAATGATGTTATATCCGATTATTTCGAAAGCCTTAATATTCCAGTATTTTATAATGTAAAACACGGACATATTGAAGAAAACTTAACAATTCCATGGGGATTAAAAGCAAAAGTTAATTCAATTCGTAATATTATTGAAATTGGTGAATCTGCCGTTACAAGTTAATATTTTTTTCCAAAAGTACATTTTTACTCATTTTTAGTGAGATACAGCAATTTGTAATTGCTGTATTTTGCATTCAATTATGCCATAAATCAATTATATTTTGCCTCTAAAACTAAAATCCTTATATTTCGGACTGAAAAATTAAATAATATGCAGTTGATTTAAGCAATCTATCGATAATTGCATATTTAGAGAATAAGATAACAAAACAAGCGAATAAATATACAATGAAAGTATTAAAATTTGGTGGTTCCTCAGTTGGAACTTCAGAAAGAATTGAAAACGTAATAAAGATTCTAAAAAGCTATAAAAATGAAAAAATCTCGGTGGTTTTTTCAGCTTTTCAGACCGTTACGGATAATTTAATAAAATTGGGCGAATTGGCTAAAGAAAGCAACGAAGATTACATAAAATTGCTAAATGAAGTAAAAATTAAACATACAGACACAATTGATGCGTTAATTCCAAAAGCAAAACAAAAAAAAGCCAATGAATATGTTGATTTATTATTCAACGATTTATCGGGAATGCTAAAAGGTGTATTTTTACTTCGTGAATTAACACCAAGAACACTCGATTATCTTACAAGTTTTGGCGAGCGTTTATCGTGTTTTATTATTTCGGAAGCTCTAAACTCAAAAGGCATAAAAAGTGAGTTCTTGAAAGCCAGCGATGTTGTAAAAACTGATTCCAACTTTACTTATGCAAAAGTCGATTTTGAGAAAACAAATAAAAATATTAAATCATATTTTGCTCAACATTCTGAAAAAATGCAGATTATTACAGGTTTTATTGCTTCAAACGATGAAGGTGAAATTACAACTCTTGGAAGAGGTGGCTCAGATTACACGGCTTCAATTTTTGGAGCAGCTTTAAAAGCTCAAGAAATTCAGATTTGGACAGATGTGGATGGAATTTTAACCGCTGACCCGCGAAAAGTTAAGGATAGCTATCCTTTAAAAGCTGTAACTTATGAAGAAGCAATGGAACTTTCTCATTTTGGAGCAAAAGTTATTCATCCTCCAACAATGTTGCCTGCTTTGCAAAGCGGAATTAAAATTAGAATTAAAAATACATTTAATCCAGATTATCCTGGAACTGTTATTGTAAAACGTGACGAATCAGTGAAATTTAATCTAAAAGGCATTTCTTCTATCGATGATATTGCGTTACTTACTGTAAAAGGTGGGGGAATGGTTGGAGTAACTGGTATTGCTTCGCGACTTTTCACAGCGCTTGCTTCAAAAGAAATTAACATAATTTTAATTACACAGGGTTCTTCCGAGCATAGTATTTGTTTAGCAATTTTACCAAAACATACAAAAGATGCTAAAAAAGTCATTGAAAAAGAGTTCAAAAATGAAATTAGTGACGGAAAAATAAACGAAGTAATTATTGAAGATAATTTATCAATTATTGCGGTTGTTGGCGAAGATTTAAGGCAAACTCCAGGAATAACTGGTAAAGTATTCGAATCGCTTGGTAAATGTGGAATAAATATTAATGCAATTGCACATGGTTCTTCGCAGCTAAATCTTTCGCTTGTTGTTTCAAAAGATGATTTGAGCGAATCGTTAAACGTGCTTCACGAAACATTATTCCTAAAAAAGAAGAAAAAAGTAAATGTTTTTCTTGTTGGACTTGGTGTTGTTGGCGGAGCATTGCTTAAAATAGTTGGTGAGCAACTTGATTATTTTAGCGAAAATCTCAATACGGAATTTCATTTGGTTGGAATTGCAAACAGCAAAAAAATGTTATTTAATAAGTCTGGAATAAATCTACTTAATTGGAAAAATGAAATTGATGATTGCAAAACTAAATCCAACATTGATAAATTTATTTCAACTATGAACGAAATGAATTTGCAAAACACAATTTTGGTCGATTGTACGGCAAATAGCGTTTTAGTGAACAAATATGCCGAAATTCTTAATTCGGGAATTTCGATAGTTACTCCAAATAAAATTGCAAATTCTGGAAAGTTTAAAGATTACAAATCAATAAGAGAAGCTACTTCCAAAGGAAATGCTGAATTTAGATACGAAACAAATGTTGGAGCCGCGTTACCAATAATTGATACTTTACGCGATTTAATAAATAATGGCGACCAAATTATTAAAATTGAAGGAGTTCTTTCTGGAACTTTGAGCTACATTTTTAATTCGTTAAAAGTTGGCAAAAAGTTTTCGGAAGTTGTAAAAGATGCCAAAAATCTCGGTTTTACAGAACCTGATCCTCGTGATGATTTAAGCGGACTTGATATTGCTCGCAAAATATTAATTTTAATTCGAGAATCGGGAAAAGAAATTGAGCTAAGTGATATTAAAGTTGATAATCTTGTTCCAGAAAAATTACGAAAAATAAAAGATGTTAATAAATTTTTGGACGATTTAGCAAAATATGATGACCAATTTGAAAAAATGCGTTTAGCTTCACAAGCTAAAAATAAGGTTTTAGCATATATTGCAAAATATGAAAATGGGAAAGCAACTGTAAAAATTGATGAAATATCAGAAAAACATTCTTTTTATAACTTAAATGGAATAGAAAATATTGTTTCATTCACCACAAACTATTACAATGAAATACCACTCGTAATTAAAGGTCCTGGCGCTGGTCCTGAATTTACAGCTTCGGGAGTTTTGGCGGATATTTTAAAAATTACAAATAGCAAAGGTTAAAATTATGGAAAATAAAATAAAAGTCGGTATTTTGGGTGCAACTGGTAGTGTTGGACAAAAATTTATTGAATTACTCAAAAATCATCCTTGGTTTGAAATTGCTGAACTTGGTGCTTCCGAACGTTCTGCCGGCAAAAAATATTCCGATGCAACAAATTGGATTATGAAAACACCTTTGCAAAAAAATGTTGCCGATTTAATTGTAAAAGAATGTTTACCAAATTTTGAATCAAAATTGATATTTTCTGGCTTGGATTCTTCCGTTGCAGAGCAAATTGAAACAGATTTTGCAAATGCCGGCTATTTTGTTATTTCAAATTCAAGAAATCATCGTTTTGATAAAGACGTTCCATTGTTAATTCCAGAAGTAAATGCCGATCATTTGGAGCTACTTAATGCACAACCATATAAAGGTGGAATTGTTACAAATCCCAATTGTTCAACTATTGGAATGGTTTTGGCATTAAAACCTCTTCACGATGCGTTTAAAATCAAAAAAATTAACGTTGTAACTATGCAAGCATTATCAGGTGGCGGTTATCCTGGAGTGCCAAGTATGGATATTATTGATAATGTAATTCCATTTATAAGTGGTGAAGAAGAAAAAATGGAAACAGAACCACTTAAAATTCTTGGAAAACTTGACAATGGTGAGATAATTTTTGAAAACAATATAAAAATAAGTGCCCAATGCAATCGTGTTGCAGTTATTGATGGTCATTTGGAAACTGTGCAAGTTGAGTTTGAAACAAAACCAACAAAAGACGAGATTATTGCTGCTTGGGAAAATTTCAAAGGACTTCCACAAGAATTAAAACTTCCTTTTGCTCCAATAAAACCTGTGCATTATTTTTCGCAAAATAATTTGCCACAACCAAAATTGCAGAGAGATATTGAAAACGGAATGGCAGCTTCAGTTGGAAGATTGAGAGAGGACAGTTTATTCCATTATAAATTTGTTGTACTTTCACATAATACCGTTCGCGGAGCAGCTGGTGGAACAATTTTGAATGCCGAATTACTAAAAGCAAAAGGCTTTTTGGATAAAATATTATGAGCCGAGAAAGTATAAAAGTTTTTGCACCAGCATCAGTTTCAAATGTTGGACCTGGTTTTGACATTTTAGGATTTGCGTTAAACCAACCTGGAGATGAAATTATTTTATCTAAAACGCAAAATGATAAAATTGAAATTTCAAAAATTACTGGCGATGAAGGCAAACTTCCAACCAATGTTGAAAAAAACACTGCTTCGGTTGCAATTTTATCTTTAATGAAAAAATATAAAATCAAAAACGGTGTTTCTATTCACATTAACAAAAAAATGGGACTTGGAAGCGGACTTGGGTCAAGCGCTGCAAGTGCTGTTGGAGCTGTTTTTGCATATAACGAGCTTTTTGAATTGAATTTGAGCAAAGACGAATTGCTCGAACACGCTTTAGCTGGCGAATTTGTTGCAAGTAAAGCCATTCACGCTGATAATGTTGCTCCTTCGCTTTTTGGTGGATTTGTTTTGATTCGTGGTTATGAGCCAATTGACCTTATAAAAATCAACTATCCAAGTGATTTATTTTGCACAATTATTTATCCCGATATTGAAATTAAAACAAGTGAAGCGCGGGCAATTCTTCCAAAAGAAGTTTCGTTAAAAAGTCTTATTTCGCAAACTGGAAATATTGCAGCATTGATTTATGGTTTATCAACAGGAAATTATCAAGTAATTTCAAGAGCATTAAAAGATGTGATTGTTGAACCAGTTCGTTCAAAATTGATTTTGGGATATGATGAAATAAAAATTGCAGCTTTGGAAGCTGGAGCATTTGGAAGTGGAATTTCTGGTTCGGGTCCATCAATGTTTGCTCTTTCAAACTCGGAAGAAATTGCCAACAAAATTGCTTCCGAAACTCAAAAAGTTGTTTCAAATCTTGGATTAAAAAGCGTTACTTATGTTTCTAAAATAAATGAAGTTGGCCCAAAAATTTTAGATTAATAATGAGAAAATATAAGCAATAATGCGATATTGCGTTAAAATAAAAGAATAATTATGAAGTATTACAGCACAAATAATAAAAATTATCAAGTTTCGTTTCAAGAAGCGGTTCTAAAAGGACTTTCACCTGATGGCGGACTTTTTATGCCTGAGTTTATTCCAAAATTGGATAGTTCTTTTATTAATTCGCTAAACGACTTATCGCTGCAAGAAATTGGTTTTGAAGTTGCAAAAAACTTTATTGGAAGTGAAATTCCAGCTGAAGATTTGCAATCAATAGTTGAAAATGCTATAAATTTTGAAGCTCCACTTGTTAAAATAAGTGAAAATGTTTCTATTCTTGAATTATTTCACGGTCCAACTTTAGCGTTTAAGGATTTTGGTGCTAGATTTATGGCTCGTATTATGCAATATTTTCTTCGAAATTCGGATGAAATTGTAAATATTCTTGTTGCAACTTCGGGAGATACGGGAAGTGCTGTTGCTTCTGGTTTTTATGGAATTGATGGAATAAATGTGTTTTTGCTTTATCCAAGTGGAAAAGTTAGCGAAATTCAAGAAAAACAGCTCACTACTTTTGATAAAAATATTACGGCAATTGAAATTGATGGAACTTTTGACGACTGTCAAAGAATTGTAAAAACTGCTTTTTTGGATGAAGAAATTAATGCAAAAATGCGATTGTCTTCTGCTAATTCCATAAATATTGCTCGTTTAATTCCGCAATCATTTTACTATTTTAATGCTTACAAACAGATTATTGATAAAAGCAAAGAAGTTATATTTTCAATCCCTTCCGGTAATCTTGGAAATTTAACTGCTGGATTATTGGCAAAGAAAATGGGTTTGCCAGTTTCAAAATTTATTGGAGCAACAAATTCCAACTCAATATTTACTGAATTTATCGAAAGTGGAATTTACAAACCGCGTAGTTCGGTTAAAACAATTTCAAATGCAATGGATGTTGGTGCGCCAAGTAATTTGGCGAGAATTGAATCAATTTATGATTCTCATTCTTTAATTTTAAAAGATATTGCTTCAAATACGCATGATGATTTTAAAACAATTAGCAAAATTAGGGAAGTATTTAACGAATCAAATTATATAATTGACCCGCACGGTGCAGTCGGTTTGCTTGCTTTGGAGCAATTTGTGAATGAAGAAAATCTTCAAAATTATTCTGGAATTGTTCTCGAAACTGCTCATCCAGCAAAATTTAAAGATATTGTTGATAGCGTTTTGGATTTTGAAATTGAAATTCCAAATGCACTAAAAGAAGCAATTTCAAAAGAGAAGAAATCAATTTTACTTTCAAGTGAATTTGAACAGTTTAAAAAATATTTGTTGAATATTTAATTTGTAATTCCCGTTGCAAATTAAATATTAAAACAAATTGCTTATAATTTGATATCCACCAACATAAGTTCCAATTGCGCTCCCAAGTCCGCTTAAAATAAAAACAAGTAGTATTTTAAGTAATTTATTTTCCCACCATTTCCTGAAATCGGAAACATCTTCTGTTACTGTTTCAAATTCTTTAACTTTTGGTGGTTGATAATATGCTTGAACAAATGCTACAACATAACCAGCGCCGATTACTGGTGTTAAACTAGTAATTGGAGCAGCAAAAAATGCCGAAATAATTGCAACTGGGTGACCAAGAGCTAAAAGAGTTCCAAAAGCGCTTGGAATTCCGTTTGCTAAAATCCAAAAAATTGCACTATCACTTGCAACATCAAATCCTTTTGAATATCCGATATAAAATAATGAAGCGATAATAATTGCTGGAATTCCATAACCAATTATTTTAACAGCAGCAGAAGGTGGGGGAATTACTTCAATTTCGGCAAGATTTTGCTCAACATCCGATTCTAATGCTTTGATAATTCCATTAACGTGACCAGCTCCGACGACAGAAACTATTTTTTTTCCATTCGCCATTTTCATTTTTTGAGTTAAATATCTATCACGCTCGTCAATTAAAACTGTTTTTAGAACTGGCATTTGTTTGCCCAATTCCGTCATCATCTCGTTTAAAACGTCCTTTTGCTTAATTTCATCAAGTTTTTCTTCGCTAATTTCTTCTTCCTCAAAAACAGAAGCCAAACCAACGGTCATTAATTTCGATTTTTGCCAAAAACTCATCGAATTCCAAGCGCGTTTAAGAGTAATTCTTACATCTCTATCAACTAATTCTATTGGAATGTTAAATTCTTTTGCAACGTTTGTGGCTTCCAAAAGTTCAACACCGGGTTTTACTCCAAGTTTTTCACCAAGCTTTTTTTGATAAGAAGCTAATAGAATATTTATTAAAAGCGTACTGAGTTGTTTTTGTTTTATAAGTTGTTTTAAGTCCAACTCTTCCCAGCGTTTTTTTTCGGAAAGTGCCTTAAATCGCTGTTGGTCAAGTTCAACACAAACTACATCTGGTTTTTCGTTGGATATTACTTCGCGAACTAAATCAGCCGAATTTTGTGAAATATGGGCTGTTCCAATAATAAAAAACTCTTTTCCATTAACAAATATGTGATGAACATCTGATGAATATTTTGTTTCAAGCGTTGGTGTTATTTCCATTTAGATTGGGACCTTTTGTGTTAAAAATAGCTCCAAAATAAATTGGAGCTATTTAATTTTTTATTTGTTCTTTTTTTCAAATTTCCAGTTTTCGTAATAATCGAAGTTTACAATGGCGTTTAATTCTTTTAATTCTTTGTTTTTATCGTTCAAAATGGTTTTAATAATATCTCCAGTTGAAAGAATTCCGATAATATTTCCATCTTTTTCAATAAACAAATGTCTAATTCTTTTCCCAAGCATTTTATCTTGAAGTGAAAAAACTGACTCGTTAAATTGTGCAGTTTTTAAGTCGGTTGACATAACGTCTTTAATTTTTGAAGTTTTTGAGAAAAAACCTTCCGTAACAACGTTACGCATTAAATCTCTTTCTGTCCAAATTCCAACAAAATTTTCACCATTTTTAATGGCAATTGCTCCAATTTTCTTTTCTAACATTATTTTTAGTGCATCAGCAACAGTTGATTCTGGTGAAGTGTAAATAATATCATAACTTTTTTCATTTATTATGTCTTCAGCTGTGTACATATATCCTCCTAAAAGTTTGAGAAAAATATAACTTGTCTTAATAAAATTGTTTTATAAGCACAACTAAGATATATCATTTATTTAATAAATGCTATATCTCAATAAATTTAAATTAAGGTTTATTTTATAAATATAAATAATTGAAAAATAGTATTATTTACATATTTCTTTTTGCTCTTTCGTTTTTCGTAAGTTTAAATATTTCAGTAAAAAGTTCTATATCAATATCGGAAAAAGGCATTTTTCTTCTTTCCATAACTTTATTTGCAACCTCAATGCTTTTGGAAATTTCATAAGTTGAAAGAGAATCTGAACCACCCCAACTGAACGAAGTAACGTATTTTTCTGGAAAACCACTTCCAAAAATATTTGAAGAAAATCCAACAACAGTTCCAGTATTAATCATTGTATTTATTGCAGTTTTGGAATGATCGCCCATTATTAGACCAGCAAAAATTGAATGTGTGTCAATTGGATCGCCATCGTTCAAAATCACTTTTACGTTGCTGTAATTGTTTTTTAAGTCGCTATTATTTGTATCAGCACCAAGATTAACCCATTGACCAAGATAAGCGTGGCCTAAAAATCCTTCGTGTTGCTTGTTGGAATAGGAATGAATTATTGATTGCTCAACTTCGCCACCAACTTTGCACATTTTCCCAATACTTGTGTTTTCATAAATTTTAGCCCCAATTTTAATTATGGAATTTTCACCGATAAAACACGGTCCTTCAATTACAGAATTTGGCATTATTGTAACATCTCTTGCTATATAAATTGGACCTGATTCGGCATCTAAAACTACTCCAGGTTTTATTTTAGCATTTAAATCTATAAAAATATTTTCACGATTGATTAATGTAACATTTTCGTAAATAGTTCCTGAAATCATTTCAGAATTTCTATCAACTAAAAAATCAAAATCATTAGAAATTTCAATTCCATTTCGATTTACCAAATCCCAAGGATATTTAATAAAAGTAGCATCAATTTCTATTTTTTTGAGGTTTTGAAAATCTGCAATTGAAAATGTTTCGGGCAGATTATTACTTAAATTGTTAAGAAAATTGCCACTTATTTTTGCTGCAATTACATCATCTTTTGAAACAAAAACGGAATTATCTTCACATTCTGTTAGTAGTTTCACCAACGAATCATCCAAGATTATTCTTCCATTAATGAACAAAACTGAATTTACATTTTTGTTAAATGAATTTACCAACATTTCTGGATTGTCTCTTTTTAGTAGATTTTCCAAATATTTTCGCGAATGCAGAGTAACTGGAGCTTTTGGAAAACGAAATATAATTTTTTCACGAAGAGTTAAAATTCCGCTCAATAAATCGTAAGTCGGCTTGGTAAACACAAGCGGAAGTAGATTTGAATATCCATCATCTTCAAAAATGCAAATAGAATCAACCATAAAGATTCCTCAAAATAGACATAAAAAATATGTTAAAACTGAATCAAAAATTTACAAAAATATTTTAAAATTGAAGAAGCCCAATAATTATTGGGCTTCTGAAAAAATGCTTTATTCGATTGCTTTTTTTAATTTTTTTAAGGCAAAAAGTACCATTAAAGACGCTAAAGCAGCAAAGAAAATTAGAATTAAGAAGAACTGCCACAATTCCCATTGTTGGTAAAATCTTCCAACAAAACCAGCTAGATAATTACCAATTGCAGTTGCTCCAAACCAACCTCCCATTAATAATCCTTTCATTTTTGGAGGTGCAACTTTGGAAACAAACGAAAGTCCCATTGGACTTAAATTTAGTTCGGCAATTGTAAGAGCAAAATATGTAGAAATTAAGAAAAATGGAGAAACAGTTATTGCAGAATGAGCTCCATCCAAAGAATAAACTGGGGCTAATCCAATTGCAGCAACCATCATAATAACGTAAGCCAAAGCAGTAATAAGCATTCCAATACCAATTTTTGCTGGAGATGATGGCTCTAATCCACGTTTATTTAAGTAAGCAAAAATGCCCAAAACAACTGGAGTCATTAAAACAATAAACATTGGATTGAAAACTTGAAATTGTTCTGGCGAAATTTGTCCCATTTCTGGAAGTGTGTTTATTTTATAGATTAAAGTAGTAATTCCCACAGCGACAAATCCAGCTCCGATTGATTTTGTTTTAACTGTTGATGATTTTTTTAAAGCTGTTGCGGTTCCTAAAATCACAAAAAGAATTGCGTGTAAACCAATTACGTCAAAAAGCAGATATAGGAATTTTCCAACTTCTGGGTCTGTATAATCGCGTGCAAAAAGCGAAAGGGCAGCGCCATTTTGATGAAAAGCCATCCAAAAGAAAATAACAATTGCAAAAATTGTTAAAAGAGCAAAAACTCTACTTCTTTCTTGTTCTTTGGTTAACACTAAATCTTTTTCATTATTTGTAACATTTTTTGATTGATAATCGGCATCTTTATAATATTTTTTGAAAACAGTAAAAATTAGTAGTGAAAATACCATTCCAGCAGCAGCAACTGCAAAACCGGCATTATAACCTTGAGCAAGAGTTGCACCATAATTTTCTACAAAAAAGTTTTTAATTCCAACAGCTGCAAAAGGAGCATAAAATGCACCAATATTAATTCCCATATAAAATATGTTAAATCCCGAATCTTTTAATGATAATTGAGAATGACTATATAAATTACCCACAAGTACAGAAATATTAGCTTTGAACATTCCGTTTCCGATTGCAACAACTGCTAAAGCAGCAAACAATAAATATGGTTCTTGTGTTGGAATTGCCATTAATGAGTAGCCAATTCCCATTGTTATTGCACCAAGAGTAATTGTTTTTCCATAACCTAAAACATTATCTGCAATCCATCCGCCAATAATTGGAGTAAAATAAACTCCCGCTAAAAATATTCCATAAATATTTGTAACTGTAGCCTGATCCCATCCAAAACTTTCTTGCAAATAGAAAACGAAAATTGCAAGCATTGTATAAAAACCGAATCTTTCCCACATTTCTGTAAAGAAGAGAACAGGTAACCCTTTTGGGTGATTTTTGAACATAGTATCTCCTAATTTGTATTAAAAACAAGATAGTAAAAGATAACTTCTTTCACTAAAAACACATTATAGCAAGATATGGATAAGTTTTGAAAAATTAAAATAAAAATATTTCGGGTTGGATGGGTTGTAAAAATAAATTTACTTATTGGTGGTTAAAAAGGATATTTGGGGAAGAAGTTATTCGGTTGTGAGATTAATGGCTGGATTAATAAAAAAAGTCCTCGAAAAACGAGGACTTACTACTTTTGGACCGAAGGCCGGGCTCGAACCGGCACTTGGTTGCCCAAACTGGATTTTGAATCCAGCGCGTCTAGCAATTCCGCCACTCCGGCAACAAAAATTTGAAGTCGAAACTTAATAAAGTAGATTCTGAATTACAAGAAAGAATTTTTATTTAAATAATTATCCTCAAATATTTCAAATATGGAAGCTCAAAATGAGCCAAATATATTCGAATTTGTGAAAAATATAGCGTATTTGGTGAAAGTGTGAAAATTATTGCAATACATCAATTGTTACTTAATTAAAGTTGTTTTCGAAAAATATATTATTGAAAAAATCAATATCTCATATTTTGATTGATTTAACTATATTTTGAATATCAATAATATTTATATAGGATTAGAATTTTTGAATAGATTTAGCAGATTATTAAAGCAATTCCATTTGTCAAAAAATGAGTTTTATTTAATTGTAGGAGTTGCGAGTTTTATGTTTAGTTTTTTAATACTTGCTTTTTTAACTCCAAATTATTTTGAGGGTAAATCACCAAAGAAATTTGTAGTTCATAAAGGCGAATCGTTTGCCAAAATTGTGGAAAATCTTTATGAAGAAAACGTAATTACAAGTGCGTTTAATATAAAAATAGTGGCTTTCTTTTATGGAGCTGAAACAAAAATTAAAGCTGGAAGATATTCTATTAAAAACGGATTAAATTATTTCCAGATTATTGATTTATTAGTAAAAGGCTCGCCAAATACACAAGTGCTTATAACAATTCCAGAAGGAATGTGGCAAAACAATTTGGCTGATTTGCTCGAAGAAAAATTAGGAATAAGTAGTAAATTGTTTTTAACAGTTAGTAAAAACAAAGCATTTTTAAACTCGCAAAATATTATGGCAGATAATTTGGAAGGATATTTACTACCAAACACATATTATTTTCACGAAAATAGTTCAATTTTGGATGTTGTAAAAAAACTAAAAACCGAAATGGATAAAATATTTGAAGATGAAGAAGTAATTTCCCAAATGGCAAAACTGAAAATGACGAAACATCAAATTTTAACTTTAGCATCAATAATTGATGGGGAATCCAACAAAGAATCAGAATTTAAATTAATTGCTGGCGTTTATTATAATCGTCTTAAAAAGGGAATTAGATTGCAAGCCGACCCAACAATTCAGTATTTAAAACGAAATTCCAACAATAGAAATAAAGTTTTATTCAAAGATTTAGAAATAAAATCGCCTTATAATACATACTTATATGCAGGTTTACCGCCAAGTCCGATTAACAATCCTGGAAAAAGTGCAGTTTTAGCTGCAATATTTCCAGAAAAAACTGATTTTATATACTTTGTAGCCGATGGAACTGGCGGGCATAAATTTTCGAAAAGTCTAAGCGAACATAATGAAAATGTTCGCGCATATAGAAAGTGGAGAAATTCTCAATGAAAAAAGCATTGAAATATATTTTCATCGTGTTTTTTGGAATTATTTTAACAAAATGTGCAAATCAACAATCGCCACCTGGTGGACCAAAAGATTTAATTCCACCACAAATAATTTACATTTATCCCGAAAATGGAACTTTAAATTTTAGTGACAATTATTTTGAAATTGAATTTTCGGAATATGTTGATAAACTTTCGCTTTTGGATGCACTTTTTATCTCTCCAGAGGTTAAAAATCTTGAATATGATTGGACGGGAACTTCAGTAATTATAACTTTTGATGATACACTTTCGGAGAACACAACTTACACTTTATCAGTTGGTTCAAATATTAAGGATTTGAATAACAAAAATCAGTTGGTGGATGCATTAAATATTTCGTTTTCCACTGGCGATAAGATTGATGTTGGTAAAATAAGTGGAAAAATATTTGGCGAAAAACTCACTGGTGCAATGGTTTTTGCTTATGCAAAATCGGATACGTTTGCAAATCCAATAATGGAAAAACCACAAAACATTACTCAAATTGGCGATAATGGTGATTTTAATTTAATGGGACTTAAAAACGGAGAATATCGTTTATTTGCTCTAAAAGACGAGAGCGGAAATCGTCTTTATAATATTGGTGATGATGCTTATGGAATTACATCAAATCGAGTATTTATTTCAGATTCGTCAAATTCTATAAGTGGAATTAAATTTAAAATGACTGTTGAAGACACAGTTGCACCTTTTATTTCAAATGTTACAATGACGGACAAAAACCATTTATCTGTTGAATATTCGGAATATTTAGATTCTTCGAAAATTGATGTTTCAAATTTTGCTATTTATGATTCAACAGCAAAAAGTAAAAAGGAATTGAAATATCTTTATCAAGGAAATAAGAGTAAATTTGAATATTTTCTATCATTTAGCGATTCGCTAAAAATTGATAATAAAAACTATCTTATTGCAGAAAATATTGTTGATAAATCATCAAATAATAGCAAATATGAAACTTATGAATTTGTTGTAAATGAAAAACCAGATACAATTGCACCCAAAATAAAGAGCATTTCAACACCTTTCGAAAAAAGTAAAATTGATTACCTAAATCCATGTTTTACAATCAGTTATGACGATGGAATTAGTCTAAAACAACTTGAAAATGCGATAAAACTTGAAAAGTATAATTGGCAAATTGAAAAAAACAATGATGCTAATTTTATTGTTAAAATTCTTAATGAACTTGAGACAAACGAAAAAGTGGAATTTTCAATAAATCATAAATTGATAAAAGATGCGGCTGGAAATGGTTTGGATTCGGCTCAAAAATATACATTAGAAACACTAAGCGGACGCGAGTTTTCGGGATTATCTGGCAAAATTGATATTAACGATACTACTTCAAATATTGTAGTTGTAATTGAAAACACAACCGATAATGCTTTGAAATATTCAACAAATGTTAAAAAAGACAAGACTTATAATTTTGAAAGAATTTTACCTGGCAAATATAAAACTTGGCTGTTTGATGATAAAGATAAAAATGGAAAGTTCAATTATGGCAAAATTGTACCTTTTGAACATTCTGAAGAGTTTTATGTGCAACCGGACACGCTAAATTTACGTGCCCGTTGGCCAGTTGGTGATGTAAATATTAAAACTGGTAAATAGTTCTAATTGTATAAATAGTATTTTTTAGATAATAATTTGAATGGTTCAATATCTTTATCTAAATACTTTTCAACATCTGAAACTAAGTAATTTTTGGAAAATTCAATTCTGATTTTATCAGTTCCCATTGCTTTATCAAAAGCTCGCAAGTGACTTGCGTCTGATTTATCGAGCAATTTGAAATTTGGATACATTTTGTTCAATTCTTGAAGTACATAAAGTTGAGTTTTCATTAATTCAACTTTTTCAAAATCAGTTATAAAAACTTCAACTCCCGAAATTTGCTCACTTTTTGCAAAAGCATAATATGGTTTGTAAGAAATAGGCATAAAAGTAATTCCAGAAAGATTAAGTTTGTTTAATCTACTTGCTAACTCAATTCCATCAACATTTTGGTAAGCAAAAGTCTGAAACGGCAAAGTATAACCAACTCCAATTGAAATTACATCTCTTAATTCGCCAACAATTCCAGATGCAACGTAAAAAGCTGGTGAATCTTTGTGTGGCACGTGTGGTGAAGTTGGAACCCAATTTAAACCAGTATCTTCAAATGAGTAATTTCGTTTCCAGCCTTCCATTTTAACTACAGTTAAATCACATTTCGCTTTATCTTCGAGCATCCCTTCGTTGTTAATTAAATTTGCTAATTCACCAACAGTCAAACCATAAACATAAGGAATAGGGAATTGGCTGATAAATGAGAAAAATCCTTCTTCAACAACATTTCCTTCAATTTTATTTCCACTAAGCGGATTTGGGCGATCGAGAACAATTACTTGCTTATTATTTTTTGCAGCAGCTTCCATTATTTTTCCCAAACTGCTTATAAAAGTATAAGAACGGCAACCAATATCTTGTATATCATAAACTAGAACATCAATATTCTCAAGTATTTCATCCGATGGTTTTCTGTTTTTTCCATAAAGCGAATAAACTGGAAGACCAGTAATTTTATCAACATAGTCGCTAATTTTATCGCCAGCTTCAACATCGCCTCTTATTCCGTGTTCTGGTCCAAACAAAGCAACTAATTTAAAACCATTTCCAGAATTTATGATGTCAATTGTTGAATTAAGTTTGCTATCAACACCAGAAGCGTTTGTGATTAATCCAACTCGTTTATTTTTTAGAATTTCAAAATTGCTTTCAGCCAAAACTTCAATTCCGAGTTTGATTTTAGAATTTTGTGCTAAAATAGTGCTAGTTAGCATAACTGAAAAAACAAAAATTACGGCTAATTTTATTAAATTATTTAGCTTCATAAATCACCTCACCATTTTTAATTGTCATTACATTTAGATTTTTTCCAACATTATAGACTATTTCGGAATAATCATTTACATCAAAAATTGCAAAATCGGCATTTTTACCAACTTCAATGCTTCCAGTGGTATCTGAAATATCAAGTGCTTTTGCTGCGTTAATAGTAACTGCAGAAAGAATTTCCTCAATTGTCATTCCCATTTTAATTGCGGCTAACGACATTATTAACTGAAAATTGGAAATATGGGATGAGCCAGGATTATAATCTGTTGAAAGTGCAACAATTGCATTTTCGTCAATTAACTTGCGAGCGGGAGCAAAATCATAATTTAGGAAAAATGAAACTCCAGGCAAAAGTACTGCAGTTGTGTCACTTTCTGAAAGAAGTTCAATTTGATTGTCTTGCAAAACTTCTAAATGGTCAACGCTAATTGCTTTCATTTTAATTGCAAGTTCAAATCCACCAATTGAATTAAATTGTTCAGTGTGCAATTTTAATTTTAATCCATTTTCAACAGCCACTTTAAATATTTTTTCGGTTTGAGCCGCCGAAAATGCTGTTGATTCACAAAAAACATCACAAAATTTAGCAAGTTTGTGATTTGCTACGTATGGAATTAGTTCATTGTTTATCAAATCGATGTATTTATCGTTATCATTTTTATATTCTGGAGGGAAAGTGTGAGCACCAAGAAATGTTGGAATAATATCAATTTTGTATAATTTATTTAATTCTTTAACCACTTGCAGAATCTTTATTTCGTCATAAAAACTTAAACCATAACCACTTTTTATTTCAAGAGTGGTAATTCCTTGAGCTATAAAATAATCAATTCGCGGTTTAATGATTTTGATTAAGTCATCAAAAGATGAATTTCTTACCGCATTCATCGTATTTGCAATTCCACCGCCTTGTTTTGCTATTTCTTCATAATTTATACCTTTGAGTTTAAGCTTAAATTCTTCAGCACGAGAGCCAGCGAAAGCCGTGTGTGTATGGCATTCTACAAAACCTGGAAGCAAAATTTTATCACTTAAATCAATCTCATTTTGATAATTATTTGATTCAATTTCTGAATTTGGAATTATTTTACTAATCTTTCCATTTTCAACAAGAATAGAATGATTTACCAACAAACCAATTTCATTCATTTCTTTTCCACGCTTAAAGTTTTTGTTATTGCTATCAATTGTAACAATTTGCTTAGGATTTTTGAATAATGTTATCATATAATTTGAATTTTGTGCTAAAATAATTTGGTTAAACACTAACAATTAAAATGAATAGAATACTTAATATCGAATATTTTTGATAGAGAGTCAATATTTTTGTATTTTTGTAGAATGTTTTCTGAATAAAAGAAACAGAGGAAAAATGGCTCAAGTTAAAAGTTTAAAAATTTTGTTTGTAACTTCCGAAGTAGTACCATTCATCAAAACGGGTGGTTTGGCAGATGTTTCTTCGGCATTGCCACAAAAATTGCAAGAATTAGGTCATCAAATTAGAATTATTGTTCCAAAATATGGTTCTATTGATGAACGAAAACACAAAATACATGAAGTTGTTAGATTAAAGGATTTGACAACAACTATTGGAAATAAGGAAGTTGTATATTCATTGCGATCCTCATTTTTAATTGGAAGTAAAGCGAGAGTTCAAATTTATTTTTTGGATAACGACGAATATTTTGGAAGTAGAAATAGTTTATATAACGATCCATTAAAAGGAACGGAATTTAAGGATAATGACGAACGATTTATTCTCTTATCTAAATCCGTTTTTGAACTTATAGAAAAATTAGGTTGGGTTCCAGACGTAATTCACTTAAATGATTGGCAAACTGCTTTAGTCCCAACTTTTCAGAAGACAATTTATAAAGATAATGCTGTTTTCCAAAACATTAAAACTTTGCTTACAATTCACAATATTAGGCAGCAAGGAATATTCCCAAAATCCTCATTCGCAAAAACTGGATTACCAGAAGAATATAACTCCAACGAATTTACATTATTTGATGACAAACTCAATTTCTTGAAAACTGGATTAAAGTTTGTGGATTCAATTAGTACAGTTAGTGAATCATATTCTGAAGAAATTTGCAAAATACCGGAAATAAGTAACGGTTTAATGGATGAAATAAATAATAGAAAGTGCAATTTATTTGGAATTATAAATGGAATTGACACAAGTATTTGGAATCCAGAAAAAGATAAAAAAATTGCAAAAAAATTCTCTGCTGTTAATCTAAAAAATAAAATTAAAAACAAAGAAGAGTTGGCTGATAAATTTGATTTAAAATTTAATCCAGAAACACCAATTATTGGAATGATTTCGCGACTTGAAGATATAAAAGGATTTGATTTATTAAAGCAAACATTTAAACAAATCATGGAATTGGATGTTCAATTAGTTTTATTAGGAACTGGAGAAAAAAAATATCATAAGTTTTTTGAAGATGCAGAAATGAAATATAAAGACAAATTTGCATGTTATCTTGGTTTTGATGATATGTTGGCGCACTTAATTGAAGCCGGAGCCGATATGTTTTTAATGCCTTCAAAATATGAGCCTTGTGGATTAAACCAAATGTATAGTTTGGCTTACGGAACTATTCCAATTGTTAGAAGAACTGGTGGACTTGCGGATACAGTAAAAGACTATACAATTGATGAAAAAAATGGCAATGGATTTGTGTTTGAAAATTATGATTCAAACGATTTGTTACAAGCAATCGAAAAAGCAATTGCATTGTATAAAGACAAAAAATCGTGGGAAAAATTAATGAAATCTGGAATGAAATCTGATTTTAGTTGGCTTAATTCGGCAAAAAATTATGTTTCATTGTATAAAAAAGTACTAAAATATTAAACTTATGTTGCAACCAGCAGTATTTTTTGATAGAGATAATACAATAAATTATGATTCGGGATATATTTCCGACCCAAATCTTGTTCGTCTTTTTGATGGAGTTGGTGAAGGAATTGCCAAATTGAAAGATGAACAAAAATTTAAAATTGTTGTAATTTCTAATCAATCTGGAATTGCGAGAGGTTATTTTACGGAAAACGATGTTATTGCAGTAAACGAAAAGATAAATTCGATTTTGAAACTAAATTTTAATACAGAGATTGATGCTTTTTATTTTTGTCCATTTCATCCACAGTTTAGTTCTAAAGAAGATAGTAAATGCAGAAAACCTTCTCCATTTTTGGTTTTTAAAGCAGCGGAAGAATTAAATATTGATTTATCTAAATCATATTTTGTTGGAGATTCAATTTCAGATATTGAGTGCGGTTTTAATGCAAATCTGAAAACAGTTCTTGTTAATTATGAAAATGACAAGGGAAAAATTATTTCATTGAAAAATATAAATAAAACTCCCACTTTTATAGTTGATAATTTTTTAAATGCGTGTGATTCTATAATTTCTGATTTTACTGGAGGTAAATTACTTGTTAAATAGAGTATTTAGATTGTTTATAATACCAATATTATTAATTGGTGTTGTTAGTTGCGATGATGAATCAACTTCATTGGGTTCTAATTTATTGCCAAATCAAGATTTAATTAATGTAACACAAATTAATAGTCTTGATTCAACATTTATACAAAAAGCAAAGTTCTACGATTCAGACACATTGGATTTGGCTACTTCAACAATGGTTTATTTAGGAAAAAATGATAATGTTGAATCAACAATGTTGATGAAATTTTTATTCTTTTTCCCAGATTCTATTAAAGATGCAATACTTGGTGATAGTCTTGTGTTAAAAAGTGCCGTTGTAGAAATGTATCCAAATTACACAAAAGGGAATTCAAGTAATTATTTCGACTTTTCTGTACATGAAATTTTGGAAGATTGGAATTCACTTGAATTTAGTAAAGATGATTTAGCCGCTTTGCAATATAATTCTGATGATATTAGTTCAAATCACATTAGTTATAGCGATACTTTAATCACTTTTGACATTAACAAAACTTTAGTTGAAAGTTGGTTGGATTTGTTTGCTGCCGAAACTCAAGAAACAAACTACGGCGTCTATTTCAATTATAAGAGTTCTACTGATAAAATATTAGGTTTTCCAGCAATTTCAACTTCGGATGATTCGAGTTTGACCGTATTAAAATTGATTGTTGAAGTTCCAAATAATTATATTGATACAATTACTGCTGTTGTTACTTCTGATGCACATGTTGTAAAAGGAACTTTACCAATTACTTCCACAAAAAATATTATGGTTCAAGGCGGAGTTCCAATCCACGCTAATTTATTTGTAGATGTTTCCAAAATTCCAAAATATTCAATAATAAATAAAGCTACTTTACGTCTTTATATTGATGAAAGTGAATCAAGCATTGGAACAATTGAAAGCGATTACTTAAAAATTGCATTACTTGAAGATTATGAACTATCCGAAGTTAGAACAGATTATAATACAATAAATTTAGAACTGGATAGCTTGTCGTCATTTTATAGTGGCGAAATTACTACTTATGTTCAAGAATGGATATCAAATAGAAACAATGGATTGAAACTTTATCTAACCGACGAGGTTGAATCTTTAAATAAAATTGCTATTTTGGGTTCTGAAAATCCCGATTTAGCTTTAAGACCATATTTGGAAATTATTTATACATCTAAAAATTGAGAATAATGAATAAGAGAATATTTTATATCGTATTGTTAATGCTTATCACTTTTAATTCGTTTATAGCTCAAAACGGAGCTATTTATTCGCGTTATGGAATTGGTGATATTGTTAATTCGCACACAGCAAACAGATTAGGATTTGGTGAACTTGGCTCGGCAATTATTGATAAAGATTATATTGATGGTTATAATCCTGCAAGTTGGACAAATTTAGAATTTACAAGATTTGGAATTAGTGCAAAATATCTTGGTACTCAGTTATCAAGTAGCAATGAGAGTTTATACAATTCCAACATTATTTTTTCTGGATTCACTATTGGTTTTCCTGTTCAACGTGATTTAGGAATTTCACTTGCTATTGGATTAATCCCAATTTCTACACTTAATTATAATGTTACGAATAGTCTTAATAATCCTTTATTTGGTGATTATAAAGAGACATTTAAAGGTTCAGGTTCGCTTTCAAAGGTGTTTATAGGTAGTTCAGTTCTAGTACCAACAAATTCTTCTTTAGGATTTGCTTTAGAATATTATACTGGAACAAATAATTATACTTCATATCAAGATTTTGCAAGCGATGCTGATTACGATGATATTTCTTACGAAACGCAATACAAATATCGTGGTGTTGGATTTTCATTTTCTGCAATTTCTGGAAATATTTTAAGCTTATTCAACGAATCTGAAAATTCTGCTTTAAGATTATCCTTCATGACAAATTATGCTTCAGATTTAACTACTGATACATCAATTGTTGCCACAACTTCAATTGGCGAAATTGAAAATCTTATTGGCGAAGTTAAGACTATTTTACCCTCAAAATATACTTTTGGAGCAAGTTATGCTTGGAGTGGAAAATATTTATTAATTTTCGATTATTTATTTCAACCATTTACAAAATATCAGTTTAATGGAAAATATGATAACAATCTAAAAGATTTAAAAAAATATAGTTTGGGTTTTGAATACAAAAACAAAACTCTTGGAATGCACGCCACAGCTTTAGAACAAATTAGCTACCGTTTTGGCGTAAGTTATGAGGAAACTCAATATACTTTTAATGGTATAAATATTAACCAATTATCGTTGCATAGTGGAGTTACAATTCCATTTGGTGATATTAACTTAATCGATGTTGGAATTGCTGCTGGAGTTAGAGGAACAACTGATAATAATTTGATTAAAGAGCAATTTATTAATGCTGCGTTTACTTTAACTTTAGGTGAATTGTGGTTTGTTAGAGAAAGTAGATAATTTAAAATGGAGAATAAAATGAAAAATGTAAAAATAACCTTAATAACAATGTTGTTATTTTTTGTGAGCATTCAATCAATTATTGCTCAAGGTGAAGTAAATTTAATTGCAGAATTTAGCCTTTTTTATGAATCTTACAAAAATAAAGATTACGAAAGTGCCGAACCACACGGTTGGATTGTTATTGATACGGACCCAAGTCAATTTTTAAAATATCGTCCTTTCAAAAAGATGGAAGATATTATAGTTTTTGCGCACGATAGTGTTGCTACTACGCAAGAAGCTAAAGATGAATACACTGCAAAAGCTCTTAAATTGTACGATAAAGCACTTATTGCTGGCGAAAAAGATTCTTCTTATTTTACATTGAAAAAAGCTTATATCATTGAAGAATGGTCAGCAGTTTCTATAGAAGAAAAAATAAGTGCGTATTTATATGCTTTAGAAAAATTTCCAAATGCCGACGCTTTTTATAAAGATCGTTTAGGTACTCTTTATGCAAACAATGCAACTGAAGAAAACGGTTATAAACTTAAAGCTCTTGAAATTTATTTTAAACTTGCAGATGAAGATCCAGAAAACGAAATATGGAATAACAAAATTACCAATTTAGCTGATGATTTAGGGCAATTAGTAGAATATATGAAAAAAGCATGGGATTTAGACAGAGAGAACATGGAAAAAGCATGGAAATATGCCGAAATGTGTCAAAAAGCCGAAGAATTTGAAAAAGCAATTGAACCATTAGAATTCTTAGTTAAGAAAAGTCCAGAAGTTGTAACATATCAAAGAAAACTAACAACTTTATATCAAAAAGTTGGAAGAACAGATGATGCAATTAAAGCATATAAAAATATAATTGAATTAGATCCAGCAAATAGAGATAATTATTATAATCTTGCAATTATTTACAATAAATTAGATCAACTTTCTGTTGCTCGTTCATATTTACAAAAAGCTACAAAAGCAAGCACAGAAGCTTGGGATTTACCAGTTTATATGGAAGCACAACTTTACGAAAAAGCTGCAAGTCAAAGTGGTTCATTTGAATTTATGGATAAATGCGTTTATCAATTAGCATCTGATACATATTCACAAGCTGCAAGAATAGGGGGCTCTATGTCTTCTGCTGCTTCTGATAGAGTTCAAGCTCTTCAAAATTCAGTTCCACAAAGAGAAGATTATTTCTTTAAACAGATAAAACCAGGTACTTCTATTAGAATTGAAGGTGGAAGTTACGGTTGGATTGGTCGTTCTATTACATCACGATAATTATTAATTAAATAGAAAATTATATGTTAGAATATTTAAGCAATGATAAAGAGATTTTAGAAATTCTAAAATTGGAAATAAACAGACAAGAGAATAATCTTGAATTAATAGCTTCAGAAAATTTTGTTTCTAGGGCGGTTTTGCAAGCTGCTGGCTCTGTTTTAACTAACAAATACGCCGAAGGTTATCCTGGTAAAAGATACTACGGCGGTTGTGAATTTGTTGATATGGCAGAAGAAGTTGCAAAAAATCGTTTAATGGCAATATTTGGTGCTGAATATGTAAATGTTCAACCTCATAGTGGCTCGCAAGCTAATATGGGAGTTTATATGGCTTTACTTAAACCAGGCGATAAAATTCTTGGATTAAGTTTAGATCATGGCGGACATTTAACACACGGTTCTCCAGTAAACTTTTCTGGACAGATTTACAATGCTGTTGGTTATCCACTTAACGAAAAAACTCAACAACTTGATTATAATATAATTGAAGATATTGCTACTAAAGAACGTCCCAAATTATTAATTGCTGGTGCAAGTGCTTACTCTCGCGAATGGGATTATGCAAAATTTAGAGAAATTGCTGATAAAGTTGGTGCGCTTTTAATGACAGATATGTCACATCCTGCTGGATTAATTGCAAAAGGATTTTTGAATAATCCTCTAAATTATTGCGATGTTGTTACAACAACAACTCACAAAACTTTGCGTGGACCTCGTGGCGGTGTTATTTTAATTGGAAAAGGCAAGGATAGAGAAAATCCTTTAGGAATTAAAACATTAAAAGGCGATAGACTTAAAAATATGTCAGAGCTTTTTGACAGTATGGTTATGCCAGGTATTCAAGGCGGACCATTAATGCACATCATTATGGCAAAAGCAGTTGCATTCAAAGAAGTTTTAGATGATTCTTTCAAAAATTATGCTAACCAAGTGATGAAAAATGCTAAAATACTTTCATCGGAATTAATGAATAAAGGTTATAACATTGTTTCTGGTGGTACTGATAATCACTTAATGTTAGTAGATTTAACCAATAAAAATGTTAGTGGAAAAAAAGCAGAAGTTGCACTCGGCTTGGCAGGAATTACAGTAAACAAAAATATGATTCCTTTTGATACAAAAAGTCCATTTGTTACCAGCGGAATTAGAATTGGAACACCCGCAATGACAACTCGTGGAATGAAGGAAGCTGAAATGGAAGTAATCGCTTCGTTTATTGATAAAGCTATAAACAACTACGAAAATGAGGTTGTTTTAGAATCTATTAAAGGCGAAGTGAAAGAACTTTGTGGTAAATTTCCACTTTATTCTTAAATAAAATAATAATACTTTGAGCACAAAAGAAGATAAATTACTGGAAAATGATGAAGAGCATGAAGGCGAAATGTCCTTTTTGCAACATCTTGAAGAATTGAGATGGCGTTTTGTCTATTCTATAATTGGTATTTTAGTTGGGACAATTATAACATGGATTTTTATTGATTTTCTTGTAGACCAAATTCTTCTTTTGCCAGCTAAAATTGCAAAGATTAAACTTCAAAATTTAAGACCATTTGGGCAGTTATTTCTTTATATGCAAATAGCTTTAATTGGTGGAACAATCCTTAGTATTCCAAATGTATTTTATCATATATGGAAGTTCATTTCTCCAGCACTTAAGCATAACGAAAAAAAATATATTTCGCTTATTGTAGTATTTTCAACAGTCTGCTTTTTGGCGGGAATTGCATTTGCATATTTTATAATGATTCCAATAACTCTAAAATTTGCTGCGCAGTTTGGCTCTGCCGAAATTGAAAATAATTTTGCCGTTGCAGAGTATTTTTCAATTATTGTTTCAATTATGCTTGGTGCAGCTTTAGTTTTTGAACTTCCAATGCTTTCTTTTTTGCTTTCCAAAATTGGAATTTTAACCCCACAAATAATGAGAAAATATCGAAAACACTCAATAATTGTAATATTAATCCTTGCTGCAATTTTATCTCCTGGCACTGACCCAGTTGCACAAATTTTATTAGCAATTCCACTAACCGTTCTTTACGAAATAAGTATTTTTGTGTCAAAAATATTTTCAAAAAAGAAAGCAATTGAGTAATTCCGATAATTTATAAATTTAACAAATGCTATAAAGCACAATTACTATTAAAATAAATGAATAAAATAGACTTAACAGATTTGCAAAATCCTATAAAGAATGAATTATCCGATTTTAATTCGTTCTTTAAAAATGAGCTTTCTTCTGATAAAAAATTATTGGATTATGCACTCCGTTTTATTCTTTCGCAAAAAGGTAAAAAAATAAGACCTATGCTTGTGCTACTTTCTGCCAAATTAAGCGGTTTAATTTCGGAAAGAAGTTTTCGAGGAGCATCGTTGGTAGAACTATTACACACCGCAACTTTAGTCCATGATGATGTTGTTGACGAAGCTGAAAAACGTCGCGGATTGCCTTCGCTAAATAAAATTTGGGGAAATAAAATCTCAGTTTTAGTTGGCGATTTTTTGCTTTCAAAAGGATTGATGATTGCAGTCTCGCATAACGAATTTGATTTTCTAAAGACAATTACAAATACTGTAAAAAGAATGTCTGAAGGCGAGTTACTTCAAATTTACAAAGCTAAAAAATTGGATATTGACGAAGAAATTTATTTCAAAATTATTTCTGATAAAACTGCGTCGTTATTTTCAACTTGTTGCGAAATTGGAGCAATTAGTGCCACAGATAATTCCGAAAAAATAACTGCATTAAAAAATTATGGCGAGTATTTAGGCATTTCATTTCAAATTAAGGACGATATTCTTGATTTTATAGGAAAAACTAAGATTTTTGGAAAAGTACAAGGTGGCGATATAAAGGAGAAAAAACTAACTTTGCCTTTAATTTATGCTCTCGCAAATTCCGATTCTTCCAAAAGAAAAAGTATAATAAAAAAAATTAGAACTGGAAATAGTGCGAATATAAAAGAAATTATTGATTTTGTAATTGAAAGCAAAGGAATTGAGTATTCTCAAAAAATTGCATTTGAATATTCCGGAAAAGCTAAAAACTGCTTAAATATTTTTGAAAATAGTGAATCAAAAATGTCATTAATCAAATTAGTCGATTATGTAATTGACCGCGAAAAGTGATTTATATTCTAATTTGGCACTAAAACGAAACTATTTAACAATAACAAAATATCCAAAATATTAAATCCTTTCCAAAGAAAATAAATTAAAATTGACTAAATTTGTTATGTAACTTAGCTATTGTTAGTTTTGAATACAGAAATTTAAAAATTATGGAAAAACGATGGATAAAGTAATTTTAAACACAAATTTTGAAGATGTAAAACTTGTAAATCGTGGAAAAGTGAGAGATATTTACGAAATTGATGGAAAATACCTATTAGTTTCAAGCGATAGACTTTCTGCATTTGATGTAATTATGAATGAAGGAATTCCAAGCAAAGGCAGAATCTTGACCGAAATATCAAAATTCTGGTTCAATTTATTCAAAGATGATGTCGAAAATCACTTAATTTCAACAGAAGTTGATGAATATCCCGAAGTTTTACACAAATACAAAGACCAATTAGAAGGTCGCTCAATGCTTGTTAAAAAAGCAAAGTTGATTCCAATTGAATGCATCGTTAGAGGTTATATTTCAGGTTCTGGATGGAACGAATATAAAAAATCGGGTACAATTTGTGGAATTAAATTACCAAATGGATTGGTTGAATCGGAAAAATTAGATGAGCCAATTTTTACGCCTTCCACAAAGGCTGAAATTGGTTTACATGATGAAAATATTTCGGAAGAAAAAGCAATTGAAATAGTTGGGGAAGAAACATTCAAATTTATTAAAGAAAGTTCCATCAAACTATATAAAAAAGCATATGAATACGCATATTCTAAAGGAATTATACTTGCTGATACAAAAATGGAATTTGGTTTTTATGATGGCAAAATCATTTTAATTGACGAGGTTTTAACTCCCGATTCTTCAAGATTTTGGCCCCTAAACGATTTTGAAAAGGGAAGAGCTCAAGCAAGTTTTGATAAACAGTATGTTCGCGATTATTTATTATCTGTTGATTTTAACAAGCAGCCACCAGCTCCAACTTTGCCAGAAGAAGTTATATTAAATACATCAAATAAATACAAACAAGCACTTTTTGAATTAACGGGAAAAAAATTAAAATAATGCTTCCAAAAAAAATATTCGTTTCCGAAAATGATTCGCTTGTAATTGAATGGGATAACGAAAATGTTTCGGAAATAAATAAATATTTGCTTCGCAAAGCTTGTCCTTGTGCTTTATGCGAAGTTGAACGCGCTGAAAATCATCACGATTATAACTTATTTCGTGGAGATAAAACTCAAATTGTGGATATTTCAGTTGTTGGTCAACACGCAATAAAAATTGTTTGGAAAGATGGACATAATACAGGAATGTATGAATTTAACTATTTAATAGATTTAGCAGAGAAAGGATATTCTGCTTAAATGATACTACCAAATCAGTTAACAGTGTTGCGAATAATTTTAACTCCAGTTTTTTATTTGCTTTTTAGAACTGGAGAGCCTCTTTTTGTGCAAATTTCGATGGGCGTTTATATTGTTGCTGCTTTTACTGATTGGTACGATGGCTGGCTTGCCAGAAAATTTAATTACATCACTGAATGGGGAAAATTTCTTGACCCCCTTGCAGACAAAATTCTTAATTCGGCTGCGTTTTTTGCATTTGTTTATTTAGATATTTTATCGCTTTGGATGGTTGTAATTATTGTAATTCGCGATTTTTTAATAACTGGTTTG
>Ga0074197_1000767_pt1 | contig 34737 bp, 36 predicted proteins | sample EPASupsiteSAE305_FD_64526 | JGI IMG/M metagenome (GOLD analysis project Ga0074197, IMG submission 64526) | Bioremediated contaminated groundwater microbial communities from EPA Superfund site, New Mexico - SAE3-05 reassembly with SPADES | ecosystem: Environmental > Aquatic > Deep subsurface >...
ATCAACTCCTTCCAGCATACTGGCAGCAGCAAAGGCCGGTGCTGCCGAGATCACCAGATCAGCCTGCAGGGTTTCACCTGCCGTAGTTCTGACCTCCCAGTTGTCACCTGATCTGGTAACCGAAGCAACCGCAACCCCGGTTCTGACCCGCTCACCCAGTTGGGCTGCCAGAGTATCAGTCAGAAACTGAATCCCCTCTTTAAATGAGGTCAGGGTACCGCCCGGCCCGGCAGCAGAGCTGCTGATCTTGCCCTCTTTACGTTCCTGCTTCTTTTTCTTTGCCAGGGCCAGCATGGCCACAAACAGGCCGCCGTATTCCCGCTCCAGTTCAGCAATTCGGGGAAAGCAGGAAACCAGCGACATGGTTTCAGGATCACCGGCAAAGATGCCGGAGGCCATCGGCGCAATCAGTTTCTGCAGCGCCTCTGCCCCCAGACGGCGGCGGCCAAAGGCTGCCAGACTTTCATCTGTGCCCGGTGGGTTGGCCGCAAACGGCTCACCCAGCAGCCTGAATTTGCCCGGCCAGGACAACAGGCGGCTCTTTAAAAAGGAGGAGCCGTTTTCCGGCAGACGATGCAGCTCTCCACCGGTGAAGATATAGCGTTTGCGGGCATTATCATTACTGCGGTGCAGACGATCGGTTATCCCCAATGCTGCGCACAACTCCAGGGTCTGGGGCTTACTGTCCAGAAAACCGTTGGGGCCCCATTCACATAGAAACCCATCTTCACGAACCGATTTGATCTTGCCGCCAGGCTGTTGTTCCTGCTCAAGCAGACAAAGATCAAGGCCTATCCCTGCTTCTCTGGCCCGCTTATCCAGCAGCCAGGCGGTGGAAAGACCGGATATGCCGCCGCCAATCACCAGCACCTTTTTCATGGTAGTCCTCTCATACTGTGGTAACAAGATAGTACGGTGGCCCCACAGGACTGTCAAGCAACGTTGACAGTTGGCCAAAACCTGCCTAAATTGTTATACGAATTGGATGAAAGGAGTACCGGACAATGGCACAGAAGGATTACTACGAGGCGCTGGGTGTTGCCAAAGATGCCTCAGCTGACGATATCAAAAAGGCATTCCGCAAGCTGGCGGTCAAATACCACCCGGACCGTAACCAGGGTGACACAGCCGCAGAGGAGAAGTTTAAGGAGATCAACGAGGCCTACGCCGTCCTCTCTGACCCGGAAAAGCGCAAAAAATATGACACCTTCGGCTCATCTGACTTCCATCAGCAGTACAGCCAGGAGGATATCTTCCGCAACTTTGATTTTTCCGGCACCTTCAAGGATATGGGGATGGGAGGTGGTGAAGATATCTTCTCACGTCTGTTCGGTGGCGCCTTTGGCCGGGGTGGTGGACGGAGCTTCAACAGGGCTCCCCGCCAGGGGGGGGATCTTTCCCTGGCTGTTGATCTCGGATTCCGTGATGCTGCTACCGGCGGCGAACGTCTGGTGGCCTTCCGCCGCAACGGCCAGCGGGAAGAGCTGAAAGTAAAAATCCCTGCCGGGGTTGATAACGGCAGCAGGATCAGGATTGCCGGTAAGGGGAGTGACGGAGAGAACGGCGGTCCCAATGGTGATCTCTATCTTGAGATCCGGGTTGCCAATGATCCGGTCTTTACCCGTGACGGTGGCGACCTGTTTGTGGAGCGCACCATCCGCTTCAGCGAGGCATGCCTGGGGGTCAGTCTTGAAGTACCCACCCTTGAAGAGCCAAAACGGATCAAGGTACCGGCAGGGATCCAGCCCGGCACCAAGATCCGCCTGAAGGGCTGCGGTATCAAGGCGCTTGGCTCCAATGCCAAGGGAGATCTGTTCGTCAAGATTAGCGTGCATATACCGGAAGGGTTGAACAGCAGTCAGAAAAAACTGGTTGAAGAGCTGGCCAAGGCAGGCCTGTAAGACCCGGCAATGTTCTATTGCAGTTTTGTCCTGTCTTTTTGTATACTTTCAGTAAGGCACCCTATCCTCACAGGACTTTGCAAAACGGAATGGCAGAGATGGATCCCCTGAGCAGCATCACCAATAGTGGCTATGCAGCAGCGCAGACAGGCAGCACCGGAAAGGCGGCTGAAGGCCAGGCAACTTCCGGTACTGAACAGTCCACTCCCTCTGCGGCCAGCTCCGGCATCAGGCTCCCGGAGGACACCGTAACCCTTTCAGGCAAACAGCCTGACACGAAATCAACTGAGAAAACCAGCGACAGTGCTGAACCTGCCCAGGCAGAACCAAAACCTGGCGAAAAAACCACCGCTACCGGCCAGAGTGTTGAGGATCCGGCCATTCAGGCCCAGATTGCAAAGCTGAAACAGACCGAAGAGAAGGTCAAGGCCCATGAGGCTGCCCACAAGGCGGTGGGAGGCAATCTGGCCAGTTCCGCCTCCTACAGTTATACCCGTGGACCGGATGGCCGCAGCTATATCACCGGCGGTGAAGTGCAGATCGACATGTCTGATGGCCGTACCCCCCAGGAAACCATCTCCCGCATGCAGCAGGTGATCCGGGCAGCACTGGCCCCCTCAGACCCATCAGGCCAGGATCGTGCTGTTGCTGCTGCAGCCGCCAGCAGAATGGCAGAGGCACAGCAGGAAAAACTGCAGGCTGACAGCCCCACTGCAGAACAAGATCCCGCCCAGCCGGTTGATCCTGCTAAAGAGGCAGTTGACACTACGCTTAATCCTGAAAAATCCGGCAAGAATAACGCCCAATCCAGCTCCAAAGCAACCGACGCCCAGATAAAGAGCGCCTATGGCAACCCTGCCGTCCAGGGGGCTGGCTCTTCTTCATCAAACGTAGCCCGTTTCAGTCAATCAGACCGTTCTGCACGCGATATCTCCTCGCTGATCTCATCCTTTGCCTGAGCCATTAACCGTGCCCCGTACTGCCCTGGTTTACTCATCCCGTTTTGAACAGTTCAGCTATGGCAGCAATCATCCGTTTCAACTCCACCGCTACGGCCTGGCACTGGAGCTGCTGGAGGCCTATGGTCTGCTTGACCTGCCCAACATGGAACGCCGTGATTGCAACCCGGTGACTGACGAACAGATCCTGACCTTTCATAGCCCGGCCTACCTGCAACGGCTGAAGGAGTTCAGCGCCTCGGATGAACCGCGGGCTGATTTCATGTTCGGTCTGGGTGATGCCGATTGTCCGGTCTTTAAAGGGCTGTACGAGTACGCTGCACTGGGGGCAGGCGCCACCCTGGAGGCCTGCCGCCTGCTTGAGGAAGAACGGTTTGACAGCGTACTGTCGCTGGCTGGTGGCTGGCACCATGGCCACCGAGCGAAGGCATCCGGGTTCTGTTACCTGAACGATGCGGTAATTGCCATCAACTGGTTACGGGAGCGGGGACGCAGGGTGGTCTACCTTGATCTGGATGCCCACCACGGTGATGGTGTGCAAGAGGGTTTTTACGCTGATGATCAGGTGCTGACGATCTCGCTGCATGAAAGCGGGGTCTACTTTTTTCCCGGTACCGGGTTTGAGGATGAAACCGGCAGCGGTTGCGGACAGGGCTACACGGTGAACCTGCCGCTCTTGGCCCACACCGATGATCCGCTCTATATGCGGGCCTTTGACGAGGTGGTCTATCCCCTGCTGGCAGCCTTTAACCCTGATATCATTGTGGCCCAGATCGGGGCGGACGCCTTCCGCACCGATCCCCTGACCCGGCTGGAACTTACCACCCACAGCTATGCCTACATCATGCGCAAGCTGCAGGCACTGAAGATCCCCTGGGTGGCACTGGGGGGTGGCGGCTATGACCTGATGAACACGGCCCGTGCCTGGACCATTGCCTGGGGCGCCATGAACAAGGTGGCACTGCCACCACGGCTGCCTGCTGCTTTTATCAAAAAGATCCAGCAACAGGGCTACCCCCACACCATGCTGCTGGATGCCCTGCACTGGGCAGATGAACATGATCGAGGTCTGGCCCTTGATGCCCTGGAACGCAGTATCAGCACCATCAAAAAGCAGGTTTTCCCGGTTGTTATCGGCGGGGATCTGGCGGAACTGCTCTGATGCCGAAATTACCGGGAAACAGTCCTATGCTGGGCAACGAAGGTCAAACATTGACCTCATTGGCGGCCATTAACCGGCTGGATCTGCCGGAAAAAGAGGCCCTCTACGCAAAACTGCTGCCCAAGCGCCTATTTCAGCTACTGCAACTTGATCCGCTCTCGCTTTGCAATAAGGCTGAAGAGCGGCTGGTACAGATAATCGCGCCGGAAGGTTTACGTTTTGTCAGGATTGAGGTACGGGCCCGGCCTGAAGATACTGATGTTGTTTTTTTTGCAGAGCTGAGTGACACCCAGTTTCACCAGATGGAGCTGGCCTTCTGCATCATCTGCGATCCCTCTGCGCCACGCTTTGCGGTTGACGTAAACGAAGCCGGAGCGGTAAACTACTTTTCTTCCCAAGGCAGAAACCTGCCGGAAGAGCTGAGAGCCATGCAGGCCGGGCTGTTTCCACACCAGACCAGACAGGGCCTGCGGATGTTTGGCGAGTTTTTCACGTTGCTGGAACAGTTTACCGACAGCCTGGGGATGGAGATGATCGTTGGGGAACCGCTATCCTACGATAATGCCATACGTTATGAACGCTACGGATTTGACTATCTGACCGGCAAACGGCTGATGCTGGAGATTGATCGCCAGTTCCAGCCTGGCGGAAAACTGTACCAGCGCCTGGACGGCTCCAACCCATTCAGGATGCCGGGGATGGAACAGACCGTGCGGGGTCGCAGTTGGGCCATCCATGACGGAATTTTGGATGCCCCCTGGGATGAGATCAGAATCTACAAAATGATCGGCGCAGATGCCGGGTTAAACACCTTCCCGGACCGCCTACGTGAGGAGCCGCACTAATGCAAAACTGCATTGCACCAACCCCGCTGGACGGGATCAGCTACTTTCAACCCCCTGCCAATTTCCACATTACCGGCCGTGATGGCCGGGTTAACATCCCATGGGAGTTTCCGATCCCCCTGGCAGAGGAAAATTACCGTGCAGCCCTGGAGCATGGCGCACCCAGTTATGACCAGATCGGGCAGGGAATGTTCTTTGCCCTGCGCCAGAACCCGGACTGCACCTACGGGGTTGATTATGCGCGGGTACTGCAGTCTGGTTATCCCCACATCATTGCCGAGATCGGCGGTGAGGCGATCATGCTGGACGCCAAAGAGGTGGATTCGCCCTATCTTGATCGCAAGGTCAACCTGCTGAAGATCATGGCCCTGCTTGAGCAGGACAATGCCGGCCTCTGGCGCGAAATCGGCCGCACCCTGATGGAAAAAGGGAGCCGGATGGAGGCGACCCACCTGGCTGTCCAGTCCTGGTACGGTGCAGAAAAGTACCTGACCCGTTCTCTTGAGCTTGCCCCGGATGACCTGCACACCTGCTACCAGCTTGGCGAAACCCACTATGTACTGGGACATTACGACCAGGCCCTTGTGCTATGGCAACCGCTGGTGGAGCGGCTTCAGGATGGAGAACGCCGCAGTCTTGAGGCCCGCATTACCGCTATCCAACGGGGCGAGCTGCCTAAGGTACCGGCAGTGGATTACCTGACCGCCCTGTCAGTTGCCTTTGAGCAGCATCAGGATGACCAGTTTTACGAGGCAGCAGCCATTGTGGAAGATGTATTGCTGGACACCGTCTTTTGTGCCCAGTTCCCCATGGCCGGAGTTTACCGTTTTCTTGAACTGTGCTACCGGGCAGTCAACCTGACAGACAAAGCCGATGCTATACGGGGGAGGTGCTAGATGTTCGGCTTCAGCACCGCCGATTGGTTGTTTGTCGGATTTATCCTGCTGGTGATCGCCTTTTGCGTAGCAATCAGCGACATGCGCAAAAAGAAGTCGTGACCGAAGACCTGCCGGATACAGAGGAGTACCGTCCCCGCTCCCAGGCCATGGTGATGCTGACCGGCCTGTACCTGTTTTTGCTGCTGATGACGGTCATGAGCTATGGTCAGCCGGTACCGCTCTTCGGTTTTCTGTTGGAAGGCACACCGGCCCGAATCTTTATTGTGGTGGACAGCCTGGTCTGCCTGCACCTGTTTCTCGGGCTGCTGAAACGTCAGCGCCTGACCTGGTATCTGCTGCTGATCTATAATGGTTACGAAGTATTGAACACCCTGCTTAATCTCTGGCTGGTACCCCACAAAGAGCTGGAGCGTCTGCTGGAACGCCAGATTGATCCCGGCGGCATGCTGGTCAGCAATCTGGTTACCGTGGGCATTCTGCTCTGGATCAGCTGGCTCATCTGGAAACAGCGTGAACAGTTTCACAATTCTTCACCCTATCTGTTTTAACGGCTTAAGGATTATATGGGAAAAATACTGCTCATAGATGATGATCCTGCCTTCACCCGTTTGTTGGGCGACTATATTGCCGATCAGTATCCGCTTTTAACGGTTGATATCTGCAACAACCCCCTGGAGGCGTTGACTGCTATCCGCAAAGCCCCCTATGACCTGATTCTGATTGATTTTGAAATGCCCACCCTGGATGGCCGTAAACTGATGAATTTTGCCGTACAGTCCGGAATAGAAAAACGACGGATTGTTATCCTCTCCAGCCGTGATGCTGATTTTCTCCATGAGCAGTGCCCCATGGGCAGCTGCCTCGCCGTGCTCAATAAACATGAAGTACGCCAGAGGGCTGTGTTGGATATGATCTTCAGCTCCCTGAGTCAAAAGGCGGTTCAGGGAACGTAAGCAGCCTTGCTGGCTCCGCACCTGTCAACCCGCTAAGGAATGCAATCACATGTCCCCCAAGAAACAGAAAGAACAAAAACCGGCAACCCCTGCCCCGTTTCGGAACAACCCTTTTGCCACACTGAAAGGCATTGCCGTTGAGGCAGCCGCACCGCCACCTGAACCGGTTAAAAAGGCGGCTGCACCAAAACCGGAACCAGTCGGGGAAGATCTCTTCAGACAGGCCATGTCCGGGGTTCGCCGACTGGATGATGATGCCACAGCTGCATCATCGAAAAATGTAAGCAGAAAAAAACGTGAGGCAATTGCCAGCAGACCGCAAGCCCTCTCAGTAAAGCCACTGGCCAGAGAAGAGATCACCGCCCGCAAGACCTTTCTGCAGGAGGTGGAAAAGCTGCAGCTGGATGTCCGCTTTGAAGACCGCCTGCCTGATGATGAATTACGCCCGTTAAACGGCAACCGGCTTCGTCAGCTTAAGCGGGGCATTATCCAGCTGGATCGCCAACTGGACCTGCATGGTCTGACCCGTGAAGAGGCCGTCGAATCACTGGGGCCGTTTCTACAATCAGCCAGAACAGGTGGAGAAAAAGGGGTGTTGGTAATTACCGGCAAAGGACACCACTCTGCAGAAGGCCCGGTTCTGCAGCAGGTGGTGGCTGCCTGGTTGCGCGATCAGGGACGTGACCTGATTACTGAATATGCCCCGGCCCCGCAAGAAATGGGAGGCAGCGGTGCCTTTGTCATTTTTCTGCGTCCCCTTGACAAATAACCAGAAGAACTACTATATTCAAAAAGAGATATATCAGAAGGAGGCTGTTGCCATGCCGATGTACGAATACCGTTGCCAATCCTGTAATAACCAATTTGAACTGCGCCAGAAGTTCTCTGACCCTCCAGCCACTGAATGCCCTCAATGTGGCGGCGTAGTCGAAAAAATGATCTCCCAGACCGCCTTCAGCCTGAAGGGCGAAGGCTGGTTCAACTCCGGTTACTGCCCCTCAAGCGGCGGCCCTAAGCCGGCAGCCTGCTCAGCCGGTGGCTGAGGCGTCTAGCATTCCGGCCGGGTGTCGGAACGATCAAAGATTTCATCCCCTGATGATACCCATCAGGGGATTTTTTTATTTATTCACGGTATACCGGCTTTACAAGCAGCAGACCTGAACGTATCATACAAAAATATTCTAAGGCATCGATTGGAGACAGCTATGGCAGCACAGATTATTGACGGCAAGGCGATTGCAGCAAAGGTTCGTGAACGGATCGGCAGTACGGTTTCAACCCTGAAAGAGCAGGGGATTACCCCCGGCCTGGCCGTGGTGCTGGTGGGTGATGATCCAGCCAGTCGGGTCTATGTTGGAATGAAAAAGAAAATGTGCGTGGAGCTGGGCATGTACTCGGCTGACCATGAACTGCCATCAACCACCACTGAAGCAGATCTGCTGACACTGATCGGACAGCTGAATGCTGATGCTCGGGTACATGGCATTCTGGTGCAGTTGCCGTTGCCTGACCATATTGATACAGACAAGGTGCTGGAGGCTATCTCGCCGGACAAAGATGCCGACGGCTTCCATCCCTACAATGTCGGACGCCTGATGATCGGCAAACCTACTTTTCAACCCTGCACCCCCTATGGTGTAATGGTGATGCTGGATGAGATCGGTTATGATCTGAAGGGCAAAGAGGTGGTGGTGGTTGGTCGATCCAACATCGTGGGCAAGCCGGTGGCGCTGATGTGCCTCTCCCGCCATGCCACGGTTACCATATGCCATTCACGCACCAAAGATCTGCCTGATGTGGTCCGCAGGGCGGATGTGGTTATTGCTGCAGTGGGCAAGGCAGAGATGGTTAAAGGCGACTGGATCAAGCCGGGCGCGGTGGTAATTGATGTGGGTATCAACCGGGTTGGCGAGAAGAAACTGGTGGGAGATGTGGAGTACGCTGCTGCTGCTGAACGGGCCAGCGCCATTACCCCGGTACCGGGTGGTGTAGGCCCGATGACCATTGCCATGCTGCTGCAAAACACTCTGGAATCTGCCCAACGGGCTGCAACGAGGTAATCCATGAAAGTCCGTAAGGCTATCTTTCCGGTGGCTGGTCTGGGAACCCGCTTCCTGCCTGCCACCAAATCATCCCCTAAAGAGATGCTTCCGCTGATCGACAAGCCACTGGTGCAGTACGTGGTTGAAGAGGCGGTGGCGGCCGGCATTGAACAGATCATCTTTGTGACCGGTCGCACCAAACGGGCGATTGAAGATCATTTTGACAGTTCACCTGAGCTGGAAAATCATCTGGAGGAAAAGGGCAAGGAAGAAACCCTCCAGGCCATGCGCGAGATCTCTGATCTGGTGGATATTTACTACGTGCGCCAGAAAAAGGCCCTTGGCCTGGGACATGCCATCCTCTGTGCCCGCGACTTTATCGGCAATGAACCGTTTGCCGTACTGCTGGGGGATGATATTATTGACTCCCCTGCCAACCCCTGCCTGCGCCAGCTGTTAGGCGTATACGAGCATTACAAAGGCAGCGTGCTGGCCCTTGAACAGGTACCGATGGAGCAGATCTCTTCCTATGGCTGTGTAGCGGTCAACCGGATTACGGATCGGGTTATGGAAGTAACCGACATGGTGGAAAAGCCGAAGCAGTCTGAGGCTCCTTCTGATCTGGCCATCATCGGCCGCTATGTCTTAACCCCGGCCATCTTCCCGATTCTGGAACAACAGCAGCCGGGACGGGGCGGCGAGATCCAGCTGACCGACGCCATCAAACGACTGTCTCAGGATGAAGCGGTATATGGCTGTCTGTTTGAGGGGTTACGCCATGACTGCGGAGATAAACTGGGGTTCCTGAAGGCAACAGTAGATCTGGCACTAAAGAGGGATGAGTTCAGAGATGAGTTTACCGCCTACCTGAAACAGCGGCTGGGCTGCTTGTAACAGCGAAGGGCGAGACATTACTGCCTCGCCCTATTTTTCATTCAGCAGCTTTTTAATCAGATTCTCGATCACTTTGCCGGCCTGATCAGAAAAACCCATGACCTGTTCTCGGACCAGGCCGTTTTTATCAATCACATACAGCACCGGCAGTGCCCGCACCCCGTAATCTGAGCTGATCTTGCCACTGGCCATGACAATCTGGTACGGGATGGCTTGACGTTCCGCATACTCCTTGACGGTCCGCTCACCTCCCTCATCTACACTCATTCCGACGACCACCAACCCCTGCTTACCGTACTTACGGTGCAGTTCAGCAAGATGGGGAATTGACTCCCGACAGGGAGGACACCAGGTGGCCCAGAAATCCAGCAGAACCACGGAGCCCTTGAGTCCTTCTGTGGAAATCGGCTGTCCTTTGATGGAAAAGGCCTTGAAGGCAGGTGCGGGCTGATTACGACGCGGAGCAGCATCTGAATCCAGCGGGGCCAGACTTAGCAGAAGGGCTGTGACAACCAGCGTCACAGCCCTGAAAATGCGTTGATTAAACCGTGCCAACATCCTAGAGTGCCTTGGCAATCAGGGCATCCAGTTGGGACTTGGGAACTGCGCCCACAACCTGATCAACCACCTTGCCACCCTTGAACAGGATCAGGGTAGGAATACCACGTACGCCATATTTACCGGGAGTAGCCTGATTGTCATCAACATTCACCTTGCCAACCTTTACCTTACCGGCATAATCAGCAGCAACGGAATCGATCAGTGGAGCAATAGCCTTGCAGGGGGCACACCAGGTAGCCCAGAAATCCACCAATACCGGCAGGTCTGATTGCAGTACATCACGATCGAAATTGGCATCGGTCAGAGTTAAAACGGCGTCACTGGCCATGGAAAGCCTCCTTAAGTTTGGTTAATGTATTCAACTTTTTGAATACTACCTCGTTTCAGAAAAAATGCAAGCAGGAAATCCTGCTATCCAAATCAACTGACGAAAAGCTGTTGACGCTGGTAATGGCCAGCCCTTACAATGCCTACTCAGTAGTTGGCAGACAGTTTTTTGTTTCTACTTAACAAGTTCCGGATACCACCAATGACAGAAATTGCATTTTACCTCACCGTCGCACTGTACGGAGCCGCAACGCTGCTTTATTTAAGCTGTCTGGTACGTGCAACCCCCTGTCAGGCAATCACAGCCCGTCGCGTACTTGTCATCGGCTTTCTGGCGCACTGTCTGGCGGTCATCCACCGCTTCATTGCAGCGGGACATCTGCCGATCACCAACATGCATGAATCCCTTTCATTCTTTGCCCTCTCAATTGTCGGCATTTACCTCTACTTTGAAACCCGTTACAAAGTCAGCACCCTGGGATCATTTGTGGTGCCGTTTGCACTGTTAATCATTTCTGGAGCAGGACTGCTGCCCACAACCATCAAGCCTCTTAATCCGGCCCTGCAGTCTGCCTGGATCTATTCCCATACCATTCTGGCCTTTGGTGCCTATGCCTTTTTCACCATATCCTGTGCAGTGGCGGTTCTGTTTCTGATTCAGTCCCATTTTTTAAAGAAAAAACAGTTGGGCAACCTGTTTTTAAAGCTCCCTTCACTGGATGTTCTGGACGAAATCGGCTATCGCTGCCTGGCCTTTGGCTTTCCGATGCTGACCGTGGCGATCATTACCGGCGCCATCTGGGCCTCCCGGGCCTGGGGCAGCTACTGGTCATGGGATCCCAAGGAGAGCTGGTCGCTGATTACCTGGTTCATCTATGCTGCACTGCTGCACGGCAGACTTACCACCGGCTGGCGTGGTAAACGGGCTGCCATCCTGACGATCATCGGCTTTCTGATCATGCTGTTTACCTTTATCGGGGTCAATCTCTGGCTGCCCGGCCTGCACAGCTACACCTAAAGGACTCTGACCGTGAACATTATTGTGGTTGGCCTGTCCCATAAAACAGCCTCGGTTGATATCCGCGAAAAAGTCGCGTTTTCTCCCAACAGTATTGAAAAACCGTTACGTGAACTGGTAGCCCTTGAAGGCATTGTTGAGGGGGTAATTGTCTCCACCTGCAACCGCGTAGAGATCTACGCCACCACCCGGGATATTGCCGGTGGCATTGCCCGCATCCGACGCTTTATGGCCGACTATCACCACCTGGCCCATGACCTGCTTGATCCACACCTCTACAGCTACCACGGCGAAGAGGCGATCCGTCACGTCTTCCGGGTGGCCTCTTCACTGGATTCCATGGTGGTGGGCGAGCCTCAGATCCTGGGGCAGATCAAGACCTCCTACGGCTATGCTGCCGAATACAAATCCTCCGGCATCATCCTGAACCGCTTTCTGCACAAGGCATTTTCCGTGGCCAAGCGGGTGCGTACTGAAACCAGGATCGCCTCTTCAGCCGTCTCGGTCTCCTTTGCTGCCGTTGAGCTGGCTCGAAAAATCTTTGGCAACCTGACCGACAAGACCGTGCTGCTAATCGGTGCTGGCGAGATGTGTGAACTGGCTGCCCGCCACTTCCTGACCAACGGCGCCAAAGGGGTGATGGTCACCAACCGCACCTTTGAGCGAGCACAGAAACTGGCCGAAGAATTCAACGGCGAAGCGATCCCCTTTGAGGAGCTGTTTCTGCATCTGCACAAGGCAGATATTGTCCTGACCTCCACCGGCGCCCCCCATGCCATCATCACCCCGCCTGATCTGGAAGAGGTGATTAAACGCCGCAGGATGCGCCCGATGTTTCTGATCGACATTGCCGTACCCCGGGATATTGACCCGGCAGTCAATGAGATGGATGCGGTCTACCTGTATGACATGGATGACCTGCAGCAGGTAGTGGCGGCCAACCTGGAAGGCCGGATGCAGGAGGCTGACAAGGCCGAGGCGATCATTGCCGAAGAGATCATCCAGTTTTACAAATGGGTCGGCACCCTTGAGGTAACCCCCACCATAGTAGCCTTGCGTAACCGTTTTGAGGAGCTGCGCAGGGCTGAGCTGGAGCGCACCCTGGCAGGCTGGAAAGATGCCCCAGCGGATGCAGAAAAACGACTGGATGCATTGACGGGTGCCTTTATGAACAAACTGCTGCACCAACCCACTATGGTGTTGAAAAAAGCAGGACAGGGAAACCGTAACGATCTGTACCTGGATGCCCTGCGCGCCCTGTTTGATCTGGAGCTGGGCTCCACCGACACTGATGATTCACTTGAACTTGAAGAATAACTGATCACAAGGAGAAAACAGACATGGCACCAAAACGCCTTCGTATAGGAACCCGCGCCAGCCAGCTTGCCCTCTGGCAGGCCAACTGGATCAAATCTGAATTGGAGCGGGTTTATCCCGGCATCGAAGTTGAGCTACTCAAGATCAAGACCATGGGGGACAAAATTCTGGATGTACCCCTGGCCCAGGTCGGTGGTAAAGGGTTGTTTGTCAAAGAGATTGAAGAGGCGATGCTGCGGGGCGAGATTGATCTGGCTGTCCACAGCATGAAGGATGTGCCTACTGAATTTCCTGATGGCCTGGGGCTGGTGGTAACCACCAAACGGGAAGACCCCCGTGATGCCTTTATCTCTGACAAGGTAAAATTCAGCGAACTGCGTCAGGGTGCCAGAATCGGCACCAGCGCTCTGCGGCGTCAGGCCCAACTGCTCAAGGCGCGGCCTGATCTTGAGATGGTGATCATCCGTGGCAATGTGGAGACCCGTATCCGCAAGCTGAAGGAAGACAATCTGGATGCCGTGATCCTGGCTGCTGCCGGTCTGAACCGGCTGGGCTTTGCAGATGTGGCCACCGAGCTGCTGGATGTGGATTTCTCCATCCCGGCCATTGGCCAGGGTGCCCTGGGGCTGGAGTGCCGTCTGGATGACGCTGCCACCATTGAAGCGTTGGCGTTCCTGAATCATGCCGACACCGCCGCTGCTGTGGCAGCTGAACGGGCCCTGCTCAAGCGCTGCGAAGGAGGCTGTCAGGTGCCGATCGCAGCCCATGGCACGGTGAGCGGTGACACCCTGACACTGGTTGGCTTCATCGCCTCAGTGGATGGCAAGCAGACCGTACGGGACAGCATCAGCGGTTCAACAGCAGATGCAGTCAAGATGGGAATTGAGCTGGCAGACCGGCTGCTGGCAGCTGGCGGCAAGGCGATTCTTGAAGATGTGTACCAGCGGGAAATTGCCCACTAATCCGCTACAGGGTCGCCGGATACTGGTAACCCGCGCTGCGGAACAGGCGGCTGAGTTCACAGAACAGCTGCATCAACGTGGCGCTGTGGTGGTGGAATGCCCCACAATACAACTGGTGCCACCTGCAACCTGGACCACTGTAGATGCTGCCATCCACAATCTGTCCAGCTTTGACTGGCTAATCCTGACCTCGGTAAACGGGGTCAGGTTTTTCTTTACCCGGTTACAGGAACTGGGGCGAGGTATCCATGACCTGCAACACTGCAAGGTCTGTGCGGTGGGGCCAAAGACTGCAGAGGCGCTGCTGGCGCTGGGCATTACACCTGACCTGATGCCGGAACAGTTTACCGGTGAAGGCGTTGTGACTGCATTTCAGGGGGTTGATCTACAGGGCAGGCGGATACTGTTTCCCAAGGCGAATGGCGCCAGAGAGCTGATCCCGCAACAGCTCCGCAGTATGGGGGCAGAGGTGATTGATCCGGTGGTCTACCGCAACATCATCCCCCAGGCCCTGCCTGAAGCCGCCCGTCAGGCTTTGGAACAACATCAACTTGATGCTGTTGTCTTCAGCTCTCCCTCAACCGTGCGTAATCTGGCAGCATTGGTGGGCGGTGTCACTCAGCTGCAGACGATGCTGGCAGATCTGGCAGTTGCCTCCATAGGACCGGTCACCACCAGGGCCTGTCAGGAGCTGGGGCTTAGTGTTGCAGTGGAGCCGGAACAGGCGACGCTGGATAGTCTGACCAGTGCGCTTGAACAGCACTTTGCAAGGCCAGAATAGTTGCCGGTGGTTTTGTAGTCGCACAGATACTCGCGGTCTTAATCTCTGATAAATACCTGAAGTCCCCTTTTGTGTTGCTTAAACCAGAACAACAATTTGAGAGGTGACAATCATGGCAAATGTAAAAGTTATGTTTGATTTTTTCGATACTGTTGAATCATTAATTCAAGAATTATCTGCACATGATAATAATAAACAGGATTTGCTGAACAGTTTCTTTATCAGGTTGCTGTCTGTTTTGGATGGTGAAGAAGGTACGAGTATTGATTGGAGGGGAATTGCTTTGGTGTCTCGAGATGATTTGCCTGAAGCAATTCAGGAAATAAATGATGAATTTTTGCACGATGTGTGGACTCATAGAAGCGAAGGAAACTAAAACAGTTTCAGGCTTCTTTTACCCATGATTTAACCAATTCGTACCGATCTTTAACAACCGCATACATCCAAGCATGAGCCGCGGTAGCGGAGCTAATTACCTTTGCTACCGCAGGCTCTGCTCACGGTATTGCACAGGGCAGGCCCGTTTGCAACCGGCTGTAACCATCACCTTCTGTATGCCTTGTCATGCTGCGTATGCAGGCTTACAAGAACTAGAGTGGGGCCTGTAAGCAGGCAGGTTATCGCCCTGGCACTACCGGTAATACGGATAGAGTAAAGTTGCTGATCTGTTATCGGCTCTACCATGCCGTGCAATTTCTCAAAATTCAGGCCTGGATGGTTCCACAGTTGAGGCAGGTCCAGAGATTGCAAAAGTTGTAACACCTTAGCTGCAGCCTTACGGACAGGCAACTCGGCTGACATCACTGCTTCATCAAAAGCAGGCCGGATCTCAATTTTCATCGGCCCACCTTTTGGCGATTGCTTCAGCCTGTTTAGCGGTTGTCACTTCAACAGAAGGCCGCGGATCTGCCAGAGAACTACTTACAGACTGCTTTGCATCAGCCGTCCAGGCCCACAATTGATGTTTGGGGATTGGCTCTACTGGAATCAGCATAATTCTGCCGTCATCGAGAACTTCAAGATCAATGGCATCCCCAGGTTTAATGCCAACTATGGGGGGAAGTGTAATGCGTCGTCTGGCATCTGTTTGTAGTAACATGTATCGTTCCTCCTGAATTCATTTTATCACAGGCACCATCTCGGGGCAACACCCATTAACCCATATTGCAACAAGCCAAACCAGCCATCTGTACGGAACCGAAACAGGGATAGGCAACTTTTTATCAAAACCAGCCTATCACCTTGAGCAGTAGATTGACGAAATACAAGGTGTTTTCCAGAGCATTAAAAAGACAATGCCCTGAAAAACAACCGCTAATAAAACCCATGTGCGGCAAATGGATGTCTGGTCGCATGATCGTAATCATGCGTACCACAAGGAAAGAGATTAAAAGGATTGGACGGCATGAAGGAGAAGAGAAAGGCCACCGGTAGAGTAGTCCGTGAGGTTAAGGCCCAGGCAAAATGTTTCATCAACGGCTCCTGCGGTGATGGGATGACGCAATACGATCAGTCGGCAAAATGGATTGATTGCAATATATGGATGTTCGGATATCATGCTTTTCCGCAATTACAAGGGGAGAAATAAAAAATTGTCAACCACCCCAAAACTTCTGCCAAAGTGCCATGACAATCTCAAAGGCGATCAGGATGATGATGATCCATTCCAGGCGGGCGGAGCGGCGGGCATGGGAGAGGTTTGAAAAGACATCGGTTACATCCATCAGAGTTTCTGCCTTGTGCTTGATTTCCTGATAGCGGGGACGCAGTTCAAACAGGTTGGAAATGGTCAGGTAAAAGCGGTCTGCCTCTGCGTCATCCCAGGTGCTTTCCGGCTTGTCCAGCACCATGATATGGGCGATAGAGGTATATTTGAAGCCAAGTATCACTGAGGCCAGTTTGGCCAGCCGCTTGTCCGGCAGCTCCAGCACCCCCTGTCCCAGCCGGTTGATCATGACGCCTACTTCATCAAAAACCGCATCCACATGTTCTTCAATCCGTTCCAGGGCAACCGACTTGGCAATCACAAAGCAGATGATCTCCAGCAGTTCCTGCTTGAACTCCGGCATACTGGCGCTGTCGTTGGTTATGGATGGCTCAGCGGCCGGATTGATCTCCAGCTGATAGTCTTCACGGAAAGGGAGCTGGGGCTGTTCCTTCAACTGCTCAAGATGTTGCTTCAACCCTTCAATGCAGCGTGCAACAATGTCGTCACTGCAGTTCAGAAAGACCATACCACCGAAATAATAAAGGTAGACCCAGACCTCGTCACCTGCTGCAGAAGGGGTGAAGGTGACCGGATTCAGCCGCATCGGCTCTTCCCAGCGGTACTTGCGATCAATCCTCAATCGCGTTGCCAGACGGTTCAAGTCAAGATCACCACCAATGGCAAAGGCGGTAAACTGATAGCACATCATGGCAGGCAACCCTCTGTTGCAAACAGTACCTGCAGACTAAACGCCTTCTCAAACAGGTCTTTCTTTGCACTGCCACCAAACAGCTCCACTGCCAGATCTTCAGTACCGGACAGAGTCAGCCGTACCAGACTGCCTTCAACGCAACACTGCAGGCCGCTAACTGTAGAACAGCGCCGCCGGTCAAGGCCATCGGCCAGGCGCAGGATGCCGGCCAGCTTGATCACCGTTGCCTGCTCCTTGACCGTGAGACGCTGGAACTCATCATGTTTCTTTTTGGGCAACGACTTGCGGTGGTAACGGGCAATTACCGAGATCATTTCACGTTCACGGGGGGTGATGCCAAACAGGTCGGCATGGCGGATCAGGTGGCAGGAATGTTTGTGGTGGCTATGGTAACTGATGTAATAGCCGATATCATGCAGCAGGGCAGCAGCCTCAAGCAACACCCGTTCACGCTTTTTCAGGCCATAGACATCAGCTACCCCATCAAACAGGGCCAACGACAGGGTTGCCACCTGTTGGGAGTGCATATCATCCATCTGGCAGGATCGGCCAAAGCTGATCACTGATTCACGCCAGGAACGGGGCGAAGGTGCATCCGGTGCCAGACCGCGCCGTTTGATCGCCTCGACGATCATCCCTTCCCGGATACCGTGGCTGTTTACCAGCAGGGTGTTTGCATCAAACAGCTCCATCATGGTGTCCACCAGCCCGACACCGGCCACAATAATGTCAGCCCGGTCCGGCGTAAGCCCCGGCACCTCACGGCGGCCCTTGAGATCACGACGCTGCAGCATGGCCAGCAGATGCACCACCTCTGAGCGCAATACTTCTAACCCATGCACCCCTTCCACCGGGTTGCGACGCAGCTGCAGTGCCATCTGGGCAATGGCGTTGATGGTGCCGCCGGAGCCGATCAAGGTCGGCAGCACCAGCTTATCCCCATCCAGCTGTTTCTTGACCGTGTCCCGGATATGCTTCTGAAACTTGCGGTAGTCGGTGGAGCGGAGCGGATCAGCCTTGAGGAACTGCTCGGTCATCACCACCGCCCCCAGCTCAAAGGAGTAAAACTCCTCCACATGCACCCCCTGGGCAGTGATCAGCTCAACACTGCCGCCACCCACATCCAGCACACCAAACCGTTTGCCGTGGGTATCAAAGTTACGCAGGGCTGACTGGGCGGCCAGGGCGGCCTCTTCATCACCGGAAATGACCCGGATCTCGCTGCCCAGCAGTTCTGAAAAGCGCTTGACCAACCGTGGACCATTGGCTGCCTTGCGCATGGCACTGGTGGCCACCGCATCAATCGCCTTGACCTTGAGACCGGTTACCAGCTTGCACATCCGGGTCAAGGCAGCCTCGGCCCGTGCCACCGCAGCGGCGGAAATCTCGCCGGTCTCGGCAATCCCTTCTCCCAGCCGCACCGTATCCTTTTCATCATCAAGAATCCGGAAACTGCCGTCTTGATTACATTCAACCACAATACAACGGATGGAGTTGGTACCGATATCTATGGCGGCGAGACGGTCTTTGGTCATCATGGATACTCCCTACAGCTCAAAACAATAGGCAATCGGGTTGGCAATCAACAGATCACACAATTTCTTCAGCAGTTTACGCTGTTCTTTGGCAATATTTTTCAGCTGTTTTTCCCGCACCGGTTCCGGCAGATCAGCCGCCCCCTGTAGCAAGGCTGCAATCACCACCCGGTCATTCATATCACCCAGCACTGACTGATACTGGCGCAGCTGATCCAGTAAGACCTGCTGCTTGCCACCCAGTATAGCATGGAGCAGCTCGGTGAAGTAGCGCCACTTCTTGACCGCAATCCGCAGGGCATGGCGTTCCTCCACCATCTCCGGGGCAGCCACCAACGGCAGCAGGGCATGGATCGGGTAGTACAAGGCCAGATTGCGTTCAGACAGGAGTGCCAGCAGTCCCTGTGACGCGATGTTATCCGGCGTGACCAGTGCTGCTGCAGCGTTACGGATCTGACGCTCCAGCTTTATGCAATCCAGTAACTCCAGTAAACGTCTGGCCTGGGCTGCCTCCTGCGTCCGCTGTTGCCCCAACAGGGTAAGTAACGATTCCAACCTCTCTTCACCTGTCTTTTCCAGGTAGAGCAGGGTCTCATCCAGATTCCGCACCAGACCCAGTTCACGGGTCAGACGCCTGATCGGACGCCGCAAACGATCCATCCGCTCTGTTCCGATAAACGGCCCCAGTTGCTCAATCGCCCCACGCAAGCGGCGGCTGGCCACCCGTAGATCGTGGATATGGTCAACATCAAAACAGTTCAGAGCCTGGTGGCGCAATTGCAGGAGATCATCCCAGCGGGAGACAAGGCAGGTGGCAAAGGCCTCCAGCAGCTGACGACTGCCGGGTAACGGCTGCTTAACCGTTCTATGCTGGCTATTCGACGGGGACAAGGGCTTTCTTTGCTGAACTGATCAGCTTGCCGCCGACTGGTGCCAACCAGAGAAAACGGGCCGGTTTGCCCGGCTTCAGACGCGGTTCCAGACAGAGACAACTTCCTTTGCCCAATCCGGCAACCTGCTCTTTACCCAGCAACAGGGCTGCAGTCTGGCTCAGCAATGGTTCATGGCCCACCAGCATGATATTCTTACTCTTGTGCCTGCTGCTGAGCAACTCCAACACCTGTTCAGCGCTTGATTCCGGCGTAAGCCGACTATCGGCAGACAACTCGGCATGGCTGCCGACTTCAGCCATCAGCAGTTCTGCTGTCTGCACAGCCCGGGTCAGGGGGCTGGTAATGATCAGATCAGGCCGCACCCGCTTTTTATGCAGACGACAGGCCGCCTTCTGCATGGCCTTGCGCCCTTTTTTAGTCAACCAGCGCGTACTGTCCTCAAGCCCTTCAGCCTGTTCTACCGCCTCTGCATGTCGTACCAGATAGATCTCCATCGGTAGTCTCCTCTTCGTAGAGTCTAACGCATTTTGCCAAGAGTTCAAGCCGCTTGCAGTGTTACCGTAAAGGTGCTGCCATGGCCCGCCTCACTGGTCACGGCAATCTCGCCGCCATGCAGTTGAACAATATGTTTGACAATGGCCAGCCCCAGGCCGGTGCCGCCCTGTTCCCGGCTACGTCCTTCATCCACGCGATAGAATCGTTCAAAAATCCGTTTCAAATCTTTGGGTGGGATACCGATGCCGGTGTCGCTGACTTCAATTACCACCCGCTTGTTTTCCTGACGGGTCCGTATCGCAATATCGCCGCCATCCGGGGTGTACTTGATGGCATTATCCAGCAGATTCAGCAGCACCTGTTCCAGTTGCCCCTGATCTGCCAGCACCTTGGGTATTGATTCCGGGCAGGCAGCAGTCAACCTGATCCCCTTGGTACGGGCATGGTCTTCCATCAGCATCTGGGCCTTACGAATGGTTCCGCACAGATCCAGCGGATGCAGAGCCAAAGCGGCATCCCGCGCTTCAAGTTTGGACAGGGTCAGAATGTCATTGATCAGGCTGGTCAGCCGCTCGGCATGACCGGCAATAATGGAGACAAAATGGCGTCCCCGTTCAGGTACATCTTCCAGCGCGCCATCCAGCAGGGTCTCGGCATAGCCTTTGATGACCGCCACCGGCGTACGCAGTTCATGGGAGACGTTGGCCACAAAATCACGGCGCATGGATTCAATCCGCTTCATATCGCTGATGTCATGAAAAACCGCCACAGTGCCGCGCTTGCCATGTTCTCCTGACAGCGGTACCCAGTGAGCCATCAGCACCAGATTGGTGGCAGGGATGGTGATCTCGCAGGTCACTTCATCACCTGACTCACGCTGTTCCTCAAAGGCGTGCAGCAGATCAGGATGTCGGCAGACCTCCACCAGAGGCCGCCCTTCCACCTCGCCAGGCAGGCCAAACTGTTTACGGAAGGCCGGGTTGACTAGAATAATCGCCCCCTGGGTATCGGTCACCATCACCCCTTCACCCATGCCACGCAGGATGGCTGCCAGACGCTGCTGCTCAGAGGTCAATTTGTGCATCTGATCTTCAATCCGGGCAGCCATCTCATTCAGAACGCGGGCCAGATAATCGATCTCCTCACCTTTGCCGGTGGGCACCCGCACACCTCGTTCACCAATACCGATTCTTGCTGCAGCATCAGCAATCTCACGAAGCGGACGGGCTGTAATCTTTGAGAAAATGACGCTTAAAATCAGCGAGATGATCAGCAATGCAACCAACGTACCGCCCAGCAGGCCATGCAGGGTATCTTTAGCAGCGTCAAACGACTCAAGGGGCAGGGCCAGCCGCAGCACCGCTGCCTGATCGCTTGCAACCGGCAGGGCCACGTACAGCATGGTGGCCCGTACTGTTTCGGAGTAGCGAATGGCGCTGCCGCTGCCGGTCTTCAGGGCTTGCTGCACCTCCGGCCGCATCAGGTGGTTGTCAATAGCGGGCAGCTGGTCATCACGCAGATCAGATTCACCCAGCACACGTCCGTCAGCTGCAATCAGGGTAACCCGGGACTTGATCGCCGTCCCCAGTTTGTGAGCAAGCTTCTGGGGAGGATGGCCTTTTTGCTGTTCTACCAATAGCTTGGCCAGTCGGGCCTGCTGCTGCAAATTGGAGCGATTCTCTTCAACCAGCCGCTGTTCCAGCAAATGGTTGACATAGCCAAACCCGCCGCCTGAAATCAGCAGAGAAAGTACAATATAGGACAGAAACAACTTCCAGCGAAATGACATGGTCTATTCCTCCAGCTTGTAGCCAAAGCCACGCACGGTTTTTATCATCTCACCGGCATCCCCCAGCTTGTTACGCAGACGGGTTACATGGGTATCCACCGTACGGGTATCACCCACAAAATTATAGCCCCAGACATCCTGCAGCAGCAGTTCACGTTTCATGACCCGCCCGCTATGCTCCGCCAGATAGAGCAGCAGCTTGTATTCCGTGCTGGTCAGTTCAATTTCAACCCCTGCCACGGTCACCCGGTGGCTGCCACAGTCAATAACAATCGTCCCCATGGTGATCTGCCGTTCCGTGTTGACCGGTTCCTGACCGCTGCGGCGCAGGATGGCACGAATCCGCAACATCAGCTCCCGCATGGAAAACGGCTTGACGATATAATCATCAGCCCCCATCTCAAAGCCAACAACCCGGTCAATCTCGTCACCCCGGGCAGTCAGCATCAGCACCGGGATGCCACGGGTCTTGTCACTGTGGCGCAGGGATGAACAGACCTCGGTTCCCATCATGCCAGGCAGCATCAGATCCAGCAGAATCAGATCCGGCAGCTCCCGCCGTGCCGTTTCCAACCCTTCCAGACCGGTTCCGGTCACCAGCGCCTGATACCCCTCTTTTTCAAGGTTATAGGCCAGCAGTTCCGCCAGATCACGCTCATCCTCAACAATCAACACCTTCTTCATAATGGTCATCTCCTGTGCCACCAAACCAGAAAACAGCTTATTTTAGATTGTAACAGTATCAGAGCAAGGTTACAGACTTGTTACACCGGTGCAAACAGTTTGTAGCAGAATACAAAAAGGCTGCCTCCAAACAGAAGCAGCCTTATACGCACCAGTATTCTTCAAAGAGGACACTCAGCCAAGTAGCGGCAGCAAGACCTGATAGGTCATAAAGGCAACCAGCGCCGCTGCCGGAATGGTTAGAACCCAGGCCCAGACAATCCGCTTGGCAACGTTCCAGTTGACTGCGGTCAACCGCTTGGAGACACCAACACCTAAAATGGTTGAGGTGATCACATGGGTAGTACTGACCGGCATGCCGATGGAGGAGGCGCCGAGAATAACACCGGCGGCTGCGGTTTCAACACAAAACCCATGTACCGGTTGCAATTTAACAAAGTCCTTACCGATGGTCTTGATGATCCGCCAGCCGCCGGCAGCCGTACCCAGGCCCATGGCAATAGCACAGGAAACCTTGACCCAGGTAGGGACATCAAAGGTGGGGATCAGGCCATAGGAAAGCAGGGCCATGGTGATGACACCCATGGATTTCTGAGCATCTGCCGTACCGTGCGAGAAGGCCATAAACGCGGCTGAAGCCACTTGCAGCTTACGAAAGTTTTTATTCAGTGGCCCAGGATTGCTGTCATGAAACAGCCGCATGACAATCATCATGAATAAAAAGCCGATGGCAACACCGACGATCGGTGAAAGGATCAAGGCCATCACGATCTTTTGCAGCCCCTTCCAATGCAACGTGGCAGCACCGGAATGGGCAATAACCGCCCCCATGATACCGCCGATGATGGCATGGGAGGAAGATGACGGCATGCCGTAGTACCAGGTGATCAGGTTCCAGATAATAGCACCCATAACACCGGCAAAGACCACCAGCTGAGTAATATGGTTGGCATCCACAATCCCTTTGCCGATGGTTGATGCCACCTTGGTGGAGACCATGGCACCGGCAAAGTTCAGGAATGCGGCCATGAAGATGGCAGCCTTGACCGACAGGGCACGGGTAGAAACACAGGTGGCAATGGCATTGGCGGTGTCATGGAAGCCGTTGATATAATCAAAGGCCAGTGCGGCTACAATCACCAGCACCAGCATGATCAAGGCAAGATCAGGCATTTTTCACTACCACGCTTTCCAGAATATTGGCAGCGTCTTCACACTTGTCTGTGGCCTTTTCCAGCGTCTCGTAGATTTCTTTCCACTTGATCAGGTTGATCGGATCTTTTTCTTCATCAAACAGGCGGCTGATCGCCTCACGGCAGACCCGGTCCGCCTCATTTTCCAGGGCGTTGATCTCGACACAGCAGTCATTGATATCTTCAAACTTGCCCCCCAGATGCTTCAAGGCACGCTCAACCGTCTGGCAGCACTTCAGGATGATAAAGGCCAGTTGCTGTGCCTCAGGGGTCGGTTTCTCAACATTGTACATCACAAAGCGCTGGGCTGAGGCATCGATCAGGTCAAGGATATCATCCAGTTTCGAGGCCAGGGAATAAATATCTTCGCGGTCAAGGGGGGTAATAAAGGTCTTGTTGAGGGTCTTGATAATCAGGTGGGTCTGGTTGTCGCCTTTATGCTCTGTATCTTTAATCTGGCGCTGGCTGGTAAGCGGATCGACATAATCATCCAGCATCACTTTCAGTTGCTGGGCGCCTTCGGTAATAATCACGCCCATATCCTGAAACATCTTAAAGAACTTCTCTTCCTTCGGGATCAATCCAAACATACTGCTCTCCTTTGTATATCAGACAACTGACAGATCATGACAAGCGGGGGCATGTTACAGGTATGTGACAAAGATGTAAAGTTTCAGTTGCATCACAAAGAAAGCGGTCAGTCCCACCAAGGGACTGACCGCTTTCTAGATACTTCAGAAAAAGTTGAACGTTCACAACGAAGGTTTTTTCGTCCTGTGTGGGGTAAGCGAGGGATGAGGCGGAGGCGGGGTGAGTAGTACGCCGCACAACTCACCCCGCTGCTTAACCTGCATCAGGATGGAAAAAGATCGTTGCCACTATCCCAGAATAGCCTTGAGATCTTCCTCTGCCGTGGTAATCGGCATAATGTTGAAGTTCTCCACCAGGAAGGCCAGTACGTTTGGTGTAATAAAGGCCGGTAGTGAAGGTCCGAGGCGGATATCCTTGATACCCAGTGACAAGAGGGTCAGCAGGATTACCACCGCCTTTTGCTCGTACCAAGAGAGGATCATGGAAAGCGGCAGATCGTTCACGCCGCACTCAAAGGCGCCTGCCAGGGCCACCGCAATCTGGATGGCAGAATAGGCATCGTTGCACTGGCCGATATCCAACAGGCGGGGGATACCACCGATATCACCAAACTCCAGCTTGTTGAAGCGGTACTTACCGCAGGCCAGGGTCAGGATTACGCAATCCTGTGGCACCTTCTCGGCAAACTCGGTGTAGTAGTTACGGCCTGATTTGGCGCCGTCGCAACCGCCCACCAGGAAGAAATGCTTCAGCTGGCCAGCCTTGACCGCTGCGACAACCTTGTCAGCCACACCCAGCACCGCCTTGTGACCAAAACCGGTCAGGATTTCCTGCCCCGGATTTTCCGGCAGGCTCGGACATTCCAATGCTTTGTTGATAACTTCCGTAAAATCCCAGCCATCAATATGCTTCACGCCGGGCCATTGCACAAGGCCCCAGCTGTAAAGACGATCCATGTAGGAATCAGCCGGACGCTGGATGCAGTTGGTGTTAAAGATAATTGCCCCGGGGAAGTTGGGGAACTCCTTGGCTTGATCCTGCCATGCGCCACCGAAGTTGCCCACCAGATGGGGGTATTTCTTTAAGCCCGGATAGCCGTGGGCTGGCAGCATTTCACCATGGGTATAGATGTTGATCCCCTTGCCTTCGGTCTGCTTCAACAGTTCTTCCAGCATTTTCAGATCGTGGCCGGTAACCAGAATCCCTTTGCCTGCCTTGGTGCCCAGGTTAACCGAGGTCGGGGTCGGTGCGCCGTAGGCCTCGTTGTGGGCAGCATCCAACAACCCCATGGTGGTCAGATTCTGCTTGCCGCACTCCATGCAGAGGCCGACAAAATCCATCAGGCCAAGTGCCGGGTCAGTGGTGGCTGCCAGTGCCTTCTGGGTAAAGGCCATCACGTCGTCATTGGTTTTGCCTAGAATCATGGCGTGATCCATATAGGCGGACATCCCTTTCAGGCCGTACATCAGAATCTCGATCACAGAACGGATATCTTCGTTGATATGCTGGGTATTGATGCCATGCTGCTCACCCTGGGCCACCATACCGGCCAGATCGGCAGCAGGCTTCCAGTCAGCAACCGGGCAGGCGATTGTAGCACCGGAGGCTGCCTTGGCCTTCTCCTTCATCTGGTAGCACTTTTGAATCAGCTTGCCGATATCTTCTGGATCAAAATCCACGTTGGTGACGGTGCTGAACAGCGCCTCAATGGTAAAACGGTCGATCTCGGCATCACGTCCCATTTTATCTGCATACAGGGCTACGGACTTCAGACCGTATAACAGATGGTCCTGCAGGGCTGCCACATCAGGCTTCTTGCCACAGACACCTGAAATGTTACAGCCGGTTCCATTTGCTGCCTGCTCACATTGGTTACAGAACATGCTCATTGGTGTATCCTCCTTGGTTAGATGCATCCTCATCAGATGCGTTTTAATCGATAATGTGATATGAGAGTACATCGGTCCTTTTAAAGAAAGCATGACCTCGGTCAAAAAAACGATAGTATCTCTTCTGCAATCGCATTATTTTACGCCTGCATTGATCTTCTCAACACTTGACAAGCAGCTGTTGATAAGGCTTATTTTGGATTGCCGGATAATTTTTGGAATCACTTTTACAGGAGTTGTATTGATGTCTGATCTTCGTGTCCGTTTCGCCCCCTCACCCACCGGTTACCTGCATGTCGGCGGTGCCCGCACCGCCCTGTTTAACTGGCTCTATGCCCGCCACTTTGGCGGCACCTTTATCTTAAGGATTGAGGATACCGATACTGAGCGTTCCACCCAACAGTCGGTGGATGCTATTTTACAGGGGATGGAGTGGCTGGGACTGGATTGGGATGAAGGGCCGTTCTATCAGACTGACAACTTTCCGCTCTACAAGCAGCATGTGCAGAAGTTACTGGATGAAGGTAAGGCCTACCGCTGCTGGTGCAAACCGGAGGAGCTGGAAGCCAAACGTGAGGCAGCCATGGCTGAAGGGCGCAAGCCCAAATATGATGGCACCTGCCGCCATCGCCAGGATCAACCGCTTGATCAGCCCCACGTAATCCGCTTCAAGGCCCCTGAAGAGGGAGAAACCGCCTTTGATGACCTGATCAAGGGGAGGATCACCTTCCCCAATGCTGAACTGGATGACCTGATCATCAGCCGCACCGACGGCACCCCCACCTATAACTTCTGTGTGGTGATTGATGACGCATTGATGCGGATCACCCACGTCATCCGTGGCGATGACCATGTCAACAACACCCCCCGCCAGATCCAACTCTACGAAGCACTGGGCTATCCGGTACCAATCTTCGCCCATGTACCGATGATTCTGGGTAGTGACAAGGCCCGTCTTTCCAAGCGTCACGGCGCAACCAGCGTGATCGCCTACCGCGATATGGGCTACCTGCCGGAGGCGCTGAACAACTATCTGGTACGGCTTGGCTGGAGCAATGGCGATGATGAGATCTTCAGCCGTGAAGAGATGGTGCAGAAGTTTGATATCGCCAATGTGGGCCGTTCTCCTTCGGTCTTTAATCCAGACAAACTAAACTGGCTGAACGCCCATTACATTAAGACCGGCGATCCTGCCCGGCTGGCAGAGCTGCTGAAACCCCACCTGGCAAGCCGTGGCGTAACTGACACCTCAGCACCTGACCTTACCGGAGTGATCAGCACCCTGCAGGAGCGGGCTCAGACCCTGGAAGAGATGGCTGATCGTGCCCTGTTTTACTATCAGGCTCCCCAAAGCTATGATGAGGCGGCCCTGGCCAAGTTTGACAAACCCCATCTGGCAGCGGTCTTTTCAGCAGTATCAGCCAAACTGGCAGCGACAACAGCCTCCACTGCTGCAGAGTGTGACGCACTGTTCAAGGAAATTTGCGTAGAAGGTGGCTGGAAGATGCCCCAGGTTGGCCAGCCGGTGCGGATAGCACTTTCCGGCAGCACTCAGGCCCCCGGTATTGGCGAGATTGTCATGGCATTAAGCAAAGCAGAGGCTGTTGCCCGCATAGACCGCGCCCGGGCAGCCTTAGCCGACTAGGAGCCTGAAACATTTAACCCGGATACACACAGGACACCCATGCAGATAGTTGCCATCACTGACATACCGCGCATGACCGCTTTTTTTGAACACCTGGTACAGCAGTATCCTGACCTGGTTGTGGTTAATGAGATTCATCGCGGCATTGAGGAACTTGAAAGCCGTAAACCGGAAGTGGTGATTATCCAGAACCACCTTTCCGGTCTGTCGGCCGATATTCTGCACAAACACCTTAAATCCCGGCTGGGTCAGCACAAGGCCCGCTTCGGCCTGATCAGCAGTTCAGCAGCATTGGATGTTGACACCTCTGCACAGTTTGAAACCATTCTGGACCCGGCTTTGGACGATATGCAGCTGGAACAGGCTATCGAAAGAATCCTGCACCGCCAGCCCCCGGCAAAAAAGCAGGAGGTCGCCATTCTTAACCATCCTGCGGCAAGGCCTGCTGCTCCTGCCCAGGAACCTGAGCTGCCGTTGCAGCAGCAGCACCCGTTATCTGACGCAGCAGGTGCTGCAAGAGCAGATGATGAACAACCGGCAACTCCGCTTACCTACGAGATGCCCCGCCGCACAGGTCTCTCGATTATTTCTGATTTCAGTAAACAGCTTGATACCAGATCGGATGCCATCAAACCGGAGCCAGAACTGATTGCCGGGCGGGAACATGAGCTGCGCATCAGAGACCTGCATCGTGAGCCACACCTGATCGCTGACCTTGACGAACCATTGCCCTGGTACCGCAAGACCTCATGTATACTGATCAGCGCGACGTTAGTTGTTGTTGTGGCAGTCAGCCTGTTTCAGCATCGATCAAGCAACCGTACCGCAGCCGTCCTGCCCAAAGCAGCACCTGTGGCAAAGCAAGCCCCCCCGGTGACACCACCAGCCATTGTCCCCCCCGTGCAACCACCGCAAGCAGATCCTAAACAGGGTCTTGCCTCCCATGGCACCGGTCGTCCCCGTAGCCTGCCGGCCTTTATCCCTAAAGAAGGGCGGGACCCCGGCTACGGCAAGGACAATCCCGGTTGGGAAAACTACCGTGGACAAACCAGTGAATATCGTGTCTTCAGGGAAAAAGAGGGGGCGATCAAGGCTATTCAGGTCATCGACCGTAGTGGAGCCGGTATCCAGGAATCCTTTTATACCAGCATCCTTAAAGAATTGGCCGGTGCTACGGTAATGCGACCAACCTCTTCAGAGATAAGGGAAGGCTATGAGATCCGCCGTGGCGATCTGGCCGGCTTGCAACTGGTGCAATACCGGGATGCACAGGGGGGCAGGATGCGGGGCTTTGTAATAACCTGGCCATAACAGAGTGCAACTCAAGGTGGTGATTTAACCCCTAAAAACAGTTGCACGCGGAGACACGGAGACGCGAAGAGTAGAATCAAACAGTTACAGCATGTTGCCGTTTTTCCTGAATTGTTGTTCCTTGTTTTAGCTCATCACTTATTTTTCTCCGCGAGTTTCGCGGCTCCGCGTGAATATCTGCCGTTTTTAGGTTTAAAAGCAAGAACGGGCATCCTAACCAGGACGCCCGTTCTTTTTTGTTAAGCAGTCAGCGACAAGTATCGCGTGCCCTATTTTGCCGAAAGCTTCAGATAGCACTCAGCCCGGTTCAAGGTAGCTTCAGGCAACAATGCTGATGTGGGATAGCGGCTGATGAACTGATCAAACTGCGCTATGGCTGTTTCACAATCACCCTTTTTATAGGCTTCAAGTCCACGGCTGTAGGCATTGTGCTCTCCCTGGGCAGCAGCAGAGTGGCGCTGTTTTTCAGATCTCTTCTTTGGAACATCCGTTGTCAACTCATGGGCAAGAGATTTTTGTTCCAGTCTTTTTTCTACTCCAGCCTGCTGTCCATGTTTAGCGGCTGCCTTGCGGGCAAGCGGCACCCTCACAACCTGTCCGATCTGGATCCGGTGCGGATTCTTAATCTCGTTAAACAGCAGTATCTGGGGATAGTAAAAACCACGACCGGAATAACGCTTGGAAAGATGGGAAAGGGTATCACCCTTTTTTACTGTAACCTCCCGTACCAGCACCCCTTCACCGGCTTCACCGTTAAACGGCTGGGGTGAGTAGAGGTAATCAGATCCCCAGCTTGCAGTTACTCCGCACAGCAACAACGCCATCATCAGTGGAATCTTTACTCCTGGTAGATGCATATCAGTACCTGTTCCCCACTTGATCCTGGTAGGTCAAGATGCTCTTCAGCTGAACGCCGGTGCCAACACCGGTACCGGACTTAATCCTGAATGACACCTTTACCACCCGCTTTTCGCCGGCACCAAGCTCACTGAAACGCCAGAGAGACGTACCTGCCTCGGTTTTACCGGCAGCCTGATCAATGGCCACCAGCTCAATCTGCTCAGGCCAGGTGACCGCCAACTCCACCTGTTTGGCAAGATTGGAGCCACTATTCAGGATGGCAAGATCAACCGTCAGCAGATCCCCCGGAACCATCCGGCCTTCGCGACCTTTCATGGCCAGTTGCAGTACTGGCCGTGAATAGCCGATCTCAGCTTCAACCAGCACCATCTTACCCTGAGCTGCTTCAGGTGCAGCACTCAGGGAGAGTTTTTCAACGGTCCCGTCCTGGGCATTTTTGGAGGTTGTCACTTCTAGCAGCAAGGCCGCTTCTTCCTTTGGCCCCAGCGGGCCGATAACAGCCACCTCCGGCTCACCCGGCTGACGCAGACCGTCACGGTTCAGGTCATGATAGACAACAACCTTCTGGAACGGTGCCGATGAGGCCACCAGACTGAAACGCTCACGCTGGTTGCCTTTATTAACAATCCTGGCTGGAACCGTCACCACCTGTCCAGGCACTGCCTTGACCCGCTCTGTTGCCATCTTTACAGCCAGCTCACTAACCGGCAGCACAAAGCTGGCATTGGACAGGAAGGTGCCTCTGATCTGCAGCGGATTGTTCAGAACATCCGCACGGACGATCAGCTCTTCCTTTGCCAGCGCCTCGGCCTTGAGCTGGAAGGTCACGGTCAGATCGCGGCTTTCGCCCGGTTTAAGCGCAAGACCATCCAGCACCAGCGCTGCTCCCATCTCCTGCCGAAAACCAGCAGCAGCAAAATCAACCGCCTGATACTGGGGCGGGAAGTTCAGGCGCAGCGTCACATCATCAGCCGGAGTTGATCCAACGTTCAGCACGGCAACCCGGTATTGTACCGTTTCTCCAGGCAACAGTTGCGGTTTATCGCCTTTTACCACGGCACGCAGCAGCGGAGCAGCGGCAACAAGTGATACTGTCCGGCTCTGGGATGCCTCAGCCATAAACTGGGAAGCCGCCTTGATCGGATGGGCAATCCTGAGACCATCAATTGAAGCTGCAGGCACACTCAGCAACAGCACGCCCTTGAATTTTTCACCGGGCGCAAGCTGCGGGGTCTGGTTGATGGACTGCTCAGGCATGCCGGCAGCAGCAAAGCGGGCACCGAACTCAGCAGGAAAACCTGAAGCAAGATAAAAACTGTCCTGACCATTGCCCCTGTTCTGAATTTCAAATGGAATAGCATTCTTGCGGGCCACTTCAAGCGCTGCCGGAGGAGATTGCACATCAAACTCAAAGGCCGCATACTGGGCAACTTCAAGGGTCAACACCTGTGCAGTGGCGGTACTTTCAACCGGCTGGGACGGCGTTGTTGCAGGTGGTAATGCCACTGCCACCCCCAACTCCTTCAGGCGGGTTGCCGCAGTACGGGCTGCCGGAGTATTGGGAAAACGCTCCAGAATCCCTTTATATCCCGCAATCGCCTTTTCCTTAAGTCCGGCCCGTTCCTGACGCAGTTTCTCTGCAGCAGCCTTTGCCTCATCTGCCTTGCGAGCCGCCACAAGCTCACGATCTTTCTGCTCGGCAGCAGCCATGGCAGCCTTTTCAGCTAAACGGCGTTCTTCAGCAGCCTTGTCTGCAGCCAGCTTATCCGCTGCCGCCTTTTCCCTGGTCAAACGTTCTTCTTCAGCCTTAACTGCTGCAAGCCGGTCAGCTTCAGCCTTGGCCTGCAGGACACGGGTCTTTTCAGCTGCTTCCCGAGCTGCCTTTTCCTGGACTACGCGATCCGCCTCCAGCTTGGCTGCTGCCAGACGATCAGCTTCTGCCTTTTCACGGGCGATCCGATCTGCCTCAGCCTTCGCCTTCAGGATACGAGCCTTATCGGCTGCTTCCTGGGTTGTTTTTTCATGGGCTACACGCTCGGCCTCCAGCTTGGCTGCTGCCAGACGATCAGCCTCAGCCTTTTCACGGGCAACCCGCTCGGCCTTAGCTGCTGCCTGCTGTTTTTCCTGCTCCAGCCTGATGGCTGCCAGACGCTCTGTTTCCGCCTTCTCACGGGCGATACGATCAGTCTCAGCCTTGGCCTTCAGGATACGGGCCTTCTCAGCTGCTTCCTGGGCCACCCTTTCCTGAGCCTGCCGATCTGCCTCCAGCTTGGCTGCTGCCAGACGATCAGCCTCAGCCTTCTCTTTGGCAACCTGTGCCGAGGCCTCTGCAGCACGCTGTTTTTCAGCCGCAAGCTGCGCTGCAGCAGCAACCTGAACAGCACTACCCTGACCCTTTTCATACTGGGTCGCTAACGCAAGCAGATCTTCTTCAACCGTATTTTTCAGGGGGTTGTCAGGGTATTCCCGGGAAAACTGCGCCATATAGCGGGCTGCATCAGAACGGCTGCCGGCCTTGTAATGAGCACGAGCCAACCAGAACAGGGTCATGTCACGCAGAGGGGTATCAGGATATTTCTTCAGGACATCGCCAAGGCGGGTCACTGCTGCAGGGAAGTCCTGCTGCTGGTAGGCATTAAAACCGGTCAGGAATAGTTGGGAGTCTTCGGTCTCTTGAGCAACGACCGTTACTGCACTCAGCAGGGTGGCGATGAGCAGGCAGGTAAAAAATGCCGTTAACGTTCGGCAGTATCTAAGCATCTTCACGGGGGGCACCCTTTCCCCGGCTGACCGGGACGGCGGTGGTAACTGCCAAGAAATACTTGGGTAAAATGGGTATTCCTTAGCATCTTCACCGTCCCTTGTCAACCGCGGAAAGCGAGCTTTCAAGCCGTTCTAGCGGATATGGTCCTCCGGGTAGGCCCCGATCTTATGTATCGCCAGGTCAGGCCCGTTGTACTCATCCTCTTCATGCATCCTGATGCCGACTGTCTTTAACAGGGCGCCATAGACAATGAAACCGCTGGCAACGGCAAACAGTACCGCTGTCAGAGAACCGGCCACCTGCGAGATAAAACTGATGTTGCCCATCCCGCCGGCAAACTTCTGGCCAAAGATACCGGCGGCAATACCACCCCAGGTACCGATTACCCCATGCAGCGGCCAGACACCCAGTACATCATCAATCTTCAGTTTTTCCTGCTCAAAGGTAAAACCATAGACAAAGATAATTGCTGCAATGGCGCCAGTTGCCAGCGCCCCCAGAGGATGCATCAGATCACTGCCGGCACAGACCGCAATCAGGCCTGCCAGGGCACCGTTATGCACAAAGCCGGGGTCGTTTTTACCTGCAATCAGTGCCGCCAGCACACCACCCACCATAGCCATCAGAGAGTTAACCGCCACCAGTCCCGAGATCTTCTCCAGGTTACCGGCGCTCATTACGTTAAAACCAAACCAGCCCACCGCCAGAATCCAGGAGCCAAGCGCAAGAAACGGAATATTACTGATCGGCAGGGGGTGGGACTTGCCATGGCTGTAGCGCCCCTTGCGAGCCCCCAGCAGGATAATTGCCGGCAGGGCGATCCAGCCACCAATGGAGTGTACCACCACTGATCCGGCGTAATCATGGAACTCAAGCCCTCCAATGGACTTGAAGATCCCTTGCAGGAACGAAGCATTTTTACCCCAGATCAAGGACTCAAACAGGGGATAGCAGAGACCGGCAAAGATCGCCCCGGCGATCACCTGGGGCCAGAACTTGGCCCGTTCAGCAATACCGCCAGAGATAATGGCCGGAATGCAGGCGGCAAAGCAGAGCAGAAAGAAGTAGTGGACCAGATCATAGCCCATGGCTCCCTGCATCAGTTGATCAGCAGGCTTCAGGAATGAGATGCCATAAGCCAGAGGAAAGCCGATCAAAAAATAGACGACGGTTGAAACGGACCAGTCGGTCAGGATCTTTACAAAGGCGTTCACCTGGCTCTTCTTGCGGACCGATCCCACCTCAAGAAAAGCAAATCCGGCGTGCATGGCAAAGACCATCACGGCACCAAGCATTAAAAACAGGACATCTCCACTTTGTTTCAGGGGGGTAAGGGGTGACAACTCCATTGTTGCTGCCTCCTGGGCATAATATAGACCGCATTGCATCAATAGATGGCAGCAGACACATAAGCAAAAACATGGCCAATCAGCAACTTGCAGCGTAACTGACTGAAAAACAGAGCCTTTGTTCAAATTTTAAACAGCAAGACATGCATAATTTTAATGCATTGCTGCTTTATATTTAATCAGACTGTTCGCTTTTCTTTTGCAGCAACAATGCTACAATCCCCCAATGGAACTTCGCGACACTATCCGCAGCTTTCCCACCAGCCCCGGCGTCTACCTGATGCGGGATACAACCGGTACGATCCTGTATGTCGGCAAGGCCCGCAATCTGCGACAGCGGGTCAGCAACTACTTTGGCAACACCGATGGCCGCCCCCAGGTCCGTTTTCTGATGGCCCGTGTGGCCACCATTGAATTCACCATCACCGACACTGAAAAAGAGGCGTTGCTGCTGGAAAACACCCTGATCAAGCAGCATCAGCCCCGCTATAACCTCAACCTGAAGGATGACAAGACCTTCTTTTCCCTGCAGATTGACCTGCACAAGCCGTTTCCCCGCTTTACCGTGGTCCGCAAGGTCAGCCGCGACGGTGCCCGTTACTTCGGGCCCTACGCCTCAGCCAGTGCTGCACGGGAAGTGTTGCGCCAGCTGCAGCCGATGTTTCCGCTGCGCCATTACCCGCTCAAGAACTGCATG
>Ga0074197_1000768_pt1 | contig 34735 bp, 28 predicted proteins | sample EPASupsiteSAE305_FD_64526 | JGI IMG/M metagenome (GOLD analysis project Ga0074197, IMG submission 64526) | Bioremediated contaminated groundwater microbial communities from EPA Superfund site, New Mexico - SAE3-05 reassembly with SPADES | ecosystem: Environmental > Aquatic > Deep subsurface >...
GGGGGTCGGGTTCGGCGGGTCCACCACCACCGTTTGTGACGACGCCGGTCGCTGCCACGTCCATTGGCACCCGGGATGGGTGGTCAAGGGCATTCCCTACGATACCCCGGTTCCAGGATACCGGGTCAACACGATCAACGTCCTCAGGCTGTGGAGCGCCGAGGCCCCGAGAAGTTTCGATTTTGACGAGTTCAACGTCGGCGACTATTTCGGCGCCGTCGAGGAAAAGATCCGGGCCGAGAACATCACCAAGGTTCTCTATCCCAATGACGAACAGTTCCAGGGCAAGGTGCTCCGTCTGCGCCAGCAGTATTTTTTTGTTGCCTGCTCCCTGCAGGACATGATCCGCCTCCATCGCCTGCAACATGAAAATCTGGACACCTTCTCCCGCCATTTCGCGATCCAGCTCAACGACACCCATCCAGCCATCGCTGTTCCCGAACTGATGCGCCTCTTGATCGACACCCATCGGCACGACTGGGATCACGCCTGGAAAATCACCACCGCCACCTTTGCCTATACCAATCACACCCTGTTGCCCGAAGCGATGGAAAAATGGCCGGTCAGTTTACTGGGCGAGTTGCTGCCCCGCCACCTGGAGATCATCTTTGAAATCAACCACCGTTTTCTTGATCAGGTCCGCCGTCAATATCCTGGAGATGAGGCAATGGTCCGCCGGATGTCGATTATCGATGAAACCGGCGAACGGTCGGTGCGCATGGCCAACCTCGCCTGTATCGGCAGCCACCGGATCAACGGGGTGGCCCAGTTGCACACCCGTCTGCTCAAAGAACACACCCTGGCTGATTTCCACCGCCTGTGGCCCGATAAGCTGGTGAACATCACCAACGGGGTCACCCCAAGGCGCTGGATGGCCCTGAGCAATCCAGGGCTGAGCGAGTTGATCACCTCGGCCATTGGCGAAGGCTGGATCACCGATCTACAGCGGCTGCGCGACCTGGAGCCCCTGGCTGGCGACTCGGCCTTCGGCGAGCAGTGGCGGCAGGTCAAGCTGGCCAACAAGCAAAAGGTCTGCTCCTTTTATGCCCCCGATGCCTGTCTCCTGTTCAACCCCAGGGCGATGTTTGACGTCCAGGTCAAACGGATTCACGAATACAAGCGGCAGCATCTCAATCTGCTACACATTATCACCCTGTACCATCAGCTCAAAACCAACCCGGATTTTGACCTGCCGCCGCGCGTATTCGTGTTCGGCGGCAAGGCCGCACCCGGTTATTTCATGGCCAAGCTGATCATCAAGCTGATCAACGCGGTGGCCGAGGTGATCAACAATGATCCGCAGGTGAGTACCCGTCTCCAGATCCTGTTCGTCCCCAATTTCAACGTTCAGATCGGCCACTTTGTCTATCCCATGGCCGATCTGAGTGAACAGATCTCCTTGGCCGGCAAGGAGGCCTCCGGAACCGGCAACATGAAATTTTCGATGAACGGCGCCCTGACCATCGGCACCCTGGACGGCGCCAACGTCGAGATCCGGGACCAGGTCGGCCACGATAATTTTTTCCTATTCGGCATGGACGTCGAAGAGGTGCATGCCCGGTGGGCAGCCGGATACCATCCCCGGACAATCTTTGATGCCAACGAGAACCTGCGGGCCGCGATCAATCTGATCGCCACCGGTCACTTTTCTCATGGCGACCGGGAACTTTTTCGTCCTCTGGTCGATTCGTTGCTGACCCACGATCCTTTTATGGTGCTGGCCGATTATCAGGCTTATGTCGATTGCCAGCAGCAAGTTAGCGAGGTTTTTCGCGACCAGGAACGCTGGACCAGGATGTCCATCCTCAATGTCAGCCGCATGGGCGCCTTCTCCTCGGACCGCTCGATTGCCGAGTATTGTGAAAAAATATGGCGGATCAAACCTTCTCCTGTGGCCCTGAAATGGGAGTGCATGCCCAAGGAGGGGATTGTTTTCCCCAAGCGCGGGGAAACCTACAGGGCCTGACCACCCTGCCCTGCTGACAGCCGGCCCAGATTACAGACATTGTGTCACCTCTCCTCAACCAACAACACATGAAATCCTTGTTCTGAAGAGCATGCGAAACCAGTCCGACGCCATAACTGCAAAAAACCTTGATCGCTGGCTGCATCGGTTCGTTCCCGGCCTCATGACCTTTCTCCACTATCAGCGGACCGATTTCCGGGCGGACTGCATCGCCGGTCTTTCGGTGGCCGCCGTCTGCCTGCCGGTGGGCATTGCCTATGCCGAAATCGCCGGTGTTCCGGCGGTATACGGCATCTATTCCGCTCTCCTGCCCCTACTAGCCTATGCCCTGTTCGGTTCATCGCGCCAGCTGGTTACCGGTCCGGACGCGGCGACCTGCCTGATGGTCGCTGCCGCCCTTGGCCCGCTGGCCGCCGGCGATCCCCAACGCTATATGGAGCTAATGATTTCCCTGACCCTGATTACCGGCCTCTTCAATATCGTCTTTGGCCTTTGCCGGTTCGGGTTCATCGCCAATTTTCTCTCCCATCCCATTCTGGTTGGCTACCTCAATGGCGTCGCCCTGATCATTTTGGTGGGCCAGCTTCCCAAATTATTGGGCTATCGGGGCGAGGCCGGAGATTTTTTCGGGAAATTGATGGAATTCACGGAGAAAGTCGATGCAGTTCATCTGCCTACAATGATCGTTGGCGGTGCGGCCCTGGGGCTGCTGTTCGCCCTGAAACGGTGGGCGCCGCGATTGCCAGCCGCTTTGCTTGCCGTCGCCCTCGGCATCCTCGTTGTCAAGATACTGCAACTGGAAACGCATGGGGTGGCCGTCCTGGGAGCGGTGCCAGCCGGCTTACCCTCCCTGCATCTGCCATCTTTCGACCCGTCGCGATTTAAAATTCTGGTGCAGCATGCGGCGGGTATCGCCTTGATCAGTTTTACCAGCGGCATCTTGACCGCTAAGAGTTTTGCCCGCCGGAACCGCTATCCAATCGATGCCAACCAGGAACTGATAGCCTTCGGCGTCTGTAATATTGTTTCCGGCCTGGCTCAGGGTTTTCCGGTGACCGGTGCTGATTCACGGACTGCGGTTAACAACGCCATGGGCGGAAAAACGCAGCTGGTGGGAATAGTCGCCGCCGGGGCCATGGTGCTCTTTCTCCTCTTTTTCACTACCCCGCTGGCCTCTCTGCCCAATACCGTTTTGGCTGCCATTATTGCCGTGTCCAGCATCGGTCTTATTGACCTCTCTTCCCTGCGGGAGCTGTATGCGGCCAGCCGGCGCGAACTGGCCTTTTCCCTGATAACCACGGCTGGCGTTCTCTATTTTGACGTCCTGCCCGCCGTTTTTCTGGCCATCATGCTCACCTTTCTGTGGATGCTGCTGGCTGCCTCCCAGCCCCGCGACGCTGTGCTCGGAAAGGTGCCGGGTATTACTGGTTTTCACAACATTGCCGATTATCCGGATGCGATCACCATCCCCGGACTCCTGCTGTACCGGTTCGAAGGCAATGTACTGTTTTTTAACATCGACTACTTCAAGGAACGGATCATGGCCGAAATCGCCAAGTCGCCCACTTCCCTGGAATGGGTCGTTGTCGATGCCAGTCCGGTCAATTTAGTTGACATTACCGCATTGCATACCCTTTTGGATTTACGAGAAGAACTTGAAGGGCGCGGTATCAAGCTCAAATTCGCCCGGGTAAAACAGTCGCTCTGGAAATTTTTCAATGCCCGTTGGGTTACCAGTCATCCCCAATTCAACAAGGAACCCAGGTATAACACCCTGGCCTCGGTCGTTGAGGATTTTGCACAAAGGAAACAGCAACCGGCAGCTTGAACCCATGGTGGAGAGGGATGTCATGAACCAGCAGCAGAGCGAAACAGGAATTGGCGGGTGGATGCGCAGTGTCTGGCAAAAACTCCATCCCCAGGTTGAAGCGGATCAGTTGGTCCGTCAGGCAACGGAACAGGTAGTGCAGATTGCCGATCCGGTTATCCGCCAGGCCCGGAGTTACCGGCAGGTCCTGCACGACCCGATCATCGGCGCCATGACCTATTTCCATTCCCTTATCGAGGTGATTCCCGGCCCGATTATCCTGGATCGCAATCGCTATTATGACGATCCCACGGTCAAGGCCCTGTTCGCCTCACCCGATGAACTTGACGAGGTGCTCCGGCTCAGCCCGGAGATTAACAAGCTCCGCCAACAAGGGTTTAATGGGAAGGTGGCGGCCATGATGACCATGCTGCGCAATGAACGGACCATATTCGGTCACAAGCAGGATGGGGAGATGCTGGTGCGGGATGCGCGGCAACAGGCGGTGAGTTTTTCCGATCATCGGATTGTCGCTCCTGCCGCCGATCTGAACGTGGTCAAGGCGGGAATCGTCAACCGGGGACTCGAGGTGCTGGCTTCGGTGGCCATGGAGCGGATCACCACCCTGCGGGCCCAAATGGCCGAGTTGGAAGGAAAAAAAGAATATCTTCAGGGGATGAAAAAAATTCTGGGCGGCAAATCTCATCGACAGGCAATGTTTGCCGCTCCCAGCGTTCACAACCGGGAAGAGCTACGCAAGGTCGAGCAACTCCTGACCGAAGTGACTCAGGAACTCGACGAGCTCCGACAACAGATAGCGCAGCCTGAACAGTCGCTCGGCTATCTTGAAACCATCCTGCGGGAACCGGAAAAGATGCTGCTCGCCCGCAGTCACAGCCTCCGGCTCAACTGGATGGGAGTCCGGGTCGACGAGGAACCGAGCAGTGAAGGCAACGACATTACCCTGGCTGAATTTTCCGTGGAAGAGATCCAACGTTCGGCAGTGCTGGTGACCTTTTCTCTGGAGACAAAATCTGTTGCATAACACCTTGGCTGGAGACAGCTACGAAACAATCGAGCAACCTGTTTCCTGGGATGGCCCGTCGCCATATTCCACCTTCGGGCAGGCAACACATCGACAACACCGCGCACGGAAAGACACAGAAGCCCTATGCCAACCTTGAACATGTGGAGCCCTTTGATTGTCCGCTTTGCCTTGCTGCTTACCCTTTGCGTTGGCGGGATGGCAACAGATCGGACGACTGCGTCTGCCGAAATCCCTCAGAACGGGCAGTTGCTCATTTCTCCCGAAATGCTCAAGGACAAAATTGAGCAAGTGACGAAAGCAACCAGCCTTGATGAGGGAACAAAGACCGAACTGCTTTCTCTCTATCGCAAGAGCCTGGAGAATCTGGCGATTGCAGCATCTCACGATACTCTGGCCGATACATTTGTCCAATCCATCGAGACTACTCCCGAAAAGATAAAAAAATTAAGGGAAACGATGAGCCATCAGGTGCGGCAAGCTCAATCGCTGGAGAAGGAAGACCGTGATGCCGATGGAGCCTCGTTCAAGGAGATCGAGCAGCAACTGCTCAAGGCCAAGACAAATTACACGGTGATCGAGACAGAGGTGGCATCTTTGACTCGTCAGGCCACTGCCCTGACAGAACGACCGGTTAAAGCCAACCAGCGGCTCGCCGAAATTAAAGAGCTCGAACAGGAATTGCTGGCCGCATCGCAGGCACCCTCACCGGCTCCTGCATCCCCGCTAGTCGTGGAAGCAGAAAGTTGGCAGCAGCAGACACAACTCCAGGCTTTGCAAAGTGAATCGCGCATGCTCAACCAGGAATTGGTGAGTATGCCGGTGCTGGTGGAACTGACCAACGTTCAGCAAGAGGAAGCTGCGGCACGGTTGCATGCGGCCCGTTCGTTGCTGCAATCCCTGGAGGCAGAGGTCAACCGCCAACGTCAGGCGGAAGCGACCCAAAGGATAGGGGAGGCCAAGGAGGCGGTGCTGCAGGTAGCGGACAGCCAGCCTGTGCTGCAACTGGCCGCAGCGAAGAATGCCGAATTGGGCGACACCCTGCAAACAGTCACTGTAGCCTTGAAGGCCATAACCACTGAAAAGGATAGACTTGAGAAGGAACGAAAACGGGTTGAGGACAATTTTAGAAGTACGAAGCAAAAGATTGCCTTAGCTGGTTTGAGCCAAGCCCTTGGTTTCATCCTGCAGGAACAGCGGCGAACACTTCCCAATGTCCGGCTGCTGCAAAAGAATATGGCCGAAAACCAAAAAGTAATCATCGAGACCGGATTACTGCAGGTACAATCCAGTGAGGAGAGGAAGAAACTCGATGATCTCGAAGGCGCTATCGCGGAACTTGCCTCTGGATCTTCTCTCAATGAATTCAAACAAATTGAACCGGAACTGGGCAAACTTCTCACCAGCCGGCGGGACCTCATCGACAAGATCTTTACCGCCAATCAACTCTACCTTGGCATGCTTTCCGAGGTTGAGGTCCTCAACAGTCAACTCTTGAAAACTGTGGTCTCGTTTGAAAGTTTTCTCGCAGAACACCTTCTGTGGATACGAAGTATTCTATGGCTGCGTCTCAAAGATTTTCAAAGCCTGCCCCAGGAAGCAATTGTCCTCTTTGCCCCCGATCAATGGCTCGCTGTCGGCAAAGCCCTTGCCATCCAGGCTACTTCCTCACCAATCCTCATTCTGGTCTGCCTGCTGACCGCCGCCTTGATCGGTTGTACAAAGAGGATGCGCATTCTGCTGGATGCAGTAATTGAACAAACCGTCCATCCGGCCACCTATCGCTTTGCCCTGCCTGTGCAAGCATTCGGCCTGATCGTGCTCCTCTCCCTTTCATGGCCGCTGCTGATCATGACTCTGGGCTGGCAGATGCACATCGCAACGGAAACAACCGCATTCGCCTCAGCAGTAGCGATGAGCCTGGTTACCATATCCTACCGTTTTTTCCTATTGCGGGTGTTTCGTACCCTGCTTTTGCCCAATGGCCTGGCAGACCGCTTTTTTCACTGGCCCAAAGCGACCATCACCTTGTTGCGCCGGGAAACCGGTTGGTTGATGGTCACCTTTTTACCCGCGGTCTTTTTTACCCAATTGGCATTTTTTGCCAATTTCAGCACCGACGGCAGCCATATTCTGGGGAGGTTGATCTTTATCGCTGCCCTGGGACTCATAACGATTTTTTTCTTTCGCATCCTCCATCCCCGGACCGGAGCATGGCATCGGTTTCTTGAAAAATATGCCCACCGGTTGTTTGTCCGCATCTACCCGCTGTTCTTCTTCCTGATCATCCTCCTTCCCCTGGTGCTGAGCGGCTTGGTTCTGGCTGGATATGTCTTTGCGGTCGGCAGCTTATTGCGCTGCCTGATCAACAGTCTTTGGGTTGCCCTGGGGATTGTCATCTGCCACCAACTGGTTGAGCGGTGGCTGATCCAATCCAGTCGCCAGCTTTTTCGCAAAAAGGCCCTCCTTCTCCACGCCCAGGCAAAGGTGAACCGGGAGCCGGCACAAGTTTCCAACGACAAGGGCCCTGGGCCAATCGAGGAGCCGGTGGAAGACCTGATTGAATTGAGCACGGACAGCCGCAAACTGCTGCATACCATGGCAGTGCTAGCCTTTGGTGCCGGGATGTGGCTGGTCTGGGCCGATGTGTTGCCGGCCCTGCGTCTCTTCAACGAATTCACCCTCTGGAGCTATACCGTCACGGTCAGTGGCCAGGCAAGCGTCGTGCCCGTCACCCTGGCGGATGCCGGACTGGTCATCCTGATCGGCATCATCACCTTGACGGCAACCCGTCATTTTCCAGCACTGCTCAAGATTGTCCTGCTCCAGCACCTGGATATGCCCCCCGGCAGCCGGTATACCGTCACCACGCTGTCCCGCTACCTGATCGGCGGCATGGGACTGATGGCCATTGCCGACATCCTCGGGTTCAGCTGGTCGCAGATCCAATGGCTGGTTGCCGCCCTTGGTGTCGGTATCGGTTTCGGTTTGCAGGAAATCGTCGCCAACTTCATCAGCGGCCTGATCATTCTCTTTGAGCGTCCCATTCGGGTGGGCGACGTGGTCACCGTCGGCGGCACCGACGGCAGGGTAACCCGCATCCGCATCCGCGCCACCACCATCCGTGACTTCGACGGCAAGGAATTGCTGGTTCCCAACAAAGAATTCATTTCCGGCCAGTTGCTCAACTGGTCGCTTTCCGACCCGGTTATCCGTCTGCTGCTACCGGTGGGCATTGCCTATGGCAGCGATGTACAGCAGGCGATGCGCCTGATGCGAGAGGCAGCGGAAGAAAATCCGCTGGTCCTTGAAGATCCTCCCACCACGGTCACCTTTGACAGTTTCGGCGACAACGCCCTGCTGCTGACCCTGCGCTGCTTTATCGGTTCGGTTGATAATCGCGTGGCAATCAAAAGCGTGCTCCATCAGGTCATTGACCAGAAATTCCGCGAAGCGGAAATCTCCATGGCCTTCCCGCAGCGCGACGTCCATCTTGATGTGAGCAAACCCCTGGCAATCAAGGTGATTCGAGAAGAGAGCACGGTCGTGGACAAATCCGCGTCCGCTTTGCATGAGGAGGTGGAGCCAAGCTAACTTGTGCGTCACAAATGCCCCTGGAAAAAGGGCAATCAAACAAGGGAAATGCCGGAACAACCGGTTTTAATTAATGATAATTCAAGGAGAAAAGTATGCAAAGCTACAAAGGATTGTTACTGGCCCTGGTTGTGGCTGTCAGTTTGGGTGCCTGTGCCGAGACCACCCCCAAGAAAGAACTGAACGTTGAACGGGCCAATGTGGTGTCGGTGACCGCAACCGTCGAAAAGATTGACCTGAAGAAGCGAATAGTCACCATCCGAGGATCCGAAGGCACTGTCCGGACGTTGCATGTCGGCGAGGAAGCAGTCAATCTGCCGCAAGTCCGTGTTGGCGATAAGGTGACGCTGGACTATATCGAATCCCTGGCGGTGCGGATGGCCAAACCCGGCGAAGTCAAGGATGAAGTGAAGGGATTGGTCGGCAGGGCAAAGCCGGGCGAGAAGCCTGGCTATATCGAAGAAACCGAAACAACCATAACCGCCACCATTCTCGATATTGACAAGGTGAAGGAGACCGCAACGCTCAAGGCACCTGACGGCGAGGTGGTGGTTGTCAAGGTGCAGGATCCGGCCAACCTGGATAAGGTCAAGGTCGGCGACACGATTGTGATCACCTACACCGAAGCCCTGGCGATCGCTGTCCGGACGGTGAAATAAAAAACGAAGAAAACTCTTGTGATTGATGAAACGGGAGTCTGCTAGAGTTGCTCAACGTCACTGTCTTCTTGGTGGATCTGGGTCACGAGGAGACAGTGACCGCTCTGTTTGTTAAATGACGATATCAATTATTGGAAACGATCTTTTTCTGGGAGCCTGATTACACAGTTGACGGCCTGAAAGGGTCCACTTCCAGGCAGTTGTCCCTCAGACCTTCGGGGCTCAGTGTGCAGCAGGAATCAAATCACGATGAATCGTATTGTAGGTGGATCAACCCTTTTTCAGTAGCCAGCAAGGAGAAACCAGATGAAAGCGCATAACATTCTCATCCCTTTGATTCTGTTGCTCATGGTCGCCGGAGCATCTTTGGCTGCCCCCTTGGAGACCTCGCCCCCAGGTGATCCCGGCTGGCCACGCGTGATCAAGAAAAACGGCAAGGAACTGACCATCTATCAACCCCAGGTCGATTCCTGGCAAGATTATAAGAATCTCCACGCCCGGTTTGCCATTGCGGTGAAAGACGGAAAATCAAAAAATGAGACCTTCGGTGTGGCCGAGGTGGATGCCGAGACTGTCGTGGACCAGGTCGCCCGGGTAGTGGCGGTCATACCCAAGAAACGAGAACTGCGTTTCCCGAACACCACGGATGCGGAAGCGGCTGCTCTGCGCAATGTCGTTGAGGAAATTCATCCCTTCGGGCAGGCAATGACCGTCTCCCTCGATCGCATCCTGGCCTATATCGATCCAGCCCAGCAGCGCCAACAGGCTGCGGTCGAATTGAATCTGGATCCGCCCAAAATCTTTTCCAGCAACAAGCCCGCCATCCTTGTTCTGTTGCAGGGCGAACCGCAGCTGCAAGCCGTCGATGCCAACCAGAAGGATCTGATGTTTGTCGCCAACACCAACTGGGATATCTTCTACGATGCCGTCACCCAACGGTATTATCTCCTCAACCAGGAGAGCTGGCTCGCCACCAAAGATCTGGTCAAGGGTCCTTGGGATTCGACCGCGACGCTGCCAGCCGGCATGTCTTCCCTGCCCGACGACGACAATTGGGCCGATGTGCGCAAGCGGATACCTGGCAAGCCGGAGAAAAATCCCCCGGTCGTCCTGGTCAGCACAGAACCGGCGGAACTGATTCTTACTCAGGGTGAGCCCAAATTCAATCCCATCCCCGGCACCTCTCTGCTGCGAATGACCAATACCGAAAGCGTGGTATTCTATAATACAGGGGATGGCAAACAGTACTTTCTGACGGCTGGGCGGTGGTTCCGCGCCACCAGTCTGGAAGGCCCATGGACGAGCGCCAGCACTGATCTGCCCGCGGATTTCGCTAAAATACCGGATAACGATCCCGCCGCTTTCGTCAAAGCCTCGGTACCGGGTACGACTGAGGCGAAGGATGCGGTTTTGCTGGCCTCCGTGCCCAATAAAACTGTTCTCGACGTCAATACGCCCCCCCAGGTGAAGGTGGCTTATAACGGGGAACCAAAATTTCAGACCATTCCTTCGACCACCGTCCAGTATGCCACCAACACCGCCAACGCGATCTTTCTCGTCAACGGAGCGTACTACTGTTGCGAGCAGGGTGTCTGGTATTCCAGCAACACCCCCAGTGGGCCGTGGGCCTACTGCACCAATGTGCCGGCAGCCATCTACACCATTCCCTCCTCGCATCCCGCGCACAACGTGACCTACGTGACCGTGCAAAGCAGCACGCCGACCACGGTGGTGTATACCCAGACCGCCGGCTACAGTGGCGAATACGTGGCAGCGAACGGGGTGTTGATGTTCGGAGCCGGGATGCTCGTGGGTGCGATGATTCACAACTACCATGATTACTATCACTACCCCGTGCCCTATTCCTACGGTTATGGCGCCAGATACAGCTATGGCTACGGCGGCTATTACCGTCCACCCTATGCCCAATATGGTCCGTACCGTAGCGGCGGTGTCGCCACGGCCTATAATCCGAACACCGGAACCTATGCCCGGGGTGCCTACGTCAGTGGCCCCGGTGGCAGCGCTGCGGTGGGACGGGCCTATAATCCTTATTCCGGCGCTCGGGCCGCTGGGGCTCGCGTTGATACGGCCTATGGCTCGGCCGGGAGAGGCGCAGCCTACAATCCCAGCACCGGGACCGCGGTTCGCGGCGGCTACCGAAGCAACGACTATGGAACGGTTGCCGGGGCACAGACCAACAGGGGCTCCGGCGCTGTTGCCTGGGACACGGCGCGAGGACAAGGGGCTGTTGTCAAAGGACAAGGAGGCAATGTTTATGCCGGGAAAGACGGCAATGTCTATAAAAGAGACAGCAGCGGCAACTGGAGTTCCAATACCGGCGGCGGCTGGGCGCCGGTTGAGAGATCGCAGCCCGGGGCAACTCGGCAATCTCAGGCGCAGTCGCGGGACAGTTTTGCTCAATCCAACCGGGCTCAGGCTCAACCGCGAACAGATTTTTCCCAGCCCAGCAGCCGGGCCCAGATGCAGCCATTCTCGCGCGACAGCCAGTTCAGCCCAAGGACGCGTGACCTGGAATCGCAGGCTCAAGCACGCTCGCGCGGCAATCAGTTGAGCCAGAACAGATCCAGTTTTGCTTCGCAGGCAGGATCGCGGGGCGGTGGCCAATTCAGCCAGCCCAGCCGCGCCCAGATGCAACCGCGCTCGAGCGGCGGTGGCCGGGCCGGCAGTGGAGGCCGGGGTCGGAGATGAAAATCATCGCAGACTGAGGAGAAGCGAGTCAATACTGTTCGCAGTTTACGAAACAACCAAAAAAACATGCTGCCAAAATCACCAACGGTGACTGGCGCCATCAGATAAATACGAATATAATCGCTTGGGTGCTCGCAATATTCGTTCAACAGGGGGGGTTATGAGAAACAGAGAAATAAATCTTCAATTTTTGCATCGCATCAGGCATGCCACAGGGCTGGTAATGATGGGAATGGCGGCGATTTCGCTGCTTGTCGGCGGATGCCAGAAGGAAGAAAAAACCAAAACCCCGCAGACACCGACGGTCGAGGTGGTAGCCGTCGTGCAAAAGGATGTCCCTGTTTATGTTGAATGGGTCGGCGCCCTCGACGGTTCGATCAATGCGGTCATTCGCCCTCAGGTTACCGGCTATCTGATCAGCCAAAATTACCGTGAAGGCGAGCAGGTCAAGAAGGGGCGGATTCTTTTCGAGATCGACCCCCGCACCTTCCAGGCCGCCCTGAACCAAGCCAAAGCGCAGCTCTCCCAGCAGAAGGCGCGTCATGACACCTCCAAGGCCAACCTGGCCCGCATCAAACCTCTCGCGGAGAAGAACGCGGTCAGCCAGAAGGATTTGGACGATGCGGTCGGCGCGGAGCTTTCCGCCAGAGCCTCGGTCGAAGCTGGCCAAGCGGCGGTCGATGAGGCGCAGCTCAATCTGGGCTTCACCAGAATTGCTTCTCCGGTGGACGGCATTGCCGGTATTGCCAAGACCCAGCTGGGCAACCTGGTCAGCCCGAGCATGCAGGAAGAACTGACCTCGGTCTCCACGGTCGATCCGATCAAAGTTTATATCAATATCAGCGAGCAGGAATATCTCAAGTCGGTTGCATCCGGCAACAAGGCGGAACAGATGCCCCTGCAACTGATCCTCGCCAATGGCAGCGTCTATCCCCATGAAGGCCGGTTTGCCCTGGTGGATCGCCAGGTTGATCCCACAACCGGCACTCTCAAGGTAGGAGCCCTCTTTCCCAATAAAGACAATCTGCTCCGCCCCGGACAGTATGGACGGATTCGGGCGATGATGCAGGTCAAGAAAGGGGCCTTGCTCATTCCCCAGCGCGCGGTCACCGAAATGCAGGGCAAGTACCTGGTGGCCGTGGTTAAGGCGGATAACACCGTCGATGTCCGGCCGGTGCAGGCGGGAGAACGGATCGGCGGCGATTGGCTCATCGACAAGGGTTTGCAACCCGGAGAGCAGGTCGTCGCCGAGGGAACCCAGAAGGTTCGGCCCGGCATGACCGTGATTCCCAAGCCTTTCTCGCCATCAGCGAAAATGGCGCCCTCCGCGCCGGCAGAGAAGAGGTAAGGCGCCATGGCAAGATTTTTCATTAATCGCCCCATTGTGGCCATGGTGATGTCGATCCTCATGGTCATTGTCGGCCTGGTCGCGATGAGCGGTTTGCCCATCGCCCAATTTCCCAATATCGTGCCGCCGGAGATCAAGGTCGCCGCCACCTACACCGGCGCTGACGCCCTCACCCTGGAGCAGGCGGTGGCCACCCCGATCGAGCAGCAGATGTCGGGGGTCGACAACATGAACTACATGTATTCGATCAACGCCAACAATGGACAAACCAACCTGACGGTCAACTTCGACATCAAGACCGATCCCAACACCGACCAGCTGCTCGCCCAGATGCGCAAGGGCCAGGCCGAATCGCAGTTGCCCAGCGATGTGCGCAACTACGGGGTGACGGTGCAGAAGTCCACCTCCTCGCCGCTGATCATGTTCGGCCTCTATTCGCCGAACGGCACCTACGACAACGTCTTCCTCGCCAACTACTGCTACATCAACATCAATGACCAGATGACCCGGGTCAAGGGCATCGCCAGCGTCACCATCTTCGGCGCTGGCCAGTATGCCATGCGGCTCTGGGTCAAACCGGATCAGCTGGCCAAGCTCAATCTCACCATTCCCGAGATCGTCGATGCGGTCAACACCCAGAACACGGTCAACCCGGCCGGTCAGGTCGGCGCGGAACCGGTGCCCGCCGGCCAGGAATTCACCTACGCAGTCCGGGCGCAGGGACGGCTGCAAACCGAAGAGGACTTCGGCCGGGTGGTGCTGCGCGCCAATTCGGACGGCTCGATCGTGCGGGTCAGTGATGTGGCCCGGATCGAGCTCGGTGCCCAGACCTACAGTATTGAAGGCCGGCTCAACGGCAAGCCCAGCGCCCTGATCGCCCTCTATCAGATGCCGGGCACCAACGCGGTCGAGGCCGCCAACGGCGCCAAACAGCTGATGGAGGAGCTGAAAACGAGATTTCCCGCCGATCTCGATTATGTGGTGAGTCTCGACACCACCCTGGCGGTCACCGAGGGCATCAAGGAGATCGAGCACACCCTGTTCGAGGCCTTGGTCCTGGTCATCCTGGTGGTGTTCATCTTTCTCCAGGGCTGGCGCGCCACCCTGATCCCGCTGTTGGCCGTGCCAGTGTCCCTGGTCGGCACCTTCATGTTTTTCCCCTTGTTCGGCTTCTCGATCAACACCCTGTCGCTGTTTGGTCTGGTGCTCGCCATCGGCCTGGTCGTCGATGACGCCATTGTCGTGGTCGAGGCGGTGGAACATCACATCGATCAGGGCCTCACGCCCAAAGAGGCCACCTTCAAGGCCATGGAAGAGGTGTCCGGACCGGTTATCGCCATCGCCATCATCCTCGCCGCGGTCTTTGTGCCGACCGCCTTTATTCCCGGCATTACCGGCCGGCTCTACCAGCAGTTCGCCTTGACCATCGCCCTGTCGGTGATCATCTCGGCCTTCAACGCCCTGACCCTCTCCCCTGCCCTTTGCGCCCTGCTGCTCAAGCCAAAGGTCAAAGGGTCCGGTCCGTTACAGAAATTCTATGACTGGTTCAACCGGGTGTTTGGCCGGGCCACAGACGGCTATGTGGGGATATGCCGGGTGGCGGTGCGCAAAAGTTTCATCAGCCTGTTGTTCCTGGTGGGTGTGGTGATCATGACCGGCATGTTCGGCAAAGCGGTTCCCACCGGATTCCTCCCCGAGGAGGATCAGGGGTATATTTATGCCGGCATCCAATTACCCGATGCCGCCTCGCTGCAACGAACGCGCGAACTTGCCGAGCAGTCGGAAAAACTGATCATGGAAACTCCGGGGGTGAAATATTGCACCTCGGTCATCGGCTACTCCATGCTCAGTCAGGTCACCAACACCTATAGCGCCTTCTTCTTCATCACCCTGGAGGACTGGGCGGAACGGAAGGCGCCCGAGGTGCAATACGAGGCGATCAAACAATCGCTTTCGAAAAAGCTGGGCGGGCTGAGCGGCGGCATCGGTTTCGCCTTCTCGCCGCCGGCTATTCCCGGTATCGGCACCTCGGGCGGCGTCACCTTCATGCTCGAGGATCGGGCAGGTAAGGATCTCGATTTCCTTGCCGCCAATGTCAGCACCTTTATCGAGGCCGCCAAAAAGCGGCCGGAACTTGCCAGTATCAGCACCACCTTCCGGCCGACCGTGCCCCAGCTGTTTGTTGAGGTCGACAAGGACAAGGTGCTGAAGCAGGGGGTTAACATCAATGACGTCTACAAGACCCTGCAAAGCTTCATGGGCAGCGGTTTCATCAACTACTTCAACCGCTTTGGCCGCCAGTGGCAGGTCTACATCCAGGCCGAGGGCGAGTATCGGACCAATATCGACAACATCGGTCAGTTTTACGTGCGCAACAAGGATGGAAAATCCGTGCCGCTCTCAGCCCTGACGACGGTGAAGAACATTTCAGGACCGGAATTCACCATGCGCTACAATCTATACCGGGCCGCCCAAATCAATGCCGGGGCCGCTCCGGGGTACAGTTCGGCTCAGGCCATGCAAGCCCTGGAGGAGGTTTTTGCCGAAACCATGCCCACCGAGATGGGCTTTGACTACATGGGCATGTCGTTTCAGGAATGGCAGGCTCAGAAAGGGGTCTCGCCGCTGGTGATTTTCGGTTTCTCACTGTTGTGCGTGTTCCTGATCCTGGCAGCCCAATATGAGAGCTGGTCCCTGCCGTTTTCCGTGCTGCTCGGCACACCCATCGCGGTGGCCGGAGCCTTCGGCGCCCTGCTGCTGCGTGGCCAGGAGAACAACGTCTACGCCCAGATCGGACTGGTGATGCTGATTGGTCTCTCGGCTAAAAACGCCATCCTCATCGTCGAGTTCGCCAAGATGGAATACGAAAAAGGGCGGCCGCTCCTGGAGGCGACTCTAGAGGGGGCCAAGCTGCGTTTGCGGCCGATTTTAATGACCTCTTTTGCCTTCATCCTCGGCTGCGTCCCGCTGGCGATCGCCTCGGGAGCCGGTGCGATTTCCCGTCAAGTCATGGGCAACGCGGTCATTGGCGGTATGCTGGCGGCAACCGCCATCGGTGTCTTTCTGATTCCGGTCACCTATTATGTGGTTGAAAAAATAGGCGGCAAAAAAAAGCCGGAACCTAATGCCGGGCCGGGAACGGAAATGGGAGGTGAGCATCATGCGTAAGTTCTGGACAATCCTTCTCCTCGCTTTGCTTATGGGGGGATGCACGGTGGGGCCTGATTATAAGCGGCCGGCGGTGGATGTTCCCGCTGGGTGGCGATTAAACGAGAAAGAGGCCAAGGACTTGGCCAACAGCACCTGGTGGCAACAGTTCAATGACCCGGTGCTCAATGAGCTGATCACTGTCTCCCTTCGGGAGAACAAGGATCTCCTGATTGCGGCGGCAAGGATTGAGCAATTCGCCGGCCGGTACGGAATTGTCCGAGCGGACTTCTTTCCCCAGGTGGGCGCTGCCGGTGAATACAATCGTCAGAGGGTCACCGAATTGGGAGAGAATAGGCTGTCGCCTGCATACAAGGCAACAACCGACAATTTTTCAGCCAATGTGAACGCCAGCTGGGAGATCGATCTATGGGGCAAGATCCGCCGCAGCACCGAGGCTGCCCGGGCTCAGCTCATCGCCAGCGAGGAGGGGCGCAAGGCGGTTATCCTTTCCCTGGTGGCCAATGTCGCCTCCGCCTACATCAACCTGCGCGACCTGGACCGCCAGCTGGAAATCAGCCGCAGCACCACCAAGTCCCGAGAGGACTCCTATGTGATGTTCAAGGAGCGGTTTGCCGGCGGGGTCATCTCCGACCTTGAACTGAGCCAGAACCGGTCCCAGTATGAAGAAGCCCTGGCGAGCATTCCGCCCCTGGAAAAGGCGATCACCCAGCAGGAGAACGGCTTGAGTGTTCTTCTTGGCCGGAATCCCGGACCAATTATCCGGGGCAAAAGCATCGAGGCGTTGCAATTGCCCGCCATCGTTGCCGGGCTGCCCTCGGATCTGCTTGCGCGTCGTCCAGACTTGCGTCAAGCGGAACAAAACCTGATTGCGGCCAATGCCCAGATCGGTGTGGCCAAAGCCGCCTATTTTCCGGCCATTTCCATCACTGGCGCTTATGGTTCCGCCAGCGGCGACCTGAGCGATCTGTTCAAGGGGCCTTCGAAAGCCTGGCAGTACAGTGCCCCGGTCACCCTCCCCATCTTTACCGCAGGCAAGATTGCCGGCAGCGTACGCGAGGCCGAGGCCATTCAACAGCAGGCGCTGCTCGGGTATCAGCAGGCGATTCAGAATGCATTCCGTGAGGTCAACGACGCCCTGGCTGACCAGGCTCAGACCCGCAAGCAACTGGCTGCCCAGAAAAGCCAGGTCGACTCGCTCAGCCAATATGCCGGCATCGCCCGACTTCGCTATGATAATGGCTATACCGATTATCTGGCGGTGCTGGATGCGGAACGGAGCCTGTTTAACGCCCAACTGGCCTACACACAGACCCAGGGCACGCTGCATCTGGCAATAATCAATCTGTACAAGGCGATGGGCGGCGGATGGGCAGAAGGCGGAGAGCAACAGGCTCAGCCCAAAATGAATCCTTGAGGCTGGGCACGGTGGGCGATGTACCGTTAATCGATTTTGTGGAGATAGTTTGGCATAGCAGCATTTCGACCACGGAAAATATATTCATCGGTTGATGCCAAAACAAAAAATTGTCGGATTTCACAGCACAACCACCAAGAACAATCTCTCAGCAATTTTAATCAGCTTCAATCATTTGCACGTCAAAAAACGGATCAACCTGAAAAGGGTCATGTATAGCCACCGGTTAAATATGACCCTTTTTTCAAAAGCTGAAAAACGAGTCAACTCACCATTAACTCACCGCATAAAAAAAAGCTCCTTAGCTGGCTAGAGCTAAGGAGCTTTTTTTACGTTGGTGACCCCAAGGGGACTCGAACCCCTGTTGCCGGCGTGAGAGGCCAAAAAACAGCATGCTCCCCCGTTCTATATTGCTGTTTTTCTTATATTTATTAACCTTACCTTTCCCTCTCAATCCTTAATTTTTTCCAGAAAAGTCCTTTAAGAGTCCTTCGGTTTATTGTATTTCAATCTTGCCATCTGTGTATTTTCCATCTTTTGGAAACCCCGTATTCGAGAATATTCGTACTCCTTTCTCATTATTCCAGCTGTAAACTGCCCCTTTAAATTGCTTGGGTTCTGCTAGTTTTATTTCATTGGTTTCGGCGGCAATTGTTTCCTTTTTTATTATCTCCATTCTTTTTTCAAGGAACTTCCGATTTGCCTCTTCAGCTTCGATTTTTAAATGATTTTCTTCCTTATTATGCGCGGTTTTTGGTGGGTTTATTTTCATTTGGATTTCGTTTCTTACTTGTTGAAGCCCTTCCCACATCGATATATTTTTTACAAAATTGAAATATGCCCAAATTGGCAAATCAATCATTGCACATATAAGAAGAACTCTCCATGTGATCCCCCACGCCGGGCTCCCGGAATTCAGTATATACAATTGCCTCTTCCGCGTTGATGATATGTTACCATATTGTGTTGGTCTGTTTTCCCCCCTGGCCGCTCTTTTTTTTTCTGGAAAATTAGGATTTATGACTGTCATTTTTTTCTCCCTATTTTATCCCTTTTATTAGGTATATATTTTTGTTCAATATTATTGATTTCATTTGAAAGAAATCCTAGGCTACCTTCTTATTCAGCAAAATAGATTCACTATTTTCTTGCTCATCTCTTTTTCGTAACCATTTTTCGAAGTCAAAGAACGCTCTTATCATTTGATGCTGGAATAAAATTTTAAACTCAGCGTTTTTTTCTTTTTTCTCTTCATTCAGCCATTCATTCACTTCGATCAGTAACGGGTTCATTTTAACTCCCTCGTTACGTCTTTTCGGGCCTTCTCCTGTCATTATCCAATCTGTAGATAGATTATATTTCTGAGCAATTATAAATGCCCAACTTATAAGAAAATCATCTTTTGCCTTCTTTCTTGATACATATTGATGCGTAGTATCAACAAGTTCCGCTAATTGTGTGAATGTCGAAAGATTGGTTTCTTTCTTAACTCTTCCCCAAATATTTAAAAAATTATCTGTTTGCGTCATAAAGATTCATTTTTCCCTTGACTGCATCCTTTTGATGCTTTAATAATGAATCATGCATCAAAAAGATGCAATTTACTTTTACCTCTTTACCCGGTGCCTCTCATGGAAACTTTGCAACTCGACCTTGATCAAGAAAAAATCGTTTCTTTGAGATATTCCCTCGCCAAGCGCGTTCCTGACATGATGCGCGGTTTCATTATTAAGACCAACTACGGCGAAATTTATATTGATCCCGAATACGCCGAAGCCTTCCGCAATCTCGCCGCCGATGTTCTTCAGTATAAACTCAACAAACTGCGCACTTATTGAGGTTCACATGTCCCTTTACGATACCTTTATTATCCTCGGCCTTTTCCTCATCTTCATCGGATTTGGCCTGCTCGTCTATCTTCAATTTTTTCATCTCATCGCCAAATTCCATTTCAAGCTCATGCCACGCTTGGCTGAACAATACGCCAAGTGCAAGACAAACGTCATTTCCGAAGAATTGGGGCTTGAAAATGAATAATCCCGTCGTTCTCGATACCCCGATCCCGGAAAAATTCCCCATTGGTGAATTTGCCGTCATCATCTGCGAGCGTTGCAAGAAGCGCTATCAGCTGTCTCTCATTATTACCCACGGTCAAGCAGTTGAGCACCATTCCTGCCCCCGTTGTTTAAGTTTTATAACTGTCGTCAACACCGATGCCGTTGGCTTGGTCACACGTGGCCAGGCCAACGTCATCGGAACTTTCACCCTGTCACCAAACCTGAACCGCCCAAACCATCAACCATCTATCTAAGGCAATATCATGACAACTGAAAAAGCATCTGAGCAACGCGGCAATTACGGCTTATTCGCCAAAGGGATTTGTAACGGCTTTCGTCGGTATACCCGAAAGAATTCCGGCGAGGTTGTAACTCAACTCCTCGTTAACCTCCCCGGCTCCACTTCTTCACTGCAAGTCGAGGTTCCTAACGGCACCGATTTGACCGCTTTCAAGGATTTTGAACCGGTCGCTATCAAAATTATCCCTTCTTTTTACGAAGGTCGAATTGTTGGTTTTAGTTTGGCATGACTCCCGACGATGTTCAAGCACTCTTTGAGCATCTTCAAGAGTTACGTTCAATTGGCTACTGGTTGGCGACTCTTCTGGCAATCAATGCCGGTTTGATAACCGCCAATATTGTCGCCGCTACCGTGCAAATCAGGTTTGGCCGATGACCGCTTTCGATTTTATCACAATCTTTGGCTCTTCTTTCGGCGTCGGCCTCATTATTTGGATTTCAGCCCTTGGCCTGCATTTGGTTTCCAACCTGCTGAAATTCGTTGTCTGGCAATAACGGGATCGCGTTTTTTGCGTCCTCAAACCGTCAACCTTAACCAGGAGGCTATTATGCTTACTTCTGCAATGTTTACCTCGGCTGCTTCTGGTGTAACTGAAATGATGACCCTCGCCATTACCGGCGGCATGGGCATCTTCGGTTCCATCAAAGGCGTACAGGTAGGTCTGCAAATGTTTAGCCGTCTCATCTCGGGGCGCTAAGCATGGAGCTGCCAGTCATATCATATTTTGATATGGCCACGGCTGCGGCTGGTTGGCTGGCAATCTCTGTGGGGGCTGTTTTTGGTTTTGTCGCCTCATCCCTCGCAGCGATTGCCGCCTTTCGTACCTTTTCACGCATCCTCTCATCCAGGTGAGTCATGGCTGTAATTGAAATTTTCTGTGGTGCTATGGGCAATGGTAAATCAGCCATCGTCAATTCGATCGCTTTCAAATTCCTCCGTCGCGGGGGCGTCATCGGCTTGAATTATCCTCTCGTTGACGATTGGGCGATTAAGTATGCCTCTCGCGTTCTACCTCCGTATGCCTCCGACCAGGAGATTCTTGATACCGCTGTTGAATACTACAACCGGGCTTTCCGCTTTGGTTCCGTGCAATCTTGTTATGATTTCGGCGAAAAAGTTGCTCAACTCGCTACCGGCAAACAAGCAAAAACTCGTGAAGAATGGGGCTTGCAAGTTTTCGACGAAGCCAGCCTGTATTTCAATGCTCGCAATTATCAGCAATCACGAAATAATCAATTTATTGAATACTTCATCAATATCCGCAAACTGAAGATTCAAGCAATTTTCATGACGCACAATTCAGAAGACATAGACAAACAGATTCGCGGCAAGGTCGATCTTGTGACCTGGTGTCGAAATATGCAGAAACGTAAAATCTTAGGCTTCTCTCTCGGAATTTTTTACAAGAAGCCGTGCTTTAAGACTCAATCCATCGTCAACGGCGAAGGTACTTTTAAAGGCATGATGGAAGAAAAGTTTACCTATCGTCTCGATTTTAATACTTGCGATCTCTACGATTCTTTCAAACTCTTCAAAGATGATGCAATGGAAGAAGAATACGGCCTGGAACCTTTAGGTTTGCATCCACAGAGCTACTACAAAACCGCTTTTGATGAACTCAAAGAAAAATATCGAGCTATTACCAACTCTGCAATCATTCTTGATTACCACCAAACAATTCAACCAGGATATTGCTATGCGTAATTTATTTAATCCTGATGGCAAATTTACTTTAACTAATCGCGCCGCTTTCTTTTACGTCTTGATCATTTATCTGATCTTCTTTTGTTTCGATTTTTTCTTGGACAATGCCTACGGCGGACCTTTGCAGGCTCAAGGTGGTTTCCCTTCCATTCGCAGCACTGAATCACCGAAGCAGTATTCACCCGCAAAATCCTGCGGGGAATACCTGACGGTCTGTGAGAAATCTTGTGCCAACCGCGAGGGTCTTTACCGCTTTTCTTGTTTTGGCCAGGACTTCAACCCTGGATCGGGACATTACCGCTGCCAATGCGGGGATGAGGCGTTTGTTCCGCAAATTGTCAATTCTGATCGTTCACCCTTGCCATTGGTTGAAAGAAAGGATTGATCAAATGAAAATATATCAAACAATCAATCTACTTGTTTTTATTCTGTTATTACCTCGTCTTGTTTTCGCTCTTGGCTGTACCGATAACTATTTGTATCCAAACACATGCACTATTATTCACGTCTCTGTAAATACAGTAGGTCAAGCAACCGACTTTTATTCAAAAGTTTTTGAAAGTGTTGATTGTGGAAGAATTACAGTCAATACTAAAGGCTCTAATAATTCAATTAACCGTCCAGCTACACGGTATTATTTCAATATATACAGGTGGACAGGAACAAACTGGACAATTCAAAGTCAAAATTATTGGTATGTTCAAGATGTTGATCAGGCTTCGGCTTTTGCTATGTTAGGTGATAAATACTATTTAGACACATACGCAAATAATCCTAATGTTGTTTATCCTGATGGATTGCCTAATTGTGGAGGACCTTCTTGTAATACGAAAACCGGAGAAAAAAACTATAAATTAGAAGTTCATGATTCTGGTTCACCCCCATCAACCGATACTTTGTCTTGTTATGAAGATTGTGAAACTACACCTAAATCTCTTTGGACTGATTGCATAGATGATTCTTGCGTAACATCAATGGAATACACTTTTACCGGACAAATATGCAATGGACAATCCTCAATTGATGGTGTTGGCCCGACTCCCCCTGAACGCTGCACCACCCAATTAGAACAAAAAATTGCTGAATGTGGCGGCTCTCTTAATGTTCAATACTTCGATTTTGAGAACTGTACCGGCACCTGTGTTCCTGATCCCTGCCATGATAAATGGCTAGCACTTGTTGATAAATGCGGCGGCATTATGGCGGTCAGCAATTGGAACTCTGAAACTTGTGAAGGTATTTGCGCAAGTGATCCTCTTGCAAATACAGATATTCTTCAATTACCTCGTCCACCTGATGAAATAGCAACTACTACAAAAAAAAATCCTGATGGTTCTAAAGAGGTTACGCAGACAGTTACAAATAATATTACTGACGGAAGTACTCAGACCATTACAACGACCACTTATTATGATTCAAATAATGTGCAAATCGGCGAATCCACAACTACTACTTCAACCCGCAGCGGTGGCGGTGGCGATTCTTCTGATGAAGAGGGAGAGGAACCTAATTATCCCGTTCCTGATTCTTGGTACGAACCAACGTATAATATCTCTGATGGTTTGATTAATGCAATTAACTATCAAGACGTGCTTAATGCTGTTGGATCGTTTCAGGATACAATCGTTTTTCAAATCCCTAATTTGCTCATTGATACTTTAAAATTAGTTTCCGGAAGTAGCTGTTCTTATCCTCCGGCAATTTCCATTGATCTGTTCGGCAAATTTAGTTCAAAAAATGTTTCAATTGATCTTTCACAAGTCGATACAATTGTTGATATTATGAAATTTTTCTTTGCTATTCTTATAGTTATAGGTACCTGCCGTCTTGTAATGCAAATTTTTGAATAAGAATTTTAATTATGAATAATATTATTGAAATTATTTTATCTTTTTTCAAGACATTTTTTAATACTTTATTAAACCTTTTGTATGATATTTTTGTTTTAATTTTAAATGCAATTTTATTTCTTGTTACACATTTAATTGAATTTCTTGCTTCATTAATGCCTTCTTTAGAAATTGGTGTTGATTTAATTCATAGGTTTCCTACTCCACATCAAGCAATTTGTTTTCTTAATTGGATTTTTCCTGTTGATGTGCTGGTTGTTTGTATGACTTTTTATGCTGGAATTTATACGTCAGTCTTTCTTATTAAACCATTACTCATTTTTTTAAAACTAATTAAATAAATAGGTGAAATCATGTCTGCTTACAATTTAGGTTTTTTATTTCTCATCCCGTTCGTTGTTTTTGTAATTGCTCCAAAATTACCGCCTTTGTATCGAAAACTTCAGACGTATTTTCATAAGCGCTGATTTTTTATCTCCTTAGCAAGTAACGGTTGATCAGAAAGAGGAACGCAATGGGCGGACGTGGACGCGAACAACAACAAAAAGACCGTTGGGATTGGGTTTCTGAACTTTCTGACTCTCGTCTTGAACGGTATGGCAAAATGTCGAGTCACAAAGACGCTGCCGATATGCAGAAAGGGGCGCTCAATTGGGCATGTGCCAAGGAATATGAACGCCGCAAAGGAGCTGCACCGGAATGGAAAAAATAGCCTACCGCTACAAGATGGAACTTCCACCGATTGAAAATCCTTCTTCTTTCCTTATTCGCTGCCCGCTCGATGGGGCTGATTGGGAAAAACTGTCCTGGTCCCGCTTCGGCTCTGGTGGGGTTTCCTCAGCTCGTCATTGTTTCGTCGATGATTGGCGGCTTGAACACCTTTGGCGTCGTCACGGCCAAGGATTAGCCAAGGCTATTTGTATTGGCATTATGACGGCTCCGGACTTCACCATTGAAACTGATTTTCCGATTGAATTGGCCATTTATCAGGTCTACCGCGCCAATCTTCTTGCTCATTATTGGATGTTGAACGGCGTGATTACCGTTCCCGTCCTTCAATGGGGCAATCCCTCAACTTTTCACCTTTCTCGAAACTATATCGGTCCCGGTTCTGTTGTTGCTGTTCGCGGTCCAGGCAAGGGCAAAAAAGAACTTGCCAATTGGATTTCCGGCGCGGAGTACATGCAGGCTTTTTTAAGTCCTTCCCTTGTTCTTCATTTTGGCCGGAAGGTTCCTAATGTCTGGAAAAATACTCTTTTTTTTCCTCTTCGCAATTCAAGGTAACGAAATGAAAAGATATCTTTTTCACTTTCTAACGCTTTTGGATATTTGGATTTTATGCCTCGTTCTAAGTAAGCTTCCTTATAATTATTTATGGGCGATTATTCCTATTGTTTTCACTTTTTTTTATTCGGTTTGTTTTAAGTTCGAATTATTAGTCAATGGTAAATCCAATGAAAACACTAAATAATTTCCTTTTCTTTGCCTATTCGAAAATCTCATTAAAAACGGGGATTATATGAATTTTGAAAAACTTCAGGTCAATTCTACGTCACGAGGTTAAGCGATTATGCAAAAAGAACAGTGCACCCCCACAGTACAACAGGAAATTGTCATTACTAACGAACAGCTCCGTGTCATGTTTCCGGCACTTTATAAATGGGAAATTTACTCAAAAACCGATTCAAAAGAGATAATTCGCCAATCTACTGAGCGTCAACACCTGATTTTACAAGGATCGCTTTCAACTCTCAACTCGGCGACTCATCAATGAAAGCTTTTAACCTTTTCCTTTTTTTTGCCTCGTTCTTCTGTGCTTCTGCCGTGGTCATTGCCTTTTCTGTCTGACTAAAAGTTTTTTTTAAATCAAACAATGCGTTGCTCGTCCTCTATATAACCGGCCTCCTTGATGGTCGCTGTGGAAATTCAGGGGTCTGTTTCCCTGGATTTCTGCAGGGCCATTGAGGAGGTAACAAGCGATAGCGCGTTAGTGCGTTGACCATAAACAGTTTGTCATTGGAGAAAAACATGCGTTCCCTCTTCTCTCCTTTCGTTTCTGGCTCTCGTTTCAGTCAGGATTTAACCAAAAAATTTTATTGCTGTGCCGACTGCGGTCAATATGTGTTGATGGACCGTTTATCCTCATCCTTCGGTTTATGCTCCATCTGCGAGAACAAACAGCGGCTTCGGACAAGCTCACCGCCGGTAATTCCAAATCATCACTTTTAAAGGTGTCTCTTCATGCGCTCGATTTTTACAACTCGATTAACCGGCTCGCGGCTCTGTCATGCTTTAAGCAAAAAGGTTCTCGATGTTATCAAATTTTCTGATTTGGTCATTGATTCACCAGCTGAACCTGATCCCATGCAGGGCATTCCCCTTGCGGATCACCGTTACAATCACCGGTACCCGCTTTTATTGCACAAGGACGCCCGTCTTATTCATGTTCCTGCCGCGGACTCCGGGTCTACCTCCGGAGCACAAGCCCGATTAACAAGTGCTTCTCCAGTAGTACAGGCTTCCCCCTACCGGGTTTGTCGTGGTCTTGATTTTTTGAAAGTGTCTTTTTGGCTGGATTGGGACCCGCAGATTCAAAATTTCTGCGGGATTCTCGATTTCATGAAAAAACAGGTCCAGGAAACGGAACGGGATTGCATCCCTGTGTTTAAAGAAAACGGCTTTGACTGGAACCTCTACCGCACTGGTACTTCAAAATTTGCGTTCCGGATTAAATCCGGTGATGTCACCCTGATGTTTAGCAAACGAAAATCAGATCATCAGATGCCCAACTGCCGTTTGGAAATAGGTTCACTTTCTTGCTGGTCCCCTGGGTTCTTCTCGATCTACGAGCGAGTCAATGCCTTCCTCGCCGGATATGGGGCTAAAGTAATCAAGGAACGGGTTTCCGAGGTCCACCTTGCCGCCGATTTCATCGGTACCGATATTAAGGCCGTTGATCTCTGCAATCAGGATAAATGGATTATCAAGGCCACGTCCTTCAATCCTCATGACAAAATACCTCTCTATCATGGATCGCAGGAATTAGAACCCGAAGATTTAGATTTTAACCCCCATTATACCCATCGCAGATTTACCGGCGTTGACCTGGGCAAGGGCAATTTGATGCTTCGGGTTTACGACAAGGTAACCGAACTCAAACGCTCGAAAGCGATTAACAAACAACAAGTTTTCTCCGAGATTTGGGGCGTCAAAGAATACGATGAACAGTCCGTTACCCGCGTTGAATACCAGGTGCGGCGTCCTAAACTTCGAGAATTCGCCCTCTCTGAAGAAGAGCGGATTGACACTGTATCGGACTTGCTGAACGCCTTGCGTTCCCTCTGGCAATATCTCACCACGGAATGGACCCGCCACACTCAGAACCCGGTCAACCGTAACCATAATCAATCGAAATCAAAAGTCTCTGAGTTCTGGAATAAGGTTCAGGCCGTTGTCTGGTCCGGCGTTTTCGGATACGTCCGTATGCATCCAGTCAAACACAAGGATATTAATATGCTCCGGAAACAGGCTCGGGGCTGTTTAATGTCTGTTTGCGCTTCCATGGAAGTGGAACCGGTTGACATAGATAAGATCGTTCATCTTTGTAAAGACCTGATCGAAGAAGATTTGCATCAATTCTTTGAAGATGAAGAGGCATTCAAGAATAGGATGATCACCAAACGAAACGAATTTATATCAACTTTGGCGGGGTAGTCATGATTAATAACTGTAAACAAAAATATTGGCCTGAGCAAAAACAGAAGTCTTGGTTTGTCGTTGTTGTTGATGGTTGTTCTATTGGTTTAATTGAGGAAGGAAAGTTTTTAGATAAAGAACGGAAAAGACTTTCCGGCCTTATTGGAATTTATATTCGTAAGGCGCTTCCTGCTGATTTGATAAAGTTCAATGCCAAGACAATCTTACCAAGTAAAATCTTAACTGTTATGAGTCGAGTTTATGAAAATAAGTATCTTCAAAACAACTCGGCGCGGTTTCATGGGCAGCAAGCCCCTGGGCGCTGAATACATGCCGGACGTGAACGAACGCGCTCGCCGCATGAAAGCCGCCGTCGCGATCCGCGAGCAGGGCAAGCTCATCGACAACCGGCAGTTGCGGTTACCCGGTTTTGTTTAGCAAGTTTCGGCTGTACAGGTTGAGGTACGATCTTGAATCGATTTGAAGTGTATCCTGAAATGATGACCTTGAAAGAGGTCTGTGAATATTTCCGAGTTGAAAAACGTGTCTTGCTCCGCTACGGTCTTGAGAAGATCGGGGGGGTACGCTTGGGGCCGCGTTCTTGGAGATTTCCACGAAAAGAGGTCTTAAATCATGGCGTACAAGAATTTCAACAACAACAAGGAAAAGTACCCTTGGACCGGACAGAGGGTACTCAACGGAAAGAGGCAAAGGAAAAGCTTTCTGACGAAAAAGGAAGCTCTCTTATGGGAGTCCGAACGACTTCCCGAAATTTTGTCCCAAAAGACCCGTACAATTTACTTGCTTGAATGGGCCACTGAATACCTGCGTTATGCAGAGCAGAATTTTACCCACAACACCTTTGATGAAAAACGACGCGCCTTTCGTTTGTTTTTTGCCTGCCCTGGAATTGATCCGAAAGAATCAGTCGATTTTTTAACTGCCTATCAGGTTCAAAAAGCTTTACAGGTGCAATCTATCAATCGTTCGGGGAACGCTGCCAATAAGGATAAAAAAAATTTGTCTGCCGCCTGGGCCTGGGGTGTAAAGTTTCTTCAGCTCCCAGAAATTAACCCATTTTCCAAGGTAGAAAAATTTGCTTCTGATCGGCACGAACGGTATGTACCGACTTTTGATGATTTTTTGAAAGTGTTCAATTCCGTTGTCGATGACCAGGATAAGCTCATGCTCTTTTGTTATCTTCAAACAGGTGCTCGAAGAGATGAGGTTTTTCGGCTTCTTTGGTCAGATATTGATTTCTTCGGAAAAAAGATTCGGTTGTACTGGCGAAAAAACAAGGTGGGTGAATGGCATTCTCAATGGGTCTGCGTCAAAGATGACCTGATCCAATGGCTCTTGCGTCACAAAAAAAGTATGGCACCGAAGTCGGACATTGAAAATGTTTTCGTGAGTCATCGAAAACGTTTGGCCTATGAGTATCGTCAGCACTGGTTAAAACGGGAATGCAGGAAAGCGGGTGTTAAGCCTTTCGGCTTCCACGGTATTCGGCATTTATTTGCATCGATCCTCGCGGCACAGAACGTACCCCTGGTCGAAATACAATACATGCTTCGCCATACCAGCTTGGCGACAACTCAACGTTACATTCATAGGCTGAAAAAAGAAAACCGGGAAGTGCTCGCGGCACTCCCCGGCTTAACTGATTTCGAGAAAAGTCCTTCAAAAATCCTTCAAGGCGATTCTCGAATTTTGAAACAGTCAGCAAATAGCTGATAATACTTGGTGACCCCAAGGGGACTCGAACCCCTGTTGCCGGCGTGAGAGGCCAGTGTCCTAGGCCACTAGACGATGGGGCCGTATAGAGTGGGCGATATCTAAAATATCTCAGAAGCTTTGTCAAGCGGCATTCTTCAATCCCGTTTTGAATCGAACCTTCTTTTTATGATCTGATCGGGCCAACGCGACGAAGGCTATCGATATTGAGTTGTTTTATATTACGATTTACTTCGAATCATAATACAGAATGACCCAATGTGTTTTCCAATTCGACCGGGTCAATCCCTCCTTCCCTCCCCCTCTTACAACCAGTCCGATAACGACAGCCCAACGCCCACCCGATTGACGTACTGATTATAGTCGATCAGGCTTTCGCCATACCCGCTGTAATACTGGACATAACCTCGCAGGAAAGGCCAATCGCCGAGCGGAAAACTCCAACTGGCCTGGATCGCGCCCCGGCGAAAGTCGGATTCAAGACCGTTGCGAGTCATCAGGCTGAAGGTGTGATCATCCCATTTGTAAGCCGCCCCGACCTCATAGTGTCCCATGTACCGGGTAATGTCCGGATTATCGTCGTCGCCCTCACTTTCCGGAATCCGATACCATGGAGTGAACGAGAGGCCGAGATCACCGTATTCAAAGACCAAGGTGGCGATCAGCCTGTTCCAACTCCTCGACAACTCGCCACTCTGGCCATTGGATTTATGATTAATACCGAACGAATTACTGGTATTGACAATGCCAAAAAGTTCCCAGCCGGGATTGAACTGAACCCATGCCTCCGGTTCATGGTTGGTTTCACGAAACGGCGCCGAGATGTCGCTGTTATAGACCTGCCAGAAACTATGGTTGGTGTAGGCTGCATAGATATCCATGGAGTCGTCGAAAAGCCCGACCACCAGGGGAGACTTGATGCTGATCTGGAATTGGGCCTCAACCTTATCAAATTCGTAGGTACTGTCGCCGTTGGTCCGCTGGTGGTATTCGGCGTTATACCCATGGGAATTGTACGCCCCTGGTAAAATATAGTTGGGCCGGTGCGGCATGATGCTGAAAGCCCTCGCCACGTTCTTTCGTTCCTGTTCCAGCCTTTTTTCCACGGCTCCTTTCTGTTTAGGCGGGTTGCCGCCTTCAACGCCGACCGCGAGCTGCAAGCATTGCCTCCGCAGATCGCCGATCGTGACGCTGTCGGCTGCCGTGGCCAGCTTTTCCTGCATGCATTGGTCAAGCCCGCTTGCCGCAAAGGTATTTGGACAGAAAAAACAGATGCACAGAACAGCGCCAGTGAACACAATAGAACTGCACTGCATGGGGCGTTGGACAAAATAGTTCATAACGATCGAATGATGGTAATGGACAGAACCGGTCAACGCCGGTTGACGTTGCAGGATTGCACCTGGGCCATGATCACGGCCAGATGTTGAAAAAAAGCGGCAACCGCCTGATCGTCGGGATATTGCTCACGGGACTGCTCATACCGGGCAAACAGTTGGGTCAGCACCTGGAAGGCCTGGTCGTCCTCGAGCGAGCCGAGCGCTTCCCAGAGATCGTTGCTGTTCATGTCAGTCCCCTTTCTCTTGATTTTTCGATTCCGGTGCAGCGTTGGAGGCCTCGTCCGGTTCCTTTTCCAGAATATACCCTAACCCGAAACAGGCCGGGCATTCTTCCCGGGTGATGAAAAAACGGCTCTCACCCTGGAAATAGCCGATCTCGCCGCTGCCACCGCAGGTGTTGCACACGTGTTTGGATTCGTTCATGGGATGCGTTCTGGAACTAATCAATCCCTGCGATCTGCTTGGCGGCCTGCAGGGTATTTTTCATCAACATGGTGATGGTCATGGGACCAACGCCACCCGGCACCGGGGTGATGGCCCCGGCCTTGTCGACCACATCGTCGAAATCGACATCACCGGCCAGGATGGCCTTACCGTTCGGGGCCTGGCCGATGCGATTGACGCCGACATCGATGATGACCACTCCTTCCTTGATCTGATCCGCCTTGATCATCCTGGCTACTCCGGCGGCCACAATCAGGATGTCGGCCCGGCGGGTATGCAAGGCCATATCGCGGGTGCGGGTGTGGCAGACGGTGACGGTGGCGTTACCGCCCGGCCGTTTCTGCAGCATCAGGTTGGCAATCGGCTTGCCGACGATGTTGGATCGCCCAACCACCACTACCTCGGCTCCGGAGGTCTCGACACCCGCGCGTTGCAGCAACTCGAGGATGCCGTGCGGGGTACAGGGCAAAAAGCAGCGCTCGCCCAGCATCATCTTGCCAGCGTTAACCGGGTGGAAGCCGTCGACATCCTTGGCCGGGTCGATGGCGAACAATACCTTGCCCTCGTCAATGTGGCGCGGCAACGGCAGCTGCACCAGAATGCCGTGAACAGCCGGGTTGCGATTGCAGTCATCGACAATCCGCAGCAATTCCGCTTCGCTGGTTGCGGCCGACAGGGTAATCTGCTCGGAGTGGATTCCCAGGGCATGGGCCGTTTTATTTTTGGCGGCCACGTACGATTGGGAAGCCGGGTCTTCCCCGACAAGGATGGTGACCAAGCCGGGAACCAGACCATGTTGTGCTTTGAGATCGGCCACTTCGATGGCAATCTCGTCACGGATGGCCTTTGCGGCTGCAACGCCGCTGATAATTGTTGCTGACATGATGTGCGGTATGGATACAAGAAAAAGGACGGTCAATAAAGGACCATGGAAGACTAAGAGGTATCTAAACTAGCATAACGGCTGTTTTTTTCAAGTTGAGACTGCTCAAGCCCCCGGTAATTTTGTTGATTGGTTCTGTTTCCGGGATACTCCGGCCAAGGCGCCACGATCCTCGCGGATCAGCAAGGAAAGCGCGGTTTGCCGTTTGGAGGTGTCCTGATTGCGCACCGCCATGGCCAGCGCCTGGCGGGAACCGACCAAAACCACCAGCTTCTTGCCGCGGGTCAAACCAGTATAGATCAGGTTGCGGAAGAGCATGCGGAAATGCTGGCTGAGCACCGGGATGATAACCACGTCAAACTCCGACCCCTGGGATTTGTGGATAGTGATGGCGTAGGCGAGATCCAGTTCGGCGATCTGGTCGCGGTTGTACTCCACCCTTCGCTGATCCGGCAAAAACGTGACCTCGCACTTGAGCTCCGCGTTGTCGATCCGGGTGATCTGGCCAATGTCCCCGTTGAACACGTTCAGCTCGTAATTATTGCGGCGATGGATAACCCGGTCGCCGGTGCGGAACACCCGTTCGCCGATGGTCAGTTCCGGCTTGACCCGGTCAGGTGGATTGGCGCTCTGTTGGAGCATGATATTGAGATTCGCCGCCCCCAGCGAACCACGGATCATCGGGGTCAGCACCTGGATTTCAGCGCCGGGGAAGTATTTGGGAATCCACTCCCTATGGAGCTTGCGCACCACATCAAGCGCCGTCAGACCGTAGTAGAGCGAGGACCAGGGATGGGTTTTCTTGGCCAGGAGCAGCAATTCCGAGGCGGCCGAATCGGCTGTCGCCAGGGCGCCCAGGGCAACATGGCGAAACTGATCCGGAACGCTGAACTCGTACATTGTCCCCTCTTCCGGCATTTGCGGATCATAGGGCGTCTGGGCAAAAAGGGCTTCACGGGCCTCAACACCGCCATACCGCAACTTGACCCGATTGACGAACTGCACCTGTTGCCGGGTTACTTCGGCGGAATCAATGAAAAAGCAGTCAGATCGAGCCCATATTTCAGGCGATTTAAATGGCGAATCCAGGGCCGGCATCTCGCCACGATTGATCTGATGCGCGGTGTTGATGATCACCGACTGCCGCGCCTGGCGGAAAATGGTGGTCAGGCGGTAACAGGGCAGGCAGCCGCAGCCGATCAGGTCGCGCAGGACATTGCCTGCCCCCACGGACGGCAGCTGATCGGCATCACCGATGAACAAGAGGGAGGTATCCGGGCTCACTGCCTTGAGCAGGGCCGCAGTGAGCGAGATGTCGAGCATCGAGGTTTCGTCGATGATCAAAAAGTCGGTTTGCAGAGGGTTGTCCTCGCAGCGCTTAAAACCTGAACCCTGAAATTCAAGCAACCGGTGGATGGTCTTGGCCTCCATGCCGATCACCTCACTCATGCGCTGGGCCGCCCGGCCGGTGGGCGCGGTCAGGGTCACCCGGAGGTGCATGGACTGGAGGAGCGCCACGATCACCTTGGTGGTGGTGGTTTTGCCGCATCCCGGCCCGCCGGTGAGGATTGAGCAGCGCTGGTCCACCACCGCGCATACCGCCCGTTCCTGCTCATCACTAAGCGCCATGCCCCGGCTTTGGGCATACCGTTGCATCCACTCCGACACCCTTTTGGCATCTACGCCCCGCCTGGCGGCTGCCCCGGTCAGACGACGAGCCACATATTCCTCCTCGTAATAGAGCGATTTGGCGTAATAGCAGGCCATAGGCTCTCCGGTTTTCGGCTCCGGCAACACCCGCAGCCGCAACTGATCCTCCTGATGCATTGCCGCCAGATGGTCCGGGATGGCCTCGGCCAGCTTCAGATTAAGCAATGCCTCGACTTGCGCGGTGATCTGCTCGAGGCTGAGATAGCAATGTCCCAGTTCGCGGGCAGCGGACAACACATGGCGGACAGCAGCCCGGACCCGTACCACCGAATCCGGCGCAAACCCGATGGACAACGCCACCCGGTCGGCGGTAAAAAATCCGATGCCATAAAAATCCTGGGCCAGCCGATAGGGATTCTCCTGAACCAGAGCAATCGAGCGATCGCCGTACTGCTTGAAAATACGCACGGCAAACAGGGTGGAGATGCCATGCGCCTGCAGAAAAATCATGACATCGCGGATGGTCCGGTGCTCAACCCAGGCCTCCTTGATCATCGCCAGTTTTTTCCCCGCAATGCCCGGCACATCGGTCAAATGATCGATATCCTCCTCAAATACCGCCAGCGTTCGTGCCCCGAAATGGCGGACGATGCGCTTTGCGATCTTGGGCCCCACCCCCTTGATCAACCCCGATCCGAGATATTTTTCCAAGGCCCCGGCCGAAGCTGGTTTCAGCTCGGCGGCAAAAAGGGCTTTGAACTGGCGGCCGAATTTCGGATGCTGGGTCCAGTTGCCGCTGAACTCCATGGTCGCGCCGGCAAAGACCCTGGTCTGATGGACAGTGACCGTCTCCAATTGTCCATATCCACGGAACGGAGCGACCTTAAGAACCGACCAACCACTGGCCTCATTGTGATAGGTGACCCGTTCGACAATACCACTTATTTTTTCTTGGATTTCCGGGAGTTGCACCATTGATGACCGGATATTGAAATTGTTTTGTTGTCTGATTGATTCATTGATGCTATATTCGCCGCATTCATACTACGAAATTGCAGTACGGTAAAGGAGTCATTTATGGAACAATTGCAGGAAACTGTTAAAAAAGTGCTGGGACAGATTCGCCCCACCTTACAACGGGATGGCGGCGATGTCGAATTCGTCGAACTGGGCCCGGATCAGGTACTCAAAGTTCGGCTCACCGGAGCCTGCCAAGGGTGCCCGATGTCTCGTGTAACCTTGAAGGAGGGTATCGAGAAGTTCGTCAAAGGCGAACTCCCGACCATCCGGGCCGTAGAGGCGGTTGACTAGCGCAATGGCCATTGGTTTTGTCGAAAGCCTGCTCTGGCTCAGTCTCAAT
>Ga0074197_1000769_pt1 | contig 34714 bp, 33 predicted proteins | sample EPASupsiteSAE305_FD_64526 | JGI IMG/M metagenome (GOLD analysis project Ga0074197, IMG submission 64526) | Bioremediated contaminated groundwater microbial communities from EPA Superfund site, New Mexico - SAE3-05 reassembly with SPADES | ecosystem: Environmental > Aquatic > Deep subsurface >...
ATAGAGAATTTTGAGCTGTTAAAACAAAGGCGGTTGGATAATTGACATCACCACTATGTTTACCTCCATCAACCCATGTTTTAACGTCTCCATAGTAACGGATCGGATAACCATAATCCCACCATGAAACGACATAATCTTCTCGTGAAGCAATTTTACGGAGTTCATCTAATGCCGCAACTTCTTGATCAAGAAAAACAGTTGGAGTCATATATTCACGGATATGGATATAGTTTGGATAAATGGCAGTAGCTGTGAAAACAACCAATGCAAGGTATCGTAGCCACATTTTTTGGATGTACTGAGTAGTCCAAACTAGCAAATATCCAAATCCGATCGCCATCATCGGAACGGCGTAAATTGTAAAACGTAATCCAGCAAACATGGCAATAAATCCTAATCCGACAAGTGGAAGCGTTATTAGTAGCGGACGGTAAGCAATAATCGCCATAATATATCCGACACAAGCTAGGATAAAAGTGATACTATGACCACTGATACGTTCAGCAAAGAGGGTGAAGGGGATACTACCGGCTTCCCGTACTGTTGACATAACATTATAGTAATTAAGAGCAGTGGTGACAGTATTTTCAGATGTTCCGCTGTATAGGTACATCTTTAACAGCCCTAATATGGGTGTTATTCCCCCAGTAAAAATATAGATCCCGACAACCATACCAAAGATAGACCAAAAAAGTTTTAATGAGAGCTCTTGACGAAAATGAAAAATAGCGAATAAAATGATTGCCAAGCTGATTTTACTGATTAAGGGAATTGAGAGAATTCCGATCAGTATAAAAAGGGCAATTTTATATAAATAAGTATTTTTACGATCAAAAATAACAGCGAATCCAAGAATCATTAAAAATAGTGCAGTATCGAGTGCATAAGCTTGTGGATACCACCATTGATATAATGCTATCGATACGGTGATCGGGATCAGATAGCGATTACGCTGATGTGTTAAGGCAAGAATGAGTGTGTACATCTCTAAAACCGGAAAAACGATATTGAGCATATCTGTATCGTAATATCCTGTCATCGTACGGTTGTAGTAGCTGTGAGCAATTGAACCTATGAGTGCCGCAATAAATCCCATTGTAGTCTGATTTAACGCACGACCGATTAAGATGAGCGGTATAACGATTAGTGAACTTATAAAGGAAGGCATATAGAGAATAAGGGTTTCAAAACTGATTGGTAAAATTGTTGCGAGGATTGCAGTTAATTTTGCTAGAGGTTGGTCTATTCCTGAATAGTCATTGTCTTGATGAGTGCCACTAATGATATCTCGTGCACCTTCAGCAAATAAATAGCCGTCATTCGTATTAATCATAAGCTCATTATTCCAGTGAAACTGAGGTGCGGCACTAGATTCATTGACCCATATGAATCGTAATGAAACCGAGAAAAGATACGCAATAATCATTAAAATGAGCAGTGTGGTTGTAGTAGTTCGTTCTTCATGTAGTTTTAGCATAGGATTATGTTGCTCCATATTTTAGTAGGTGTATTTTAGCTAAACGGTGTCCTTTTATCAATGAGTCTGATAACAAGATAAAGTCCCAAGATATAAATAACGCTATAGGGCAATTCATAGGGAGAAGATAACAGCCAAAACAGCGGAATAGTTCCGATTATATTGATCCCCATTCCTATTAATACGGTTTTTTGATGACTCCATCCCGCTTGGGTAATACGCTGATAAGCATGTTTGCGATGGGCTTGAGAGAGTTTTTCATGTTTTTTAGCTCTTCGGATAAGAGTAAGGGTTGCATCGACCCAAAAAAGTCCCAGTAATATTAACCAACTGTAGAGAGGAATGTGATGATTCAAAGAATCAATCAATAAAACGGCAAAAATAAATCCTAAAAAGGTACTCCCAATATCTCCCATAAATATTTTGGCTTTTTGCCAATTGAAGAGTAAAAAACCGAGTACAGAAAGGGCGATCAGATAGCCAATGTCATATCCGAATAAAATGGCGACGGCAAATCCTAGGAAAATGGCTTCACTTCCTGCATATCCATCGATTCCATCTAAAAAATTATAGAGATTAATAAGCCAAATCATCGCTAGCACAATCGGGAAGGCAAGCCACCATCCGTTCAGCTCTATAAAAGAAAGTGAAATTGTTGAAATTCCTCCAAGAGCATAAAGAGCCAGTATCGAAGAGAGTAGTTGTGCTATGAGACGAATTTTACTTCCTAATGTATAAAGATCATCCAACAAACTGACAACAAGAAGAGGAAATGCGGAGCAAAAAGCATAAAACAATTTTGGGTCAAGGAGTCCTTTCGAGTATAAAAGTCCGGCACCTATATAGAAAGTAATAACAATTGCCAATCCCCCGCCACGTGGGGTTGGTAGGGTATGAGAACTTCGCTCATTGGGGTGATCGAGAATGGCTTGACGAATGGCATAATATTTAATAACCCATGTTAGAAGTGCGGAGAGTAAAAAGACTCCACAACAAAGGAGAAAAATATTAATCATGTTGGTACCACCGAACTGTATTTTCGATTCCCTCTTTTGTTGAGAATAAAGGGATAAAATTGAGTTTTTTAAAACTGATAGAAGGGTCAAACTCGAGTGAGCCGAAGAGTCGTTGATGAATGGAGGGTTTAATCTGACGGATTAAATTAATTAGCCAAGTTGGAAGCGGTAGGAGTCTCCCCTTTTTTCCTAAAGCGATTTGAATATTTTGAATCAGTTGTGTTGTAGAGACAGGGAAAAGATCGGTCACGAGAAAAATTTCCGATTGAGGATCATTTAAAAGAGTATGAATGAATGCTGTAAGATTTTTAACATATACAATACTTCTTCGGTTATTGATTCCTCCAAAAGGGAGGATTGGCAAGGTATCGCATAGTTTAATGAGATTAAACATATTGGCGCGTACTCCTTCTCCATACACCAGAGGAGTTCGGATAATTGAAACGGTAAAGTTCTCAGAAGACATGCTCAATAGGCCCTCTTCCGCTTGACGTTTACTTTTTCCGTAAGGTTCACTCGGATGTACGGGTGAATTTTCATTAAGGGGAATTAGAGTAGTTTCTTCCCCGTAGACTTTTACGGTACTCATAAAAATAAAATGGGACACCCCGGACTCTTTTGCTTTTTGCGCAAGAGAGAGGGTTAAATCTCGATTGATACGAAGATAATCATGTTCCGGAACTATTGACATTTGATGAACTAATGCCGCGAGGTGGATAACTGCGTCATATTCGTGTAGATCTAAGTTTTCTGGTAAAGTATCGCGGAGTGAGATGGGGATGATTTGATGTTTTGAGATATCTTGAATGAGATGCATACCGATAAATCCACTCGCACCGGTGAGTAATATTTTCATTTTTTTAACAATCCCAAGATTTTTTTAGGGTACTTTGAGAGGATCATGATCCAATTGGTATAAATATTATTTTCTTTACATGCTCTCAAAATTTCTTTATTAAGTATGTAGTTACTTTTGAAATTATTAGTACTAATACCGCCTGTTCTCATTTTAACAATCGGTGATTTGTAATAAAAATAGCTAATTTTTAATTTGCCCAAGAATCTTGCTAAAAGCTCATAATCAGCTGCAATTTTATAATCCGTTTTAAAATAGCCATATTTTTTATATATTTCCCTTTTGATAAAGAAAGTCGGATGCGCAGGCATCCATCCGTAGGCAAATTTTTTTGGTGAGAAATGGCTACTATCATAATAGCGAACTATTTTTTCCAAATTATTAGGATGAACATACACTAAGTCGGCAAACATACTGTCGACCGGATTGTCTTGAAATATTTGAATGACTTTGGAGATGACATGATTGTCAATATAGAAATCATCACTATTTAAAATTCCGACGATATCTCCGGTAGCTAATTTTAGCCCTTTATTCATAGCATCATAAATACCTTTGTCTTTTTCGCTGATAAAGGTCGTGATCTTATCCCCATAGTTTTGTATAATCTCTACCGTTCCATCCGTACTGGCGCCATCAACGATGATGTATTCAATATTCTGATAGGTTTGGGACAAGACGGATTCTATTGCATCTTTGATCGTAGATTTATTGTTATAAACGACAGTAATAATTGAAATCTTCATTGCTTCATCCATAAAAAAATATTCATTATTCTGAGCAATTTGATAAATTTCCTTTTTTTAAAGAAAAAGGTGAATTGACGAAAAGCTTCGGCGGAAGGGGCAACGGTTATTTTTTGAAATGAATAGGATTCTTTATTTAAGGTGCCATTCGCAGGATCAAATTTACCGTGCCATTGAAAGTGAGTACCCCCTTGATACCCTATATGGCGTACAAAAGATTTTCCGGGATAGAGCGTGAGCATATCATGCAAAAAGGCTGAAGCATACCAGCGAATTGCCCAAGAATTATTTTTTCCGGCAATTTGATCTTGAAGCATTTTCGTATAAGGGTAAGAATGGTTGAAATCAAATTGATACGTTAAATTCCTGGATTCGAGCGCATTCAAAAGTTTTTTGCCATCCAATTCAAAGTTTTCCCATCCCCTTTTCCACGTAGCCCATCCCCAACAATCGGCACCTTTGAGAAAAAAAGTTTTCGGCAGACCTTTCATCGGATAAACATGCCCGTGAATACTGGCTACGGATGGGTCATTTTCATAGGCGTTTAATCCGTCGTTCATAAAGGTTAGAAAATGAGGATGGGTTAATAAATCATCTTCCAGTACAATGACTTTTCCGTACCTATTGACGATCTCTGTGACACCGTCAATGATAGACGCGGATAGGCCGAAATTTTTTTCTCGCTCAATTAAGGTTATGGTTTTAAATCCATCAAGCGTTCGAATATAATCCCTTATTATTTTAATGTTTTCATTATCGGTTTGATTTTTTGCACCGTCAGAATAGACAAAAAGATCACTTTCTGAAGCAAGAGTATTCTTTTTCAGGGCATCAACTGTTTTTACCAAAACGTCAAGTCGATCATAAATGAAAATAACAATAGGAGCCAGCATAAGATCCCTTTTATGAGCAGGTAATAGAATTAAAAATTATTTAGTACTTGGCATATGTACTCTACATCATTGTGTGTATGAAAATATGAGATAGGAAGACTCAGTGTGGTTTCATGAATTTTTTCCGATATCGGATAGGTCCCCTCTAAAATACCGTTCATCGCTTTTTGTTTATTAGGTGGAACGGGATAGTGAATCTCGGTTTTGATCCCTTTTTCCAAAAGGTAGTCTTTCAAAGTGTCTCTTTGCTCATGTCGGATATTGAAGATATGAAAAACATCAGAGTAGTCATTTTGACGTAATGGCTTAATAAATCGATCATCTATATTTTCAAAATAGAGGTCAGCTAATTTTTTTTTATGGAGAGTAATAGCGTCGAGTTTTTTGAGTTTAATACTTAAAAAAGCAGCTTGCATTTCATCCAGTCGAGAGTTATAACCTACAAGTTCATTGTAATATTTTATACGGGAACCGTAATTTCTAAGGGCTTTTATTTTTTGAAATGTTGCTTCATCCTTACAGATGATTGCCCCTCCATCCCCTAATGCCCCTAAGTTTTTAGTAGGGTAAAAGCTAAAACAGCCATAATCACCGAATGTACCGGTTTTTTGATTTTTATAGGTTGACCCGTGAGATTGTGCACAATCTTCAATCAATTTTAAATCATAGGCTTGGCATAGTGCAGTGATCGGATCCATGTCACATGACTTGCCGTAAAGATGAACGACCATAATAGCTTTTGTTTTTGATGTAATGGCATTTTTTATTAAATTCGGATCGATATTATAGGTTTGGATATCCGGTTCTACCAATACAGGCTTTAACCCGGCATGAACAATCGCTAATATTGTTGCAATATAGGTATTGGAGGGGACAATAATTTCAGATCCGGCTTCAAATTCACATGCTTTTAATGCTATTGTTAATGCATCGAGACCATTAGCCACACCTACGGCATAGTGTGCGCCGAGGTATTCAGCGAACTCTTGTTCAAAAGTTTCAACACTTCGACCAAGGATATACCAACCGCTTTCAAGAATTTCTTTAAAACTTTTTTCGTATTCCTTGAAAAAAAGGGCATTGAGTTTACCAAGATTTTCGTATTCTATCATTTAGGCTCTTCATGAATATAGTCTGTACTGTCGTAATACTCTGATGATAAAACAAGGAGTACCGTATTTTTCTCAAATTCCATTGTATGCCAATCTTCGGGATTTAATAATAGGCATTTACTCGGATCGGTAAGATCAAAAAATTGTCTATCTTTTCCGTTATTGACATAAATAATGCACTTTCCGTTTAAAGAGATAAGTGCTTGTTGCGTTTTTTTATGAGCATGTCCGCCTCGTTTGGACTCAACACCGTAGATATAAAAAACCCTTTTAATCTCAAATGGCAAGAGTTTCTCGATGACACCAAGGGAACCTCGCTCATCAGCAATGATAGGAATAGGAATGATGTTCGCCATGAGTTAAGTGAACTCCTTCATCGGATAAAAATTTTTCGAATAGAATAAAATTCTTTTTAATATCTTTAATGGATATGTCCAGTTCTTTTCAGGCGAAATATTTTCTATTTTCATAGTAATTCCATAAGGAATAATTTTATCAAAAACTTCTTTCATTTTTTTGACATAGGTGTGATAAAACAATTTTTTGACCTGAGTGTTAATAGCGTATGCTCCAAGAAAACAGGTTGTTTCACCGGAAAACTTTAGTGCATGGAAGTGATAGAAAACAACTTCGAATCTTTGTTGAGTTGAGTGTTCTGTTCCATACATTTTCTCTGAGATATTTTCGAAATCATATTGTTGAACATTCCATGGAGCGAGTCCTCCGCCAAGGTGTTGAAGAACATGAATCCCCTCGAACTGTGTAGGCCAATGATCTAAATATTTCTGATCTCCGAATTTACCGTTTTCATAACGGGCATAGCACCATTCATTGCATGCATTTCTCCACCAATTGAGGACACGCATTCCATTAGCATCGTTTTTAAAGGTCATGAATTGGACACAATAAATCCCGCTTGTGCTGCATCGATCATATTTAGGTGTATAGCGATGTTCTGTAATGAGAACTGATTTACTCCCCATCTCTTCAATCAAAACGGAAGGATCGGAGAAAAAATAGAGATCGGCATCGAGATAGGTGCAAGATTCGGCATTGTATTTTTCAATGATATACTTGATAATAGAAGGAGTACATGTCCAGCAATACTCTCCAGCACTTCTCGTATTCTTAATTTTTAGAAGTTCTTCATCTTCAAATTCTTTGAGAGATATAGTTGTGACAAATTCTAAAGATAATTGGTTAAGTACATCATAGCATTTGTCATCAAAAGCAAAAACATAAAGGTGAAAATTACGATTATGCCTTTTTAGGGATTCGTACATTGCCAATGCTCTTGGGAGATAGTTAGAGTCAAACAGCGTACAAAAATTAAGCATTAGACACCTTTTGTGCCATTATACCGCCAAAATGGACATTATTTGTGTCCCCGTCTATGTCAGAATCAAATTTTTCTAATACGTTATAGCCTATTTTTTCCAGATACGAAAGCAGTTTCGATTGAGAAATGAATCGAATCGGATAGCTAGCTTTATAGATTGAGGTGGGGACATTTTGAATTTTGATAGTTTCTTTTTCATCAAGACTGAATGGTGTTCTATCTATTAGTATAAATTTAGGAGATATATTTGCAATTTCATCCAATATTGCATAGGGATTTTCCAGATATTGCAATACGCTTGATAGGAGGACAAGGTCAGTAGCCATTGCTGCTGAAGCTTCATGGAGAGTCGGGTAAAATTTTAACTGGTCATTTTGAAGCACCTGTTGCCCAAATGCCACAAATTTTGGCTGTTCTACAATACTCCAGTGCAGGTTTAAGCTTTTTAAAAATTTTTTATTTTGAAAATAGCTACTCCCCAAACTTCCGCCAAAATCAACAACATGGAGATTCCCTTTGCAATAAGCTGCAGCATACATTAACGATGCAAGCATAGGCCATGAATAAACGATTTTGTCAAATAAAACTGAATCTCTTTCGCAAGCCGCATCTCCGCTTTTTACCGCTAAGACGGCTGTTTTGACCTTTTCAAAAATTATCTCTGAATCATAGCCTTCGCAAGCTGTAGCGGCATCATCCCATTTCAAATAATTTCCGCTATAGCCATATCCGAAAAGTGCTCTAGCATAATACAATACAAAGGGAGGCAATAATTTTTTGAGTATTTTTTTCATGAAGCGTTCAAACTACCATGTTTTGTTTTTGGACGAAGCATTGATTAAATACCGTTACGCAATGAAAAGATAGGTGTATCGAGTTTTTGAATAAAACTACGAAGTGAGCGTTCTTTTCTTCTTGGCCCCTCTCCTAAATCGAGAGTTTGAGTATTTGTTTTGTTTAAGTTATCTTTAACGACTCCGATTCCTTTAAAGAAACGATATTTGATATAATTGACTTCTCTTAGAACCCCGTAAACTAACCCTCTTGGAAGGGTGCTAGTGATTTTTTTCTTGAGCAGGTAATTAAAAAGAATATCTTTGGTATAAAAACTTAGTAAAGCTCTTTGGAAAACAGTTCCGGATTTTGCATAAAAAATTATTTTTTTCAGTTTACGGATAAATTTGTTTTCATCCGAAGAATCGGTAATAATTGAATATCCACCTGGAGTATTGAGGACTCCAAAAATAACAGGATCCATCTCTTTTGGGCCGTATTTTAGAACGTTTTCGTAATAGACGCGTTCTGACTCCAGTGCCATTAAATAGTCCCAGAATAAGAGGTCTTTGAGTTTTTGACCGGATAAATTGACATGGTTGTATTTTGAGCCGAAAGGGAGCATAATGTTTGACAAATAGGCACACTCGTCTTCTAGTGAGGTACCGATTACACCGACTTGCTGTCCATAAGTATAAATCGGGCTTCCCGGAAAAGCCATGGCATAGTTAAGATCACATCCAAATACTGAGGGCTTGACGCCGAGTTTGTAGTAGTACTCACCAATCAATCGGGCACTTTCCATAACCGTTTCATTGGTTTCGCCAGGCATTCCGATAAGGAGTGCGAGAGGAGAGTATACTTTGTGTTCTCTGCAAGCGTTAATCCCTTGCTGAACATCTTCCAAATCAAATTTTTTCTCCATAACATCGAGCATTACTTGGCTTCCGGATTCTACTCCGAATTTTAGTCCTAAACAATTATTCTCTGCATAAAAAGCAATATCCTCTGGAGTTACATTCGTACATCGGACACCGCTGGCTACCCATAACATGTCATACTTTTTGAATGTTTCGGCAAGTTTATGGGTATATTTTACATCAGAACCGAAGTTTTCATCGACAATATGCAAACACCCAACATCATATTTTTCTTTGAGTTCAATAAGATGACTTTCAATTCTTTCAATATCGATTGTTTTATAGCCACGTAAAGAACGTTGGCAAAAAGTACATTTTGCCGTACATCCTTTTGACGTCATAAAATTGGCCATATTCGGTCTACGAGTTTTTTCATGTACACGCTTATCGTGTGCAAACCACGGGGAGTGTATCGTTTTTCGAAAATAATTTTGTATAAGTTCAGATTTTCCGTCAAAACCTTTTTCAAGCATTTCATAATCAGACATGAAGAGATCTTCAGTAATTGAACCTTCTCCGTATCCTGTAAATACAAATGTATCATTTTCAAAATATGCGAGGCCTCTAATTTGATCAAGACCGGTATAGTCACCTCTTTTTATATTTTTTTTCAAAAATGCGATCCATGATCGTTCACCTTCTCCGACGAAGCAGAGATCAATATCGGTTGTTTTCATAACGATATCCGAGATGGCTCCTAAATTGCCCCCCATAGCAATAATAGAATCAGGTAAAACTTCACGGATTAATGCAGATATTCTTTTGATTTGTGGATAAGAACTGGAAACAACTGCACTCAGTCCGATTATATCGGGTTTGTCTCTACGAAAAAAATCCCGTATTTCATCATCACTCGGCAAAATCATGTCAATATCATAAAAAGAACAAGTATTTAAATCGTTTGCTTCCATTGCTTTGATTAAAGAAACAATTGCCATTTTTGGCAAAATAGGAAAACTCCCTTGAGCTCTCATTTTAGGATTGGTATAAGAATTCGGATCCTCGGTCGGGACACTGCATAAGCAAACTTTCATATTAAACCTCCAATTAGTTAGTTTTTATCTTGAGTATTTCAAGAGTATTTGAGAGTAGAACCGTATTTGTAATGGTTAATATCAATTTACGGTGTGTGTACATTTCGGTATTGATGGCAATGTCAATACGGCTTTCACCTTTTGGTAAAATGAATGAGGTCGTATCAGCCGAAATAGCTACTTCTAAATCACTGTGATTATTAAATACAATTTCTACGGTTTCAGATCCGTCAAAATTTAGTGCAAAAGAGAATATAGACTCACGGACAAAAATTTTGCGCTGATTATTTTCGTAAGCATATCTAAAACCGGAGTAAAAATAAGGTAAAGAACTCTCATTTTCTGGTAAAAGTTCTTTTAGTGGAGAAAATTCTAACCGTTTTCGGATTACTTTGGTCGGCGCCCCTACAGAAACACTGTAGGGGGGAATATTTTTTGTAACAATACTTCCGGCACCTATGACACTCCCTTTACCGATGACGACACCGGGCATTATGATACTGTTAATCCCAATCCAGCAATCATCTTCGATAATAACAGGTTTGTGAGGGACTGATTTAACCCCGATTACATCTTGTTCTCGTATCGGAAGATAAGGGTTTATCTCAAAATGATGCCCGCCCGAAGAGATAAAAATATTGGGAGCTAAAATACAGCCGGCTCCTATTTTAATTGTGCCGAGTAAAATACATCGATCTTGTAGAGATGTATCAAAACCGATAGTTATATCATCAGAGCCGATTTCAACGTTCCTTCCGATATAGACGTTGTCGTTGAGAGATAAAAAACCTTTGTCATGTATTACAATATTGGTGTGTTTAGAGATCATACAACGGATTCCATAGTGAAAACAGCCACTGTTTTCAATCTCAACAGAAGGATTTATCTTGAGATGAGGAAATGTAAACTTGTATACAATTGTTCTGATCCACCATGGCATTGCTTTGAATAACAGGGAAACCTGTCTCGATAATCTCAAATCAATCTCTGTTGTAATATTCGTAAACTTTTGGATATTTGTTTATCGCATCGGTTAACTCTTTTGTTTTATTGGTAGGAAAGGATGCATCGGAATCCATGCCGAACATGCAGTCGCTAAATTGCATTTGCAGGATTAATCGGTCACCGCTTTTGACAGGAGTCCCTTTATGAAGACCTTTGGTATCTTCAATAATCATGGTTCCTCTCGGAGCCGTATAAAGAATCTCTTCATTTTTGTCAAAATAGTTGTAAATCTCTTCATCACTACTCATTACATACCCTTTTTTCAAAAGATCATAAGGAAGTGCTCCTACTTTATGGGTTCCTTTGATAAAAGCGTGGGGGCCGTTTTCTTCTGATACATCTGTTAAATAGACGAATACTTTAAACCATTTCAATCGTTCCATATCAAAATGATACATTGTCGCCGCTTCCGGATTCGGATCTTTTGAAAAGGTTGTATTCCACCACATTCTTACTCCGTCTACGATGGGTGCACACCCTAAGTATTCTTGTGAAATGGCTAAAAGAACTTCATCAGAAATAAGCTTTTGGACATCCTCATTCTGTAAAAGTTGTGTTGCATGCCAATCGTATCGGATCGTTTCGGGATGTTCGCTATCAAAGCGCATTTTTGTCCGTTCAACTACGGCTGAACCATCAGAACGATAGGGTCTGGCAAAAGCATCGGTTTCTTGAGCAAACTTGACAAGTCTGTCCACGGTCTCACTCTGTAATCTATTTTCGAAAATATAGTATCCGTCCGTATTAAGTTGTTCTGTTATCTTACGAATATCTTGTTGGTTAAATGTCCCCATTGCACCGCTAAGGTCGTGTTTTAAAAGATAAGGTCGTCTAAAAAGGGTGACCATGCTATGGATAATTTCACTCGAGTAACCTTTTGTGATACAAAAAAGTCTTACCATTGAGTTGTAGGTACGTTTGGTCGTAGAACCGGTTACCATGTAAATTACCCAACCCCAAAAGAGGAGAAGTAAATCTATCGGAGACAAGATTATTCTTTTTAGCATGAAAACACCTCTCTAAATCAAAATTTTTATATTGTAAACTTACACACCTTAATATTGCTCTACTTATCTATTTCTTGAGTAATGAGATATTTCCAAAATGCTGGAGAAAGTTCTATTTTTCCATTGAGCGTCTGTTTAAATAAAAAACGTTCTGTTACTGTCGTAAAATCGGTATATTCCGGATTAAAACCATCGATCATCCGTTTTATTGAGTTATGCACATCGGATGTATTTGTTATTTTAAAAATATCTTCGCAATAGCCAATCGGAGTGGATAAATGACCGAAAAGCATAACAGGTTTTTTGTATTTAATGCCCTCAATCGCTACGGTTCCATTAATGGAAGCGATGCATTCAGCATTTTCTATAAGAGCTTTGCTCGGGGTGCTTAAAGGGATGAGCTCAACATTCTTTATTTTTTTTAGCTCCTGATAAAATTCTTTATTTCTGAAAAAAAAGATATTTTTTAGTTGATACCACCGTGTCTCATTTGCCAGTCCGAATTGATGAGGATGCTCTTTAACATAAAGTTTCCACCCTTTCGGAAGTGCATCCGAAATCATTTTAATAATTGAAATCTGATTTCCAAGCGGGGTCCGAACCATGATTGATGCTTCCGGTTCGAAGTGCATTGCATAAAAAACAAATTTTTCTTTTTGTGTGGGTGCAATTGAGAGGAGATTATAATATTTCGACATTTTATTAAGAAAGAGCGTATTGCTTAGAAGTTCTATCCATTTGACCTTAAATCCGTTAAGGGAAACGGTAAACTTGTCGGTGAGCAAAGAGAGAACCGTGAGGAGTAACATCCCCCAAGGGGTAAATGCAAATGCTTTGAGTTTATCTTTGAGAATGTATTTTGGATCGATTTTGTGTGCGATTGAACGAAATAAAAAGTCATCAATAGTGATTATTGGGGCGGAACCGTCGGCTACGGACAAATCTATGTACTCATTTTTATTATAGAAATTTACCCCTTTTGCTAATAGATCAATACCGTTATTGAGAATAGGATCAAATAAAAACGCAGAAATCTTTCTCTTTTTTGCAATATCAATCGGAATGCTGATATAGGGAGTCCCCAGTTCAATTTCACTGACGAGTACTGCCTCTATCGTTGTGTTTCCGAAGAGATCAAGCCAAAAACTGAGGGCATTGTAATAGATATACTGAATATGACTATAGCTGTTTGTAAAACGCCAAAGGCAATGTTCTACTTTGAGTTGAGTAGCTCGGTATATCTCCATATTCTCATAATTAAGCGGGGCAGGATTTGGAGCTTGTGCTTCATCCATTGTATAGATAGTACCAATATGTGGGTATTTATCTCTGATAGGTTTTTTTTGCTTTTCACTTTCAACGATTAAAATAGCAATATGGATGTGTTCACATGCAGCGACAGACTCTAGCATGTCTTCGCTTCTGTCTATGAGAAGAATGTTTTTTTTATTTATCATCATATGACCGATTTAATTTATGATTTTTTTTGATATACAACGAAAATCTCATTCGTAGGAATTGTTATGATTTCCGGCAAGTTTGCTTCCATAATAGCGGCTTTATACTCTTTAGGTGTTCTACTGAGCAATCGGTCAAGATATATGGACGAGTATTGATACATTTCGTAATTCATATAACCAATAATATCATACCCGTAGTTATTTCCTAAAATGTCAAAACTTTTACGTGTCCAGTAGGTTAAATGCTCGGGCGGTTTGTGATAGAAAGGGATAAGCCCTTCCGCATTTACGGTTGTAATTACTAATATGCCATTTTCTTTTAATACTGTTGAAAGCTTGCTCATTATCCCTTGGATATCATTTAGATGTTCTAAAACGCCCCATAGGGTGATACAGTCAAATTTTTCTAAAGGTAACTCTTCTAGAGAACTTTTAATTCTGTCACATAATGGATTTGGTTTTAATTCGATACCGTAACAATTCGATCCGTATATTTCCACAAATTCACCGTTGCCGCATCCAAAATCCAGAACATAGGAACTTTTTCTATTAAGCCCATATTTTTCTAGCAGAGCTATGTTTTTTTCAGCATTAAGCCGAACTATGTCTTCAGAAGCTCTTACATCCAAGTAAGAACTATAGAATAGTTCTAAATCTTTGTTGGTAGGGTTTGGGGAAGTGTACTCAAGACCGCACCCATGGCATTTGTGTATGTTATAGTTATTCACGACGTTTAAAATATAGGAACCGGCATTTGTCTCACATACTGGGCAGGCAATCATAAAAATACTCCATTGTAGATTAGTAGTTTTTGCTGGCAAAATCTGCATCGATAGCGCCATTAAAGAATAATTTAGTAGCACATCGGAATTGCTGGTCTAAATATTTTTTGAAATAAGGTTCTGTGTGTATCCATTCCATTGCTGCAGTTTGAAGGTGCTGTTCAAATTGAATTTGGGCTTCATTTTTTAGATAATCGGAAGTTTCAAGATTAATAAACATATTTTTGACAGATTGCAGAATCTCTTCAGGGGTATTTTCTATAAGCTCATATTTTTGATGAAATATTTTCAAATCACTTTCTAGTAACAAATTTGAATTAACGATAAAAGGCTCATTTAGCGATTCTTTAAAAGATAAAAATCTATTATATTCTTTGGAAAAGATACGCTTATAGATGAAAGAATCACACTTTTTATAGGGAGAAATGAATAAAAAGCTTGTTATATTAACTCCCAAAACTGGGACACCGAACAAAAATGCTGTATCAATAATTCCTGAGTTCGTTCCGATATAAAATTTACAGTTTTTTATCAGATGTAAATCCATTTCTTCCGATTTTTCGGCAGTATTAGGGTAATTTATGAGTCCACGGATATTTTCCAAATTGCTCATCGGATCCCCCATCCGTACTACTGCACCGCCCAATGCTGTAATGTATCGTATGGCATCGTAGTAATTTTCAATAGAGGAATTCCTAAATCCATCGTGAGTACTATTGTAAAAAAACGGTGTTCTTACATGTAAACATACGTACCAGGGATATTGTCTTAATCCGAGTGCGGAAAATGATTTCTCGACCACAGGTTGTACACTATCGCTTAGTTCAATTTTAAAGGTTGTTGAGAGAGCCTCGCGCCAATACGACTCATCTTCTTTAGAGAATGAAAAGGTGTTGAAAGAGTGTATATTGAATAAGTCTTTGGACCCGGAAGAGGGGACCGCGGGATGAAAGTTGGATGAAAAAAGATTTTTTCCAGCTATACGGTTGAGGAGTTTTATCGACTTGTACTTGATTGATTCATAGAGGTAAGATAAGAAAACATATGTACCACCGTATAAAGCCAGTATATTTCCAATAAATGAGTTATTTCGGCTGTATTCGGTTTGGATTCCGTACAGCGCACGCGGTTGTCTGAATCCAAGCTTTTTGCTAAGGATAGAGCGAAAAAAAATGTATTTGCGAACAAGCACAAAATCGCTCTTTGTTCTTTTTGCTTTTAGAAGGGCGTAAAAAATAATTTCAGAAAAATTTCCGATAGCAGAATCTACATCCGACATTAAATAAAAGTGTTTTTTTTTCATAAAATTCCTAATTCTTTCTTTCTGAGGCGAGGGCATATTTATAGATTTGAGCTAGGGCATAACTTTCAACCGTCCCGATATCCCTATGATAAACACTATTTTGAAAAGTGTATATTTTGTCGAGATAATGGGGGAGTACTTCAGTGCTGATATCGACAGCTTTTTTATGAAAAGAGGCCATATACTCTATCACGTTAGGTTCAAAAATATAAACAGCTCCGTTAGCGAGAGTAGAAGGGGGATTTTGGACTTTCTCGTAGAACCCGATGACAACTCCCTCTTCATTTAAATCAACAATTCCACAATTTTTTGGAGTATCGGTTTCAAATGTCATCATTGTAATTTCGCACCTTTTCGGTCTTCGCTCATGTGCTTCGAAAAATGCATTGAAATCACACAAGCAGAGATTGTCGGCATGTGCAACCAAAAAAGGATCATTTTTAAAAAACTCTTTATTAGCTAAAATTGTGCCACCGGTTAATAATAATTCCTCTTCATAGACGAGTGTAATGGCATTTTTGAATTTTGAATTTTCAACATATTCTTTCATCTGATCGGCAAAATAATGGGTATTGATTAAAAACTCTTCGACACCGGCTTTAGAGAGTGCATCCAACCAATATTCTATCAGTGGTTTTCCATCTATGGGGACAAGACATTTTTGGATACTATCTGTGATCGGTCGTAGTCTTGTTCCTAGCCCTGCTGCCAGTAAAAGAGCTTTTTTCATATTTCAAGCTCTTTTAAAATGTCCACTTTTTGAAGAGGGAGATTGCCTACTCGACTAACCTGACAAGCTGCAGCTATTGAGCCTAAATATGCCGCTTGCCAAATGTCAGCCCCTGCAGCTAATGCGAGGGATGCTGTTGAGAGCATCGAGTCTCCTGCACCGGCAACATCTTTTGGGTTAGTATTCATAGCCGGCAGTCTATCGGTAAATAATTTGTTTTCACCGTTGTATTTATTGACAATTACCCCTTCAGATGCCAATGTGATAAATATATTTTTAGGGTTAGACTTATCTTTTAGTTTATCGGAGATGACGATAAGCCCGGATTCGAAATCATCAACAGCAAGTCTGATCTCCCTCTCGGTTGGAGTTACAAGTGTCATTTCATTAAAGCGTGAAATATCTCCGGTTTGAGATGAAGACTGGCTATCAGCACTCATAATTAGATTGTATTTTTTACCATAGGTGATAATTTCATCAATCATTTTTTGAGGTAAACATCCGTAGCTGAAATCGGAGAAAATAAGAACTTGTGCACTCTTTATCTCTTTTTTTATATCTTTTAAGATGGCTTTTTGAAGTTCTAAAGAGATGTGATGCTGTTTGAGATGATTCACTCTTAGCATCGTTTTATTACCCGCACGAAAACGCTGTTTTAAATTTGAAGGGCGTGTATCATCAGAGTAGCAAAAAGAATCTATACCGTATTCAGAGAGTTTTTTCTTTGCGTATATAGCCGTTTCATCACACCCTAAAACGGTAAAAAAACTAACTTTTGCACCAAGTCCTTTCGTGTGAGCGGCAACGATCCCCGCCCCCCCTAAAAATTTTTCACTCAATAACGGTGTTACAACGATCGTAGGGTCTTCCTGGCTCATACCGAGCGCTTCACAGGCAATATACTCATCCACGATTGTGTCACCGATGACAATAGTTTTTATCCCTTCAAAACGATCTAGCGTTGATTTTAGTGCTTGATAATCAAATTTATGTCTTTCACAAAATTCTTGTGGTTTTTTTATAGAGGAGAGATCTATAGTGTTGAGTTCCGCCCTTAGTAATTCAATAGATGAGAATCTGCTGTCTCCGGAACTAAAAATGAGTTTTCCGCCATATTCTTTGAGAACTTCTGCTTCAGGATTGTACATATTCTCATGTTCGCTACCTTTGATAACAATATCCGGCTGGTTGTTTCTAATGTACTCTTCGGGCAGAATATCAAGTATGAAGGCTCTGTCTACAAAAATTGATGATCCTAGAGCTTCTAGTCTTAGATCTTCAGGAACAAAATACTTACCCATGCTGTCTGCGTAAACACCAACTTCTAAAAAAGCACCGCTCTCTTTTGCAAATTTGAGAAGTCGTAGATGACCTGGGTGTAGAACCTCAAATTTACCGTGAACAAATATCGTTTTTTTCTTTTTATTCGTCACTTTTACTTTTGCCTTATATGAAGTTAATGTGTTGTGGCATAGGGCCACTAGGTTTTTCTAAGCTGATAAGCCCTTTTTGTAAAGCATCCAAATATTCATTAGGCTTATGCTGTAAACATAAAGAACCGCACATCTTCTGAGCATCAAAACTTGGTGATGCTAAATAATTCATTACTTCCCAGTATCTGTCACTGTTCACAATGTCTTTAAATCGTGTTTGTGTAATGTTACCGATATGAAATTTTTTATATTTTTCGTTGAATAGCATTCCACAAGGTGCCACCAAGCCTGATCCTGACATCTGGATTTGAAAAGGAGGTCCATAACATCGTTGATAGGTTCGTTTTCCCTCAGCATTTATTTTTGACCATTTCACTACGACTTGATATTCATCATCCGAATACGTTTCCGCTTCTTTTAAGACATCTTGTAACGCGGCATAACCGGAGTAATCAACCCCCAATGCCCCTTCTTCACTATCGCTGGTATGTTTGATGACAACATAATCCGGTCTTAATTTTTTCCCTAGTTTTGCTAATGGGATTACTTGATCTCCATCTTCAGGCATCAAGACCATTTGCATACCGATAGTGACATCCAAATTAAGGCGTTTTTTTATTTCCATCATAGTTTCTATATTGTCACATACCTGATAGAACCACTCTTCCTTAACACCCATGATCTCAGAGTAACGTTTAGGCTCACCGGCAGAAAAGTTAACGCGTAGATACGTTAAATGAGGCAATATCTTTTCAAGATCTTCTTTTCTTGTGTTATAGCCGTGAGTTGCCACAGCCATAGAAATTCCAAGTTGAGAGCCTTTAACAATAGTATGTACATAATCGGGATGGATGGAACTTTCTCCATCTGAGACTAAACTGATGGCTTTAACTCCCATTTGGGCACAGTCTTCAAGAAAATTATCAATCGTTTCTCTTGTAATTTCAAATCTATCATTTTCTTGCAATCTTGCATAGCAAAAACCGCATCCGTAGTTGCACGCTCTTGTTAAAGACATATCGATGGTAATAGGAGCAATTCTTTCTCCATTTAACCATTGCTGTACCCTCTCTGCATGCCAAGCTAATTTTGTACCATCTAAAATTAATTCTTTATTTTTCATTATTGGCACTCACTTTCTAATTTTGTCTTTTTTTGTTTGCGTCTAGTTTCTCTGTAAACATAATTTCTAATGAAAACCCTAATTCTTTATCGATATTTTTTTCCATGTCAAAAAGTAGTTTGGACAATGAACTGTAGATCTCTTTATCCGCAACAAACTCAACCCGCATATCTCCGATTAATTTTGCGTCATATTCTTCGATATCATGTGTTGAACAAAAGTTTTTGATTTTTTCAAAAACAATCTTTTCACGCTCTTTGATATCTAATTTTTTCCATTCATTTACCTCTTTAGGTGTGTAAGTATTAACCAGTGGGTGATAGTTTTGTTCTTTAGCGTATTGATCGTAGAGTGCGCGAATTAAATGTAATGGGATTGTAAAAAGTTCACAGCTGTTTTCCGGCATGATAATCCCTTTGACAGGATGGACAACATTGTCTCTTAGTAGATTCTCTAATCGTAAAACACTGTGATCATGAGCTTCTAAAATCGGTAATCCAATAATGAGACCGCAAAATGCTTTCATCATACCTTGTTTATAGGGGTCATTTTCGCACTCATTGACCGTAGCATTGTCAATTATATGGGTATTGGGATTGACACTTATTTTTAGTTCGCATCCGTTGAATACCTTAAAATATTCTAAACAATTTGTACACTTGACATACTGCGCGGCTGTATTTATATCTTTGTGTAATAAAAGATTTTTTTCATATATTTCAATATTTTTCAAAGTATCCACCTTATTTTATCTGCATCTCAAATAGACGGGTCCATTTGTTTCGAACATCCGTCGAATATCTTCTTTTAACGTTTGGGCTGTCGGAGAAAGAATTAAAAAATTTTTAAAAATTTTCATCATCGCTATATCATCGTCATCAATACAATGACTTCTGCCCAGCATTGAAAAATAATTATCGGCTCCAACACCGATCAATTTTACATTCATTTTGTGTTCGTTTATATCATAGCGAATTTGCTCATAAGCTCTCATAACCAAAAAAGGGACCTGAGAATAGTATAAAGGTTTCATCCCTGCCAAATACATACCAGCTGCCATACTCATGGTTGCTTGTTCATTTATTCCAGTATTGAACACTCTGCCGGAATGATTATTAAAAAAATCATCCAATACGGCAAACCCCATGTCTCCTACCAGTAAACACATACTTTCATCTTCTTTGAAGTAGGAATAGATCTCTTTCATTACTTCTTGTTTAGAGACAATATTAGACATCACTCACCTCAATGACATAACCGTCTTGGGTAGGACATCTAAAGTGATGTGCTACAGAATTTTCAAGAATATCAATTCCTTTTCCTTTGACGGTATTACAAACAACAACTGAAAAAGAGGGATTTGTTTGTTTAAAGAAGAGGTCAAATGCCTCTTTTAGCGCATTTTCATCATGTCCGTCTATTTTTGAAAAGTTGTCGGTGTATGCAGCCAAGACTTTTGATAATCGCTCATTATCCAATCCAACATCACATACTCTATCCATGGCTTGAAGCTCATTGGCATCAATAATTAAGAGTAGATTATCCAACTTAAACCGATAGGCTAAGGCTAACGCCTCAAAGTTACTTCCTTCTTGCATCTCACCGTCACCGACAATACACACAACTTTATTACCTTTATTTTGCATTTTAAAAGCTTGAGCCATCCCGACAGAGAGAGGAAGCCCGTGCCCTAACGAACCGGTAGATGCCTCAATCATATACTCTTTATTTTCACTCAAACACCCTTTGAGAGTGGATTTATCAGTATAAAAATTCTCAAGTTCAAAATCGGGGATAAAGCCTAATTCATTCAAAATAACGTAATAAGCATAGGCTCCGTGACCTTTGCTAAAAACCAAACGATCACGACTTTCATTTTTTGGGTTTTTGACATCGTATTTTAAATAGTCTCTAAATAAAACGGTTAGCATTTCCACTGTAGATAGTGCCGGTGCTAAATGTCCTGCACCGCTGGTACACGATAATTTAATCGTTTTTTTCCGTATAGCAGATGAATCTAACATATTAATTTCCCAAACACTCAAACCAATCTTTCGTTGCTTCTTCAATTGAGCTTTCATCCCAAACAGGAGCATCTCGCCATTGCTCAATATTATCAAGCATAATTTTGACACCTTCTTCAATAGTGACTTTCGGTGTCCACCCCAACATTTTTTTAATTTTTGTAATGTCTGCAAAAGTGCTGTCCGGTTCACCCGGCCGCTTCGGTATATGAACTTTTTTTCCACCTAATAATGAAACAAGATAGTTAATACTGTAGGTATTTCCACTTCCGACATTTAAGATTTCTTGAACAATATTTGAAATAGCTGCACTGTAGCAAGCGTCAACGATATCGGTAACGTAGGTGAAATCTCTGGTTTGCTCACCGTCACCAACGACGGTCAAGGGTTTATTGTTTAATAATTGAGCTAGGAAAACTCCAAAAACTGCTCCGTATGTTCCACTGGTTCTGTGTCTTATTCCGTACACATTAAAAAAGCGCATAGATACGACCGGCATATTATAGACATGTCCCCAGTGAAGGACATATTGCTCACCCACTGTTTTTGTATGTGCATAAGGGTATTCAGGCTGTATAGGAGATGTTTCCGGTGTAGGGTAGGTATCAGGAATGCCATAGCATGATGAGGATGCTGCATATACAAATTTTTTTAAGTTTTGAGATTTTCGTGCTGCCTCTAAAACATTAATGGTTCCATCCACATTTGCTTTGTGGTATTTTAAGGGATTATTGATAGAAGGGACAATATCGGCTAGTGCGGCATAATGAAAAACATATTCAACATCGGTGAAATAGTGGTCAATATTTTGAGTGTAATCTCCGATATCAACATTGACAAATTTAACTTTCCCTTTGTGATGTGCAATATTTTCCAATCGACCGTTGGCTAAATTATCTAAAACAGTTACTTCATAACCGTTATTCACTAAAAGGTCTACCATATGTGAGCCTATAAATCCAGCACCACCGGTTACAATAGCTTTCAAAAAAATCCTTTAAATGAAATTAACGTGTGCGTTTGGATGTTTCAAATCCCATAAATAACGGTTAATTGAATCCATCCGACAATTGGTTCGGCATTGTGAAATATCTAGCTCATTCTTAATAAAGTTTAAGTTGGCTTTTCGTTTATCGCTTTCCCAAATATCTTTGAATGTAGAGTCATTGATATTACCATAGCAAAATTTATCTTGAGCTAAATAACAGCTGCATCCATAAAAATTACCGTCTGTTGAAACATAGCCCCAGAAAAATGGCGTTGAGTAACATTTACTATAGCTTGGGGCGGCTTCTTCTACTTTTTTCATGGTCTCAGATCGGAAGACAACGTTAAAATTTTCATCATTAAGAGTTTGAAGCTCTTTTTCAAGCTCTAACATTCCAGAATAGGTTAATCCCTCGTATTGTTTGGTGACACTAAAGAGATGTTGAGAATAAGGTTTGATAACAATATAGTCCATACCGATCTCTTTCATTGTTTTTGCCAATAAAAACATTTCATGGTGGTTTTCAGGAAGAAGGAGTGCTTGTGCGCCGAGTGTGCAGGTTAATTGTTTTAATTTTCGGACTTCAACCGCAAGTGCGAGGTTTTTTAGAAGCAAATCAAAGTCGGCTTCTTTTGTTTGATGGATTGTCGCATACGTTGAAGCTGTTCCTGCGTTAACGCTCACTTTAATCCAACTTGAATAGGTCAAATAGGTCTCGATCCCTTTCGGATTGACAGGAATGAAATTGGTTGTAATCGAAACATCGATACCTGATTTTTTGGTATGCTCAACAATTTCGGGGAGATCTTTATGTAATAGAGGTTCACCTTCTCCAGCATACATGATACTTTTTACCCCTAATTGACCCATCTCGGTAAGACGTTCTTTAAAAATAGCGGTATCTAATTTAATATTTTGATATCCCATGTAGTCAACACCGCAGAAAGTACATCGGTGATTACACCCGCCATAAGGGGACACTTCAACATAGATCGGATAAACTTTTTTCTCTTTTTCCCAATCATCTTTTGCCTCGAGCCATTGAGAGACTCGTTCAGGGTGGAAGATTAGTTTATGACTATCAATTTTATATTTATCAGACATTTTTACTACTTTCATGAATATAATAAGAATAGATAATATGGTCTAGAATCATATGCATATCTTCAACTAAACCGTATTCACCGCTTGGGGCTTCTATGTGGAAATTGATGTCGCTTAATTTTTTTAAATCTCCACCGTCAAAACCGGTAATACCGATGATTGTTGAACCGATCTCTTGGGCGTATTCAACTGCTTTAACGATATTGGGAGAATTACCGCTGCATGAGATCGCTATGATAAGATCTTCAGGTTTCAAAAGTCCTTCCAATTGCATATAAAAAATATTCTCATATCCAATATCATTTGCGATAGCAGTCGTAACTGCAACATTGTCAGCTAAGCTGATGACATCGAAGTTTTTGATACTTCTTCGTCGTAAACCTGCCCCTAAATCATTTACCATATGAGAAGCGGTAGCAGCACTTCCTCCATTCCCCATAATGTAAATTCTTGATTTGTTTACGATGGTTTTTTCTAAACATTCGACAATAGAATTAACTGTCTTGTGGTCAACTTGATCCAACAAAAGCTTGAGCCTAGTAACATAAGATTTTAAAAAATTATTCATTTAAATCCTCTTCTCATTATTGCTATTCGATATAATATCGTATTTAGCTTACACAAACGAATAGAGAAGAAATTATCATCAATTCCCCAACAAAAACTACATTACTGTCGAATGGAATGGTCGAACTGCAATTGAGGGTTTTGAGGTATTTTTTGATACAATCGGCGATTTAGTTAAACAGCGTAAATGTTGTATTTTAGTATTTGAATTAGTAATGATTTAGAGATTGGGGTTTGGTATTATGAAAAGCTTATGGAATGATACGGAAGCGAAAGCTTTTGCGAGTGATCTTGAACTGCGGGTTTACTCATCACGTTTGTTAGGAAAAAGCAGTGAACTGGTGTTGCATGGCGGTGGAAATACATCGGTAAAATCAACACAAACTAATTTGTTCGGCGAGACGGAAGATATTCTTTATGTCAAAGGGAGCGGCTGGGATTTGGCGACAATTGAAGCGGCAGGTTTCGCCCCTGTAAAAATGGATATGCTTTTGAAACTTGCAGCCTTGAAAACGCTAAGCGATACCGATATGGTTATGTATCAGCGCAGTGCTATGATTGACCCCGGAGCACCGACTCCTTCGATCGAAGCGATTTTACATGCGATTTTACCTTTCAAATATGTTGATCATACCCATGCAGATGCTGTGGTTGCTTTAACAAATACTCCTGAGAGTGAAAAAATAATTCATGAATTGTATGGCGATAGTATCATCATTGTTCCTTACGTAATGCCAGGTTTTATCCTTTCTCAAGAGATCGCCAAAGCAATAGAAGGAAAAGATCTCTCTAAAATCGACGGACTTATTTTGATGCATCATGGTGTATTTAGTTTTGATGACGACGCAAAAGTAAGCTACGAAAAAATGATTAAATTGGTTACGATTGCCGAAGAGTTTAATGCTACTAAAAAACAGTCCTATATGCCTTTTCAAAGTAAGGCGATAATACCGATTGAAATGGCAAAAATACGGGCAAAAGTTTCTGAAGTAGCCGGATGTCCGATGATCGCACGATTGGATAAAGGGGAACTTAGTCGAGCTTTTATTGCACACAAAGATGTCGAACGTATAGCTACGACGGGTCCATTAACTCCCGATCATGTTATCCGTACGAAAAAAAATGGTGTGATCATCACTGAACCCAAAGATATTGAAACGTATGCCGCAGAGTATCGTAGCTATTTTGATCGACACAATGATGGGAAATTGACTATGCTAAATCCATCTCCGATGTGGGGAGTTTGGAAGGAGGTTGGCACCCTTTCATTCGGAGCGAATGCAAAAGAAGTAGGTATTATCTCTGATATTAAAGAGCATACCTTGGAATCAATTCTGACAGCTGAATCAATTCGACAATATATTGCGCTACCGGAAGCGGAAATATTTAAAATGGAATATTGGGAACTTGAACAGGCTAAATTAAAAAAATCAAGTTCTAAACCTAAATTTCAGGGGAAAATCGCGCTGGTAACCGGAGCCGCTAGCGGTATAGGTAAAGCGTGTGCTTTGGCTTTTGCCGAAGCAGGTGCTGCGGTCATTGCATTGGATATTAATCCGGAAATTACGAAAATGTTTAAAAGTGATTCCATCTTAGGGATTGAATGTGATTTGACTGATGCAGATCAGATAGATCGAGCGATTGCAGAAGCAGTATTTTATTTCGGTGGAATCGATGTATTGGTGAACAATGCAGGGTTCTTTCCTGAGAATGCTAATATAGAAGATATTGATTCTAAAGTATGGCAAAGAAGTATGGATATTAATCTTACCGCACAGCAGGTGATGACAACAAAAGTCATTCCATTTCTAAAAGAGGGAATCGATCCCGCAATTGTTTTTATTGTCTCCAAAAATGTTCCAGCACCCGGCAAAGGAGCTGGTGCTTATTCGGTAGCAAAAAGTGGAGTGACTCAGTTGGCACGTATCGCTGCATTGGAGCTCGCACCTAAAATTCGTGTCAATATGCTCCATCCTGATGCTGTATTTGATACTGGACTTTGGACGGAAGAACTGCTGGAAAAACGTGCACATCATTACGGAATGAGTGTTCAAGAGTACAAAACACGTAATTTGCTCAAAGCTGAAATTACATCACGTGATGTTGCTGATCTTGCCGTAGCCATGGCAAGTAATTTATTTGGGGCGGTAACCGGTGCTCAAATTGCTATAGACGGCGGCAGTGACCGTATTATTTAGGGGAAAATATGGAGTATTATGTTTTAGACAATGAAAAAGTAAGAGACTATATAGAAAATACTCCTGAGCTTAAAGCTATTTTAGGAGATGAAACGTTATGTGTAGAAGAGGTAGGTGATGGAAACCTCAATTATGTATATATCATTAAATCTTCTAAAAATAAGCTCATTCTTAAACAAGCGGTTCCTTTTTTACGAATTGCGGGAGAGGGGTGGCCTCTTTCTCGTGAACGGATGAATTATGAGATACGTGCAATGCATTATTATGGGGAGACGGTTCCTTCTGCGATACCACAGGTCTATCACGCAAACGAAGCAATGAGTTTGATGGTGATGTATTTTTTAGATGAGCATTTAATTATGCGTAAAGGGTTAATCAACGGGGTAATATATCCTAAATTTGCCGAACATATTACCGATTTTATGGCAACTACTTTATTTAAGAGTTCTTCTCTTTATCTGAGTGGTGAAGCAAAACGCCGTTTGATGGACCGATTTAATACTAATGTCGAATTATGCAAAATAACTGAAGATTTTGTCTTTACTTTTCCGTTTATGCCGCATCATTCTAATGCTATAAATCCGATGATGGAAGCTGAACACCAACAATTGCAAGAGGATACCGAGTTTAAAACTCAAATGTTAAAACTCAAATATCTCTTTATGACACAAAGTGATGCTTTGCTTCACGGAGATCTTCATACCGGGTCTATTATGCTTAATGCGAAAGAGACTTATATTATTGATCCTGAATTCGCATTTTTTGGACCATTCGGTTTTGATATTGGGGCATTAATTGCAAATTTATTGCAATCGTATGTTTCCCATTTTGAACGTAGCAAAAATAAAGAGTACCAAAAATGGTTGCTTGATACTATCGAAGAAATTTTTGAGAAGTTTGAAATAAAATTTATTAGTCATTGGGACCATACAGATGAGAGCGGATTGCTCGTGGACGGATATGGGAATAAAAAAGTTATTACAGCATTTCAAAAGCAGTTTATGCAGATGATATTTCGTCAATCAGTAGGATTCGCCGGTGCGAAAATGGCTCGTCGTCTTTTTGGTATTGCCGGAGTGGAAGATATTGAAGGGATAGAAGATATGGAAGCCCGTACAAGGGTTAAAAAGCACTCTTTAGCAATTGCAAAACGTTTTGTCAAAGAGTATGAACGGATTGAAAACGTTAAAGAACTTATTAGCATAATTAAAGAGGAAAACAGATGAATGGGAAATATAAATCTTTATGGTTAAATGATTCGGGTGACCTTGAAGTAATTGATCAGACGAAACTTCCTCATGTCGAGACAACGAAGGTACTGAAAACATGTGAGGATGCAACCTTGGCTATTGCTGATATGACTGTTAGGGGAGCAGGGGTGATCGGTTCTGTTGCGGCATTCGGCGTTTATTTGGCGATGCGACAAACTAAAGTGTTTAACGGTGAATTTGAAGCTAAAGTAAAAGCGTTAAAAGATGCAAGACCTACGGCTGTTAATCTTCAATGGGCAGTCGATTTGATGCTAGAACGACTACGAATCAGCTCCGGTGATTTGGTGCTAAAAGCTAAAGAAGAGGCAATAAATATTAATAATGATGAAGCGGAAAAGAGTTATGAAATAGGGCGATTCGGAGCTGATATCATTGAAGAAATTGCCAAACGGGAAAAGCGAAAAGTGAACATATTGACCCATTGTAATGCCGGATGGTTAGCCGTTATTGATATGGGGACTGCACTCGCACCGATTTATGAAGCAAAGAGACGAGGCATAGATATTCATGTATGGGTAGATGAGACGCGTCCTCGAAATCAGGGGGCAAATCTTACGGCGTGGGAACTGGGGCAAGATGGTGTAGAGCATACGATTATTGCGGATAACACCGGAGGGCATTTAATGCAGCACGGTATGGTTGACATGATAATTGTCGGAGCCGACAGGGTGAGCCGACAAGGAGATGTTGCTAATAAAATAGGAACCTATTTGAAAGCATTAGCGGCACATGCCAACAATGTTCCATTTTATGTTGCGTTTCCTACATCAACATTTGACTTTGAAGTGGTAGATGGGGTAAAAGATATCCCTATTGAAACTCGAAGTGAAGATGAGGTCCGTTACATGTATGGGTTACATGAAAATGGACATGTTGAAAAAGTATTGATAACACCAAAAGATTCACATGCACTAAATTACGGCTTTGATGTCACACCAAACCGTTATATTACAGGGTTAATTACCGAAAGAGGAATTATTGACCCCAAGTTGTCAAAAATCGAAGAAGTCTTCAAAGATTTATTGTAATTTACAGTTTGGTTAAGATTATAAAGTGAATCCGTCATCGACAATGATGTTTTGTCCGTTTACATATCGGCTCATATCCGAGAGTAAATAGGTCAATGTTCCTTTTAAATCACTTTTATCCAGCATCCCTTTATTAAGGGAGTATTTTTTGTAGGCATCCAAAAATGGTTCGGGTTGATAATCGAAAATTCCACCCGGGCTGATAGTATTGACCCGAATATTCATCCCTTTAAAATATTTTGCCATATACTGTGTTAGATGGATAAGGGCTGATTTTATAGCGGCGTACTCTATCGGCATGGTCATAGGTGTATTGTCATAAACTTCGAATTTCGGAGCGATAACTCCATAAATTGACGAGATATTAATGATATTTCCATCCCCTTGTTTTTTGAAATAGTGTGCAAATTGCTGAGCAGTGAGAAAGTAGCCTCCCAAATTAAGGTTTAGATTTTCACAAAAGTCGGAATATTCCACATCAAAAAAATGTTTTCCATAGTTTTTATTACGCGGGTAAGCATTATTGACTAATGCATCGATATGGCCGTATTTTTTGTCCAAGTACTCTATCAAATTTTGTAAAGAGACTTTCGATGTAATATCCAAAAGGACGAAATCAATCTTGTCTGTATTTAATGCTGCGGATAATTCGCTTTTAACTTTATGACCGATTTCCTCGTTAATATCGGCGATGATAGCTATACCGTTTTGTTCGATTACCGAGGTGACAAACTCTTTTCCAATGAGACCTGCCCCACCAGTAATAACGACTATTTTATTTTTCAGCATGCTTTTTCCTCATTAAAAATTCTACAAAGCTAAAGTCGATTTCCGTATCAATGTCGATCGATCGCTCTTCGGGCATAACGTATAAGCCTGTTTTTTCTAAAAAGAGAGTGTTGCAATTTAGAATAGTCTTTCTATTCCAAATATAGATTGAAGCATTCATATCGTAACTGCATGGAGCATCTTGTCTACGCATAACATGGCTGTCTAATTTTTTAGACAAAGTAACTTTTCCGGTTGGATCAATCTCGACCAAGTTAAAGTAAGGGCTTCGTCGTGAAGGCATGGCGGTAATAAGATTATCATTTTTATCACGTAGTAGTTGGGCATAAGCGTGTTTAATATCATCTACACTTCTTAGTGGAGCAGTAGCATCCAAATCAATTAAATAGTCATATCGTTTTTGGTAATGTGTTTCACTTCGGATAAAAGCATCTCGTATTACATCAAGCTTTCCTGCAGTATCACTTGCCATCCCAGGGCTTCTTTTAAAAAAAACTTCCGCTCCGTATTTTATGGCTATCGAAGCGATATCGTCGGAATCCGTACTAATTACAATGTGATCAAATAGCCCTGAATCTTTCGCTTGTTCAATCGTATAAGCTATTAAAGGTTTTCCATTTAAGTGTTTGATATTTTTATTTTTAACTCCCTTAGAGCCGCCTCTGGCACAGATTGTACATAAAACATTGCTCATCGGTTTTGTTCCTGAATAATTGAGATTGTTCTCATAGTTCTTTGTCCTTCGTGAAAGGTGCAGGCATCGTGTTGATCAGATAGGATTGAAGTATGCATTTTTTCAAACATGGAATTTCTTTCTAAATTTTCAGATTGGTAGGTAAATACTACTCCATTTTTATCTTTTTGAAACAAGGTATTATTGATAAAGTCAAGCTCATAGGTATTGTTGATTGTGTTTACAACCATTTTTCGATAGGTAATTTTACTGATGTAATCGATACAGAGTGTTATAATAACCTCTTTTTTTGTTTTCGAAATTAGTGTCACGAGATCGTCGGAGTCTATCTCTAAATCAGAAATTTTTGTCTGATAACTTTGGATATGTTCCATCTCCCCAAACAACCATTGCGTGTAATCGATTTCATGGCTTAAATCCAAAAGAACACCACCACCTTGAGCTTTAACCGCACTGTAAGATGTTCGGTAGTCAACTTCTTTTCGCCATGTCGGTAGATATTGTCCGCAATGAATTATAGCGTTCAGAATATGTTCCTTTTGTAGCAAATCTCTAAGTTTTTGCAACAAAGGATGAAATCTTAATACATACCCTACAAAAAGAGTGTTTTTGCAAATAATTAATTCTTTATTTGATTCAAACAGGGGTTTTTCACAAAAAAATAATTTACCTGAAACATGTGTTTCCAAATAGTGTAATTGCTCAAAATGTTTATAGGTTTCACTGGCGATTACAATGTAGTCATACTGATCCAAATTGTTAACGTCTTGGAGTGTTTGATAAGTCACTTTGTTTGGCACGATTTGTTTGGTTACGATATGGATTTCTTGGATGGAATCAAAAGAGGATAAAACATCTTCATGCCTTTTACCGATTGAACCGTATCCTACCACTAAAACTTTCAATCAAAATACCTCATGATATTCACTGTTGGCTCTTTCATAGTCATTCATTCGTCCGATATCAAGCCAATACTCATGGATTGGAAATGAGGAAGCTTTATCATTTTTAGCAATAATTTTTTCAAAAAGGGAAGGCATATCAAAAAATTCCCCTGAGGGGATAAGGGATAATGCTTCAGGTGAGAGCATATATATTCCTGCACTGACAAAAAATTTGTGTACCGGTTTCTCTATGATACTTTTGACTCTCCCTTCTTCGATATTTACAACGCCATAGGGAACTTGAAAGTCATATTCGCGTACGCCCATGGTTCCGGTAGCTTGTTGAGAAAGGTGAAAATCGTGGAGATGCTCGAAATTGACATTGGTAAGTAAATCGCCGTTCATTACGAAAAACGGTTCTTTTAAAAGATCTTGCATAAGACTAAGTGCACCCGCAGTCCCCATCCGCTCTTTTTCATGAATATATTCGATAGAAACACCAAAGGTACTGCCGTCTCCAAAGTGGTTTTCGATCACATGTGAGAGGTAATTTACACTTATAACAATATTGGTATAGCCGTATTTTGCAAAATTTTCGATAATTGTTTGAAGAATCGGTTTATTACCGACATGAAGCATTGGTTTGGGTGTGGTTTTGGTTAGCTCTCCTAATCGTGTCCCTAGACCTCCCGCCATCAATACGACTTTATTATTTTTTGCTTTTGGTTTTATAAGTTCATCAATCTCTACAATGCCCAACACACGATTGGCTTCATCAAGAATCGGTATTTGATGCAGTTTCTTCGTAAGTGCTTTCTGGAGAATCTCTTCTTTTGTGTCGGATACTTTTGCTACAGTAGGTTTTTTAAAAAAAATATCTTCAATACTGCTTTCAATGGAGAGACCGTTTAGTAATCCCCTGCGAATATCTCCATCGGTAAGTGTCCCTAAAAGCTGATTTTTGTTATCCACAACTACTGCAATTTGCATAGCGCCGCTGTCAATAACTTTTAATGCTTCACGAATAGTTGAAGTAGGCGTTAATTTGATATGTTCTATCGTTTTCATTTAATCTCCATATCATAAAACGATTTTTTTAGGATATTCGATAAGGGGACAGTTTTGAGAACATCGACAATCTTTTTGCTTGCTCCTCCTTCTCCGTAGGGGTTCATAATCGTTTTAAGCATTTTTTGGAAAGGATCGGAATAAAGTATTTCAAACCCTTTTAAAATATTTTCTTTTGTCGGATTACAATCGATAACACTCGATGCTTTTAGCCTTCCTCGTTGCCGATCACCAATGTTGATTGTTCCTATTTTAAAGCTGGGAGCTTCAATAAGACCGCTTGAGCTGTTTCCGACTACTGCGTCAATATACTGTAAAGCACTTAAATAGCGCAGTTGCCCAAGTGACGTAAATCCAATTGCTTTATGGGCATTCTTTCTTACGTACTCATCGATCATACGGTTAATGATTCTTCCATCGGTATCACTATTGGCTTTAGTTAGAATAATATGGGTATTTTCTAAGGTATCAATAGCGTCTAAGAGGGCTTGAAATTGTTCTGCTGCTGTGCTGTTTTCAAGGGTAGCAGGATGGAATGTGACCAAGATATTTTTTGTATTTAATTTAAAATCGATACTTGTTTCAAACGCTTCTTGAGTAAGAAGAGGGAGCTTTTTAATATTGTCTATTCCCATGCCTCCCACATTAAAGACGCGATTAGGGTATTCACCGAGTTGGATCACACGGTTAGCATATATTTCAGCGGCTGTAAAATGAAGATGACTCATTTTGGTGATACTATGGCGTATCGCTTCATCAAATGCCCCTTCAGTAGTTTCTCCACCGTGTAAATGGGCAATTGGAATACGAGCGATCATTGCCGCACTTACGGCACTGAATATTTCATAGCGATCCCCAAGAACAACAACAATATCAGGTTTGAGGTCATCATACGCTTCCGCAAAAGAGATCTGAGCCAATCCCATTGATTTTGAAATTCCAATTGATGTGTCACTGGATAAAAGCATTTCAATTTTTTTATTAATGAAAAATTCTTTTTCAATCTCTTTATAGGTCATCCCAAACTCGGGTGAAAGGTGCATGCCGGTCACAATAATTTGAAGTTTTAATTCGGGATCATTTTGAGTCTCTTTCATCAACCAGTAGAGTAATCCATATTCTGCACGTGTTCCGGTGACAATGCAAATTTTTCTCATATTAACTCATCTTCGTCATAATCTTTGAGTGCAGTTGTGCCGATCATTTCATCGAAACGCATAGGATTGATACCATTACCGGGTCGCTTGATAGTTATGTTTTCACTACTTAAAAGTTCACCTTTAGTAATAGTGCGTGATGCTACGATACTTTTACGAGCTATCAGCATATTTTTGAGTTCACTTTTAGTGGCTTTTTTAATGCCATCCCCGAGTGCATTTTCGATGTTTCGGATAGCTTGAATCATCATTTTTAATTCATAAGGTTCCAAACTTGCTTTATGATCCGGTCCTTCCATCTCTCTATCGAGGGTAAAATGTTTTTCGATAACTGATGCGCCCATTGCTGCGGCTGCAATGGGGATTTCAATACCGTTGGTATGATCAGAATAACCACTTTTGACTCCGAAAGCGGTAGCTATAGTATTCATGGCTCGTAGGTTTACCTCTTCGATAGGGCAGGGATATTCTGTTGTAGCGTGTAAAACCGTGATAAGCTCTTTCGGCGTTCCTGCCTTTGTCAACACCTCAAGGGCAGCTTCAATTTCACCTAAATTTGCCATTCCTGAAGAGAGAATTATCTTTTTCCCGAGAGATCCAATATGGCGAAGATAGGGGAGATTCGTAATTTCACCGCTGGGAATTTTAAAAATACTCATCCCTAAATTATTTAAGAGAGTGATACTCTCATGGTCAAAAGCAGTGGAGAGAAAAAGAATATCTTTAGTGTTACAATAGGCGATTAATTCATGATGCGCAGTCGTATTCAGTTCTAATTTTTTGAGCATTTCATATTGAGATTCTGAAGTATCGGTTGTTTGTTTTTGGTAGTCGGCTTTTTGTGCAGTTTTGGATACCAGATTGTCTGCTTTAAAGGTTTGAAATTTGACTGCATCTGCCCCGGCATCAGAGGCAACATCGATGAGCTGCTTGGCTAAAGTGATACTACCATTATGGTTAACTCCGGCTTCGGCAATGACAAAAATACTCATTTTATGACACTCCCCGCTTTGATAAATCCATTTAATTCCACATATTCTTTACAGACACTGTTGCTTCCGACAAAAGAGTTTTCACGTACCGTTGCCCCACCGTTAATGATAGCTCCTGTCGAGATATGGCAATGATCTTCTATAATGGCATCATGTTCTATAAGCGCTTTGGAATTAATAATACAATTTTTTCCTATTTTTGCATCGGCATTTACAAGTGCATGATGCATTATGGCGGTTCCCTCTTCGATGGAAGCATATGGAGAGACGTAAGCAGTTGGGGAGATGATAACTGGCATAGAATATCCGATTTGCTTTAGAAGATTAAAAAGTTTAATTCTAATCGTATTGGAGCGTATTTGTCCTACCGCAATCGCCGCTTTTTTGTATTGCTCATAGAAGAGCGGTAAATCATCATCACATCCGATAATTTTGTAACCGAAAATTTTTTGTCCTACTAACTCTCTTTTATCAATAATTCCGGCAATTATATATTTATTTTCTTGTTCAATGACATCAATGAGTGCTTTGCAATGACCGCCTCCACCGATGACTAAAATAGGCATTTTCATATTCTTACACTACTTGGTATATTGACAACTCTGTCTTCTAGCCAGATTGCATTAGATAGATTAGTTTTTTGGCATTGCTTAAACATTTCCAGCCGAGTCATTAGTGTCCAAATCGGTCTTGTCATTACGCCATTTTCATTTGAAAAGGCTAGAAATTTATCTCTTTGACCTCTGTCAGCAAGTAAGATGCTTTGAAGCCAGTAATTTGAATGAGAGTTTTCAGCTTCTTTCACAAAGGAGATATCCATATCAGAAAAAAAATTTTCATAAATACGGGCTAATTCTCTTTTGTTCTCTAAAAAAGTTTCTAATTTTTCAAGTTGTGCAACCAATAAGGCAGCATTGAGATTTGGAAGACGGTAATT